>ERZ827150.2236-NODE-2236-length-21440-cov-47.041197_pt1 | contig 21440 bp, 21 predicted proteins | sample MGYA00519779_ERZ827150 | MGnify/ENA primary metagenome ERZ827150 (study PRJEB31778, sample SAMEA3449267) | human gut metagenome | biome: human gut; feature: human-associated habitat; material: faeces | place: United Kingdom | collected 2010/2012 ...
GAATCTACTATAAGATGATTATCCCACTTGCAGTTATTGTGAGTGGGATTTTCTTATTAAATTTGTGCATATAACTAACAGAACGAAAATATGGATAAGCTGGAATGGAACGACAACGCATTATCACTAATGGAATATATCGGAATAATAGAATCTATTTATATTCCAGATTTAGACGATTATGATTATAGAATAAATGTGACCAGTTGTGAAGCATCAGCAGAAGCTATAGAAGAAGCAAGAAATATCCCTTTTGGTGCTACAGACTGTATGGTCATATTCAAAAGCAGATTCAACCAAGGTCTATTGAGTAAACAAAACTTATATAACCAATATTTAACCGAGCGTGAAATCCAAGAACTCATTAGCTATCTTGAACTTGATGCAGATAAATTCTGGCTACTGATTCTCTTTGTTTGTGATTATTGCGAAAGCATGTTCTATCAAGGCACAACAATGAAATCCACCCCATTGGAACAATTGGAGCAACTACAATCTGCCATCAACCATATAGATGATACCGCAATTCTTACTTTCAAGGCAGGCAAGCAGAAAGTTGTTCTGGAAGATATAAGGGCCATAAAGGCAATATCGGAAGCCATAAACAATTATATAAGCGAGGCTGATATTGACATGTTCAAATATCTAAGCAGAAGGCAGGAAGAAGAAACGCCAAGCATGTTGAAAGAATCACCGTTTATCGCTTACTTTGCTAAAATGCTTCTTACTTTCTTCAATACCCAACAACAAATCAGAGCCAAAAGAAGAGCAGGGGCTAACCATTCTATCAAAGAAATGGAGCTGGTCAGTCGATTGGTCTATTTTATCAGACTGTCTAAAAATGAAAAGACATGGACTGATATTGAAAATGAAACGCTCAAAGCTTTTCTCAAACAATATAAAGACTACAGATACCCACACAATATAAGCAACATCTATCCAGAGTTTTCTATCTGACATCTTTATCTTACAATATATCCCGTTATTCGGTTTCCTATCTAAAGGGAATAGAATAGCGGGATTTTTTATTCCCCATAATGTAACACTATCCTCTCTACCTTTGCACTGTCAAAGGACAAGAGTTCCATGGAACGGTTGAGAAAAGGGGAATAAAAATCCATCAGATTTTACTCCTGATAACGAGACATGAAAACCTCGAACTTTGCAATGTCTAAAGGGGACAAACGAGCAAGTGCGCATAGCTTCAGTAGTTACCGACAGACACAGTAATTAATTAAAGACCTCCGCCCAAAGGAGCGGATAAACATAAAGAAATGATAAAATTAGATGCCCTTACCAAAATTGCTACTGAGAACAAAATTGCATATATGATGAATGTAGCAAAAGTTAAAAAAATCAAGGAGTCTATTAAAGACGAAACACGTATGATAGAATTGTGCTTTAAGGAGTGCGATAACATGCTTGCCGCAAAAATCACCATCCAGAATGTTGGCATTCCATTCTCTGACGAGTTTGGAGTTAACGAGAAATTCCTAAACGCAATGCTGGAAGCTATGACTGGAAATCTGGAAGAACTTAGGAGCTTTGACCCTACCAATCAATATGCAGAGGAAGGCAGTGGGCTCAAATATGAGCTTCTTACTTCATTCCTGGCTGTAAAAGACTTAAAGCCACAAGTGCGAAATATTAACCTAAGAGATAATGAAACGCAGCTTCTAGAGGTTGTCTTCCAGCTGGGTTATCTCAGAAAGGTTAAGTTCTACTTCCAAGCAAATGATAATCAAGCCCACACACAACTCAAGGCAGCAAATGTGGACATTGCATAACAGGAATAAGGGGGATGGGGAGCTCACCATCCCTCCTTTTAATCCCCAAGTGAGAATGATACACTTTACAGCCCATAACAATGAGATTGCCCATAGGCAGATAAAAAAGCTAATGATGCAGAAGAGGATTCTTGATATTCGTTTGGATGAATCGTTTGCGTTAGTAAGTACAAAGGGAATAACTGGCATCCAGTACATGATAACAGCTGATACATGGCACTGGATTCTCAACTACCTGCAAACAGGCGATTATGAAGACTTCGGTATCTTCCCGTCCGACATTTCCAGAATGACTGCTGATACCCAGCTGACCTGTCTGCAAGAACTTGTCGAACAGAAATGCAACATTGCAAGAATCCCCTTTTTACGGGAAACAGAAGCCTATGTAAAACTTAGGGCATTGTTCCGTTTCGGCAAGCTCTACTTTAGCATCAAGAGAAGTGATGAATTTATGGACTATTTAAACAGCAAAGGATTATGATTACAATACATAAAGGCCAATACCTGTCAGACGTAATAAATGAAATTCCATCCGACTGCATTCTTTCCAAGAAGATACCCGGCTGTGGAGCTACTACTCTGGAGCTTAATACTGAAAGAAACTCCATAATCATTGTTCCTAATGTTCCTGTTATCAGAAGTAAATGTAGCAAATATGATAACCTGCTGGGTGTCTATGAAAATGTGACAGCAGATAAGATATGCCATTATCTGACAAATAACACGCTGCATAAGATTATGATTACTCCCGAAAGTTTCAGTAAGGTAAAAACTGCGTGTGCAAGATGCGGTATTGACATATACAACCATTTCTTCCTGCTAATGGATGAATGCCACCAGTTAATTAAAGACGTTGACTATAGAATGGATATAGTTCTACCTATGACTGACTTTTTCCGCTTCAAAGGGAAGGCACTGGTTTCAGCTACTCCAATCGGATTCAGTGACCCACGTTTCAAAGAGTTTGAGACAATGGAAGTGAATGCCGATTATGACTATAGGCAGGATATTACAGTTACCCATACTTATAACATTCAGAAAACGATAAGCGATTATCTGAAAGCCCATGATGGAACGGTCTGTTTCTTCATCAATTCTGTAGTAGAAATCTATGCCATAATGAAACAGCTGAACATACTGGAAGATTCAGCGGTCTATTGTGCACCCAAAAGCCGCATGAAACTCAGAAATGAATATTCCTTTGACAATGCCTATAAGGACTGGAGTGCGGACACTATGAAGAAATACAACTTCTTCACAGGCAGGTTCTTCACCGCATTTGACTTGGATTTACCTTATAAGCCTGACTTGGTAATGGTGACAGACCCTTATATTTCTGAATATACCATGCTTGACATTGATACAGACTGCATACAGATTTATGGTAGGTTCCGTAACGGGATAAAATCCGCCACACACATCTACAGGGTAAATCCGGCAATCATCATCAAGGACAGGGGACAGGTCGAATGGGAAATATCCGCCCATGAGTTCGCTTACCAGACAGTACAGACTTTATATAACAGTGCGGACAATAAGGAGAGCCGATTTGCTTTCAGTGCTGTCCTTGAAACCATGCCTTTCCGGCAGTTCCTATATCCCGATTTTACCAAGAACTGGTTTGCCATAGACAATGAGATAAACGAGGTTCTGGTAAGGAACAGATACCAGTCTGTAGAATCGGTAACTAAATGGTACGATGACTGTCATTTCTTCAATCCCACATTCAGCAGTTGTGAATATAACCCCAATGATGAGAAACTGAGAATAATCAGAAGTGCACGTTCGGTAAAGGAGAAACGCAGAATTATGATACAGCAGCTCAGTGAAATGGAAGTCCCCTATTCAGAATATGCACTGGACTACATAAATGATATGCGTAAAATAGACCCGTTCATCGTGGAAGCGTTTGAAACGCTGGGCAAAGAAGAAATAGAGGAACTTAACTATTCGGAAAAGAAAATCAGGGAAAGGCTGATTCTGACACAGCGTAAGGGGAACAAGGTTATCCGGCTGATTAAGAACACATTCAAGACAGGAAACAGATATTCAAACAAAAAAATAATCAATGAGTTGACAAGGATATTCGGTATGTTGGGCATTCATCCCGAAGAGAAGATAGAACCCAAGCTTATCAATACCTATTATCAAGCCGTCCCCTGCTGGATAGGTAAAAACAGAGGCTATCAGCTAATCAGTGAGTTGGTCTGACTGTTACCAACAAAACCGCATTTTTCTGTCTTTCTATACCCGATGCAGAAATATGAGAAAATGTTGGTCATAACCTTGGTAACTAATGAAACAAGGCGATTTCCGCTACAACTGATATTAGAACCGATTTTACTTGGAACTTTCCAATACTATGAATAAGATAGCATAGCTGAAAATCCACCAATCCAATCCAAGAAAAGCAGTCGCTTGAAAATCCGTTTCTGATTCCGAAAAAAGAGGAGTTCATTTTAAGGGGTGCTGGATATTCATTTTAGAGGGGTTACTTACTAATACCTACTATATACTAATACACTATATCCTTTGTTCTTCTGTGAACGACAAGGAATTTTGATTTCTAATTAATCACTTAATTTTTAATGCTTATGATTGTACATTTACCTACAGGAAAGAGTTTCATTACTCAAAAAGAAGCCAAACTATATTTCGGCAATCACTATTACAGAAAACTGGTAAAGAATGGAGATATTTATTTTACTAACTATAATACTAAGGTTGCTAATGACCCAATACAGAAAAATAACTGAAAAGATTGCGGGCAAGTTGAAACTGAAAGAAGCATACTTGTTCTATTGCCTGGCTCTCAAATCGGACTTTAACACTTACCAATCCCACATCAAACAAGAGAGTTTGGCGGAGTTCTATGGAGTGAAGAAGACTGATAATATCAGGGAGGCACTTTATAAATTCCAATCATGCGGATTAATCCGAATAGATAAGACAAATGAAAAAGGACAATACGGGAAGTTCCACAGATGTCATTATCAATTAGATACAGAGCATTATATCCTTATAACCAACAAACTATATTCCGAGAATATAAGTCCGGAATTGAAAGGTTTTCTGATTCTATTAAAATGCAAATGTCTGAATGGAACCAATACCTCAAAATTCAGTCAGGACAGATTAGCCAAAGAACTGAACCTCTCCACAGGCAGCATTTCCAAATACATGAAATTGGCAATAGATAACGGTTACATTAAAAAGGATGAGAAAGGAATCCATCTGCTTAGGGAGGACATTTTCTTGATTACTGCGGAAACACCCAATACATATTTACAGGAACATTTTCCCAAGACAAAGCCCCCGATAAAAAAGCAGGATTATTGTTTCATATTAGACTGATAAGAGCCGTGACCAAACTGTTAGTCATGGCTCTTACTCTTAAATTGGTACAGGAACAGATTGGCAGCAAAAGTCCGATTCCGTTTCTTTGAGAATTTCCACCTTAGTCAGAGTTATATAGCCCCTACTTTATTACATACCACAATAGCCAATCATATGAAAAAAGACTGTCTAATCAAAGAATCATCTATAATCTGTTTATCTGAAAGTCAAAGAACCGGATATAAGGTAGCTTATATAAAACTCCCCCTCTCCATTTTATCAGTAGTCCAAATATTATAGAGTGACTGGAAAGATGGTGCACAACCCTTTTAGTCCCCCTCTCATAGATAAATGTAAAATAGCCAGTATAGTCCTAAACATCTATATAGTAATATGATTATAAACACTTTAATTTTACTGATATGAGAAATTTAGTTATCATGCCAGCTATGGCAAACAATCGTGAGAGAATGAATCTGGGTGAATATGCGGAAGAAGCTACCATTATCGTGGACGAGCCAGTAAAACCTGCCAACCACTTCATTGAGGCTAATACGCAGGAAGTGACCTTGCATCATCTGAAACATGACTGCATCACTCCGGTATTCTCCAAGGACAATGAGTTAACAATCAATCATGCACAGTTTGTGGAAACCATACAGGATGCGGCACAGTCTTTCTTTAATGGAGAAGAAGTACGGCAAGCTGATATTAGAGTGAGCCACATCATTAAGGGAAGAATCCCGGAAGCAGTCCACAAACCTGCCAACCAGCTTTTGGAATCTGACAAAACCATCTACTATGAAAGGGCGGCATTCAGCATTGACATTCCTACCATCTATGAAACGGTAGGAGGAAACAAGCTGAATCTTTCCATCGTAGGAGTGAGAGCGTACAATCAGATGAATCTGTACAGCAAGAAAGTTCCAGAACTTTTCCGCTTGGCTATCGGTTTCAAGAACCAAGTCTGTTGTAACATGTGCATCTTTACAAGTGGTTACAAGGATGATTTACGGGTAAGCAACACTACAGAACTTTATCGTGCAGCACTGGAACTGTTCAGCAACTACAACCCAGCCAAACATCTTTATCTGATGCAGCAATTAGGCAACACTTCTATGAGTGAACACCAATTCTGCCAGATAATAGGCAGAATGCGACTTTATCAATGCTTGCCAACAGGCTACCAGAAAGCATTACCAAGAATGTTGCTTACTGATACACAGATAAACAGTGTAGCCAAAGCATACATTAACGATGAAAACTTTGGTAGTTTGGGAAGTGAACTTAATATGTGGAAGTTCTACAACCTGTTGACTGGAGCAAACAAGTCAAGCTATATTGATTCATTCTTAGACCGTTCATTAAATGCAACGGAAATGGCTTTGGGAATCAATTCAGCTTTACATGGTGATGAGAGATATAAATGGTTCATTGATTAAATGAGCTTTATTGATTGAGAGAGAAAAGGGCATCCTTTACGGGTGTCCTTTTCTTAAATATCCAATAATTAACCATTTAAATTTGCAAGTACGTAAATAAGTACATATATTTGCATCATAACAAAGGAGGATTTATGAGAACAGCCAACTACACAGATTTAAGAGCCAACTTGAAAAGCTACATTGATGCGGTCATTGACGATTATGATACCGTAGTTGTCAATCGTGGGAATGGCAAAGGAGTAGTAATGATTTCCTTGGATGAATATAATTCTCTAAAGGAAACGGAATACATCATGTCGTCACCCGAAACGATGGAAGCCATACATAAAGGCGAGGAGGATATTAAGAACGGTAACTCTATATCCCAGAAAGAAGGTGAAAGCATGGATGATTTCTTAAAACGGGCAGCATGTACAGAATAACATTGTCAGAGCAGGCACGGAAAGAATATCTATACTTTGTACAAAGCGGTAACAAGGCCATCTTAAATAAAATCAGAACTTTATTGGAAGATATTGCCGCACACCCTTATACAGGAATAGGAAAACCGGAGCCGCTTAAATATGAACTGGCTGGGAAATGGTCAAGAAGAATCAATGCTGAACACAGGATTGTCTACTCCGTACATGATGATATAATAGAGGTTTACATATTCTCCATGAGATACCATTACTCCAAGAAATAAACAACATATTATTAATATTGAAGAAAGGGCAACTATTAAGTTAGTTGTCCTTTTTTCGTTTATACAAACTTATACTATTATGAATAAAGAACTTGAAAAAGTAGTTGAGCATATTACAGAAATGCAGAATAAGCTATACAGCAGTGAAAACAACCTGCAATACATAAAAAGACTACAGGCACTTAAATATTGGCTACTAAGGTTTGATGAATTGTTGGATAACAGACTAACAGGCGAATATGCGGCCGTTTATGAAAGCTATTTCTGTACCTGTTGCGGATTCTCCTTTTATGATAGAATCTGTAATTCTATACTGGACTACAAATATGGTAACAAACCATTCTAAGGAATATTATATATAATAAGGTGTGGAATGTCTTAGTAAGATGTTCCCACCTCTATAAAATTCACTTTGTGGATTAGTGAATGTTTCTCTGGTTATCAATTAGTTAGTAAATCCTATTCAAAATTAATATTCACTTTCATTCATTTCATTATAAAACAGAACATTATGTCACTTAAATATTCAAGCACAACAGCAGACTGTCTTGTCTGGTCTGATGCAATGAACCTTATCAGAAAACTGGCAAAAGATGAGAATTATAAAATATCACTTCTGATAGCTTTAGGATGCTTTACAGGATTGAGAATTTCAGATATACTGTCTTTAAGATGGAAACAGATATTGAATGCAGACGAGTTTACTGTAACTGAGAAAAAGACAGGAAAGCAAAGAACCATAAGGCTGAATCCGCAGTTGCAGGAACATATCAGAGAATGCTACGGGCATATAAATCCGGTTGGAATCAATGCGCCCATCTTAATAAGTCAGAAAGGAACGGTCTATTCAGTCCAGAGAATAAATATTATTCTCAAAGAAGTGAAGAAGAAGTACAGGCTAAAGATTAAGAACTTTTCCTGCCATTCACTCAGAAAGACTTTCGGCAGGCAGGTCTATAATATGAACAGCGACAATTCAGAGCTGGCATTAGTAAAGCTGATGGAACTGTTCAATCATAGTTCCGTTGCCATTACCAAAAGATATTTGGGATTAAGGCAGGAGGAAATCTTACAGACTTATGAATCTTTGAGTTTCTGAATGATGGTCAGGTAGATTTTTCGGAAGTTCTTCTATCGAATGGAGAAGTTCCGAGAATCTACCTACATTTTTATGATTTTTTGTCCTGCTATACCCATTACAAAAATGGAAGAAAATGTAGGTTAATAATTAATAGGATATGAATAACTATATAATAGCCTGTATATAGCCCTATATATTACATTAGATATGTTATATAATAGCATATTTATCAGTATTTTAATTTGACTATTCAAAACCTTTCGTTAACTTTGCAGCAATTTCAGTGACCTAAAGAGTTAGAGGCTGAAAGGACATATGATTAACGAAAGGTGTTATTGAAATTATCTTCTACATTCAAACTTCGCAACTTTGACATTGGAATGAAGATGATAGCAATAGCACCGCACCATTTGATATATACCTGCCTTATATTGTTATATAAGGTCTTTAGATATTATCAATTTGGTGTGGGCTATTGTTTTATCCATTCCAAAGGTAATGCGAAGACCTGAATGTAGGATAAGACAGATATAGTTCCCACACCTTTTTTATTTGTAATAGCTTTCTTCGGGGAATTGGAAATGCAGAATAAGTGATATAAATATGTTGATTGCAGCTATTATTGTCTACATTATTGGCGGCTTTATAAAAAGTTTCTTATGGCCAATCGAAGCAATTAGCGGTGAAGGCGGATGCCTGAATCAAATATTAGCTTTGTTATGGTTTCTATTATTATTAGGCGGGTTAGGAGTTTTTGATTAGTAATAAACTAATTTACTAATAAAAGTAGATTACATTTTTACTCGTTTTTTATAGTATTATTCAAAAAATTAAATCAGATGGGATTTTTTAATGCGATTAACTGCATCGGTGGAATAAACAAAAAGATAAAAGAATTAGAAACAAATCTACATTCTTTAGAATTTAATATGAATACAAGAAACTGGGAAATAGCAAGGGTTTGCTGGGAAATGGTAAGAATGGACGCAAATGATATTATGAAATATTTAGAAAAAAGTTCTTCTGCTGCTTCTGCCATGTACACTATTTTAGGGCAAAAATTTCAAGGAAGGAACATTATTGGATTTATATATGAGGTGCTTAGAATAAGCGATGAAGAAATTAAAAAAAATGGAAAGTAATATGGGAATATTTAGTAGTTATGAAGATGATGCGATTAGAGAAATTAATAAAATTAACTCTAAAATGCAAGCTATTAGAAAGCTATTGGTACTATATGGTGATAGTATTAATAGAAATAATGTACATGAAATTAAGGATTTAATAACGTCATGTGCAGATTGCGCAAAAAAATACGAACGATATAAAGAAAAAATGGACTCATTTGAACTGACGATGTTTTATGGTGCTAAAGTAATGTGCTGGAATGGAGAAACTGTCACTACCTTCCAATGGGAACAATATTTTGAGAATATATTCAATGCAATTGTAAATAACATCAAAGCTATTTCTTGATATACAGTGTTTGGGAGGGCATATTGTAATATACGCCCTCCATATTAAAAACTATACAGGATTAACCTTAATATTCAACTTCGTTCTGAAGCTATCTTTTAATGCTACTGCAAATTATGAGACGAATCCTTATTCTTACAATAATTATATCGCTTGCATCTTGTAACATTAAAAATAAAAGCGCAAGTAGTGTTTCGTCTATCGACAGCATCCTACAAATAAAAGTAGATTCCATGCTACAAAACGGGCTGTCCGAACTTGATGCTACAGCTGGACAAGTCATTGTAATGGAAGTACAGACAGGAGAAATAAAAGCCTCTGCTGGTACAGAACCAAAACCACAAGAATCTGGCTTGATACGTACTGCTTCACTATTGGCTGCATTGGAAACAAAGACTGTTCACCTTTCTGATACCATCGACGTGGGTAATGGCATTCTTACTATAGGTAAAGACACCCTACTCGACCATAATTGGTACAAAGGAGGATATGGGAAGATTAGCATACAACAAGGATTCAGTTTTTCTTCAAATATTGCCAATTATAAAATAGCCAAGCATACGTTTAAAGATGCACAGGTTTTTGCAAAAGCACTTGCAAAGTATGACTATCAAGTGAAAGATACTAATCTTGTCTATAATCCTTCGGGATATGGTGTGCTTACTACTCCTTTACAGAACCTGACTTTTTATAATGCTATAGCACAAGGTGCGATTAGTGATAAAATAGCTGTCAATGATATTAAGCAAGCACTGGAATATACAGTAACCGATGGATTGGCTAAACCAGCCATGTCTGATGAAGTAAAAATTGCTGGAGCAACGGGAACAATACAACTTCCAAATGGTCAATATGCAGTGGAGTTTTGTGGTTATTTCCCTGCCGATAATCCTCAATACAGTGTAATTGTCTCAATTAACAAGAAAGACAAACCTGCAAGCGGCGGGTTAATGGCTGGAACTGTGTTCAAACAGATTGCAGAACTGATAATGGAAGAGGTATCTGCTAATGTTGAAAGCCTTGAATTTTGGACAGCTGACACAATTTTAAAGACGAACAAAGAGCTTGTTGCACTTATGAATCCGCTTTACCAATATGTTCATGCTGATTCATTATCCGCCTTGACCTTTGAGAAAGATTTAAAGTGGATGAACGAATACCGTGAGAAGCTATGCAATTATTACAACGCAAATCAACTGGGAGCAGATACCATATCACCTTATGCAAAAGCAGACGCAGTAATTGAAGTAAGCCGTGAATTATGGAAACTATATTCAGATGATTCTACAATGGGTATGAATGTAAGAAATGGAGTAGAATATACTCGTCTAGTTTTCCAACAGTTTAATGAATATGCACAGCTACTGGATATATGTAAAACGGATAAACAAAGAAAACTGTTGAAAGATGAGATGATGGCATGGCTTGAATTAGAAGATTTGCTATCCAAGGCCTATACAGATTGCACCTACTTAAAATATTGGGGTGGTTCTTATGCCAGTCCTGCTTCGTCTGCTGGAATGCTTCAAATATGGGAATCACATATATCTTTATATAGGAAGGATAAAGGCATACTGAAAAATGATTTTGAAGCATGGGACACTCAAGGTCTTTATGTGGAATGCGTAAAAGAATTGCCTGTAAAATGTTTCCTGATAAAGTTAAAGGAAAGCATATATGAGGAAGAGGGAGAGGAGTACAAGGAACAGTTAAATACAACCAAGCAAGATATATCTCAACTGTCTTCCAAGATTAAAAAATGGACTACAGAGCATCAATTATGGATAAAAGGAATAGATAAGTGTGGCATAGAAGACATTTCTGAAAAATATGTAGGGAATATGCTCGTTGAATTATCATCCATTATCAGTTCTATATAACAAAATAAAAGCCAACCTACCCAATTCCACGGATAAGTTGGCTTTTTCAGTTCTAGTACGAAACATTATATATTAACCTACACGATTATACAGATATACCTTGAATACCCAAAATGAATTATGGTGATTTCTTATAGGTAGCTTTTAAAGAAATACTAATCTGATATACCCCTTAGACAATTCTACATCGCTACCAGACCATAGCTTGGATATACAATATATGAATGATTTAGAGTAATAGAGAATACTACTTAATACTATTAAATTCAACATCACAAAATAGAGAAAAAAGTAACAGGAATCATTTTAATTATAGAAGTAATTTATTGCATAAGAAAGCTATATTGAATAACTTTGTGGTGCAGTGTAAGACTGCAAAGAGATTATTAATTTATTGTCAAACATTTTGGTTCATTGCTGGATTAAACCATAAATTAAACCAAAGCATAAAGAGATTATAGAAAAGTCTGATAATCAGTGATTATCATGCAATAAATATCAAAGTCTGGGGGGCGTGTGGTCGCTGGTTCGAATCCAGTCACCCCGACTGGAAGAAAGCATTGATAATCTGATGATTGTCGATGCTTTTTTGTTTTAGGCCTACCGCTGTAGGCAGCGGTTTTCTGACAAAAAACGAGGTTTATCGAATCTATTTAAATGGAAGATTTTACATTTTCATTTATATTTTCGCTCTCCTTGCTTGTAGGTTAAACACTTTTTTTATATATTGCACTCGGTTTCCGTCAAATCTGTTTGATACATTTTTTAGTTTGATCACTTCAAAGAAAGACACCATCCGGCAGATACGGAAACTTTTTAGAAAAATGCTTTCCGATGTATTTTAGTAGGCTTAAATCACGTATATAAACCTAATAACAACAATAAGAATGACAACAAACGAGAAACGCAACGCGGAATATGAAGCGCCCCGCGTAGAGTGTATGGAGGTGCTAGTGGAACAAGGCTTCTCTGCAAGTGTAAAAGGAGGAGAAAACGAATCGTATGATATGGAACAGGGATACTGGGACACGCTATAAAGTCTATCAACCAAATACACACCGACAATGAGACAATGGATTTATACAATTTTGCTGGGATGCCTGGCGGGATTGGCTGCATGTAGCCAAGAAGACGAATGGAGTGAAACCGGTTCAACGGATGAAACTCAACTGACCGTATACATTGAACAAGACCAGTCGACACGAACCTCAGTAGACAACACCGGTAAGGTGACTTGGAACATAGGAGACACCATCGGCGTATTCGGTAGCAACGAAGCGAAGAACGTTCCATTTATCTATTCGCACTCCGACGACAATGGCGCAAGTATCTTCGTCGGTCATCTGGCTGCCGGCGAGGAACCTGTAACCGTGTACTATCCCTATCACAAAAGTGCCACACTGATAGACAACGAACTGCAGACCATACTTCCTGCCGAACGAACAGCCGACGGCAGTAGCAACGGTCCCATGCTGGGAAGCCGGAACGAAGACGGTAGTTTTCTGTTCAAACACCTCTGCGGACTGCTGAAGTTCACCGTCAAATCCCTGCCCGAAGATGCCCGGTGGATTGTACTCAATACGGAAGCTGACCAAACTCTCCCCATTGCAGGCAAAACACGCATTACCTTGAACAACAACTATAAGCTGACCGTAGATGAGGGCGAAGCTGGCGAAATACGTATCCCGGTGACAGGAGAAGACGTTGTTTGTTATGTACCGCTGCCCACTGGCACCTATCCGCAATTGGAGGTATCTGTACGCAACGGGCAGGACGACATCCTTGACCTCCGCACTGCCACCAATCTGAAGATGAAGCGGGCGGTTCTGCTGGAGATGGCCGATATGGCTGTGCCTACATGCAGCAGTAGACCTGTGCTGAATGTGACTCACGGCGAAATATCTGTTGATGGAAAAGTGAATATTACTGCAACCGTAGAGAACATACAGATTCTGAAGGACGGAAGTGTGACAGTGATAGGTGGCGAACAATATACAGACGTCAGCGTCAGTGGCAAAAAGCTGACACAGGAAGTGGAGCTGAAGCAAGGCACCAACCGGATACGCGTCAGGGTGCGAGTGGTAGATGCTTGTGGCAACCTGCGCTCACTGAGCCGCATTATCTCCATTCAGCAAAACAACTACCAGTTCAATCCTATTTACCCAGTACAATACAATGCTGACATACTGCGACTGCACTTCCAGCTGGTGAACGCCCAAGAGGCTGCTAAATACTACTCAGACCTGCGCATCATCCTCAGCAGGACGCCTAACCCCACGGAAGAAGACTGTATATACGGCTATCCGGTGACAATCTCGCTCAACAACGAAACATTCAAAAAAGGAACCCAATTTTATATTAACATGCCTCTGGAAGATATAGAATGGGGCATAGAATACTACTATCGGCTCTACCTATGGGGCAATAACAGCAACCCGGAACTCTACAGCGACAATGTAGTAGATTTCCGTCTAGAAACAACTGCAGGCGACCTCGTAGACTTAGGGCTTAGCGTCCAATGGGCTTCCTGCAACTGGGGCGCAAATTATCCTTATGAGTATGGCGACCTCGTAGGCTGGGGCGATCCGACAGGCAAGCACACAGAAGACCCGAGTGACTATACTGGCGAAGAGCAGAAAAGAATATACTGCTACTACGGCTATTACCTTACAGACGAAAACTGGTTTGGAGCAGCACTGCGTGAAAACATCAGTGGTACGGAATGGGACATCGCTTACCAGCACACAGAAGGAAACTGGAGGTTGCCCACCTACGACGAACAACTGGAACTGCTGAACAAGTGTACTTGGAGAAGCATCACCTACAAAGGTATCGATGGCATGAGGGTCATCGGATCGAATGGCAACGACATCTTCCTGCCATATGCAGGCTCCCGCTACGGAGAAGAAATAATACACCAGGGATCTGAAGGTTACTATTGGTCAGGGACGGCAAACACAGGAATTTTTTCCAGCGGTCCGTACTGCTTGGGCATTCCACTGTCCGGCTCCTCCAGCATTTCTAAACCCTATACTAAAGAAGCCTACGTAGGGCGTTCAGTTCGCCCAGTACAAGGCATCTGAAACGGCTTGGGAATGTATGACCTTTTACATTATGTCTACCCTTTTAGGGAGCTTTTTCGCAAAGCGTCTACCTTCTTAGGAGGCCATTCTGTGGAGTGTCTACTGCTTCAGTTTATAAAACAAAAAACTGTCTAGCTAAATCAGGAAAAGTCAATCTACAACGGATCAAGGATCAATCCCTTTCTTTAAGCTGGGCAAAGCAACCGTTTAAGCTGGAGAAAGCAATCGTTTACCCAGCTTAAAGCAATGCTTTTCCCTGCTTAAACGACTGCTTTAAGCTGGGCAAAGAAACGGTTACTCCCGACCGGCTCAATAACCAAACCGCGACGTGTCCACATCTTTATGTTCCTTTGCCTTGTAGCCACCGAATTTATAGGTAAACGACAGGGAGAAGGAACGGCTGTCCGCGTGCTGGCTTATCTCGAACCGCTGCCCCCTGTCGTTCACACGGGCATCGGGCATCGCGCTGTTGAACAGGTCGTTGCCCGTCAGCCGGACTTCGGTTTTCTTGTCGGCAGAAGTCCATTTCAGTCCAGCATCGACTTTCCAGATGGAGGACAAATCATAATTCCCCTGAACGGAGGGGCTGACATACAGGCCGTTCAGCTCCAGACTGATGGCAGGCTTGGAGGACAGACGGAAGGTATTGTTCAGCATCACGACTCCTCTCCAAACGCGGTTGTCGAAACCGATGGCATGATAGTCCCGACAGACGTCCCTGAAATAGGAACCGTCCAACGTGAGGCGGGAGTTCCAAAAGCTGCCGACCGTGAAGGGCAGTATCACCGAAAGGCCAAAGTTCTGTTCGTAATCGTAATTCACCGTCTGATAAATCATCGTCAGTTCGTCGGGGCTTTGGTAGGCCAACTGGGCGAACAAGTCTTTCACATGAGTATAGTACAGGCTGAAGATGTATTTGCTTTTTAGTATATAGGTCAGGTCGGCGGTATAGTCCGTCGAAGGGCGCAGGGCGGGATTGCCCACGACTTTGGCATAGCCGTTGAGGTAACTCGTGGCGTCCTGCATGCTCCAATAGTTGGGATAAGCCTTGTCTGATGAAAAAGAGAATTGGAAGATGTGCGAAGCCGAAGGCACATAGTTCAACTGCAGGGAGGGATAGGCAGCCCACCGGTCGTAACCGGCCAGGCGGTAATATTCCCCGGCTACGGACAGAGAGAACGACAGACGCTCGCCAAAGGCTTTCTCCAGTCCGGCATAGAAGTTGTAAGTCCGTTCGTCCAGTTCCGTATCCGAGTTCAGTGATGACATGTCTTCTCCTTCCTGAGAGTGATAGAACTGGGAACTTTTCTCGTTGGCAAAAGAAAAGTTGATACCGTAGTTCAGGCTCCAATCCTGTGGCAGGGCGTGCGTCTGGCCTGCATAGACATTCCAGCGGTTGATGTGCTGGCGGCTGTCGGCCAAAAACTCCTGCCCGACACGACCTGCCCGATTGCTGAACTCCTGCACGCTCGGATAGGAATAACAGGTATAATCCAGCCCGACATTCATCCCCCAACGTGCCGTATAGTCGAGGTTGAAGTTGTGCATCTGTTCGTCTCCCTTTCGGACGTTGGACGACTCCGACAAGGAGCCTGTTGAGTTTTCAACCGTCTTGATGTTGGGAGTGACAGCGGCCGTATAGGCCATATTCAAATGATCGTTTTCCGTTATTTGATAATCCAAAGAGGTACGGATGTTATGGGTCAGATTTCTCCTCAAGCCGGTGTTGTATTGCTCCACCTCGTGTACCACGCCGTCCAGCGTATGGTGGGAGATGAAATCGTACCCCGTCCGCCGTCTGATATAGTCGGCCGCATAGAGCACATCCGCCGTCACCTTCCGCTTTCCGAAAGAAAGGCTCATGCGACCGTTGCCTTGTGCATAGCGGGCTTGCGTGAATCCGGCCCCGACTTCCCCACGCAGGAAAGGTTCCTCTGACTTCCGATTCTTCAGCACCAGATTGATGACCGCCCCTCGTACACGGTACTTGGCCGGTGCGCTGTACATCACTTCCGCCTTCTCCACGTTGCTCACAGGCGTACTCTTCAGCAGATTGGCCAGTTGTTCGCCCGACATGGACGACGGGCGCCCGTTCAGTATCACCGTCACACTTCCTGCTCCAATCAGACTCAGACTTCCGCCCTGCTCCAAGACTCCGGGCAGGCGGGTCAAGACTTCGTAAGCGTTGCTTGCCGTCGTCTTTTCGGCCAGGGCTTCCACATCGTAGGTCAGGGCGCCGTTCTCTGCCTTCACTAAGGGACGTTCAGCACTGACCACCACTTCGCACAAGGCATAGGCATCCTGTTCGTCCATCGTCACCACACCCATATCACCTGCCGCGTCATAGTCCTTCACCACACTCTTGTAGAGCAGGTGCTGGAAAATCAGGCGATACCGTTTCAACGTCCGATGGAACACAAAGCATCCCAATGAATCAGTGGTCACACCGTCGACAAACACGGAGTCCGGCGTCTGCATGACCACCGTCGCACTCTCTATCGGCTGCCGGTCCTTATCCGTCACACGTCCTTTTACCTCCTGCGCAGCCAAGCGGGTGGCTGCCACCATCAAAATTACTGTCAGAATTACAATCTGTTTCATAAAGCATTCATTCTTTTTGTTTTCATGCCGCAAAGTAACGGCCTTTATGGCAGAAAGCAGGTTATGGCCCCGTTATGCTTTCCTTATATTATTGTTAGAAAACGCCCGATTGTTAAGAGATTGTTATATCTTTGCCGACAAATCGAGACACTTATGCCCGGCAAATACATCAAAATAGTCACCTTTCTGAGTCTGATTGTCATCGTGGCCATCCAAGGCTCGTGGCTGGCCCACACCTACCGGCTGATAGAGGCGGAACTGTTGCAAGTCGGCAACCGCCTGTTCCCGCAGGCCGTTGTGGACGAGGCCAAGGCGCGTCTCGACCGGCTAAGCGACACCCAAGGCGAGGACATCACCCTCAGCTTCTCTACGAATTTCGACTACCAACAGGAAATCGACCAGACGCTGTTCGAGTATCTGACGGTACTTACCAACGATTACGCCGACTCCATCTATCACTCGTCCATCTCCCTGCCGCTGGCCGACTCCATCTTCGCAGCCCGTCTGGCGCAAGAAGGGTATCAGGCCCAGGTGAAATGCCAGCTGGTCGACTCCCTGGGCGTTCCCCTTCAGGAAGAGGACGCTTCTGCCTGGCACCATCCGTTCAAGACGCTCCAGACCGATCCCGTCTACCTGAACAGAGCACATACGCAAGCCGTGCGGGTCACCATCCTGAACCCTTACTGGATTGCCATCCGGCAGATGGGCGTCCTGCTCGTGGCCACCGCCCTGCTGCTGGTCTTCGTGGCCGGATGCATCGTCTATCAGGTGCGCATCATCATCCGCCAGAACCGGATAGCCCGCCTGCGACAGGACTTCACCTACGCCATGATCCACGACATGAAGACGCCCATCACTACCATCTCCATGACCGGACACACGCTGGAAAGCGGCCTGCTGGATCGGAACCCCGAACTGAAGAAGCAGTACTTCGCCATCCTGCACGAAGAGAGCGCCCACCTGCTCGGCCTGTCTGAAAAGATTCTGACCATCGCCAAGCTGGAGCAGTCGCGCCTGAAGCTGGCGCAGGAACCGGTCAGCCTCCCCGCCCTGTTCGACGAGCTGACGCAGAAGTACCGCGTCAAGACCGACAAGGAGGTGACCCTTGAAACCCATTGTCCCGACTCCCTCCTGGTGACGGCCGATGCCGAATACCTGAAGGAAGCCCTCGGCAACCTGATAGACAATTCGCTGAAGTATTCCGACGAACGTGTCACCATCCGCCTCTCTGCCGAAGAGCAGAACCGCCACATCCTCATCCGGGTGTGGGACAACGGCTGGGGCATCCCGCTGAAACAGCAGAAGCACATCTTCGAGAAGTTCGACCGCGGCGGGCTGGAATACAAAAAGGAGAAGAAAGTGTCCGGCTTCGGCCTGGGTCTGAACTTTGTCTACAAAGTCATCACGGCCATGGGCGGAAGCGTTTCGGTAAACAGTATAGAGGGCAAGTTCAGCGAATTCACGCTGACGCTGCCCGTTCCAAACGAGAAACTATGATACGAGTATTGCTGGTAGAAGACGACAAGAACCTGTGCTTCATCCTGAAAAGCAGCCTGGAGCAGATGATAGGCGGTTACGAAGTGACCACCGCCCCCAACGGCCGGGAGGGGCTGGAACTGCTGGAGCAAAAGGAGTTCGACGTGATTGTGTCAGACGTAGAGATGCCGGTCATGGACGGCATGACCATGGTGCAGCACATCCGCCGGCGCCATCCCCGGCTGGCCATCATCTTCATCACGGGACTGACAACGGCACGCGACGTCATCAACGGCTACCAGTCGGGTGCAGACTTCTACATCAAGAAGCCTTTCCTGCCCGAAGAGCTGGATGCCCACATCCAGGCCGTGCTGAAAATCAAACAGAGTACGCCCGCCCCGCAAGCCGAAGAAGCTACCGCGGAAGAAGGATATGCCATCGGCAGCTACCGCTTCCTGCCCTCGCAGCACCAGCTCTGCCACGGCACGGATCGCCAGGCACTGACGCCCAAAGAAGCGCAAATACTCGAAATGCTCTGCCGCCGGAAGGGACAGGTGGTCCGACGCGACGACCTCCTGACCGCCGTATGGGAAACGGCCGACTTCTACTCCTCGCGCAGCCTGGACGTCTTCATCACCAAACTCCGCAAATACCTCTCCCAAGACCCCGCCGTCACGCTCAAGTCGCTGAAGGGGGTCGGCGTCTGTCTGGAAGACTAAGCCTCACCGCCCTCCCACGAAGCACGGCATGAGGGTGTGACGCAGTGCTTCGTCACCCCCTCACGAAGCACTTCCTGACACCCTGACGAAGCACTGTGTCAGAGGGTCACGAAGCACCGTGTCAGGAAGGCAGAACGAACAAAGTCCGCATGCCCTTATTTACGGGGACAGGTATAGCTGCCCTTGCCCCGGGTTTTCGAGCCATAAGCGATGGCATGCGTGGGGCAGTAGTGGTAGCAGGCCAGGCAGTTGAGACACCGGCCGTGCCAGACGGGCATGTGCTTGCCCTCACGCTGGGGATGCACAGCCGTCAGCGTGATGTTGCCCACGGGACAGGCCTCCACGCAACGCCCGCAACCGATGCAGGCATCCGCGTCGGCACGGAACGCCTTGTCCGACGTCATGAAGCGGACGAAGAGCGGATAGACCACGCCGGTCTTCAGCCCCGGCACACTGCCCTGCCAGGTAAAGTCGCCCCGCACCCCTGCCCTGATTTGCTCCGCCACCTGCCGGACGGCGGCCGGAGCGGCAGCCAGCTTGCGGTCGCGCACCTCGGCGCGGTCCACATCGAAGCCGGGGAAGAGGACATACGTGTTGGGCATGAATACCGTGAAGCCGGCATCGGCCTGCAGACCGGTCCGTGCCACGGCCCGGCTCCACAAGCGATAGGTGCGGCCCGCATCGTCGCCGCAGGTTGCCAGCAGGCCGACGTAGTTTTGTCCGGGCACATACCCCTGCACGTCCATCGACGCCAGCAAGTCCGCCAGATACTTCGGCAATCCCCACGAATGCACGGGGAAGACGAAGACCAGCGGTTCGCCCCCGGCCAGCTTCACCGTCAGCCGTTCCGCTCCCGGCCTCAGGTACGGGCCCATATCCATCACCGGCTGGCCGTCCAACTCCCGGGCCAGCAAGGCAGCCACATAGCGGCTGTTTCCTGTTGCTGAAAAATAGAGTATCATAATGTTTCTATAACAACCATCACGCCCCGTTCGTTCATCGGGCGGGGCTTCTGTCGGCAAAAATAAGGATTAATCTGCTCTGTCCGTACAAACCGCCTCAAGAAAAAAGCCGCCATCGGCTGTCTGCCAACAAAAAACGTCCACAAAACCGTCGCGTTGTTCCTTTCTTTTATTATTTTGGGATAAAACAGGATGCGGCTCGTCATACCCAAACTGAAAAACTTTGCTTTTCATTTGTCTCTGCTCTCACCTTTCACTATTTTTGCAAAAACGACCATTTTTATCACAGAAAAACCATGAGCAAGATTTATCCGGTAGGCATACAGAGTTTTGAGAAAATACGTGAAGGCGGTTATTGTTACATCGACAAGACCTCGCTCATTTACAGTTTGATTAAATCCGGCCAATATTATTTCCTGAGCCGTCCGCGCCGCTTCGGCAAGAGCCTGCTCATCTCTACGCTGGAAGCCTACTTCCTGGGAAAGAAGGAACTCTTCAAGGGACTGGCTATGGAAGGACTGGAAAAGGACTGGACGACGCACCCCGTACTGCACCTCGACCTGAACACACAGAAATATGATACGCCCGAGGCACTGAACAATGTTCTGGAAGAGAACCTGAACTATTGGGAAAGCCTCTACGGCGCCTCGGAGAGCGAAATCGGAGTGGCCCGCCGCTTCAACGGCATCATCCGCCGTGCGGCAGAGAAAGCAGGGCAGAAAGTGGTGGTACTGGTAGACGAATACGACAAGCCCATGCTCCAGGCCATCGGCAACGAACCGCTGCTCACCGACTACCGCAACACGCTGAAAGCCTTCTACGGCGCCCTGAAGTCAAATGACAAGTACCTGCGTTTCGCCCTGCTGACGGGTGTGACGAAGTTCAGCAAGGTCAGCGTGTTCAGCGACC
>ERZ827150.2255-NODE-2255-length-21303-cov-12.860552_pt1 | contig 21303 bp, 20 predicted proteins | sample MGYA00519779_ERZ827150 | MGnify/ENA primary metagenome ERZ827150 (study PRJEB31778, sample SAMEA3449267) | human gut metagenome | biome: human gut; feature: human-associated habitat; material: faeces | place: United Kingdom | collected 2010/2012 ...
GTTGGAGTATTTGGGCACGTTCCACATACCCCGGACCTCCGGGTCCCGGATCAGCTGCTCCACCCGGTCCATGTCGGGACCGGTTTCCGTCATGGGGACGGACAGCAGCTCCATGCCGAAGGATTCCGTGACCTTGAAGTGCCGGTCATACCCCGGCACCGGGCAGATCCATTTCACCCTGTCCAGCTTGCCCCAGGGCTTTTCGCTGTGCAGCAGGCCGTGGGTATACGCCTTGGACACGGCGTCGAACATCATCTCCAGGGAGGAGTTGCCTCCGGCGATGACCTGGCCGGGCTTGCAGCCCAGAAGGTCCGCAAACAGCCTCCGGGCGATGGGAATACCTGCCACATAGCCATAGTTCCGGGCGTCGATGCCGTCGGTGATGAAGTCGTCGGCGGTCAGGGGAATGTTGTACATCTCCATGACCATGTCCAGCTGCTCCCGGCCGGGCTTTCCCCGGGCCATATTCAGGTCCAGGCCCAGGGCCTTCTGCTCCTGATGGGTCCTGCACAGGGCGGCGTATTCCGCCTGCCGTTCCGCAAGGGTCATTTCCTGATAGGTTTTCATATGCGCTCTCCCTCTTTTCCCATAGTGCCGTGTCCGGACGGACCGGCAGGCATCAGCATACCACACAATCCCGAAAAAGGCAAATATTAGTTTGCGTTTGTATTCAGCTGCCGATGGCGGCACGGATACCCCCCAGCAATTGCCTTTGGCATTGAGATGCTGGTATTCCTATCCTCTCATAAATCCACAGCAACCGATTTCGGACAATTCATAGAATCCCATTGACTTGTAAAAAGCAATGGTTTTCGGCGTGTGATCCGTTGCCAGCTCAATCTGACGAACATGGCTGTATCGGTTCAGAACGGCTTGTAAGAGCGCAGAGCCGAAGCCTTTTCGCTGATGCTCCGGAAACACCAATATGTCCTGCACAAACACGATGGTATGCCCATCGCCCACGGTGCGAATGATGCCAAGAAGCTGATCGCCCTCATAAGCGGCAAGGGTCAGCATAGAGCCCTCAAAGCCTTTACGCAGTACCTCCGGCTGATCGGTGTAGGCCGTCCAGCCAACACTCGTGTATAAGCGCAGAATCTCTGATTCGTTGTATGTTTTGTATTCTCTGATTTCCATATTAAGTAACCTCCATTCAAATTTTATGGAAACTGTTACTTATCTCTGCGCAATCTCATGGTTTATCCTCCTCACTGCTGCGTTTTGGCGGAACACTGCCTGCCATCACAGCTCCGTCAGCCGGTACACGTCCTCCCGGCGGGCGATTCAGCCCAGATGTGCAAACGCCTTGCCCAAATGGGTATCGAAGCCAAGCGCCTGATACATCCCCTCATCGCAGGGGGCGCAGGTGACGGTCAGACTGGCAAGGGCGTTTTCCTTGCTCCATTCCTGCGCTGCTTGTGCCAGCAGCCGGGCAGCGCCCTTTTTCCGGAACACAGGCTCAATGTAAAAGTCATCGAATATCCCGACATCTGTGCAGGTGAAGGTGGAAAAGCACCGGGAAACGCTACACATCCCCACTGCCCGATAGCCCCGCCTTGCCGCAAAGAACGTGATTTTCCCATCCCGGATGGCCTGGGTCAGCTGTTCCTGCTTTTCCTCCGTTGACGGTGCTTCTCCGATTTCCCTGAGAAAGCCGTTTTCCAGTTTTTTCAGCTGCCAGTCCTCCGGGTCGGCGAGAAGCTCCACGGTGATGGGCGCATCCTCCTCCGGGGGCAGGAGCATCAGCGGTTCGCCCCATTGGTCCGCACCGTTTTCGATAAAACCCACCGATTCCCAGAAATGACGCCGCCGCTCGTTGCCGCCATAGTTCAGCTCCGCATAACGCGCGCCGTGTTTTTTTGCCCAGTCCAGAAGCGCTGCTGCACACGCTTTTCCCGTGCCGCTGCCCCGGAACTCCGGGTAGACGCAGAACTCCATGATAAAGCACTTGCCGTCCTCCGTGGTGAAGATCACCGGCATAGCAAAGCCGATATCCTGTCCGCCCCGATGGAAGAACAGGAAGAAGCAGTGATCCTGCGGCCTGCCGTTGATCTTCATCATGTGGTCACGATACGCTTGACCAAGGAAATATTCCAGATCTTCCTTGTCGGAGTCTGTGAAAATATCCCGCTTGTGATAGGCGTGCAGTTGCTCCCAGAAGGCAGCAGCATCGTTTTTCGTGACGGCTTCACGGATGGTGATTTGGTTTTCCATTTTGTTTCCTCCAAAATTTTATTCGGAGGGTTAGGAAGCGTGAACCCTCCATACACGATTCATCTTCATAAAAACCACACCTTTCTTAATTAAATTTGTATGAGACGTCACAGCGTGTTTTCACACGCTGTGCGTGCGCACAGCGCACGGGATTCTTGATTAAAGAATTTAATCAAGAATCAGTATCAGTCCTCGATGACGCCGCCGCCCAGCACCTGATCCCCGTCGTACAGCACCACGGCCTGGCCGGCGGTGACGGCCCGCTGGGGCCGGTCAAAGACCACCTCTATCCGCTGCCCCTCCAGGGGGGTGACCGTGGCCTCCGCCTCCGTCTGGCTGTACCGGGTTTTGGCGGTAACCCGGATGGGGCCCGCCGGGGCCTGCCCGGCAATCCAGTTCACCCGGCAGGCAGTGAGGCGGCCAGTGAACAGATCCTCGTTGTCGCCCAGAAGGATGGTGTTGTCGGCGGCGTTTTTCCGCACCACATACACATGCTTCCCGGCGGATACCCCCAGGCCCTTGCGCTGGCCGGTGGTGTAGCAGGGGAGGCCCTTGTGGCGGCCCAGCACATGACCGTCCTGGTCCACAAAGTCCCCGGGCTCCATAGCCACATGGCCATACTCCCGCAGAAACTCCGCATAATCCCCGTCGGGGACGAAGCAGATATCCTGGCTGTCCGCCTTGTCGGCGTTCAGCAGCCCCGCCTGACGGGCGCTGTCGCGGATGGCGGGCTTGTCGTAGCTCCCCACCGGCAGCAGCAGATGGGCCAGCTGGTGCTGGGTCAGCTGATAGAGCACATAGCTCTGGTCCTTGCGCCGGTCCCGGCCCCGCAGCAGGCGGTACAGCCCGGTGTCCGGGTCCCGGTCCACCCGGGCATAGTGCCCGGTGGCGATATAGTCATACCCCAGCACCAGAGCCCGGTCCAGCAGGGCCCCGAACTTCAGGCAGCGGTTGCAGTCGATGCAGGGATTCGGCGTGTGCCCGGCGCAGTATTCCGCCACAAAGCGGTCCATGACCTCCCGGGCGAAGCGCTCCGTTTCGTTGAACACATAGAATTTCATGCCCAGCCGGTAGGCCACGGACCGCGCATCGTCCGCATCGTCGGCAGAGCAGCAGGTCCCCGCCTTCTCCCCGTTATACAGCCGCAGCATGGCTCCGTCGCAGTCGTACCCCTGCTGCCGCAGCAGCAGCGCCGCGGCGCTGCTGTCCACGCCGCCGGACATGGCCACCAATACGCGTTTTCCTTCCACGCCAGACCTCCTGTGCATAAATCCGGTAAAACCGGGAAAAATTACTCAATATAGTTTTTGGTGAACGCCTGATACGGCAGGGCGTCCGCCAGCTCCACCAGCGTGGGGTTGAAGCCGCCGGCATACTGGAACGGCATGTCCCGCACCAGGGTCACGCCGCTGCGGCGGTCCGGCAGGCGCACCGTCACCGTGGTGCCCTGCCCCTCCCGGGATGACACCACAAGGCTGCCGCCGTGGCCCTGGGCAATGCGGCGGCACAGAGGCAGACCCAGCCCCAGGCCATGGGCCGGCAGGTCCATATGGCTGTGCTGCCACCGGTCAAACAGCTGGGCCTGCTTGTCCTGCGGAATGCCGGAGCCGCTGTCCTTCACCGACAGCAGCACGCAGCCCTGGCCGGAGCGCAGGCACACGTCCACGGTCCCGCCCCGGGGAGTGAATTTCATGGCGTTGGATACCAGGTTCCAGAACAGCCGGGCCAGATACTCCCGGCTGACAGCCACGGTGTGGGCCCGTTCCGGGCAGGTAAAGGTCAGCCGCAGCTCCATCAGCTGGGCCAGGGCCTCCCCCTGGCGGCACAGGCCGTCCAGAAAGCGTACCAGCTCCACATTTTCCGTATCCAGAGGCTTTTCCTCTGCCAGCATAGGCGCGTCGGACAGATTGTTCACCACCCGCAGGATGCGGTAATAGCTCTGGCACAGAATGGCGGCACTGCGGTCGGTGTCGGCGCTGGCGTCCCGCGCCTGCTCCGGGGCAAGGCGTCCCAAAGCTGCGTGGATGTTGGCCAGAGAGCCCCGCAGTTGCGTGGCGATGCCCGGCAGGATCTCCCGGAGCATTTGCTTTTCCGTTTCGCTGTACTCCATATGATACAGCCTCCTTCCCCTGTATACGATTCCGGGAAGGCATAGGACTTATCCCCGGAACCATCTGGCTGTCATGTGAATTTATACCATACTATATCAAACGCAAAGGAAAAACACAAGATATTTGTCGCAACCTGCTAAAAGATAAAAAAATTTGCAAGCGGGTATTGCATTTTCCAAAATTCTCGCATATAATACTAAACGTACCATATGTTTGATATATTCCATCACAGAGAGGAAGCTGTATTTATGAGCATCAAAGTCGGTATCAATGGTTTTGGTCGTATTGGCCGCATGGTCCTGCGGTGCAGCCTGCACCACCCCGAGATCGAGATCGTGGGCATCAACGACCTGTGTCCCGCTGATTACCTTGCCTATATGCTGAAGTATGACACCATGCACGGTAAGATCGACGCCCAGGTGTCCTCCAGCGAGAACGCCATCATTGTGGATGGCCGCTCCATCCCCGTGTTCGCCGAGCGCGACCCCGCCAACCTGCCCTGGAAGGAGATCGGCGCGGAGTACGTCATCGAGTCCACCGGCCTGTTCCTGACCAAGGACAAGGCCAAGGGCCACATCGAGGCCGGCGCCAAGCACGTGGTCATGTCCGCCCCCTCCAAGGACGACACCCCCATGTTTGTTATGGGCGTGAACCAGGACACCTACACCTCCGACATGACCTTCGTTTCCAACGCCAGCTGCACCACCAACTGCCTGGCCCCCATTGCCAAGGTGCTGCATGATCACTTCGGCATTGCCGACGGCCTGATGACCACCGTTCACTCCACCACCGCCACCCAGAAAACCGTGGACGGCGTGTCCGTGAAGGATTGGCGCGGCGGCCGCGCTGCCTCCGGCAACATCATCCCCAGCTCCACCGGCGCCGCCAAGGCCGTGGGCAAGGTGATCCCCAGCCTGAACGGCAAGCTCACCGGTATGTCCATGCGTGTGCCCACCCTGGATGTGTCCGTGGTGGACCTGACCGTGAATCTGGAAAAGCCCGCCTCCTACGACGAGATCTGCGCCGCCATGAAGGAGGCTGCCCAGGGCGAGCTGAAGGGTATTCTGGATTACACCGACGAGCCTGTGGTGTCCTCCGACTTCCTGGGCAACACCCATACCTCTATCTTTGATGCCAAGGCCGGTATCGCCCTGACCGACACCTTCGTAAAGGTGGTCTCCTGGTACGACAACGAGATCGGCTATTCCGATAAGATCCTGTGCCTCATTGAGCACATGTACTCCGTGGATCACAAGTAAATCCGCTTTCCATCCTTTTATTGTTTTCCTTCTTTTTGTTCCGGAAAGAACGCCGTCCGCTTGGGCGGCGTTTTTTCCGTCAGACGGTCAAAAAGTGCGGCGGCCGCCGGCTTCGGAAAGGAAGATAGTTACGAAAGAAACCCATCAGGGGTGTCTTTCGTTTTTAATCACCGCATTTTCAGAACTTTTATGAAAGTTTTGAAAATGCTTTTCAGCTTGTCAAAAATAATTTTTGACAAGCTGATTCAAAAAATGAAAGCATTTTTTGAATCAATAATCCAGATTCACCGCGTATTTGGCGTTTTTCTCAATGAACTCCTTCCGGGGCTCCACCTTTTCGCCCATCAGCACCGTAAACGTGGCGTCGGCGGCCACGGCGTCGTCCAGGGTGATGCGGCGCAGGGTACGCTTCTCCGGGTCCATGGTGGTCTCCCACAGCTCATGGGGATTCATCTCGCCCAGGCCCTTGAAGCGGCTGATGTCGATCTTCACGTTGGGATTCCCCGCCCGCATTTCGGCGGAGATGGCGTCCCTCTCCTCGTCGGTATAGGCAACCCGCTGCTGCTTGCCCCGGGTCAGCTTATACAGAGGGGGCACGGCGGAGTATACATACCCCTCCTCGATCAGGGGCCGCATAAATCGGAAGAAGAAGGTCAGCAGCAGCGTCCGGATGTGGGCGCCGTCCACGTCGGCATCGGCCATGATGATGATCTTGTGATACCGCAGCCGGTTCAGGTCCAGCTCGTCGCCGATCCCGGCCCCCAGAGCCGTGATCACCGGCTGAAGCTTGTCGTTGCCGTACACCTTGTCCGCCCGGGCCTTTTCCACGTTCAGCATCTTGCCCCACAGAGGCAGGATGGCCTGGAAGCGGGAGTCCCGTCCCTGAGTAGCAGAGCCGCCTGCGGAGTCGCCCTCCACGATATAGATCTCCGTCAGCTCGGGGTTATTTTCGTTGCAGTCCCGCAGCTTGTCGGGCATGGCCGCCCCGCCCAGGGCGGTCTTGCGGCGAATGGATTCCCGGGCCTTTCGGGCAGCCTCCCTGGCCCGGTTGGCGGTCAGGGCCTTGTCCAGAATGGTCCGGGCCACCACCGGGTGCTCCTCCAGATACACGGCCAGCTGGTCGGATACCACGCTGTCCACCAGGGTGCGGATGGAGGCGTTGCCCAGCTTGGCCTTGGTCTGTCCCTCGAACTGGGCCTCCGTCAGCTTCACGGAGATCACGGCGGTGATGCCCTCCCGGACGTCCTCGCCGGAGACCTTGTCTCCCTCCTTGATCATGCCGTATTTCATGCCGTAGGCATTGAGCACCCGGGTCAGGGCCGTTTTGAAGCCCGTCTCATGCATGCCGCCCTCGGGGGTGTGGATGTCGTTGGCGAAGGACACCAGCGTCTCGTTATAGCTGTCGTTGTATTGCAGCGCCACCTCGGCGGTGCTGTCCCCCTTGGCCCCGGCCAGATAGACGACCTCCTCATGCAGCGCCGTCTTGTTGCGGTTGAGCCAGGTAACAAATTCCCGGATGCCTCCCTCGTAGCACATGGAGTCACTTTGCTCCTGGCCGGGCCGGGCGTCGGTAATGGTGATACGCAGGCCCGCATTCAGGAAGGCCTGCTCCCGCATGCGGGTGTGCAGGGTCTCATAGTCATACACCAGGGTGTCGAACATCTCCGGGTCCGGCTTGAAGGTAACGGCGGTGCCGGTCTGATCGGTGTCGCCCAAAATCTTCATCTCCTGGGTGATCGCTCCCCGGGAAAACTTCATCTCGTAAATTCTGCCGTCCTTCTGAACCTGCACCTCCAGCCATTCGGACAGGGCGTTGACCACGGACGCGCCCACGCCGTGGAGGCCGCCGGATACCTTATAGCCTCCGCCGCCGAACTTACCGCCGGCGTGGAGCACGGTGTATACCACCTCCAGCGCCGGCCGGCCGGTCTGCTTCTGGATGTCCACGGGGATGCCGCGGCCATTATCGGTAACGGTGATGGTGTCGCCGGGGTTGATGGTAACAGTGATCTCGGTGCAGTATCCGGCCAGTGCCTCGTCAATGGCGTTGTCCACGATCTCATACACCAGATGGTGCAGGCCCGAGGCCGATGTGGAGCCGATATACATGCCGGGCCGCTTGCGCACCGCCTCCAGCCCCTCCAGAACTTGAATTTCCGAGGCGTCATAGGTGGTGTCCACGGCGGTGACTTTTTCCAGTTCGCTCATTGGGTCATCTTTCCTTTCCTTGGGTCTTTCCTGTCATTCCCGGGAACCCGGTGTCTGCCGATCTCCCGGCAATGACAGGGAATTCTTTACTTCTTTTCCGCTCTTTTCACCAGCGTCTGGGTATTCAGCTGGGAAATATATACGATCTGCCGGTGATACGGATGGTCGCACACCAGAAACGACTTGGGAATGTCGTCGCACACCGGCAGCACCACGCCCTCCTGCTCCGCCTGGTCCAGAAACCGCCGGGTCTGAGCGGACTGGGACGTGATATCCAGGTCGAATATGCCGATGATATGCCGGTCGTTGACCATGACGTTCTGGCCGATATGCAGAAAGCCCATCACAGCACCTTTCCTTCCCGAACGTGATACACCCGGCCGGACAGCAGCGCATCCAGCCGGTCGTTTTCGCAGCAGGTGATGAACACCTGTCCGCCTGCAATGCGGTTGAGCACATACTCCTGCCGCCGGGGGTCCAACTCCGACAGCACGTCATCCAGCAGCATCACCGGATACTCTCCGATGGCGGTTTTGTGAATCTCCCGGTCCGCCAGCTTCAGACTCAGGGCTGCGGTGCGCACCTGGCCCTGGGAGCAGAAATGCCGGGCCTCCAGCCCGTTGACCGTAACGGCGATGTCGTCCTTATGGGGGCCGGACAGACACAGCCGGGAGGCCAGCTCCGCCTGATAATGCCGGGCCTGGTGCTCCTCCAGGGCCCCGGCGATATCCTGCACCGGACCCAGAGGGTCCTCCACGGTTTTCACCGTCTGATAGGTCAGGGCCAGGTCCTCCCGCTCCCCGGAGCACTCCCAGTGGGCCCGCCGGGCATGGACGGCCAGGGCCTGCACATACCGCGCCCGATAGCTGATGAGCACCGCTCCCACCTGGCACAGCCGGTGGTTGAAGTCCGGCAGGGTGTCCAGCAGCTGGGGATATTCGTCGCTGTCCCGCAGGATCCGGGTCTTGTGGTCATACAGCCGCCCGTATTCCGCCAGGGCCTCGGCATACCGGGGCCGCAGCTGGCACAGGGACATATCCATGAACCTCCGCCGGGCCGCTGCACCTTCCCGTATGAGAAACAGGTCCTCCGGCGAAAAAAACACCGTGTGCAGCACCTGGGACAGGTCGCCGCCGTTTTTGGCGGCCACACCGTTGACGGTCATCTTCCGCCGCCGTCCCCGGGTCAGCTGAATCTCCGTTTCAAATTCCCGTTCCCGGGACCGGATCTGTCCCACCAGCCTGGCCCTGTCCGTTCCGAAGCCAATAAGCTCCCGATCCGCATGGGTCCGGGGACTGCGGCCGCAGGACAGATACACAATGGCCTCCAGCAGGTTGGTCTTTCCCTGGGCATTGTCTCCATAGATCACGTTGCAGCTTTCATCAAAGGTCAGCTGCTGGCTGTCGTAATTCCGGAAGCCCTCCAGCAGCAGTCCTTCAATCCGCATACTGCACGCCGTAGCGCTGTCCCAGGGCGTCCACCACATCGCCGGGACGAAGCTTCTTGCCCCGCATGGTGCATACCTCCCCGTTGACCAGGACCTCTCCCTCCTGAACCAGCAGCTTGGCCTCGCCGCCGGTGGCCGTAGCCGCCGCCAGCTTCAGCAGATCCTGGAGCTTGATATATTCTGTAGTAATGGTAATGATTTCCATATTGACCTCGTTTTCTCACGCCTTCAGCCGCACCGGCAGCACCATATAAAGGAAGCTCTCCTCCCCATCCACCGGCACCAGCACCGCCGGAGAAATGCTGGTATTCAGCTCCATGGTCACAGCGTCCGCCGGAGCGTAGCGCAGGGCGTCCATCAGATACCGGTTGTTGAATCCGATCTCCAGCCCGTTTCCGTCGCCGTCCAGGGGGCAGATGTCCTTGGCCTCGCCGGCGCCGGTGCGGGCAGACAGCATCACCCGGCCGTTTTCAAAAACGCAGCGCACCGGGCTCTTGAGCTTTTCGCTGATGACCACGGACACCCGGTCCAGACTGCCCAGCATGGTTTTGGTGTCCACCGTCAGCCGGATGGGATTGTTCCGGGGGATGGCGTTCTTGTAATCCAGGAAATCTCCCTCCAGGCGGCGGCAGATCAGCTGGGTGGCCCCGGCCTCAAACAGCAGGTGCCGCTTGCCCTGAATAATGGTGATCTTTTCGTCGGAATCCTCGCAGATTTTCTCCACTTCGTTCAGAGCGGAGCCGGGTGCCACGAATTTGAACGCGCCTCCCTCGGACCGGTCCAAAGGCTCCCGGCGCAGGGCCAGACGGAACCCGTCCACGGACACCACCGTCAGGTCCTTATCCCCTACCTCGAACAGAGAGCCGGTATGTACCGGGCGGCTTTCATTGGTGGACACGGCGAAGCTGGTCTGGTTGATCATAGCCTTCAGCGTCCCCTGACGAATATCCACGGAAAACTGGTCATCCACCTCAGGAAGCTCCGGGTAATCGTCGGCAGACAGGCCGATGATCTCGAAGCTGGCGTCACCGCAGGTAAGATGAACCGTCAGCTTGTCGTCAGCGTCGAACACAATAACGTCGTCGGGCATCTTGCGGATCATCTCGCCGAACAGACGGGCGCTGAGGACGATACGGCCGGGAGACTGGATCTGAGCGTCCACGCCGGTGCGGATGCCGGTCTGCATGTTGTAGCCGGACAGGGTCAAGGTGTCCCCGCCCTCCAGCAGGATTCCCTCCAGGGCCGGAATGGAGCTTTTGGCGGCCACCGCCCGGGAGGCAGTGTTGACGGCGCCTTGCAGCAGCGCCTTCTCACAGGAAAATCGAAGCATATCGAAGCGTTCCTTTCTTTCAGACTGAAAAGAGACTCCGTTCTCCAAAAGAGAACAAAAGATATCTTTATTTTAGTAACAGACGTCGTAGGGAAAATTTATGTGGAAATCTCTCAAAAGCACTGGGATCACAGAAATTTATGTCCACACCCCTTTGGGGACAATATCCGGGGGTTTTCCACAGGAAAAGAGAGAAGCAAATACTCCACAGGTTGTCCAGGTGGAATCCACAGGGATATGTGGAAAAGAGATCATTTCTTATTGTTGATGTTGGTGGTGATCTCCTTGACCTTTTCGGCGTAGGCCGGATCGGAGCGCATCTTTTTCTCCACCTGATCCAGCGAGTGAAGCACCGTGGTGTGATCCCGGTCGCCGAACTCCTTGCCGATGTCGTTGAGGGAGAGGTTTGTCATCCGGCGGATCAGATACATGGCCGTTTGCCGGGCTTCCATCAGATCCCGCTTGCGGCCCTGTCCCCGGACCTGCTCCTCATCCACGTCATAATACCGGCAGATGTACTCGACGATCAGGCCTGGCGACGGCACAAACTCATTGTACTTTTTCAGCATATCCTTCACGGCACGGCTGACGGCCTCGCCGTCCACCTGGTTGCCCAGCAGATCCCGATAGGCCAGCAGCTTATTCAGGGCGCCCTCGATCTGTCGAACGTTGGCGGTGAGATTTTCCGCGATAAAGCTGCTGATATCGTCGGGCAGCTGAACCCCCAGCAGGGCAGCCTTGTTTTTGATGATGGCCAGTCTCGTCTCGAAGTCCGGGGGGGCCACATCCACCATCAGACCCCATTCAAACCGGGTCTGAAGCCGGTCCTCCAGCTGGGTCATCTCCCGGGGCGGACGGTCCGACGTCAGAACGATCTGCCGCCCGGATTCATACAGGGTGTTGAAGGTATGGAAAAACTCCTCCTGGGTCTGTTTTTTTCCGGCGATGAATTGGATATCGTCCACCAGCAGCAGGGTGGTCTGACGGTATTTCTCCCGGAACTCCGCATTTTTTCCCTCCCGGATGGAGGCGATCAACTCGTTGGTGAAATCGTCGCCCTTGATGTATACGATGCGTGCATCCGGCTGGCGGGAGCGGACCTGGTGGGCAATGGCATACAGCAGATGGGTCTTGCCCAGGCCGGAGTCGCCATAGATAAACAGGGGGTTATAGTGCTCCGCCGGCTTTTCCGCCACGGCGCGGGCGGCGGCATAGGCCATCTTGTTCTGGGGCCCCACCACATAGGTGCCGAAGGTAAAGGCGTCGGACTCCAGAAGGGAGCCGGGCCGGTCCGGAGCCACCCCGTGATAGGCGGACAGCTGCTGATCGTCCAGGATCTTTACCTCCAGATCCGAGGAAAAAATATCCTTCAGTGCGGCCTTGATGTGGCTCATAAAGCGCGCCTCAATGGTGCTCTTTTTGAAGGCGTTGCTGCAATGCAGCACAAAGGCGGAGTCCTCCATGGTCACCACATCCACCTCGTCGAACCAGGTATTGATGGTGGTCTCGGACAGCTGGGACCTCAGCCGGTCCAGTACGTTTTTCCACACGTCTGCGATTGAATTCAATGAAAGCGCCCCTTTCCCGCTGGTCATGCGATTTTCTCTCTTTGTTTCAGGCAAAAATACACCTCTTATTATATCAAACGGCCCCGGAAAAGTCCACACATATACTAATACTAAGTATAAAAATTTTTCCGGGCTGCTATACAGAAACCGTCAAATATGCGCTATTTTGTGGGAGATATAACAGAATTTCTTGCCCAAAACCGGCGCCCGGCGGCAGAATGCGGCTCTTTCGTGGAAAATGCAGATTTCTGTTGACAGAGGGCCGGAAAATCTGTATAATGTTTACCATGCCGTTTTGCGGCATCCAACCTGTCAACTGCGGCCGCCGGGGACAAGTCCCCTGCCCGCCGTCGAGTATGTGCGGCAGCCTTGCTCTGCCGCCGGATCTTACAAAATGGAGGTGTCATGCAATGTTCCGTACCTATCAGCCCAAGAAGCGCCAGCGCTCCAAGGAGCACGGCTTCCGCAAGAGAATGGCCACCAGCAACGGCCGTAAGGTTCTGGCCCGCCGCCGCGCCAAGGGCCGCGCTCGCCTGACCCATTGAGGTCGCGGAAAGTGCATCGCGCATAAAGGATAGACCAGGGACGGTGGATGGGAAAACTGCCGTCCCCTTTGGCCTATGCTCATTTCAGCCGCCGCATTGGCGGAGAAGGTGCTTGTTTTCATGGATCCAGCCGTCACGGTAAAAGAGAATTACGAATTCCGCCGCATTTACCGCAAGGGAAAATCGGCGGTTTCGCCGCAGCTGGTGATTTACTGCCAGAGGAACCGCCGGGGCCATAGCCGCCTGGGCGTTTCCGTCAGTACGAAGCTGGGCTGCGCCGTGGTGCGCAACCGCGTCCGGCGCCGCATTCGGGAGATCTACCGGCTGAACAAGGCGAAAATGCTCCCGGGCTACGACCTGATCGTGGTGGCCCGGGTCCGGGCCGTGGAAACGGATTATCAGAAGCTGGACCGCACCTATCTGCGTCTGCTGGAGCAGCTGGACCTGCTGCGGGAGGACCCGTCATGAAGCGGGCCATCCTGCGGATGATCCGCTTTTACCAGACGGCTATGTCTCCCCTGTTTCCGCCCCGCTGCCGCTATATCCCCACCTGCTCGGAATACGCACTGCAGGCGGTGGAGAAATACGGCCCTCTGCGGGGCGGCTTTCTGGCGCTGCGGCGCCTTCTGCGATGCAATCCCTTCCACAAAGGCGGGTATGATCCCGTTCCCTGAAAACCCCGTTTTTCCCACCCAACAAAATACGGAGGAAACTATCCCATGTTTGCAAAGCTCGGATACTATATCTGTGTGCCCTTTGCCTTCCTGACCCGGCTGTTCTACAGCTGGACCGGGTCCTATGGCGTGGCCCTGATCCTGTTTACCCTGGTGGTGAAGTTGGTGCTGCTGCCCTTCCAGCTCAAGAGCAAGAAGAGCATGCTGCGCATGAACCGCATGCAGGGCAAGATCAAGGATATCCAGACCCGCTACGCCAACAACCAGCAGCGTCAGCAGGAGGCCATGCAGGAGCTGTACATGAAAGAGGGCATCAACCCCATATCCGGCTGCCTGTGGTCCATGATCCCCTTCCCCATCCTGATCGCCCTGTACTATATCATCCGTGTGCCTCTGCGGTATTTTATGAGCCTGTCCGAGTCGGTGATCGCGGAGATCACCACCCTGGCCGGCACCCTGGGCTTCACTGCGGCCGAGGGCAGTCAGGCGTATGAGCAGATTTATCTGGCCAAGTTCATCCACGAGCACTGGGCGGATTTCGCCGGGAAGTTCGACGGCCTCATCGACCTGAACTACAACTTCCTGCACATTGACCTGGCGGCTCAGCCGTCCTCTCTGTTCAGCCAGTTCCCCGGCGGCGGCTGGCCCGTCTGGGGCGCGCTGCTGCTGCCCATCATTTCCGCCGGCATCCAGTTCGCCATGAGCCTCATCACCATGCGCACCAATGGTTCTACCCCCAACGGGTCCGCCAAGACCATGATGTACTTGATGCCCCTGATGAGCCTGTGGATGGGCTATATTCTGCCCTCCGCTCTGTGCGTATACTGGATCGCCAACTCCGCCTTCTCCCTGATCCAGGAGCTGACCCTGAATAAGTATTTCAACAAGAAGCTGGACCGCGAGGAGACCGAGAAGGAAAAGGCCGCCCGTGAAAAGCGCTATGCCAAGTACCAGAAGCAGAAGGAGCTGATGGCACAGCAGCAGGCTTCCTACAACGGCGGCAAGAAGCAGAATAACCAGCAGGGCAAGAAAAAGCAGTCCTCTGGCGAGAAGAAAAAGAATCCCGGCACCAACGAAAGTGGCCGCGTGGGCCAGCGTCCCTATGCACGGGGCCGGGCCTACAACGAAAGCCATTACAATGATGACTAAGGAGTTTTGTCTATGAGTTATATCGACGTAACGGGCAAGACCGAGGACGAGGCCATCCGCAAAGCGCTGGAACAGCTGCATATGGACCGCGACGACGTGTCCGTTGAGATTCTGGAGCGGGCCAAAAGCGGCTTTCTGGGCATTGGCAGCAGCCCTGCCCGGGTCCGCGTGACCTATGGCCAGGAGGAGCCGGAGGCTCCCGCCGTGCCGGTCCAGCCGGAAAAGAAGCCGGAGCCCAGACCCCAGCCCAAGCCGGAGCAGCCCAAGACCAGGAAGCCGGAGCCTCCCAAGGCTCCCGTCAAGGCTCCTGAGCCTCCCAAGGCTGCCCAGGCCCCCGCTGCCGCCCCGGAGCAGTCTGTCCTGGACGACAACGCCCGGCGCATTACCGAGTTCCTGACGGGCCTGCTGGAGCATATGGACAGCCCTGCCCAGGTGCAGGTCACGGAGACGGAAAAGGGCCGCTACAGTGTGGTGCTGGAGGGACAGAAGCTGGGCCAGCTGATTGGCCGCCGGGGCGAGACCCTGGACGCTATCCAGCAGCTGACCAACTACGCCGTCAATTCCGGCCGGGAAAAGCGCGTCCGCGTCCATGTGGATGCCGAGAATTACCGGGCCAAGCGGGAACAGAGCCTGGAGTCTCTGGCCCGCAAGGTGGCTGCCAAGGTCACCAGGTATCGCCGCAGCGTCACTCTGGAGCCCATGAATGCCTATGAGCGCCATGTGATCCACGCCGCCCTGCAGGATGTCCCCGGTGTCAATACCTACTCTATTGGCTCGGAGCCCAACCGCCGTGTGGTGGTGTCCTACGACCGCGACAAGCGGTGATCCGTCTGATCCAGTGCTGACTGGCAAAAGAAAAAAATAAATGCACGGCCGCGGCCGTGCATTTATTTTGTCCGTTTACCGGATGGCGGTGACAGTGTAGCCCTTGTCCTCCACGGTGCGGCGCAGGATGTCGTCCTCCACCGGGCCGGTGAGGGTCACCACAGCGGTGCCGCTTTCGTGGCTGACCTGAGCGGCCTGCACCTGGGGCATGGCCTCCAGGGCGGTGCGAACGGCGGCCTCGCAGTGGGGGCACATCATGCCCTTGATCTCCAGTGTCTTTTCCATAGCTTGTTCCTCCTTGATCTCGTTGTTCAGATGATTGGTTCTCTTATGATCGTGCCGGTTATCCCGGAGCTTGAACAGATTCAGCCGCAGGGCGTTGGACACCACGCAGAAGCTGGAAAGGCTCATGGCTGCCGCGCCGAACATAGGATTCAGCGTCAGCCCCAGGGGGATGAACACCCCGGCGGCCAGGGGTATGCCAATGGCATTGTAGAAAAATGCCCAGAACAGGTTCTCGTGGATGTTCCGCAGGGTGGCCCGGCTGAGCCGGATGGCGGCGGGCACATCCAGCAGGCTGCTGTTCATCAGCACCACGTCCGCCGCGTCGATGGCCACGTCGGCTCCCGCGCCGATGGCGATGCCGGTGTCGGCCCGGGTCAGGGCCGGTGCATCGTTGATGCCGTCGCCCACCATGGCCACCTTGCCCCGCTGCATCAGGCGGCGGATGGCGGCCTCCTTGCCCTCCGGCAGCACCCCGGCGATGACCTGATCCACCCCGGCCTGGGCCCCGATGGCCTGAGCGGTGCGCTGGTTGTCGCCGGTGAGCATCACCACATGGATGCCCATATTCCGCAGCTCCCGGACTGCCTGTGGGCTGTCCTCCTTGATGACATCCGCCACGGCGATGATGCCCAGCAGCCGGTCATCCAGCCCGAAGAACAGGGGCGTTTTCCCCTGCCGGGCCAGCTCCTCCGTCCGGGCCTGCAGCTCCGGGGAAACGGCGGCCTTTTCCGCCGTATAGGCGGCGCTGCCGCCCCACAGGGTCCGGCCCGCCAGCCTGGCTGTCAGCCCGTTGCCGGGCAGAGCCTGAAAGTCCGACACCTCCGGAGCCGTAAGCCCCGCCGCTCGGTCCAGCACCGCCCGGGCCAGGGGATGCTCGCTTTTCTGCTCCAGGGCCAGGGCATAGGTCAGCAGCTCCTGCTCCGTGACGCCCTCCGCCGGAAGGATGTCCGTCACCCGGGGCTGACCGCTGGTGATGGTGCCGGTTTTGTCCAGAGCCACGATCTGCACCCGGCCCGTCTCCTCCAGGGAGGCGGCGGTTTTGAACAGGATGCCGTTTTTGGCCCCCAGGCCGCTGCCCACCATAATGGCCACAGGAGTGGCCAGGCCCAGGGCACAGGGGCAGCTGATCACCAGCACGGAGATGCCCCGGGCCAGGGCGTAGCCTACCGGGTGGCCCAGCAGCAGCCACACCGCCGTGGTCACGGCGGCAATGGAGATCACCGCCGGAACGAACACGCCGGAGACCTTATCGGCGATCTTGGCAATGGGGGCCTTGGTGGCGGCGGCGTCGCTGACCATGCGGATGATCTGGGACAGGGTGGTATCCTGGCCCACCCGGGTGGCCCGGCAGCGGAGATAGCCGGACTGGTTCACCGTGGCGGCGGACACTCCGTCGCCGGGAGCCTTGTCCACCGGGATGCTCTCGCCGGTGAGGGCGGACTCATTAACGGCGCTGTTTCCCTCCAGCACCACGCCGTCCACCGGGATACTCTCCCCCGGCCGGACGGCGAACTCGTCCCCCTGCTGCACCTGCTCCACCGGCACCTCTGCTTCCTTGCCGTCCCGGATAACGGTGGCAGTCTTGGGGGCCAGCCGCATCAGGCTCTTCAGGGCGTCGGTGGTCTTGCCCTTGGACCGGGCCTCCAGCATCTTGCCCACGGTGATCAGGGTCAGGATCATGGCGGCGGACTCAAAATAGAAGTCCATCATATAGGTCATGACGGCGGCTTCATCGCCCCGGACCTGGGCCGCCGTCATGGCGAACAGGGCATAGGTGCTGTAGCCGAAGGCCGCCGTGGCCCCCAGGGCCACCAGGGTGTCCATATTGGGAGCCCGGTGCCACAGGGCCTTGTAACCGCTGATGAAGAACCTCTGGTTGATGACCATGATGATCCCCGTCAGCAGCAGCTGGGTCAGGCCCATGGCCACATGGTTGTTGTCGTAAAACGGCGGCAGGGGCCAGCCCCACATCATGTGGCCCATGGAAAAGTACATCAGCACCAGCAGAAAGCCCACGGACCAGATAAGCCGCCGCCAGATACGGGGCGTCTCGCGGTCCTCCAGCTGCTGCTCGTCGGCGCTGGGAGACGACTGGGCCGCGCCCTTTTCCGACGCGCCGTAGCCCGCCGCCTCCACGGCGGCAATAATGGCGGAGGGCTCCGCCGTGCCCTCTACGCCCATGGAATTGGTCAAAAGGCTCACAGAGCATGCCGTGACGCCGGGGACCTTCCCCACCGCCTTTTCCACCCGGGCCGAGCAGGCGGCGCAGCTCATGCCCGTAACATTGTATTGCCTCATGGGGATCACTCCTATTTCATCAGCTTTTGCAGGGTGGCCACCAGCTCGTCGATGACCTGGTCCTTGCCGTCCCGGATGTCCTGGGCCACACAGGTGCGGATATGGCTGGCCAGCAGTTCCTTGTTGAAGGCGTTGATGGCCGCGTTCACCGCCGCCGCCTGAACCAGAATGTCGGGACAGTACGCCCCGGCCTCCACCATGCCCCGGATACCCCGGATCTGGCCCTCGATGCGGTTGAGCCGGTGGATCAGGCGCTTATATTCCTCCGGCGAGCGCTCCTTTTTCCGTTGGGAGCAGTGGCAGCAGTCATGTTGTTCCATAGTATTCCCGCCTCACTTTGTTTCATGATACCCCGTGGGGGTATCTATAGTTATATACCCCTCCCGGGTATTTGTCAAGCACAAAAAATCTCCCCGGGCGGGGAGATTTTTGTGTTATTGATAGTCCGACAGCAGGAACATGGGCTTCACGGCCACCACCTCGTCATACTCCCACTGCTCCACCTGGACATCGGCGGTCAGGGCCTTCAGGTCCCGCTTCACCACATCCAGGGCCTCGTCGGCGGTCTGGGCCCGGCCCTCCCGCAGAACGCGGATCATCCGGGTCAGCACCACCGGGTGGGCATAGCGGGCAGGCAGGGGGAAATCCTTCGGCAGCACCGCCGCCAGGTCCGCCTGAGCCTGCTCCCATTCCCGGGTCAGGGCCGTTTTGTTGTTGCGGGCGGTGGGCAGCACATGGGCCCCGGAGAACAGGAACACCGCCGCCAGGCCGAACAGGGCAAAGTAGATGCCCACGCTGTTGGTGCCCCGGATCATGGACATCACGCCGTATACCAGGGCGACGAGTCCGGCGATGACGATGGCCAGGGCCACCCACTTATAGCTGGGGTTGGAGCGGTCGTTGACCCGCTTGGCCTTGGCCGCCTGGGACAGGCGGCGGGTCAGGTTGGTGTGGTCCTCTAAGAAGGCGCGGGCCTGCTCCAGGCGTTCCCTTTCGGCCTGGGCCTGGGGCGTCAGCTCCTTGAGATAGCGGCGGGCGTTTTCGGCCCGCTGCTGGGCCATGTGCTGCTCCACCTTGCGGCTTTGCAGCGGCAGATCCGGGCAGAGCTTGGAGAGGTAGGCCAGCAGGTTGTCCACATCCGCCTCGTGCTTGAAATTGCACTGCTTTTCGCCGCCGTCGTACTCCACCACCAGGTAAGGGATGGAGCCGAAGGCCCCCTTGCCGGTGAAGCCGCCCTTGCTCATGGCCACGCGCTTGAACACGCGGCGCACCGAGGACAGCGCCACATAATAGTGCCGGTCGATGAAAAAGCTGTTGAGATACAGGGCCTTTTCGCCCACGCCGCAGGGGCCGAAGCGGCGGCAGCCCTTTTTGTCCGCCGCCAGGGTCTCGTTGTCCAGCGTGACGCTGCCAAGGCGTGCAGGTGCAAAGATCATAGCAGTTCCTCCCATAGGGGCAAAGCGGCAGGAGATGCCTGCCGCTTTGCGAAATAGTTAAAGGGTCAGATTACTTGCCCAAAGTCTCATAGTGAGGCTGGGTGTGCCGCTTCTTGATGGTGTACAGGAAGATACCCAGGAACAGGACGGCCACGGCGATGCCGATGGGATAAGCCACGGCGGTGTTGTACACGGTGACGCCCTCGGCGGTCTTGTGGTTGATGAACTGGCCCAGGCACTCGTTGCCCAGCAGGAAGTAGGTGGCGGAAACGGCGCTCATAAAGGTGGCAGGCACGGCGGTGATCCAGTAGTTCTTCTTCTCATAGTACAGGTACATGGAAGCGGCCCACAGGACGATCATGGCCAGAGTCTGGTTGGTCCAGCTGAAGTAACGCCAGATAACGGTGTAGTCGATGAAGCCCAGGGCATTGCCCACGCCCAGGACGGCGCCCACGCCCAGAACGGGCACGCACAGCAGCAGACGGTTCTTCCACTTCTTCTGGTCGATCTTGAACCAGTCGGACAGCACCAGACGGGCGCTGCGGAACGCAGTATCGCCGGAGGTAATGGGGCAGGCGATGACACCCAGCATGGCCAGAGCCACGCCGATCTTGCCCATGGTCTTGATGCAGACATCATAGATGGCGGCAGACTGACCATTGGCCAGGATCTCGGCCAGGCCGGTGTTCAGACCGCCGGTGACCTCATACAGAGCGCAGCCGGCAGCGGCCCACACCAGGGCGATAACGCCCTCGGAAACCATGGCGCCGTAGAACACAAAGCGGCCCTGCTTCTCACTCTTCATGCAGCGAGCCATCAGGGGGCTCTGGGTGGAGTGGAAGCCGGAGATAGCGCCGCAGGCCACGGTGATGAACATGAAGCTCCACACGGGAGTTCCCTTGGGATGCATGGAACCGAAGTGATCCCAGATCTCGGGAATGGTGTACTCAGGCTTGACAAAGATGCCGACGGCAACGCCCACGGCCATGATGATCAGGCAAATGCCGAACAGAGGATAGATCTTGCCGATGATCTTGTCGATGGAAATAAAGGTTGCGATGAAGTAGTACGCCAGAATAACGATCAGCCAGAACAGCGTGGTCGAGAGAACGCCGGAAACACCGTTATTCTTGCACAGCGTAACGATCAGGCCAGCCGGGCCGACTGCGAATACCGTGCCGACCATGATCAGCAGGATGACCGAGAACACGCGCATAACGTTCTGCATCGCGTGGCCGAGGTATTTGCCGGTAACCTCCGCGATAGACGCGCCGTCGTTTCGCTCACTGATCATGCCGGAGAAATAGTCGTGTACGCCGCCGGCAAAGATGGTGCCGAAGGTGATCCACAGAAATACGACCGGGCCCCAGAGCGCGCCCTGAAGTGCGCCGAAGATCGGGCCGAGGCCGGCAATGTTCAGCAGCTGAACCAGAAAGAGCTTCCACTGCGGCATAACGACGTAGTCCACGCCGTCATTGATGCGTACCGCCGGAGTCTCGCGGTCATCCGGGTCGAAGGTTTTGTCTACGATCTTACCATAAGTAAAATAGCCGGCGATCAACAGCAGTAAACACAGAATAAAGCTGATCATAATATCTCCTCCTTAAAACCGGCTGCGAAAGTGATGCTTCCGCATGAAAATTACCGAAAAGATTTTTCCCTTCCCCTCTTTCGGTAATTCCTATTATGAACCTGTGAAAATAAAATACAAGGGCAATATGTCATAATTTTAACAGTGTATTTTGGGCGAATTTTCTAACTATGAAAAAGCATTATAGCGCTTATGAATTTTTCGTATATTACACCGCATTTTCCTCTCTGCGTCTCCGGAAAAGCAACGCCTGTCACAGTGCATCCGGGCAAAAAACATCCCCCGGCGAAAGCCGGGGGATGCAGTGAAAATTTACTTTTCCAGTTCGGTCCAGTCGCGGGTCTCGCGCAGCTTGGTCCACTT
>ERZ827150.2271-NODE-2271-length-21165-cov-16.531075_pt1 | contig 21165 bp, 12 predicted proteins | sample MGYA00519779_ERZ827150 | MGnify/ENA primary metagenome ERZ827150 (study PRJEB31778, sample SAMEA3449267) | human gut metagenome | biome: human gut; feature: human-associated habitat; material: faeces | place: United Kingdom | collected 2010/2012 ...
CCATCCGCGAAGCTGTGCGCGAGCTGGAACGTGCCGGTTACATCAAGCGCAGCCGGGAGCGTGACGAGCGTGGCTGCCTGCGCGGAACCGTCTACACGATCTACGAGCAGCCGCACGCGGAGCCAACGCCGGAAGAACCTACGCAGGAAAAGCCTGCGTTGGATAACCCAACATTGGAAAAGCCTATGTTGGAGAAACCTACGTTGGAAAATCCAATGCAATTAAATACTGAGAGTACTAAGAAAAGAAAAAGACAAAGTAAAGACTTATCAATTACCGATTCGATTCCTTTCCCTTCCGGTTTTCCGGACGCTCCCACGCAGAAGCGAACGGAAACGAAAGAATCGTTTGAAAGCTATCGGGAATTGATTCTGGAGAACATCGACTACGATGTTCTGGCAAGCGATCCGCGCGTTGACCACGAGCAGCTTGACGAGATCATCGACTTGGTGCAGGAGACGGTTTGCAGTACCCGCAGCCGAATCCGTGTTGCAGGCAATGACTACCCCGCCGAGGTCGTGCGGTCGAAGCTGCTGAAGCTGAACGGTGAGCATATCCGCTTTGTCATGGACTGCCTGAAGCAAAACACAACACGGATTCGGAACATCCGGCAATATCTGCTGTCAATGCTGTTCAACGCACCAAGTACGATGAACAGCTATTACACGGCGTTGGTGGCGCATGATATGGCAGGCGCAGCATAGCCTGTAGTTCGTGCTGGCCAAATGCTGTTCAATCGAGTGCCTTACAGACCACGGCTGTTATCATGCCCGGCTGCTTCGGTACAGCCTCGCGGCAGAATGCAGGCGGCGCGCCTGGATGCTGAAAGTCCGCGCATAAAAGTCCGCAAGCAGATGGGGTACTTTTTTGCACACAAAAAGCCCGCACGGCAGAACCATGCAGGCTTTGAATTGAAGGAACATCCTATTTCTGCTTGAATATCCGATCTGGAAAAACGGTAGCATTGATCAAATCGGCAGGATCAATATCAAGCGCGTCAGCAAGGTTAAAGAATACGTCCAGTGAAAAGCTCTTTGCCAATCCAGGTGCTTCGATTGCACTGATAAGAGAACGGCTGATCCCTGCTTTTTCAGCCAACTGTTCCTGTGACATCCCACGCATTTTGCGGAGCGCAGCGATGGCAATGCCAAGATGAATAAACCGGTCGTGATTCTTGAATGAAATATCTTTGCCCATACACTGACACCTCCTGCGTATAAGCAAATTATACGAGCTTCCATAAAATCTTTCTGTCTGAAACAGTGGCGTATTGATTTAATTTGTGAGCAATACTATAATAAGCAAAAGCGAATTTACTCATACAAGCGTATTTGCACACAGTTTGCAGAGAGACAGAAAGCAGGTGTTGGAATGGTCTCGCCCAAAAGCTGCGCGATCCTCGGACACAGCCCTATGCGGTTTGCATGGGGATTTGATGAAGAAGCCGCGGAGTGTCACGATATGAAGATGGAGCTGGCTCAGCAGATCATGGTGCTGCGGCAGCAGGGAGTGACGCATTTTTCCGTGGCCTGCGACTACGGCGTGGGGCTTTACGCCGCCGAACTCATTAACGTTCTGCGCAACAATGATCCGGAACTGATGCTGTTTTGTGTTACGCCATACGAGGAGCAGGCAACAAAGTGGACGCCGGAACTGCGCGAACGCTATTTCGATATGCTTGTCAAATGCACCCACATGACAGCCGTTTACACACATAAGCAGCCAGACGCACAGCTGAAAGCCTACCGAACAATCATCCGGCAGTCTGACATGGTGCTGGCGGTCTACGATCCGGCATCTGCGCGTGGGGATGATACCGATAAGGCTGTTTCTTATGCGAGAGAATTGCGCCGCCCCATGCTGATGATCCACCCGGACACATTGAAAACGACATATTCCTGCGTGGAAGTCTGATATGTCAGCGCACTGTCCTTTGCTATAATGAGCATAGAAAAGACTTCGTAAATTTCTGCAAATTTACGATGGAACGTCAAATCTCCCTTGAGATCATCGGCATTTCCGCGTTTTGGGTGACGGAATTTTTGACGGCGAATAGGCTTTTAAGCAACACCGCCGAGGAAGCTGATTTTCTGAACGGCCTGACGCTTGCTGTCCATTGACGGATGCACATACAGCCGCAGCGTCGTCGTAATGTCCGCGTGGCCCAGCATTTCACTGACGCTTTTAATGTCAATCCCATTTTCAATACAGCGGGTCGCATAAGTGTGACGAAGTGTGTGATAGCTACGCTTCCGGATACCACACCGACGCAGAACAGATTCAAAATAATATTGATAGGTGCGGGGCTCCATTGGCTTATCCGTTCGGCCTGTCAGGATATACGCATTTTGTGACAGACCAGAAACAGCTTTTTTCAAATACGCCATCATATCGTTTGGAAGTGGAATAACGCGCACAGATTTTTCGCTCTTTGGTGTCTGGATGATGAGCTTCGTTTTCCCATTCTGACGGACACGCTGAACGGCGCGCTCAATGCTGACGGTGCCGTTTTGAAAGTCAATATCTGAAACGCGCAGGGCGCAAACCTCACCAAGCCGCAATCCTCCGTTTGCGGAAAGTAAGATTCCGGCGTCCTTGTGATTGGGTGACGGCGATAGACCTTTCCTGAGTTGGTCAAGCTCCCACGCAGAAAACGGTTCGATTTCACGCTGTTTTGTCTTCGGCAGCTTGGTGTTCAGCGCGTCACAATAAAAATGGTATTCTGCGCTGGCAAAACGAAGCGCTGCTTTTATCAGAACACCGATGTCCCGGACGCTTTTGGCAGATAACCCACCGCCATGCAGCCGCCCACTTTGTCTCTTTTGGCTTAGGAAGTCAGAAAGCTGTTTCGCCGTCAAAGAAACGACGAAGATCGAACCAAGCTCCGGAAGGATATGATGCTCGATCAGAAAAACATATCTGGCGCGTGTAGATGGCTTGATCTCTGCCTGTGACAGATACCATACAAAAAGCTCTTTTACCGTCAAGCGGCAGCTTCCGGCAGGTCGTGACACGACCATCCGTTTCCGTTCCTCCAGCTTGGCCTTTGCTGCGGCATAGGTGCGCGCATAGACAGAAGTGTATTTTGCGCATCCATCCGGTTTCCTGCCACTGATAAAGCGCGCTTCCCAACGTCCGTCTTTTCGCTTATAAATGTTCTCACCTGTTTTTGGCAAACGGCACCCTCCTTTTGACGGCTGTTCTGACTGCGAATACAGATATGATGTTCGCACAATAGTATTCTGCATCACCTGATACCGATTGATCTTTACGAAAACGACGCAAATAATCAATATTTTGATACCGAACCGCATTGACTTTTTGCTGTGCTATTGTATAATGGTGTCAGAAACAGAAGATTATTGCGTTTTTGAGACTTCGTAAATTTGCAGAACTTTATGAAGCCGAAACCGCCATGTTTTGTATGTGCAGATAGTATGTCACATCTATGCCGGCACATACGGAGAATGGAAGAAGCTTGACAATTTAATATGTTTACCAACGAAGAATTGTAATTGCAGGTTATCTCTCGCCTTATAGTCTGCAATGAAAGAGCAATGAATCTACTCGCCCGGAACTGTGAGGATGAGCAAGTTTCTAAAGTAGCTTGGAGGAAACGAAAGACAGCGTTACACAGCAAGCTATGTGGCCGAAAGGTTGCCATTGCGGGAGAAAATCCCGTGAGAAGGTAGGAAACAGAGCGCGGATGCAGCCGCATCCATAGTCCAAGTCAGGAGAATCGCTTTTCTTCGCTTGCATGAGATGCTGCCTGTTTTATGATCTCGTTACGTGCAGAAGTTGGCAAACAAAGGGTAGATAGCACGATGATCCTATCGGTATTTCGGAACAGGGCTCCGATTTGCTTCTAAAGTTGAAGTAAATCGGTGTTTTTTGTTTTTGAAGCAATCGGATCATCTCGCGTCAGCGGGATGATTTGTTTTTTGCGGAAAAATCGATAGGAGGATTATCTGCGATGAATGAGCAGCAACGGCAAGCATATCTGGACCAGATCAACTATGGCCGCATTGAGCGTGTGATCGCCTACAAAAACGTGCAGTTCATCCTTGAGCATCAAAATGACACTTTGGAGCAGCTCTCGGCATACTTGCAGAGCTGCATGGAGGACATCGGGCATCCTCCTGCGCCGGTCGAGGTGATCGGTGCGGACTACATCATATATCGTTTCGGCTCATGGCAAGCCGCGATCCGATCTTTTTATGCCGGAAAAATCACAAACATCAAAAACCCGCCACATTTTCGTGACCGCAAGATCGTTCAGGATTTATGCGAGATCGAATTGAGGCGGCTTGCAGCGAAGGACGCGGCATCTTCTGAACGGGAGGTGCAGCGATGAATCCGAACAGAACGTATGAGGAAAATATGGCGGCGCTTAAAAAAGTTTTGACCCAACGCACCTATACGGCGCTGTCTCACAGGAACGTCGAGTTTGTTCTGAAATATCAAAATGCGTCATTGCAGGAGTTGGCTGCATATTTGCGGCGGCGGCAGGCGGAGCTGCGGCATATCCCCGGCAGGACAGAAATAATTGGCGGCGACTTCATTGAGCTGCGGTTCCGCGGATGGGCAAATGCGCTTGAAGCGATCGGTGTTAGCAGAGAGCTTGCGGCAAAGCGCAGTACGCCCGCGTTGGAAAAAACGGCGCTGTTTCAGGCGGAGTTCAATACACAGCGGGAACTGGACAAAGCAGCCAAGGCTGAGGCCAAAAAGCAAAATAAAGCCAAAGAGAAACCGCAGATTCAAGGCAAAGGCCGCCGGTTCCGCGCCGATCTTCTTCTGGATGAGAAAATAACTGGAAGAACGATGTACGCGCTTGAATTGCAAGGGTTCAAATGCCCGCAGAATAAGAACGTGCGGAAAACGCAGGAGTTCAAAGCCGAGTACCAGCGGCAGCTCACAAAGTTCCGGCAGGAGCAGGCGGCAGAAAAGGAAGCCAAACGCGCAGCACGGCAAGCCGAACGGCAGGAACCGGCTGCGGAGGAAAGCGCACAATAATTTATTTGCACAATCCGAATTGGGAACGGATTTGCGATAGACCAGGCTCTACCCCCTAGAGCCGACTGCCAGCGCGTCATCCCCTGACGCGCAGAAATCCCCGGTTCCGAATTGGGAACGCGGAACCGGGGGATCTCAAAACAAATCTACCGGGCCTTCGCCCGTCTCGAAATGATGAATCGCATCGACAACTGAATAGCCACAGCATGAGAGCATATTGCCCCGGCGAAGCGACGCGAAGAAACGAGCGCACCAACGGGCAGAAAACGCGGTCTACGTCGCGGCGGGCGGGAGCGCAGGAAGCGGTATTGTATCTGTGGTGAGAAGCATGAATTTGTTGTTTGCAGCAGCTTTTGCTGTGACATAAAAGACCCAACGCTGATGCAGAGCTGTTCCTCGGCTGCATCGGATCAAGTGCGAGGAACGAATTTTATGCGGACAGAAAGGAAGTCAAGCATGAAAAAGATTTTCAACTCCCGCGCGCTGGCACTGATCCTTGTGCTGGCAATGGCCGTATCGCTGTTTACGTTCAGCGCATCGGCTGCAACAACCGAGTCCCTGAGTGGACACGGCAGCAACATTTCCACCATCACTGCAACCGGCGTAAATTATGAAACCGTCGAGTATGCAACAAGCACAGACCCGCACGGAACGATCTATGACTATTATCTGGCTGTTCCGGCAGAAACCGCAAACGGCACGGAGCTGACTGTGGCATTTACACCGGCTGCAAATGTGTCGAGCAATTTTGTCATCTCCAAATTCGGTGCCAACGTACCGAACCCGCCTCAGGGTATCAACTACATTTACTCCGGCGCGTCCAACACCTACACTGCAACGATGACCGACGGCGCAGCACTTGTGACGGCCTACGTTCACAATGATGTCAGAGGTGCGTTCAGCACATTTGACACCTATGCGTTCCATTTCTACACCTCGAAACCCGTCAGCATTTCCACCGGCGATCCTGTGTTCATCGCATGGAATGGCAATACTGGCTCTGTTGCTGGCCGCTACGGTTCCAACAAGATTCCCGGCGAATTTACGCTTTGGGTCGATACCCCGACTTCTGTGACAGTAAATGGTGTTGCGCAGTCTCCGGCACTGGAAAGTGAAACGGATGACAACTGCGGCTACACGATCACAACTTCTGAAGAAAACACACTTTCCATTGTTGTGGTCGCAAAGGGCGTAACCTACACCATTTCCTGCGGCACCAAGTCCCACACCCTGGCCGGCAGCGCACCGACCTCGGTTGTGAGCTATCTGCCCCTTGGCCAGTTCGCCAACAACTCCGGTTGGGGTTATCTCGGCACAAAGTTCGTAGGACCAAATAAAACTGCTCCTGAAACGACCGGCGTTTCGCTGGGTGCGTTCGGCGGCTTTATTGAGTTCTACTTTGAAAATGGTATCGAAGATAAGGCTACCAATCCCTATGGCGTTGACTTTGTGATCTACGGCAATGCGTTCAACGGCAACCCGGAGGCCGGTGCTGTGCAGGTTTCTGTCGATGGCACTACATGGTATGAGCTTGCCGGTTCCAACTACTATAAAAGCAATTTTACCGCCAATAATCCGGAAAATGGTTTCTCCAAGTTTTACACCGGCACTCTGCGTAACACCAGCGTCATTTACACCAAGGGTTCCAGCAGAGTAACCGCCAAACTCGGCAGTTTGAACGCAGCCAATTGCTGCCCGGCAGCATGGTTCCCGCTGACCACAAACTTTACTGCCTTTGAAAATGATCCGACCGGTGGCGCTACCTGCGATAGCCGTGTTTCCGTCAATCTTAGCGGTAACACGCTGACTTTTACCGGTGTTACGGCGATTGCAGATTCGGACACGACGGCTGACTATGCGTTCGGCTATGCAGACGTTACTCCGAACGGCAGCCCCAGCGAATACGGTGAAGCTGTGAACCCCTATACGCCGTACACTTCCGACAAGACCGGCGGCGATGGCTTTGACCTTGCTTGGGCCGTTGATATTGCAACCGGCGAACCGGTAAACCTGTCCGGTCAAAAGGTGAAATACGTCCGTGTTTATTCCGCTGTTTTGGATTTCGGCAGATTTGGTGAAACTTCTCCGGAAATCACCGGCATCTTTACTGCAAGAGGCACGAACGGCAGCGCCGCAACGACTGATTTGACCGTAAAGAAAGGCAAAAATACATATACAACCGCAAACATGAGCAGCAGATTCGTCCCCGCTGCTACATATACGATAAAGTCCAGTGAAGATTATGTGTATATCAATGGCGTTAAAGTAGACGCATCTTCTGGATATAGCCTTGAGGTTGAATCTGGCGTGCTTTATCAAATCATTACTCAGTCCGGAACTGAATCTCCGTATATTACCGTGTTAAAAGGAAACTAAAAAGTGAACAGTCAGCTTATTGTGAAAACGAGGCGAGGAATGGCACATGCCATTCCTCGCCTTTTGCGCACTGGAATTGCATACCTGTTGCTATGTGCAATTCTCATAACAAATATACCCCTCGTGTTTGCAACCACAGTTGCAACAATAGATGTTGAGTCTCTTTTCTCGGGCACATCCGTTGGCACTTGCTCTATTGATCCTGACAAAGAATATTTAGGGCGCGAATCTGCACCCGTATATTATCAGAGAGTAACTTGCGATAGTATGTCATTTAATTCCCACTCTGCTATGGAGGGATATGAATGGTTTATTATGATTGGAACAAGCTACGATGCAGAACCTCCGGTAATTAGCTCTCTCACGGCAGATACTCCATATTATTATAATCTCGCGAAAAAGCTATATGAGGATAATATTGCAAATATCACCCTCGATTCAAGCATAACGAGTGATGATAATTCGGTAATGCTTCTTGTATATGCGTATTGCTGGAGTGATGAAAAGGAAGATACTCCGTATGCTGGATATATCATAATCGAATGTGTAGACGATACACCGGATACACCCGATGCAAATACAACTAATCTACAAGAAACCGTCAAAAAAGTCACAGATGAAAATGCTGATAATTTCTATCATTCCGGCGACCGTTGGAATGGTCGGCATTGGAGCAAAGGCGGCTTCTGGGCGGATATGCAGCCAGCATTGACAACGGCGCAGAACCTTATTGCAAATCCCAAAGTGGAGCAGTCCGTGGTAGATGATGCAAATACTGCATTGTCTGATAAAATTGCTGAACTAATTCCCATAACGGAGGCCAATTCAACGGCGCTCTATGAGACTGTCAATACCACATGGCGCTGGCGGCAGGGAGAGCTGAGCGATACGACCGGTACGCCGGTCAGCGCAGACAACTGTACTGCTATCACATGGGATGCCTATAAAGCAGCGTGGACAGCGGCAAAGACGCTGTTGGATTCGCTCTATGTGGATGGTACGGCTCCAGCTATTGATCGTCAGCCAGAACTCGATGCCGCGGTGTCGGCGGCTGATCCGCACAAACTGGTCAACGCAGAGCTTTATAACACCGCCTATGAGAACTATCTGAGCAGCAAGGCAGAAGCCGAAGCACTGATCGAGCAGTATGACCCGGCCAAACTGAGCGAAAGCGATTACAGCGCGGAGACGTGGGCGGCGTATGTCAGTGCCTACAATGTGCTCAAGGACGATATGGCGTATCGGATCATCGGCGGTACAACGGAAGATTACGCCATGCTGAAAGCATTCAACGGCTACTATGCCTACAATGAAAGCGGTCAGTGGACGCATTACCCGGCACACATCGAAGCACTGAAGGATGCCCGCAAGCAGCTTGCCAGCACCAAGGACGTTACCATTTCCTTTACCTATATCAACAACTTCTCCGCACAGTACGAGGGGTTCCGGGGGAAAGGGACTGATCTGTATGCCAACGCCAGTCTTGGCCTGACAAGTGGAAACGCCACGCTCGGCGCGGCGTTTGACCTTGCTGGGATCACTGTTGATACGCACAATGACACGACGCTCCCCGGCTTGGGGACGAGCAATAACGGCGATGAAAACCCGGTGTTCGCACTCTATGTCAACGGCAGCCATTACGGAGATTACCGTTGGTCGGCAAAAGCAAAGTGGAACAACGTCCAGCTCCATGCCGGCGACGTTGTTCGTCTGGTGCGTATCCCGCTTCAGATGTTCAACTGTGAGGATTCGTCCGGCTACAATTCTTCCAAAGTCTCGATCCTCCCTGCATCCCCCGGTTTCGGTTACTACGAAAACAGCTATGCCATGATCCACGCATCGGCTCCTGCCAGCACGACCGTGGGCGATCAGGCTGCGTTCTCGGCTACTGTGACCGGCGCATACGCAGGTGCATCTGGCAGTAAGAGCGCAGAGAACATCACGCTCTTTATCAGCGACCCGTCGGAGACGGAAACGCTGTCGCAGCCGACGCACAAGACAACGGCGACAACGGATGCCAGCGGCAATCTGGAATACATTTTCAGAGAACCCGGCTATTACACCGTTGCCATGTTCAATGTGACGCCGGATGATCTGACGTTCCAGTCGATTTATCGGGAAGTTACCATTGGCGAATACTATTCGCTCTATGCCGGTGATTATGCTATCGTCCATGTCACCGAAGCGGCAGATATGAACGCGCTGATTGCCAAGTACCGCAGTGAAAACCTTGCGGCGGCAAAAGCGTATTATGAGAGCTTCCACGACTACGATTTCACAACGGCGGACTATCGGACATTCACATCCGCATATAGCACGCTGAAATCGCATCAGCAGTCTGCGGCATCGTTCAAAGAGCTGATGGATTCGTTTGACGAGGACTATGCGGCCTTGCAGGCTGCCAGCGCGAAAAAGCTCGACCATGCGGCAATTCTCGCATCGCTTCGGAAAAACCTCTCCTATCTCCCGGATGATCTGACAACGCTGACGGCCAGCGATAAAGACTTCGTTGTGGAGCTTCAGACGGCATACGCCGCGCTGAACGCCTATCAGAAATCGCTCCTGACCGCAAACGAAAGAGCGACGCTGGAAGCGCTGGCCAAGATCAATGCGAATGAGCTTCCTGCCGTTGCGACGGTCAACCTGAGGCTCTCCGAGAGCGGAACGTTCCCGCATAAGACAGATAACGGAAATCCGTACTATGGATGGCCTGAGATCAAATGGGTTATCTCGCCGCGTCCGGATGGAAGTGTTCCCAATCCGACGTGGGCAAAAGAAACCACTTCGATGCCCACAAGCGCAAATGCTGGACAGTATGTGTTTATCCGTTATTATCTGACAACCACGGACACACAATACTGGCCGGTATGGTCGATTGACGGCGGCACAACGTGGAATCCGGCAGAGCAGCAGACGTTGGCTGACTTGAAAGATAACGAACTTGTGTATCCCGGCTACTATCTGATCTCCTACCAGATTCCGAAGAACGCCGAAGATGGCAGCACCGTCACGTTCAGCACGAAAATGGTTTCCAAGACGGATTACCAGCGGATGTTTGAAATGCTCGACGATAATGCGATCACCAAGCTCAAAAAGGCGGCCATCGCCGTCGTTGAATCCGCGTTCAATGCCTGCGCCAAGAGCAAGTATGATGAAGCTGGCATTGCCAAGCTGGAAGCTGCGCTGAAGTCCGGCAAGGACGCGATCAACGCTGCAACTACGGAATCGGAGATCAAGGCTGCCCGTGATACGGCTGTCGCAGCGATCAAGGCTGTACCGGAAGCAGGCAAGAGCATCACGACCGGCGACACCAAGTACGACTCCGGCACAACCGTCGGCACTGTGACTGTCAGCGTGGAGAACACGACGTACAGCGCAGCTCCGTTCACCGGCACCATCGTCTCCGGCGAATACGAGCTTGGCACAAATGACAGCATGATGACCGTGATCCTCAAGGCGCTGGAGCTTGGCGGTTACACATGGAATGGCATCGAAGAGCTGACTGCGGATTCTTACACACAGACCACTTACATTGCATCCATCCATAAGGGCGGCAAGTCGCTGGCTGAAAAGGATGGCAGCAAGGGCGCTGGCTGGATGGGAACCAAGAACGATTGGTTCGTCAATCAGGGGTTCGCGGCGTTCACCTACAAGAATGGCAGCCTGAAATCCGGCGATGTGATCCACGTCGTGTTTACCACCAACCTCGGTGAAGATGTCGGCAGCTCGTGGACGAATAATGAAACGGCGCTGGCCAGTCTGGAGTTCAGCAGCGGTACGCTGACCCCGGCGTATGCGAAAGCGACGACCGATTATCTCTTGGTCATTCCCAGTGAGCAGATCGGCACGCGCATCAACTATTCCGCCGCAAATAAGAATTTCCAGACCAGAGCTTATCTGAACACCTACGGCAGCGATAACGCCTACTACGCAAACGGCGACATTATGGCTGTTTCGTCCGGCGACGTGATCTATGTCGGCGTTGGTGATAAGAGCTGGCCCACCATGAACAAGGCTTCCAACTACACGACGACCCGCTACACCATCACCGTCGTGCAGAATGGCAATGCGGCAGATGTGCAGAAGCTCATTTCCAATCTTCCGTCTCCGGGCAAGCTCACGTTGGCAGATGCTTCGGATGTGCGCACGGCAAAAGCGCAGTTCGATTTACTGACCGATGAACAGAAAAAGAAAATCTCCGAAGCGCTGAAGAAGAAGCTGAACGATTGCTATACGGCCATTACGGACATGGAAGCAGCGAAGATCGTCTCTGACGCGATTGCTGCCCTGCCTGCAACACCGACCGTCGATGACATTGGCACAATCCGCTCCGCAGAAGAAGCCTATAACAAGTTGACAGACAATCAGAAAGGCTATCTGACGCAGCGCGAGGTCGACAAGCTCAACAACGCGGTTTCTGTTGTGTCTACGCTTGAAGTGGGCTATGTGTATGGTCTGATCGCAGCCCTCCCCGCAAAGGATGCTGTGACAGCACAGGACCGCGCAAAGATTGAAGCTGCACGCGCCGCATACAACAACCTGACCGAAGCGCAGAAAAAGCTGGTCAGCAATTATTCCAGACTGACCGATGCAGAAGAAGCGCTTGAAAATCTCGGTACGACCGCAATTTATGAGGAGTACCTCCGCAATGTACTCGAATACGTCAAAGCGGAGACGCACAATCCGTCTCTCGGCTCGACCTATGGCGAGTGGGCGGTTCTGGCCGAAGCCAGAGGTAACGTTAGTGCATCCGTCTGGTACGACAAATATCTGAGCAATATTGCAAAAAGTGTTGCTTCGATGAACGGCAAGCTCGATAACACCAATACGCAGACCAAACATACCGAGTATTCCCGCGTCATTCTGGCGCTGACCGCGCTCGGTGAGGATGCGACGAAGTTCACCGGCTCCAACGGCACGGTCTACAACCTTGTTGAACCGCTGTTTGAGAAGAACGGCAGCACCTACCGTGTTTCCGAGCAGGGCAACAACGGCACGGCATTTGCACTGATTGCACTGGATTCCGGCAACTATTACGACAATGCGACCGGCACAACTGCACGCAATGCGTGGATCAAGAGCTTGTGTGATGCACAAATCAATAATGGTGCATGGGGCATCGATGCAGATTTCCCCGGCTCCAACGTTGATATGACGGCAATGGTCGTACAGGCATTGGCTCCGTATTGCAGCACGAATGCTACTGTTAAGGCTGCGGTAGATAAGGCGGTGGAATGGCTGTCTGCTGAATACCAGAAAACCGGCGATTATGGCAGCTCCGAATCCGCCGCACAGGTCATTGTCGCGCTGTCTGCGCTTGGCATTGATGCAAAGACCGACAGCAGATTCCAGCATAATGGCATCAGCGTTCTGTCGAACTTCTTGAGCTACGCGGATCCCAACTCCAAGGGATTCCTGCACGACAAGCAGCCGAACAGCACGGTCAATCAGATGGCATCTGAGCAGGCGGCCTACACGCTCGTTGCGTATGACCGCTATGTAAACGGAAGCAAGCGACTGTACGATATGTCCGACGTGACAAAACGCGAGAACGCGGATGCACAGGCTGTTATCGACATGATCAACCAGATTGGCTATGTCGATGAATCCAGCTATAACGCGATTGCGGAAGCGCGCAATGCCTACAACAAGCTCTCTGCTGCTGACAAGGAAAAGGTCACGAACTACAATACCCTGACTGCTGCCGAAACTTCGTACAAGGCAATTCTGAAGCAGAAGCAGACAGATCAGTACAAGGCATTGAAAGCGCACTATGACGATCTTCTGAACGACAAAACCAAGAAGTACGGTACCGCCGCAAAGAAGAAACTCGCAAGCATTCTCCAGCAGGCACAGACGGATATGAACGCTGCGGAATCCTGCGAGCGTGTCACGGCCATCTATGAAAAAGCTATTACTGATCTGGATGCTGTCAAGCCCGGTGATATTGAAGTCACGTTCCGTCTCATCGGCGCTTTGGAAGCAACGCAGGATGTTGACCTGACGACCGACAGCTATCTGCCCGAATATGTCACATGGGTGCCCACCACGACATATGCACTGCAAGAGAACGCTACGGTTTATGACCTCTTTACCGAAGCCATGAGCGATGCAGGCTTGCGGTATATCGGTGCGGAAAGCAACTACGTCAGCACCATCTATGCCCCGTCCTGCCTTGGTGGATACGCGCTCAGTGAGTTCACCAACGGCAAGAAGTCCGGCTGGATGTACACCGTCAACGGAACGCATCCGAATCAGGGACTCAAGAACTGGACGCTCAAGGACGGCGATGTTGTCATCTGGCACTATGTCAATGACTACTCGCACGAAGTCGCTGATTGGTTTAACGATCCGAATTACCCGTCGCTTGGCAATGGAACCTACTACAACGGCTGGCTCCGCGCTGCGGACATCAGACCCGAACAGTATGTCAATGAGCTGCTGGGTAAGATTCTGAAGGTTGGCAAGAACGGCACGGTCGAGCCAAAGCTGACATTCCAGCATATCGGCAAGTCTGTCACCTTCACATTCAAGCCGGATACCGGTTACAAGGTCAAGGACGTCAAGGTCAACGGCAAGTCTGTCGGCGCAGTCAAGACCTATACCATTGACAAGCTCACGGTATCGACCAGAATCGAAGTTGAGTTTGCGGATGGCAAGCTGCCGTTCACAGACGTACATGAAACCGATTGGTTCTACAATGATGTTCTGTTCGTCTATGAGGAAGGCTTGTTTGCCGGAACGAGCGATACGACGTTCTCTCCGAATGCAGCCATGACCCGCGCGATGCTCGTCACGGTTCTGTATCGACTGGAGGGTGAACCTGCCGTAAGCGGCAGAAGCGGATTCTCCGATGTGACGTTCAACAGCTACTATGAGGACGCTGTGACGTGGGCAGCCGACAACGGCATCGTCAACGGCACCAGCATCACGACGTTCTCTCCGAACGCAAATGTCACCCGTGAACAGATGGCGGCAATTCTGTACCGCTATGCGCAGTACAAGAAGTACAATACCGCCGCAAGCTCCAGCTTGAATGGCTTTACAGACCAAGCAAGCGTGTCCGGCTATGCCACGGCTTCGCTGGAATGGGCTGTTGCCGAAAAGCTGGTCAACGGCAGTGCAGGTAAGCTCATGCCGACCGGCAACGCCACCCGCGCACAGGTTGCAGCCATTCTCCACCGCTTTGTGGAAAATGTAGCGACCACCAAATAACACCTTGCAGCACAGGACTGCCCCCTTTGGGGGGCAGCCCTGATTGCCGCATTTATAGGGGGAAATACAAATGAGAAGAATCAAACGAATTTCTGCTTGGATTCTGACCCTTGCAATCCTTTTGACGCTGACCGTTCCAGCGCTGGCGGCGTCCGGCGTCCAGAATGAAGTACAAGGCAGCGCCGCTTATATGGTGTCCGCAGTCAAATCCCCGGAGGTCGGTTCCATTGGCGGCGAATGGGCAATTATCGGTCTTGCCCGTTCTGGTTACACTGTTCCCACAAATTACTATGAAGATTACTATGCGCGCGTCGAGAAGTACGTCAAAAACTGCTCCGGCGTGCTGCATGAAAGAAAATACACCGAGTATTCCCGCGTCATCCTCGCGCTGACCGCCATTGGACGCGATCCGTCCAAGGTCGCGGGCTACAACCTTTTAATGCCGCTGGGCGATTTTGAAAAGACCATCTGGCAGGGTCTGAACGGCCCCATTTGGGCATTGATCGCGCTGGATTCCGGCAATTACGAGATTCCCAAAAATCCCGCCGCAAAAACGCAGGCAACCCGGCAACTCTACATCGATGAAATTCTGAATAGCCAGATGAAAGACGGCGGCTGGAGTCTGACCGGCACCGGAGATTCCGACGTGGACATTTCCGCAATGGCATTGCAGGCACTTGCAAAATATCAGGATCAGAAAGCGGTCAAAACCGCGACAGACAAGGCTCTGACCTACCTTTCCAAAGCGCAGGACAGCAAGGGCGGCTACGCATCGTGGGGCACGACCAACGTCGAATCCGTCGCGCAGGTCGTGGTCGCGCTCTGTGAGCTGGGGGTTTCTCTGGACGACAGCCGCTTTGTGAAAAGCGGTCACACGCTGACGGAAAATCTTCTCTCGTTCCGGCAGTCTAACGGCGGCTTCTATCACGTCCTCGACGGTTCGGACGGCAACAATCAAATGTCCTCGGAACAGGGGTTCTATGCCCTCGTTGCTATTGACCGCGCAGCAAACGGTCAAAACAGTCTGTACCGCATGAGCGACGCGGCGAAGAACACCTCAAAACCCGCCACGAGCGTCAGCAAGGGCAATGTAGACGCTTCTGTGAGTGTCTCCGGTGTGACCGCCCCCGGTACAACGTTCTCGGACATCAAGAATCACGCAAACAAAGCTGCTATCGAAGAACTTGCCTCGCGCGGCATCATCAATGGCATGGGCAAGGGCACGTTTGCCCCGAATAAGACCATGACCCGCGCGGAATTTGCCGCTATCGTCACACGCGCCCTCGGTCTGGCGGCAAAGGACACGAAAGCCTTTACGGACGTTCCCAGCTCCAAATGGTACGCCGGTTACATCGGCACAGCCAACAGCAGCGGCATTGTCAACGGCGTTGGCAGCGGCAAGTTTAATCCGGACGGCACCATCACCCGGCAGGAGGCTGCCGCGATGGTCGCCCGTGCCGCAAAACTGTGTGGCCTTGATCCATCGATGGACGAAGCAGCGACAAAGGATATGCTGGCACAGTTCGGAGATTACCGCAGCGTGGCATCCTGGGCGAAGAAACCGATGGCGTTCTGCTACTCCGTCAATATCCTCGACCAGAGTGACCTCAATATTGAACCCACAAAAGCGATTCTGCGCTGCGAGATCGCACAGATGCTTTACAATATGCTGAGCGCTGCGGAGTTGATCTGATATGACATTTTGGCAGAAACACAAATGGAAAATCCTTGCGCCGGTACTGATCGTACTGGTGCTGGCGGCGGCGTTCATTTTTGGCGACCGGAATATGCCGAAGCAGAAAGACCCATTGGCACAGCCGACCGTTGCTGCCCCGGTGGAGACACCGGCGCAGAACGCGGCGGAATCAAATACGCCGGACAAGGTTGAGACAGAACCGACGCAGACGCCCACAGAAAACGTCTCAGAGCCGTCTGACGACCCGCAGGCAGACAAACCCGCACGGACTGACACCGAGCCGCCAGAGTATCTTTCGCCGGAGGAAATCCAGGCAAGTGCAACCGGCGAATATGAAGAAGTGGGCGGCATGATGATCGACACCGGCACGGGCAAGGACAAGTACCAGACCGACCCCGTGCCGGAGGGCAAGCCAATTCCAGTCGAGCCGGAGGACGTGGAAATTGGCGATGCGGAATACACCTGCACCCTCTCCATCTCCTGCGCGACAATCCTTGACAATATGGACCTTTGTAATAAGGAAAAGCGTGAGCTGGTGCCGGAGGACGGCTGGATTCTGAAACCGATGACCGTCACATTTTATGAGGGTGAGAGCGTTTTTAACATCCTACAGCGCACCTGCAAACAGCAGAAGATCCACATGGAATTTGAGAACACGCCGATCTACAATTCCGCCTATATCGAAGGAATCAATAATCTCTATGAGTTTGACGTTGGTAACACTTCCGGTTGGATGTACAAGGTCAACGGCTGGTTCCCCAATTACGGATGCAGCCGGTATCAGCTGCAAAACGGCGACGTGATTGAGTGGGTCTATACCTGTGACCTCGGAGATGATGTGGGCGGCGGCTACGCGACTGGAAGCGAATGAGAAACAAAGACGCCTTTTCAGGCTACCATCCGACGATCAATTTTTTATACTACGCGCTCGTTCTTCTCTTTTCGATGTGCCTGATGCACCCGGTCTATCTGGCAATTTCTCTGACCGGTGCGCTGGCGTATGACATCTATCTCAAGGGCAGAAAAGCGGTGCGCTTTGCCGTCATGGGACTGCTTCCCATGGCGGCCGTTGCCGCGCTCGTCAACCCGGCGTTCAATCACGAAGGTCAAACGATACTGACGTATTTGCCCGGCGGCAATCCGCTGACGCTGGAGTCCATGCTGTACGGCGTGGCCGCGGCGGTCATGCTGGCAAGCGTTGTTCTCTGGTTTTCCAGCTACAACGAGGTCATGACCTCGGACAAGTTTGTCTATCTATTCGGGCGCGTCATCCCGGCGCTGTCGCTCGTTCTCTCCATGGCGCTGCGCTTTATCCCGAAGTTCAAGGCGCAGATGCAGACGGTCAGCGAAGCGCAGGCGTGTATCGGCAGAGATACGAAAAATGGAAGCGTCCTGCGCCGTGTCGGCAACGCCGTCAAGATCTTCTCCATCCTAGTCACATGGTCGCTCGAGAACGCCATTGAAACTGCGGATTCCATGCGTTCCCGCGGCTACGGCCTGCCCGGCCGCACGGCGTTCTCCATCTATCGCTTCGACGACCGGGACAAGGCCGCGCTTGCGTGGCTGATCTTCTGTGGTGCATATCTCATTTCCGGCTGGATGGCGGGTGGAACGTACTTCCGCTACTATCCAACCGTGAAAGCTGCCGCATGGACGCCGATGACCGTGAGCTTCATGTGCATCTATCTCGCGCTGGTGCTAACACCGGTGATTCTCGACCGAAAGGAGGACAGGCAGTGGAAGTCTTTACAATCAACCATCTGAGTTTTGCATATCCTGAACAGGAAAAGAACGCGATTTCCGACCTGTCGCTGTCCGTCCGACCGGGAGAGTTTCTGGTGCTCTGCGGCCCCTCCGGATGCGGCAAAAGTACGCTGCTGCGGCAGCTCAAAACTGTTCTCGCGCCGCATGGACGCAGAAGCGGCGAAATCCTCTTTGAGGGCAGAAATCTTGACGATCTTGACCAGCGCGAACAGGCGGAAAAAATCGGCTTTGTGCAGCAAAGTCCGGAAAACCAGATCGCGACCGACAAGGTCTGGCACGAGCTGGCGTTCGGCCTCGAATCCCTCGGCTATGACACCCCGACCATCCGCCGCCGCGTTGCAGAAATGGCGTCGTTTTTCGGGATTCAGGAATGGTTTTATAAGCCGGTCACAGAGCTGTCCGGCGGCCAAAAGCAGCTCCTGAACCTCGCGTCGGTCATGGTACTCCAACCGAAAGTCCTCATCCTCGACGAACCGACGAGCCAGCTCGACCCCATTGCCGCGTCGGATTTCCTTGCCACCCTCGGCAAAATCAACCGAGAACTCGGCACAACGATCATTCTGACCGAACACCGCTTGGAAGAAGCGTTCGGCTTTGCGTCGCGCGTGGCCGTCATGGATAAAGGCAGACTTCTTTGCACGGGCACGCCCGCCGAAGTGGGAGCGGAATTAAAATCCAGCGGCAATGCCATGTTCCTCGCCATGCCCGCCGCCATGCGCATCTGGGCGGCCACGGATTCTAAAGCGGTCTGCCCCATCTCTGTCTGCGACGGCCGGAACTGGCTGCTCGATTATGCGAAAACGCATGAATTACACCCCATCTCCGAAGAAACGAAAAACACGCCGGACACGGAAACCGTTGTCTCGGCGCGGGAACTCTGGTTCAAATACGACAAAGATTTGCCCGACGTGGTCAAAGGCTTGTCCTTGGAGCTGCACAAGGGCGAATTTCTTGCGCTGCTCGGCGGCAACGGCACGGGCAAGACCACCACGCTCAAGCTGCTGGCAAATCTGAAAAAAGCTTATCGCGGCGAGCTTGCCATCACGGGCAGCGTCGGGATGCTGCCCCAGAATCCGCAGGCGCTCTTTGTGAAATCCACCGTCCGCGAAGATTTATTGGAGATTTTACCAAAATCCGAACGCAAAACCGAGCGGCTTGCACAAGTCGTTTCCCTCTGCAAGCTGGCGGAGCTGCTGGACCGCCATCCGTATGACCTTTCCGGCGGTGAACAGCAGCGCGCGGCGCTGGCAAAAATCCTGCTTCTGAACCCGGACATTCTGCTCCTTGACGAACCGACAAAGGGTCTGGACGCGGAGTTCAAACAGGTTTTCGGGCAGATTTTGCGGACGCTTCAAGCGTCCGGTGTCGCAATTCTCATGGTCAGCCATGACATTGAGTTCTGCGCGAAATACGCTGATCGCTGCGCCCTGGTTTTTGACGGAAGCATCGTCACCGAAGCCGAACCGAGAACGTTCTTCTCCGGCAATAGCTTCTACACGACCGCCGCGAACCGCATCGCGCGCGATGTGCTGCCAGATGCGGTCACGCCGGAGGACGTCATTGCTTCCTGCGGCGGTGCGGTCGAACCGGAAGCGGCATTGCCGGAATATCAGCGCATCCCGCCCGCGCCGGAGGAAGAGACGCGGACGGTGAAAAAGCTCCCGGTCTGTCGGAAGCTTCTTGCCGCCGTGTCCGGTATTGCGTCGCTTGTGCTGATCGTGCAGGCTATCGGCGTGACAGACCTCACAAAGCTCATCGACGCGAACGGCATGACGGCGCTGGTAGGCGGGCAGCTCAAGCTCTACGGCATTTTGCTTGCTGCACTTCTTGTGTTTGCACTGTCCATTGGCCGCAAGGCAGACAGGCCGGACTATCTGGTGCAGACGCCGCTTGAAAAACGCAAGCTCCAAAAGCGTACCGTGACTGCCACGCTGCTCATCCTGCTTTTGATTCCTCTGACGCTGTTTGTCGGCGTGTACTACTTCGCGGGGCGGAAATACTACTTCATTTCGCTGCTCATTCTGCTCGAATGTATGCTGCCGTTCTTCCTGATTTTCGAGGGCAGAAAGCCGCAGGCACGCGAGCTGGTGCTCATTGCCGTGCTCGTTGCGCTGAATGTGGCAGGGCGCGCTGCGTTCTTCATGCTGCCGGAGTTCAAGCCGGTCGTTGCGATGACGATCCTCGCTGGCGTGGCCTTTGGCGGCGAAACGGGCTTCCTCGTCGGAGCCATGACCATGCTGGTGTCCAATATGCTGTTCTCGCAAGGACCGTGGACGCCGTGGCAGATGTTTGCCATGGGGATCATCGGCTGGCTGGCCGGTGTGCTCTACCAAAAGGGCGTTCTGCGACGAGGAAGACTCAGTCTTTGCATCTATGGTGTAATTGCTTCGACCGTCGTCTTCGGCGGCATCATGAATCCGGCATCCGCGCTTATGTGGTCCAATACGATCAACTGGAAGATCATCATGAGCTACTATATCACCGGCATCCCGGTCGATCTGGTGCGCGCAGCTGCCACGTTCATCTTCCTGTGGCTGGGTGCGGAGCCAATGTTGGAAAAACTGGACCGCATTAAAGTTAAATACGGATTGGTGTGCTGATAAATTTAAGAATATATAGCTTCAACACAAGGAATATGACAGAAAGACCATAATTATCCCAACGCGGGAATTAAGTTTTTGAAGGAAATACATTAAAATGACGATGGAATATTCTGAGTAGATTATATCTTCCAAACAGATTTACCAGATATTTGGTAATAACGTCAAGGCATACCGGAAGGCACAGAATAAGACACAGGAAGAGCTTGCGGCGGCCTTGGAGTGCGATCAGAAATATGTTTCCCGGATCGAAAACGGACAGGCAAAACCGAACCTCGCAATATGTCTGCGTCTTGCCAACTTCTTTCATGTGTCCCTTGAGTTTTTGCTGGAGGGCGCATGTGAAGTGCAGTGTTCGCCAAAGGACCGGGAACGTCTCTGCAATCGTAAGATGTTAGAGGAAATCGGAAAAGTAATTACGTCCTATATGGGCTGAACCGCAGAGCAATAGCGAGGACTTTCAAGTCCTCGCTATTACAACGATGGTCAGCTCATTTGTGG
>ERZ827150.2272-NODE-2272-length-21155-cov-4.587915_pt1 | contig 21155 bp, 19 predicted proteins | sample MGYA00519779_ERZ827150 | MGnify/ENA primary metagenome ERZ827150 (study PRJEB31778, sample SAMEA3449267) | human gut metagenome | biome: human gut; feature: human-associated habitat; material: faeces | place: United Kingdom | collected 2010/2012 ...
GAGACGATCGCTTCGTTGCAGCAGCGCTGTACGGAAATTGTAGAGGACAGTTATGCATATCTAAACCGCAAACTGGATCTGAGTACGAGGGATCAGAAAATTGTAAAAAAGATTTTAAAGGCATCATTAAAGCGTCTGATCCGGGAGCCGATCTTGGAGCTTAAACAGACGGAATCCAAAGAGCAGCAGGAACAGTATAAAAAGGTATTGCAGGATTTATTTCAGTTTGATACCGAAATCCGGGAGTAGGGAGAAAAAGAATGAATGTGATCATTGGAACGAGAGGATCAAAACTGGCATTGGCGCAGGCAGAGTATGTAAAAAACCGCCTGCAGAAACATTATCCACAAAATAGTTACGAACTGAAAATTATATCCACAAAAGGCGACCGGGAACAGAAAAAAGCGTTAGACCAGATTGGGGATAAAGGACTTTTTGTGCGGGAAATTGAACAGGAACTGCTGGATGGAACGATCAGCCTTGCAGTACACAGTATGAAAGATATGCCGGCCGAACAGCCGTCCGGACTTGTGTTTGCACATGCATGGAAACGGGAAGATCCGAGGGATGTATTGATTTTGCGGGAAGCCGTTTCACTGGAGGAACTTCCACAGCATGCTGTGATCGGCACCGGAAGCCGAAGAAGGGCATTTCAGCTTCTGCAGCTTCGAAAGGATCTGCGCATTACGGGAATACGCGGAAATGTCGATACCAGAATAAAAAAGATGCAGGAAGAACAACTGGACGGAATTGTACTCGCGGCGGCGGGACTGCACCGCCTTGAGCATCAGCTGCGCAAAACGATACAAATTATGCGTGCCGAAGGCCAGATCCACAAACGGATATTGCTTGAGAATCTGCTCGCCCATCCCCGGCTGCTGCATCATGCAGCCGCAAACGCCGACCATCAGCTCCGGACGTGTCTTTTTCAGTTCCTTGAGCCAGACCACGTTGCCCAGCGCGCGCCGCTGCGCATTGTCGCGGACGCAGCAGGTGTTGAAGATGACAAAATCCGCCTCTTCTCGGTTGGCGGCGGGCGTCATCCCCATCTGAGTCAGCATGCCTTCCAGCTTTTCACTGTCGTGCGCGTTCATCTGGCAGCCGTAGGTCACCACACAATAGGTGTGCGGGCGATCTTCCAGCGCGGCGAATGCCGCCATCCATTCCTTTTGCTTTGCAATCTCCTCTTCCGGGAGCTCGATAGCCTGCGTTCTTTTCATGCTTGATTCCTTTATCTGTGTTCTCACTTCTGGGTTACTTATTCGTTTGGAGCGCTGCCGCCTGCTCGGGAATTTCGCCCTCGCCCGGCTGTATGACGCTGAATTTTTCTCGGTATCCGCCTGAGGCCAGCGCGTAAACAGGCGGGCAGTTTTCCGGCTGGGGCATTGCCGCCAGAACCTTTGCCGCTTTTTCGGCTAGACAGATTACGAACGGCCCGCGCTGACCGGCAAGCGCCATTCTGCGCGCCTGACGCAGTGCCCGCCGCGCGATTTCTTCCTCGCAAAGCAGCTCGCCCGAGCCGGAACAGACGCCGCACGTCGTTCGAAGCGCGCGCCGAAGCTGCTCGCCCTTGCGTTTGCGCGTCATCTCCAACAGACCGAGCCGCGTAATGCCTTCGATCTTGACGGGCATGCGATCGCTTTTCACTGCATCCTTCAGCGCGGCGAGAACGGCCTGCCTGTTTTTGTCCTTCTCCATGTCGATCAAATCCACGATGACGATGCCGCCCACATCCCGCAGCCTGAGCTGGCGTGCAAGCTCCTTCACCGCTTCCAGATTCACCCGGAGCGCCGTTTCCTCCATGCTTTTTCCAGTGACCATCTTGCCGGAATTGACGTCGATCACCGTCAGCGCCTCCGCGAAATCGAAGATCAGATAGCCGCCGCAGGGAAGCCATACGCGCTTTTTCAGTGCTTTATCAATCGGCGTTTCCAGATTAAATGCGTCAAAAAGGAGCGTTTTCTGCTCGTCGGCATATTCGATATGCGTCTGTAGCGGCAGACGGCCATCCTTCTGCGCCTGACAGAGCGCGTCAAACTCATCGCCATCGTTGATGACCACGCGCTCCAAATTTCCCGCCAAATCCCGCGTCAGGCGCAGGGAGAGCGGTTCCGGCTTCGTCAGAACGCCCGGTTTGACCATCCCTTTTGCTCGCTGATTCGTCTCCTGCCACGATTTCAGAAGCATTTCCGCCTCGGCTTGAAGCTGTTCAGCGGATACATTTTCGGAAGCTGTCCGAATGATGATCGCGCAATCCGGCGGGCAGATTGCGCGCCCGATTGCGGCAAGTCGCGCGCGCGTTTCCGGATTTTTGACCTTCTTGGAAATGTGTACGCCGGTTTCGCCGGGAATCAGCACAAGAGCGCGCCCCGTCAGGTTGATGCGTGTGCTGACGCGAAGCCCCTTGCTCTGCGTCGTCTGCTTGGCGACGCCCTGAACGATGAGCATGTCGCCGCTTTTCAGCTTTACGCCATCTTCAAGCGGCAAAAAGGCATTCAGCTCCTGCCCGATTTCCACAAACGCCGCGTGGACGGAAGGACGAACCGCCTGAATCCGGCCATAATACAGCGTTTCCGTCTGGCGATCCGGCTCGCCGCCTTCCATATGCAGCTCGACCAGTTCGCCATCCTCCAGCACCGCCGCACGCATGCCGCCGGATCTGCAATCCACAATCAGTTCTCTTTTCATCGTTTACAGATCAATCAGCGGCACGCTCTGGCCGTCCTTTTCGCCAAGCAGGCAGGTTCGGCGAATTTCGCAGCGCTCCGGCTGCGCACCCGCGAACGTGCACAGCGATTCCACCAGCAAATCCGGCTTGAGCGTCGCGGCCTCCACAAAGGAGACGCGAGCCGTCAGTACCGCCGTGTTTTTCTCTTCGTCCGTCCGCGCTGTCAGCGCATGGATCATCGGGCGGATGTTGACCATCGTTTCCGAACGTTTCGTCTTGCGCAGCGCCACGATCTCATCCTGCGCCAGAAATGCCGGCAGAGCGGACGCAATCGCGCATGCGCCGCCGCCCCGCAGTGTGATCGTATATTCCGCTTGACGGAGCGCCGCGCTGACCTTCGGGAAGCGGTCGTCCACCATGCGGACGCGGGACACCTGCAGCGCCGGAGGCAGAACGCGATTCATGGCCGCCATGCATTCCTCTGCCGTCGCTTCGCCCTTGAGCGAAACATCCAGCAATTCCGCGTCGCCGGGAATGCCCGAGGACAGCGCGGAAGCAAAGGACATCACGATATGCGGATTAAAGCCGTTGGAATACGCAATCGGCAGTCCGCTTCTGCGCAGCGCGCGCTGCATGGTGCGCTGCAAATCCAGCAGGCCGAGATGACGAACGATGTCGCCTTTTTGAAACTGCAAAAGCATTCTCATCGTCCTTCACACGCTCCTTCAAATCGCTTGAGGCCGCAGCCCTGACAGCCTTGTCTGCAATCCGGCGTCACTTCCGCGCGCATTGCGCGCTCGTGTTCGCGCCAGAGATACGCCTCCGTCACGCCGGCATCGATAAACGCCCACGGCAGCAGCTCGCCCTTCTCGCGGCGGCGGTTGGCGTAAAACGCCGGATCTACGCCGCACTGTTCGAATGCCTTCATCCAGTTTTCAAAGCTGAATTGATCTGTCCAGCCGTCAAACCGGCAGCCTAGACGCCACGCGGCTTCCAGCACATCGGCCATCTTTCGGTCGCCGCGCGCGAAACACGCCTCCAGGAAGGAAACCTGCGGCGTATGCCAGTTGAATTCCACACCCTTGATGTGCATGATCTGGCACAGATGCTTCTGTTTCTCTTCAAATTGCTCAATCGTGTCCTGCGGTTCCCATTGGAACGGCGTAAACGGCTTGGGCACGAAGCAGCTTGCCGAGCAGTTGACGCGCAGACCGCGCGCACGAACGTTCTTCGGCGTTTCAAAATACTTGCGAACCACTTTGGAAGCCAGATCCGCAATGCCGTTGAGATCCTCCGTCGTCTCCGTCGGCAGGCCAAACATGAAATACAGCTTCACGCTGCTCCAGCCGCCCGCAAACGCATCGCTCACCGAGCTCATCAGGTTTTCTTCGGTGATGCCCTTGTTGATGACGTCGCGCAGTCTCTGCGTGCCGGCCTCCATCGCGTAGGTCAGGCTGGTTTTGCGCACCTTCTGCGTCTCTTCGAGGGTTTCTTTGAGCTTGCTGTCCAGCCGCAGGCTCGGCAGGGACAGCGCGATGCGCTCCTCTTGGAATTTATCCATCAGCTTATGCGCCAGCTCAGGCAGGCAGGTGTAATCGCCCGTGGACAGGGAGGACAGCGTGATCTCTTCATAGCCCGTGGAATCGACGAGCTTCTGCGCCAGCTCGAGCAGATGCTCCACACTGCGCTCGCGGACAGGCCGATAGATCATGCCCGCCTGACAGAAGCGGCAGCCGCGCGTACAGCCGCGCAGCACTTCGATATTGATGCGGTCGTGCACGATCTCCATAAACGGCACGATGATGCTTTCCGGGTAAGCCGCCGTGTCGATGTTGGCGATCATGTTTTTGACGACGGTGCGTGGCACGCCCTCCTCCGTCGGCTCAAAGGACGCAAGCGTTCCGTCTTCGTTATACGACGCGCGATACAGGCTGGGCACATATACGCCGTGCAGGCGGGACAGGCGGCGCAGACATTCCTCGCGGGAGACGCCCTCCTGCTTGCACTGCTTTACCACGTCGATGGTTTCCAGCGTGCTGATTTCGCCGTCGCCGATGGAAAATGCGTCGATGAACGCATACAGCGGTTCCGGATTGAACGCGCAGGGGCCACCCGCAATCACAATCGGGTGATCCCATGTGCGATCCTCGCTGCGCAACGGAATCCCAGCCAGATCGAGCATTTCCAGAATATTGGTGTAGCTCATCTCATATTGAAGGGTGACGCCCAGCATGCCAAAGCCGCCGATGGGCGAGCGTGTTTCCAGCGAAAACAGCGGAACGCCTTCCTGACGCATCAGATCGGCCATATCCACCCACGGCATAAAAACACGCTCGCAGAGCGCATCCTCCCGCTTGTTGATGATATCGTACAAAATACGCGAACCGAGATGGCTCATGCCGACCTCGTAAACATCCGGGAATGCAAAAGCGTAGCGGATATCTACGCTGTTCGGGTCTTTGAGCACGCAATTCATTTCGCCGCCCATGTATCGCGCCGGTTTCTGAACGCGGTCAAGCAGGCTGTCAATCTGTTCCTTGAGCAAAGCATTTCCTCCCCATCAGCCGTTTGAATGTATTTTAATCTGTTTTATTCGTTCGGTCAAGCCCTGCCTTTGAAAGCCTTTCCTTCGCCCAGCGCGCATGCTCGGCCACGGCTTCAAAGGGCAGATTCGCCCAGCTTTCCAGCACGGGCAGATATTTTGCGTCGCCGCTGTTGCCCGCAAGCAGCGCCGCCTGCGCGCGGACGCGCTGCGGTCTGGCGGCATTTTTCCCGATTTCGCCGGAGAGCTTCTGTATGGCGGCGGAAAAGAGCGACTGATCCTCCGTTACCAGAGCGCAGAGCTTCAGTCCGAGCGTCTTTCCCGCTTCAAATTTGGGCTGCATCGGGCAGACGCGCTGACAGATATCGCATCCGATCAGCCTCAGCCCCATTTTTTCGCGAAGCGCCTCCGGCGCGACGACGCCCTCCATCATAAAATTGCGGATACAGCGCTCCGGGCGGCTCAGGCCGCGCGCATCAATCGCCCCCGCAGGGCAGGCTTTGGCGCATCGTCCGCAGTGCAGACAGCCTCCGTGCTCGCCGCAATCGGGCGCGGTGTGCACAATATCCGTCGCCATCAAAATGATGACAAATCTGGAACCATATTCCGGCGTAATCAGCATGCCATTTTGCCCGATTACGCCCATTCCGGCGCGCAAAGCGGCTTCTCTTGCCGGATAGGATACGTTCGCCTTGGCAAAATGCCCGACCTCGGTCAACTGCGCCTCCAGCGCCCTTGCCGCATGATACGCGGCGTTGGACGCGAAATAATAGCCGTCCACAAAAACGCAGCCATCTTCTTCCTGTGCGGCCGGAACGTATGGCCAGAGCATTACGGCAATGCTCTTCGTCCGCGGATCGTCCGCTGTGGGATCGAACCTTAACTGCCGCCGTTCGGCGATTTCCGGCCCGCGCTCAACCGCTTTCCGCTCCGCCGTAAACGCCGCCGCGCTGCAAAAGCCCGTCCTGCCGAAACCGGCCAGACGGGCCAACTGCGCAAACGTTTTTTCGTCAATCTGCTCCATCGTCTGTTATGCGGAAACCTTTTCCTGCCGCGCCGCTTCTTCCGTCGTCAGGCGGCGGTATTGATTGCTGACCTGCTGAAGCTCAAATTCAAAATCCCGCTTGTCCTTCTCTTGAAGCGTGGAGAGAATCAGCCCCGCGATAAACAGAAGCAACGCCGCCAGCATCGTCACACAGCAGGCAATCAGCGTCGGGAAGCGCGGCACAAGCCCCGTTTTCGCAAACTCCATCAGCACGGGAATCATAAATCCGGTGGATACAAGCGCCAGAATCAGCGCCAGCAGACCGAAAAATGCAAACGGCTTGTAGTTTTTGTACAGCCGGGCGATGGTCAGCAGCACCCTTGCGCCGTCCTGATACGTGTTGAGCTTGGATTCGCTTCCGTCCGGCCTGTCTCGATAGGAAACCACGATATTGCTGACCTGCATCCGCCGGTTGATGGCGTGAATGGTCATGTCGGTCTCGATTTCAAACCCTTTGGATAATACCGGATAGGTTTTGACGAACGCATAGCTGAACGCGCGGTAGCCCGTCATAATATCCTTGATGTCGCTGCCGAACAGATGGTTAATGCTCGCGCGGACAAGGCCATTGCCCAGATTGTGAAACGGCCGCTTGTTTTCGGTGAAATAGGTGCTGGACAGTCGGTCGCCGACCACCATATCCGCCTGCTCGTCAAGCACGGCAGATACCATCGCGGGCGCGTCTTCTGCCGGATAGGTGTCGTCGCCGTCCACCATCAGGTAGCAATCCGCGTCGATCTCCCGGAACATCCGGCGAATGACGCTTCCCTTGCCTTGCATCCGCTCCCTGCGAACGACGGCGCCGGCGCGGGCAGCAATCTCCCCCGTGCCGTCGCTGGAATTGTTATCGTAAACGTAGACGGTTGCTTCCGGCAAAACGCGCTTGAAATCCCGCACGACCTTTTCAATGGTTTTGCTTTCGTTGTAGCATGGCACCAGCACGGCAACATGGTCTTTCATGGCAGCTATCCCCTAAACTCATTTGATGGGGTTCATTATATCATAAAGTGCTGCGTGCCGCAACAAACAAAAGAAAAGTACGCCGTTTCCAGCGTACTTTCTGCTTTATTTGGTGCCGAAGAGGCGGTCGCCCGCATCGCCCAGACCCGGAATGATATAGCCGTGGTCGTTGAGCTTCTCGTCCATGCCCGCCACGTAGATATCCACGTCCGGATGATCCGCCTGCACGCGCGCAACGCCTTCCGGCGCGGCGATCAGGTTGACGAGCTTGATGTTCTTGCAGCCGCGCTTCTTGAGGAAGCCGATCGCCGCGGAGGCAGAGCCGCCGGTCGCCAGCATCGGATCGACCAGCAGAATTTCGCGCTCCTGCGCATCGGCCGGAAGCTTGCAGTAGTATTCCACCGGCTCAAGGGTGTTCGGGTCGCGGTAAAGGCCGATGTGGCCGACCTTCGCGGCGGGAACAAGGCTCATAATGCCGTCCACCATACCCAAACCGGCGCGCAGAATCGGCACGATGGCCAGCTTCTTGCCTGCGATCACCTGAGTCTGCGCGCGGCAGATCGGGGTTTCGATTTCAATCGTCTTGAGCGGCAGATCGCGGGTGACTTCGTAAGCCATCAGCATGGAGATTTCGTTCAGCAGCTCGCGAAACTCCTTGGGGCCGGTCTCCTGATCGCGCATCAGGGAGAGCTTATGCTGAATCAGCGGATGATCCATAACATGAACAATAGACATGCTTCTTCCTCCTTAGCAGGCGCGCTGAAAGAACGCCTTTAACCTGCGTTTTCCCCATTATAGCATCATGTGCGCCACGGGGCAAGAGAAAATAACAAACTTTCGGTTCATGTTACGTGCGAAATGCAACCATTTCTTGACAGACGGATATCCCGGCGGTATACTACCAAAGATAGCGATATCCTACTTGATAAAAGACTTTCGGGAGGTTTTTATGCTCAGCAGACCCCTTTTAGATCGCGTTGCCTTTTTCGGTATCAGTTGGTATGCCATTTTAATCACCGGCGCCATCGTCATCGGCTATCTGCTTGCGTCGGGCGAGGCGCGCCGCCTGCATCTGCCGCAGGATACGGTGATTGATTTTCTGCTCTATGCCATTCCGCTGGGACTCATTTGCGCCCGGCTGTATTACGTCGCCTTTCGCTTCAATGATTACAGCGAAGATCTGCTTTCCGTTTTCAACATCCGGGAAGGCGGAATGGCCATTTACGGCGGCGTAATCGGCGGCCTGATCGCCGCGAGGCTGGTCAGCAGAAAGCACAAAATCTCCATGCTGACCCTGCTGGACGTCATCGCACCTGCGCTTGTGCTCGGTCAGGGCATCGGCCGCTGGGGCAATTATATCAATATGGAAGCCTATGGCCTGCGTATCGCTGAGGAGAGCCTTCAATTCTTCCCCTTTGCCGTGGAGATTCCCGTCGGCGACGTGTGGTATTGGCACATGGCGACGTTCTTCTATGAATTTTGCTGGGATATGTTTGTCTTTGTGCTGCTGATGGTCATCCGCAACCATCGCCGCCGCAAAGGCGACGTGTTTTGCTGGTATCTGCTGCTGTATTGCTCCGGCCGGACGGTGATCGAAGGGCTGCGCAACGACAGCCTGACCTTCATCAGCGAATTTGTCCGCATTTCGCAAATCCTTTCCGCGGTGGCGGCGCTCGGCGTGGTGATCTATTTCTTCCTGCGCATCCGCGACCGCATCAGCGCCGTGACCGTCGTGCCGATGGTCAGCGCGGTGCTGTGCATTGCCGTCGCGTTCCTCGGCGAATTTGAGCGCGGCGCGTACAGCTTCCTGTTCACCTTCTCCCAAATCGGCCTCGCTGTGCTGATGATCTCCCAAATCGCCATCATCGCGCTTTGGACGATGGACAGCGGGCGATTCAGTTGGCGCATCGCCGCGCCGCTGCTGGCCGACGGCCTCTTTCTGGCCGGGCTGCTCATCGCCGGCATGGGGCGCGCCAACGCGGATAATACCTATTATGTGACTTTACGCCAGTGTGCGGCGATGATTCAGCTCATCCTCTGCGGCTGGCTGCTCTGCTATCCCCTGTATCCCAGAACCTCAGAAAGCGAGATGGATTAAATGCGCAACCTGACAATGATGACCGACCTGTATGAGCTGACGATGATGAACGGCTATCTGCGGTTCGGCATGGAAAATAACCGCGCCTGCTTTGATATCTTCTATCGCAAGCAGGGCGACATGACGGCCTATGCCGTGGCGGCCGGCCTTGAGCAGGCCGTTGAATACGTCAAGAATCTCCATTTTTCCAAGGACGATATTGCCTATCTGCGCAGTCTAAACATCTTTGACGAGGCGTTTCTCACCCGCCTGTCCACCCTGCGGTTTACCGGCGAAATTCTGGCTGTTCCGGAGGGAACGGTCATTTTCCCCGGCGAACCGATTGTCCGCGTCATTGCGCCGATCATGGAAGCGCAGCTTCTTGAAACCGCGCTGCTCAACATCATCAACCATCAGACGCTGATTGCCACCAAGGCCTCCCGCGTGGTGCAGGCGGCGCGCGGCGACGGCGTGCTGGAATTCGGTCTGCGCCGCGCGCAGGGGCCGGATGCGGGCATTTACGGTGCGCGCGCGGCGATGATCGGCGGCTGTCAGGCGACGAGCAACGTGCTTACCGGTCAGCTCTTCGGCGTGCCCGTCGGCGGCACGCACGCGCATAGCTGGGTTATGTCCTTCCCGGACGAGCTGAGCGCTTTCCGCGCATACGCCGAGGTTTTTCCGAAAAACTGCCTGCTGCTGGTGGATACTTATGACACGCTGGCCAGCGGCGTTCCGAACGCCATCACCGTGTTCGGCGAACTGCGCGCCAAGGGCTATGAACCGATGGGCATCCGTCTGGATAGCGGCGATCTCGCCTTCCTGAGTCGACAGGCGCGCAAGATGCTCGACGAGGCCGGTTTCCCGAACGCGAAAATCTTTGCTTCCGGCGACCTGGATGAAGAGGTTATCTGGGATTTGAAGGCGCAGGGCGCGGCGATCAGCGTCTGGGGTGTGGGCACGCGCATGATTACCAGCATGGATAACCCTGCGCTGGGCGGCGTGTATAAGCTCTCCGCCGAAGAGGTGAACGGCAAATTTGAGCCGCGCATCAAGATTTCCGAGAACCCGGCGAAGATCACCAATCCGGGCGTTAAGCGCCTCTATCGCTTCTACGACAGGCTCAGCGGAAAAGCGTTGGCGGATCTGATTGCGCTGGAGGACGAGGATTATTTCTCCGGCGAACCGCTTGAAATCTTCGATCCCGAAAACACGTGGAAAAAGATGACGCTCTGTGATTATGAGGTTCGCCCGCTGCTTGCGCCGATCTTTGAAAACGGCGAGCTGGTTTATACGCTGCCGACGCTCTCCGAAATTTCCGAATACGCCAAGCGCGAAATGGAAACCTTCTGGGATGAATACAAGCGTCTGCACAGCCCTCACCGCTACAAGGTTGATCTTTCCAAGCCCCTTTATGAGCTCAAGCGCGGCATGCTCGAAGAGCGGCGCAGCAAGGCCTGATGATGGAAACCAAACTCATCAGCGTTCAACGCAGTCACGGGCGCGCCACCTTGGTTCTTTCCACCGGCGAAACCCTTGTGATGCCGCGCGCCATGCTCAAGGAGCGCCCCTATCGCGGCGGAACGCCGTTTGACCGCGAGGCGTTCGATTCGTTTCTGCTGGAACGGTCCTATCCGTTTGCGATGGAAAAAGCCGTCGCGCTGCTGGCCATGCGCTCAAGAACTCAGCGGGAAATCGCGGACGCCCTGCGCAAGAACGCCTATCCGGAGCGGACGATTGCCCGCGTGATGGCGCGCCTTGACGAGGCCGGGTATATCAACGATACGGATTTCGCCGAGCAGTGGGCGGCTTCGCGCACGACAAAGGGCATGGGCGCGCGCCGCATCCGCATGGAGCTTCGCCAGAAGGGCGTAGACAGCGAGGCCATTGACGAAGCCCTGTCGGCCATCGACCACGACGATATGCTTTCCGGCGCGCTCAAAGCGGCCAGAAAGGCCGCTTCCGGCAAGAACCTCGCAGACCCCAAAGACAGGCAGAAAATTTTTGCCGCGCTTGCGCGGCGCGGCTACGGCTACGCGGAGGCGCGGCAGGCGCTGGAAGCGTTGAAGGACGAACAGGAATAAGCAAAAGCAGGAAACGACCGAACGTCGCCCCCTGCTTTTTTGATATGCGCGGTTTTATTTTTCGGCCGCTTCCTTCTCCGCTACCGGCGCAACGATGTTGTGAATCCACACGCCTTTTTTGACCAGCGCAAAGCCGATGACGACCTTGATCAGCTCCAGCGCCTGCACGCAGAAATACAGCGGCACAATGCCCATGCCCGTTCGATAGGCCAGAAGCCACGCCGTCGGCACGTTGACGCACCAGGTAAATACGCTGTCAAACAAAAACGTGATGATCGTCTTGCCGCCGGAGCGGAGCGTAAAGTAGCAGCAATGCGAAAACGAATAGGCGGGCATCATCATGGCGATGACATAGAGAAGCTGCGTTGCAATCTGCCGAACGTGCGGCTCCGTATTGTAAATATGCGGGATGGAAGGCGCAAAGAGAATCAGCAGAATGCTCATAAACAGGTTTGAACCGACGGCCGCCGTCATCAATCGCCATGTGCAGTTTTTTGCCCGCTCGATATCGTTCGCGCCGAGCGCCTGCCCCACCATGATGGCCACGGCGTTGCCCATCGACAGGAAGACGACCTTAAAGAGGTTGCTCACCGTCGTGGCGATGTTGCAGGCGGCCACAACGTCAAGCCCGCGCACGGAATAGCACTGAAGCAGCACCGCCATGCCGGATGACCACAAAAATTCGTTGACCAGCAGCGGCGTGCCCCGGCGCAAAATGCCGCTCATCAGGGGACTCGGAACGCGCAGACTGCGGTATGCGCCGTGAATAAAGGGAAAATATTCCTTTCGGGTATGCGTATAGACCACGATGATCGCCGTTTCGATATAGCGGGAAAGCACCGTCGCAATCGCCGCGCCGGTTACACCCATCTCCGGGAAACCGCATTTGCCGAAAATCAGGAAATAATTGAACACAAGGTTGACGAGAATCGCCGCCACGCTGGCCAGCATCGGGAGCCGCGTTTCGCCCACCTCGCGCAGCGTGCTGGCATAGACCTGCGTTACACCGAAGGGCAGCAGCCCCCAGAGCATCACGGTCAGGTAATCCATGCCGAAACCGAGCGTTGCGGCCGCATCTGCCTGCGCCGTTTCCTCCGCCAGATACATGCCGATGAGCTGCTTGGGGAGCGCGATGAATACGGCCAGCGCGCAGGCCAGCATGGATAGCGAGATCATCCACTTTACGCGGAAGCAGTCGCGAACACCTTTGTGATCGTGCGCGCCGGCGTATTGGGTGGCAAAAATGCCAGCGCCGGCCAAACCGCCGAAAATACACAGGTTGAACACGAAGAGAAGCTGATTGACAATCGCAACCGCCGACATTTGGAGCGTGCCGATGCGCCCGACCATCACGTTATCCAGCAGGCTGACGACGTTGGATACCGTGTTCTGAATGATGATCGGCACGACGACGGAGATCATCTCCGCGTAAAACGCCCGATCACCAAACATTCGTTCGCGCAGCTTTGCGCGGCGAATTTCTTTTGCAGCCATGTGTATAAAACCGCCTTTCCGCGAAGGAAACCGATGAAGGCCATGCCCCTTTTTTCTGGCACTGCCGGTTGCCTCCTGACTTGTTTCAAAACCCCAAATCCGTCAAAACTCAATTTACATACCATCTCCATTGTAACGAAAAACGGCGGTTTCGTCAATTCGAAAACCGGCGAATTTGCGCTTTCAGAGCAAAAATGCCGCCCGGTGTTTCAAACCGAGCGGCATTTTGCCCAATGACCTTATTTGTTCAGATCCGTGCGGATAATGTAAACCATATCGTGCGCCATGCCGTCGTCGATCAGGTCAAAGCTGACTTCGGCGGCAAGCTGATTCTTGGTGTTTTCGAACACGTCGAGCGCTTTCTGCACGTCGCCGTTGAGCAGCGGCAGAACGTCGGCATTCAACGTCTGCTTGAGCGCGTCAAGACCGTCGGCAAGCTGGGCTGTGCCATCGCTCAGCTGCACTGCGCCGTCGGAGAGCTGCGTGCTGCCGGCGTGCAGAGTAGTCGCTCCCTGCGCCGCCTGACTGACGCCATCCGTGTAGCTGCTCAGCCCGGTTACAAACGTATGGACGGAATCCAACTGCGTTTTGAGGGAATTGAGCGCATCATAACCGGCTTTCGCGGGCGCAATGGCCTCTTCAAGCTGCTTCTGAACGGATTCGTCCGCCAGATTCTGCTCCACAAGCGCGTCAATCTGTTCGGCAACGGCGGCTTCCAGCTTGGCCTTGACGTCGTCGCTGTTCATCATCTGTTCGACGGTCGCGCTGATTTGCTGTGCCTGTTCGTGCGTCACCTGACCGGCTTCGACCGCCTTGCCGTAATCCTCTGCCGTCATGCTCAGGCCGCTCTGCGCAAGCACACCTTCCAGCACCTGCGCCTTGACCGCCTGAGAAACAGCCTCTCGAACCGCCTTTTCCTGCTTCATTACTTCGGCCTTCACCTGTGCGCGCGCCGTTTCCTTGGCGGTTTCAAGCAGCGTTTCGGGATTGAGCTGAGTCAGCGCCGCATCCAGAACGTCGGCGTAGTTTTCGCTCGTCAGTTCCGGCAGCGTGATTCCGGCCGCATCCAGTCCGGCCGCCGCGAGCTGCTGATTGGCTGTCGCGAGCACGGCGCTGAAAAGCTGTGCCGCGCCCTGATTCAGCGCGTCGTTGTTGGCGACAAGCGTTGTCAGACCCGTTTCCAATTCAGATGCGCCGTCATCGAGGCTCTTGGCGCCGTCGCTCAGGGATTTGGCACCGTCATTAAGCGCCGCAACGCCATCATACAGCGTGAACAGCGCGGAAAGACCATCGTGCAGCGTTCCCTCGCCCTCCGGCAGCGCTTCGCCGTCACACAGCGCGGTCAGACCCGTCTTCAGCTCATTGACGTTGTCGTTCAAATCGCCGATTCTTTCATCGGCTGCGCTGCAAAGCCAGTCGATCGGGTCGCTGGTCGCCAGCGTCATCATCCAGCTCAAGTCGGCGTGGTCGGCCGTAGCCGTCAGGGTGAAATGCGTCGGCAGATCGGCGTCGGTGTCCATGCCCGGAACTGCCCAGCCAATCAGCAGCTTATGGCTGCCGTCGCTCACGATTTTTCCGTTCTCCACGCTCACGTCGGTCAGCGTAGCGTCGTCGATGGGCATGAGAGTCAGGGCAAGATACGGAACGTTTTCCGCTACCATGAAGCTGACGTCCATCGCCACAACGCCCTGACCGTTTTTAATTTCTTCCGCCGTGGCGCTTTCGCCGTTCAGCGTGAAGCTGACGTGAGGAAGAACGTCCGGGCGCTTATCGGACGTGCCCTGATAGATGATGCTGCTGCCGTCGGCCTGCCAGGTCAGCGTTTCACCGTCGAGGGTGAACGTTTCATGGCCGCTGACGTTTTCAATATCCTTCAGCATCGTGCGATCCGAGAGCACATCCAGCGCGTCACCATTTTCAAGGTGAACGTTGTCCAGCAGGGTCTGCACCTCACCGTCGTGATTGACAACCACATAAACACGCTCGTGCTTGGCCGTATCGGCGCTGGCCGTGCAGCCAGCCGCTACGCAAAGCGCTGTCAGCAGCGCTACCGCATGCTTTTTCATAGGTTTTCCATCCTTTCTTTCTGTCTGATCGAAATTTACGCTTTTTTCTTCATGCCAACCGTGGTGCGGACGATGAAGCCGTCGCAAAGCAGCAGCATTGCAGGCAGCAGGAACAGCACGACCGCCACCGAGCACAGCGCGCCGCGGGCAATCAGGCTGCACATCGAAGAGATGATATCCACGTTGGAATACAGGCCGACGCCGAACGTCGAAGCAAAGAAGCTGACGCCGCTGACCAGAATGGACTGCGCGGACGCGGCGACCGCCTCGCCCACCGCCACTTTTTTCTCCTTGCCCGCCATTCTGCCCTGCTTATACCGCGTGGTCATCAGAATGGCGTAATCCACCGTCGCGCCGAGCTGAATGGTCGAAATCAGGATCGGGCCGACAAACGGAAGCGTCGTTCCCGTGAAGTACGGAATACACAGGTTGAGCGCAATGGCAAGCTCGATCATGGCGACGAGCAGAATCGGCAGAGAGAACGATTTGAGCACCAACGCGATAATGACGAAAATCGCAGCGATGGAGATGACGCTGACCACCTTGAAGTCGCGGTCGGTGCAGTTGATCAGATCCTTCGTGCAGGGCGCTTCGCCGATCAGCATGCCGCCCTCGTCGTATTTCTTGAGGATCGCGTTCAGCTCGTCGATCTGCTGGTTGACCGCGTCGGAAGAGATGACATAGGACGAGGAAATCAGCATCATCTGGTAGCGATCGCTCTTGAGCAGGCTGATGCCTGCATCCGGAAGGATGCTCTCGGGAATGTTGCTGCCCAGCAGGCTGTCCAGCGACAGCACATTCTGAACGCCGTCCACCTGCTTAAACTCACGGGTCATGGCGATGACATTCTTCTGAGAAACGTCGGCATCAATCAGAACCAGATGGTTGGTGGAAACGTCGAAGGATTCGGAGAGCTTTTCATTGGCCTTCACGGACAGGAGATCCTCCGGCAGGCACGAACTCATATCATAGTATACGTTTACGTTGCTGTAACCGTAGAACGCCGGGATGCACAGCACGACGGCCAGCGCGCAAAGCGCCTTGTAATGCTTGACGATGAAACGGCTGATGCTCGCCACGCTGGGCAGGAGCGGCTTGTGCGAGGTCTTTGTAATCAGGTTATCCATCATGCGGATGACGCACGGGAGCAGCGTCACCGTGCCCAGCACGCCGAGGATAACGCCCTTGCTCATGACGATGCCGAGATCGCGGCCGAGCGTGAAGCTCATAAAGCAAATCGCGACGAAGCCCGCAACCGTCGTCAGGCTGCTGCCGACAATCGAGGAGAACGTCTGCCCGATTGCGGCGGCCATCGCATCATCGCGGTCGCTGCAAAGCGTCTTCTGTTCCTTATAGCTGTGCCAAAGGAAGATGGAATAATCCAGCGTTACGGCCAACTGAAGCACCGCCGCAACCGCCTTGGTGATATAAGAAATTTCCCCCATCAGGTAATTGCTGCCCATGTTCCAGAGGATGGAAACGCCGATGCAGCACAGGAAGATCAGCGGCAGCAGGAACGAATCCATCGTCAGCATCAGCACGACGCAGCAAAGCGCGACGGCGATGGCGACGTAAATGCCTTCCTGATCCTCCACAAGCGCTTTGGTATCCGTAACCACGGCGGACAGGCCTGAAACGAAGCACTTTTCCCCCGCAACTCTGCGGATTTCGGTGATGGCCTCCATCGTTCCTTCTGCGGAGGACGTATCGTCGAAGAAGACGGCGATAATGCGGTCGTTTCCGTTTTCAAAGCGTCCGCGGATATCGTCCGGCAGAATTTCGGAGGGAATGGAGCCGTTTAGTGCAGAAGCGTAGCCGACGACCGTATCGACATGCGGGATCCCGCGAATGGATTCTTCCAGATCGGCTTGATCGACTTCGTTTAATCCCTCGGTGATACAGAGCGAAAAAGCGCCCTTGCCAAAGTCCTCCATCAGGATGTTCTGCCCCTTGATGGTATCCAGCTCCTCCGGCAGATAATACAAAAGGTCGTATTTGACCCGAGTGGATGCCATGCCGAATATGGACGGAATCATCAGCGCCAAACAGATGATGACGACGACGACACGGTGCTTGACCACCCACCTTGCAAATCGGTTCACAAGAGTTCCTCCTTTTGAACTGTATTTAATTATTAAACACTGTGTTGACTTTATCAACGTGTGATAGTATAATGGAACTGATGATGAAAATCAATAAACAGTTTTTGAAGGTCAGTTTATTCATCGAACAGAAAATGGAAAAACGGCTAAAAACAAACACAAATCAAAAATGTGTTGAAAAAAGAGGCGCTTATGAACATGAAAGAAACGAAAACGGAAAACGGAACGGAGAAAAAAGAGGATCGTCGAGTTCGACGCACAAAAAAGCTGCTCAGTCAGGGGTTGATTGAACTGATGCAGCATAAACAGGTGAAGGATATCACTGTGCGCGAGTTGGCCGAACGGGTTGACGTCAATCGCGGAACTTTTTATCTCTACTATCGGGATATATTTGATCTGCTCGAACGTCTGGAGGAAGACCTTTTCGAACAGCTCAACGAAGTCATCCTCGCGCACAAGGGCGAGCCGGTTCTGGCTCACATCCGCCCCATGCTGACGGACGTGTTTCACATCGTAGCCGAAAATAAGGAAATCTGCCGGGTTTTGCTGAGCGACAACGGCGATATCAAGTTTTTGCAGCGGCTCAGCGATGTGATTCAGGAGAAACTGCGCACGGAATGGCTCAACGGCTATGTGGATAATGAAACGGAATTCGAATACCGCTATGCGTTCGGTGCGCTGGGCTTTGTCGGCCTGCTCAGAACATGGCTTCACCGGGATTGCGCGGAATCCGCCGAGGGTATGGCAGTTTTAGCCGACTCCCTGATTCGACAGGGAATTATGAACGGTATTCCGAATCTGAAATGAAGCGGCATGAACGCGCGCAAAACCAGAGGCGCGCGAAACAAACGATAAAACGCGAAACAAGCGGAATCCGCATCGGTTTGAACGGATTCCGCTTGTTTTGTTATATTCCGGCATAAAAAGCGGGTAACCCGCCCTCACCTCCGCCGAAGCCTGCAAGGCGTAAAAGCCCTACTCTCGCGGACGATTTCACGCACTTTCCTATAGAAAAAAACCGAAATTTTTCGACTTCGGTTTCAAAACTGGTGCACCTTCAGGGGCTCGAACCCTGGGCACCCTGATTAAGAGTCAGGAAGCCCGAAAAAGCGCCCGTCAATGAAGCAACGCAACGCGACGAATTTCGGCTTGTGCGGCTTCGACGGTGATGTGGCTGTATACCTGCAAGGTTAATTCTAAGCTGCTATGCCCTGCGAGGTATTGCACCACGCGGGGATTGATTCCGGCCAGAATCGCGCGGGTGACGTATGTGTGCCGCAGATCGTGCAGACGGTAGCGCCGGGACAGGGACAGGCCGTCTTGAACGCGCACCCAGCGGCGGTCAAGAGCTTCGGGCGCGACATCGACGCAGTAGGCCGACGGTGTGAGCCGGTAGAAGCGGCGCAGGATCGGGAGTAGCTCGGGCGCGATTGGAATATCGCGAATACCCGCTGCGGACTTCGGAGACGCTGCGACAAGCTCACCGCCGACGCGGTGACGGATGCGGCGCACATGGAGCACATCGGCCACGAGGTCAACGTCTCCCCACCTCAGCCCGGTTATTTCGGCGCGGCGCAGACCGGCGAAAAGAGCCAGCGACAAAGCCAAATCGTCGGAAATCTCCGGGACAGCGGCCAGATAGTCGGATTCGGTCAAAGCGCTGCCGGCTTCTGGTCGGTGCTTTGGTCGGTCTACCGCGTCCATTGGTGACCAGCAGAGGCGGCGGGAGCGCACGGCGCGCCGGAACGTGGCGCGCAGAAGCGCGAAAACCGCCTGAGAAATGCGTTCACCTTTGGCTGCTGCGGCGTTGATGATGGCTTGACAGTCCTCCGGGGTGATGGCCTCTAGCGGCTGCGCGCCGATGATGGGCGCGATGTAGACGCGATATTGCCGGACGTACTCCTCGCGGGTGCGGGGTTTGATATCCCGCTTGTAGGTGGACAGATACAGGTCGAACCAGTCTTGAAAATTCATGCCTTTTCCCCTTTGCTTTTGCAGATTCTCCCCCAACCCACATGGCAAAATGGAATTTGATACCCAGCGCCGAAGGGCCTTTCTCCGACCTCGATGCGATGGCCCGGTATTGTTTCGGGCTGCTGTATGACCGCTACAAGCTCTCGATGCGTAAGCACAGCGAGGGCGATAGCCGTTTTTCGGAAGTCCGCACAGTTCGGCTGTGTGACGCTTTTCCCTATCGCCCGAGCATGCGGAACGACACAAGCGAAATCAGCATGAGCTATGCTTTTTGCATTTACACACAAAGCGACCTTGCGCGAGAAATGGGCTGCACAGATCGCACGGTGCGGCGGTGCTTGGAAGACCTTCGCCGCGCCGGGGTGATCGAAACCAAGCGCGAGGGTTATAACGGCGCGCTGCGCTTTTTCTTCCCTCCCGTGGTCTATGAGTATTTCGAGCGGGAAGAGCGGCTGAAAGAATACAAAGCTATTTTAGCAGGCCGCGAGGGTTAAGGGAATACAAGCGGAAAAATCTTCCGTGCGGAAAAATTTTCCGGTGGGTACGGAAATATTTTCCGGTCTGTGCGGAAAAATTTTCCGAACCGGTGCGGAAATATTTTCCGCCTAGTATACTTATAAAGGATTCTTATAAGCATTGCTACAAGGTTTCTTAATACCGCTGGTTGCCTTATATATGCAAGCTTGCTACTCGCGGGCGCGCGCGTGTGTGCGCGTGTGTACGCGCGAGAGAACGGCCTTGAAAGATGCAGGATAGCGCGCCAGACTTGCACCTTTTCGCCACGCTGCGGCGCTGATCGGCGCGCCGCGGCGCTGCTTTTTGCAAGTTACGGGCAACTTAGAGCGTTCAGGTATGATGGGCATAGCATCCAATAGCGCCCGAAGAAGTGGCAGAAAGGCCGAAAATCCGGGGGCGTGGGTGTTGACGACAAATTGAGAAACGTTTTTTTCAGGGGGTGTGGTACATGTACACGACAAGACCGCTTTTCAACCGCCGGGGGGTGGCTGAGTATCGGCAGACCATCAAGGGGCGGCTCAAGTACTGGCGCAAGGCTGCCAATCTGAGCCAGGCACAGGCCGGGAAGCTGGCCGGGGTCGCCCGGTCAACATGGCAGGCATGGGAAGACCCAGCGCGCGGCGCGCTGCCGGATCTGGCCGCGCTGGCTGCCGTCGCGGACGGCTGCCGCATCGAGCCGGGGGCGGCGCTTGAATGGCTGGTCACAGACCGGGCGGGCGCGGCGCTGATCGCTTCCGGCTCAGGCGGCGGGTTGAAGATCGAGGCGAACGGTTTTTAAGGGCAAAGAAAGACAAAAAGTGCTTGCTCCCCCACCCTCTGCCGGTGTATACTGGGTGTGGTCGATGAGGACAGCACGGAAGGGGGCGGGCGCGTGACAGAATCGCAAGGGGCGACGCACAAAAGGGCAGCCGTCGCGCCCCGCTTTCCGAGCTTTTACCAGATCGGCCTGATGATCTTGGCCGACCAGTGCCCACCGGATGGCAAATTCTACATGTGCCGGATGGGGTGCGCGGGCGAGATCGACGACGTTTGCGCGGATTGCTGGCGGCACTACATGCACTACGTCGCTTCGCGCGGCCAAAGTGACCCATACCGCGCCGACCGACGGCGCGACGATCTTTGATAGCCCATTTTCGGCCGTTCTGCTGGCCGTTTGGGGGAATCTCCCTATCGCCCGCCCATGGTCAGGGGCGGGCGCTTTTTTGTACACAAATTTTTGTGTACGGGCTGGGATGCTGTCGGGCTTCGGCCTATGCGCCGGGTTTCGGTCAAATCGCCGCCGTCAGGCGGCGATCTGAGCGCCGGAGGCGCGTGCCCGTCCCCCTATGCTCACGCTGGAGGATTGGGAACCCCTTCAGCGCCCGAACCTGACCACCAGACGACGGGGGCGACGCGCGCCGAAGGGCGCGAACGGCGCACACGGCGCGGCAAGCGGAGCGCGCACGGCCAGAGGCCGGGAGGCAGACCGCAGAGACAGCGGGGATGCAAGGGCGCGCGCCCCGCGCGCAACCGACCGCGCCGCAGGCGCGGGGCACGAGAGCGCGCCCCCCGTCCCCCGCTATAATTTCCGCTCGGGGGCGAACCCCGCAGGGGTGAGACCGACGGGGGGAAGGGGGGAGCGCCCTTAGAC
>ERZ827150.2276-NODE-2276-length-21133-cov-57.524196_pt1 | contig 21133 bp, 17 predicted proteins | sample MGYA00519779_ERZ827150 | MGnify/ENA primary metagenome ERZ827150 (study PRJEB31778, sample SAMEA3449267) | human gut metagenome | biome: human gut; feature: human-associated habitat; material: faeces | place: United Kingdom | collected 2010/2012 ...
ATTCGGCGTCCCTCCAGGGCGCGCAGGGCGCGGATGTCGTCGGAGGTCAGCGAGGGCCGGAAGCTCCATTTCTCGATGATCTGGCCTCGCTGGGTCATCATCACCCGGCAATGCTCCGTAGCAAACAATTCGATGTAGCGCGGGCCCTGCGAGCCGATGTTGTAGGGGCTGACACGTGTGCGTCCGTCCTCCTCCACCGTGATGCGCCCTTTGTAGGAGGCCCGTCCGTCGGGCGTGATGGGTGTTTTCTCTACTTCCCACGAACAGGGATAAATGTTGATGTTGCCGTTGGCCAGGAAGGCCGTCTGTGTGTCCATGCGGACATCTTCGATAAAAATATTTTTGTTCATTGTTTTCTGAGTTTTGTGAGAGAAGGGAAGCAAGAAACGTGGCCACTTTGCTCTCCAGGAGATTCCTTCACCTCGCTCCACTCAGTTAGTTAATTGAAAATTGAGAATGGATAATTGAAAATGTATCGTAGTGGTTAGTGGTTAGCGGTTAGTGGTTAGCATACTTACCGTTCACCGCTCACCGCTAACCGTTCACCGCTAACCGTTCATTTTCACGAGGTCCACCACCAGGATGTCCTGAAACACCTGCCCGTTGTACTCGCGCGTCTGGAAGCGGAGGACGGCATACACCAGCTCGTCCGCATAGAACTTGCACGAGGCCAGCTTTCCCAGCATGGCCGCCACGTACGTGTCTTCGTACTTGCCGCCCAACTCCTGCAACACGATGTTGCACTTCATCACCTGGCCACTTTCGGCCTTCTGGCTTTGCACGGCGAAGGGTTCGCCCTGCATCACTACTTTCATAATTCTTTTCATCTTCTAAAATTTTTAATTAAACAAAAACTCCTGCAACCATCTGTTTTTCCGATGATTGCAGGAGCAAAGTTAGGGGATGAAAAAAGAAAAGACGAAAAACAAAAAAGGTCATTTAAGGCCGACCACAAACGACCTTAAATGACCACAAACGACCTTCCTTGAAAGTAGATTTCAGCTTATGAGCGCACGAAAATCATCTATCATTCCCTTGAAGATTTTGTCTTCATACAGGTAGCTGGATTCCGTGTATCTGCTCAATGAAGACTTGGCCTTCAATTTATCGTCACCAAATTCAGCACAAAATTCGCCCCACTTTGGACGGCGGATAACGCCAGCTTCCATAGCCGCACGAATGGGCATGACTATATCTTTCGGTGAGGTTTGTCTGTCCACCAATTCATGCAATCGGGCGATGATTATTTCCTTTTTATCAGTGGATTTTACAATTTTTGAAAATAAGGATTCTGCATGTGCCTGCGAAGATGTTCTTATGTTTTTCTTAGGATTCTTTTTTTCGGTTGTGTTGGCATCCCTCAATTCATCCAGCCTTTGCATCATGCGCAGGAAGCGGAAAAACGCACGGCGTTGCTCCTCACGCACAACTTTTCGGTAATTGAACACATACCTGCCTATGGCCGCCTTTTTGGGCAGGAAAGTGTCGTTTTTCAGGTCAACCAAGTCGCGCAAAGCCGAATAGTGCTTCCTGAGGTCCATGCCCTCAGGGATATTTTCAAAACACTCAAACCTGATTTCTCCTTCAAAATCAGCCATATCGGCTTCCATCTGTCGCTTCAGTTTGGGATTCAGAAAGCCCGATTTGAAGAGCTCCAACATTTCATCATACAGTTTTCCCCGCGCATGGCGCAACAGCACGCTGTTGTCTTCATCGTCTTCCCACTCGTCTATCCAGGTTTTCCAGTCGCCCATCAACTGTGTGCCCCACTCCCAATCGAAGCGGCGGTTCAATGTCTCAAAAAGTTTCTCGCCGTCTGCCTTGGTCAATTTACGCTGATACATTTCATTGGCTATACCTTCCAATTCCTTGCACAGTTCGCCCAAGTGCTTGCTCAACGTCTGCCGCAAATGCTCATCGCCGACCCTATCCCACAGCAGAGCTTCCATCTTCCTCACAAACTCCTCTTTGTCTATATCTTTTTCGCCTGGCAGGGTGACCAATGAGTCTGCCACTCCCCACAAACTTTTCTTGATATTTTTCAGTTCGCGCGAATGCGCCTGATCTTCCGCCACGAAGTATATTTTCGTGTCGAATGTCCTCAGTTTTCTGGCCCATTCAGAATATTCTACGTCCTCGTCTATCTCCAGCAGTTCGTAAGTTTCGTTACTGTTTTTTACTTGATCTTTTACTTGTGCAAACATTTCCCGCAGGCGCTGCACATCGTAGAGCACATATAGAAACGCCAGCTTGAGTCCCCCCGACGACACCGCCCTGATACTGTTCAGCTCCATATCCAGCATTTCCAGCCAGCGCAAATATTTTGTTTTTTTCTCGCCTCTGTCCATGTTTGTAAAGTTATGTTTTTTCATCACAAAGAAGATGCAGGAGGGCGAGAACAAACGAATTCCGCTCAGGCCTCGCATGCCTCTCCAAGAATCGCATACTCCCGCACCCCCCACACCGTAACTTGTACAGCGGAGCAATGCAAGCGCATGGTTCTCTTGGAGTTTTCTTTTTCGAGTTGCGAGTTCGAGCGGACAAGAACCTATATGAATGCGCAGCACATTCACACCTTCTATGTTATTTTTTCTTTATATCTGTTTATCCGTTTCTTTCGTTTTATACTTATTGTCAGCAGGCTGTGCTGCATCCAGTTTACAAATTCACATATTTGGCGAAAAACGCCTGCAATTTTTCAATCACCGTGCGCTTCTTCTCCGCCCGTTTGCCTCCGCCGCCAAACAGGGGCATCGGAGGGAGTATCTTTACAATGGCTGTGCCCTCGGCCTGCACCGCTCCTTCTTCGAAAGCCAATGCCACAAATCGGCGGGTTTCCTCGGGCTTCAGCCGTTCGTCGTCGATGATGTGTTGCAGCTCCTCTTCCTTCTGTCGGGCCACGTAGGCTTCCCAGTCGGCATACACACCGTCGGCCGAAGCGCCGTCGGGGGTCATGCGGGCCACAAACTGCTCTATCAGCTCGCGCTTGTCGCGCAGGTCGGGACTGGCGGCCACGGCCTTCTGTATCTTCACCACGATGTTGCGGTCGGCACAAAGGCTTTCGCGGTATTGGGCCACCAGCATCAGGATGTAGGCTATGTCTATCTGCACCTGCTTCACCAGCTCCATTTCGAACACAATGTCGTCGTTCACATGGGCCTTCTCGCCACGCTCGCTGTTTCTGAATTCTTCACGCAGGTCGATGTACCACGACGTATAGTCCTGCACCTGGAAGTCGCCCAGCAGCAGCCGCTCCACTTCGCGGCCCTCGTCGTCGCGCACACAGCCGGCAGCCGGGTCAAACTGGTCGAACGCGTCCAGCAGGTTGCGCAGCTTCAGCAGCGCGCCGAAGAGGCGCACAAAGCGGCGCTTCTCGTCGTCGGTGCGCACCTGGCTGATGCTGCTTATGGGGAACTCTTCCAGCAGCCTCTCTTCCAGCTCTCTGTAGCCTTCGTGGTGGCGGGTAGCGCCGGTCGTGTCGGTCTCGTCGTAGCCCTCGTAGTAGTCACGGAAGGGGCGCATCAAGATGATGCCGCTGGCATCGCGGTTGCCAAACAGGGCAAAGCTTTCCTCCACCTCGTGCTCCAGGTTGCGGAAGCAGACGATGTTGCCACAGTCCTTTACTCTGTTCAGGATGCGGTTGGTGCGGCTGAAGGCCTGCAGCAGGCCGTGCATCTTCAGGTTCTTGTCCACCCAGAGGGTGTTCAGCGTCTTGGCGTCGAAGCCGGTCAGGAACATGCCCACCACGATGAGCAGGTCTATCTCCTTGTTCTTCATGCGCAGCGACACGTCCTTGTAGTAGTTGGCAAACTGGTCGCCGTCGGCACTGTAGCGGGTACCGAACATCTTGTTGTAGTCGTCGATGGCCCTGTCCAGAAACTCCTTGCTGGTGTCGTCGAGCCGCCCCACGGCTTCGGGGTTCTCGTCTTCGAGGCGGCCCAGGTCGCCGTCTTCTTCCGACTCGTTGGGGGCATAGGTGAAGATGGTGGCCACGCGCAGGCGCCGGGCTTCGGGCAGGGAGGCCTGCTGGCGGGCAAACTCGTCGTAGTAGAGGCGGGCCTTGCGGGTGCCGTCCACGGCAAAGATGGAGTTGAAGCCGCTGGCCATCTGCTTGCGCCGCTCTTCGGCAGCCCGCTGGCGCGAGGCCACCACCTGGTGCACGTTGCCGATGACGCTCAGCTGATAGCTCTCGTTGCGCTTGGTCTTGCGCGCAAAGTGGGTCAGTATGTAGCTCACGTTGTTGGCTATGTAGCGCGGGTCTTCCAGCGCCTCGGCCGTCTGTATGCCCGCCACCTGTTCGTCGGTCATGCCCTGGCGGGCACGCATGGTGCGCACGTAGTCCACCTTGAAGCGCAGCACGTTCTTGTCGTTGATGGCGTCGATGATGGTATAGGTGTGCAGCGGACGGGTGGGCTTGCCCTCGGCGTCGGGTTCGCCGCCAAACACCTGTGCGGTGGTGGTGCGGCGCTTGTCCTTGGCGTTCTTGCTGGCATTCACGGCAAAGATGGGTGTGCCCGTGAAGCCGAAGATGTAGTAGCGCTTGAAGCGCTGGGTGATGAGCTGCTGCATGTCGCCGAACTGCGAGCGGTGGCACTCGTCGAAGATCATCACCACGTCCTTGTCCAGACAATTCAGCTCCACCTGCCGCGACAGCAGGCGCGACAGCTTCTGTATGGTGGTGATGATGATGTGGCAGTTGGGGTCGTTGAGCTGGCGTTGCAGTATCCTGGCGTTGGAGTTGCTGTTGGCGGCATCCTTCTCGAAGTTGTCATACTCCTTCATCGTCTGGTAGTCGAGGTCCTTGCGGTCGACCACAAACAGCACCTTGTCCACAAAGTCGAGCCGCGAAGCCAGCTGCGCCGTCTTGAAGGAGGTCAGCGTCTTGCCGCTGCCCGTGGTGTGCCAGATGTAGCCCCCGGCGCGGCGGGTGCCCTGCAGGCGCTTGTTGTGGGCATAGACAATGCGTTGCAGGATGCGCTCGGTGGCGGCTATCTGATAGGGGCGCATGGCCAGCAGGTTCTTGTCCACGGTGAACACGCAGTAGCGCGTCAGGATGCGCAGCAGGGTGCCGCGTGCAAAGAAGGTCTCGGTAAAGGCCCTCAGGTCGTTGATGACGTGGTTTTCGGCGTCGGCCCAGTAGGAGGTAAACTCGAAGGAGTTGCTTTGCGTCTTCACCCCGCGGCGCTGCCGCTGCTGCTCCTGGCAGTGGGCGTAGCGGGTGGTGTTGGCGTAGTACTTGGTATTCGTGCCGTTGCTGATGACAAACAGCTGCACGTACTCGAACAGGCCGTTGTCTGCCCAAAACGATTCGCGCCCGTAGCGGTTTATCTGGTTGAAGGCCTCCTTGAGCTGCACGCCCCGCCGCTTCAGCTCGATGTGCACCAGGGGCAGGCCGTTCACCAGGACGGTGACGTCGTAGCGGTTCTTGGCCGTGCCGCCGGTGGGGCTGTACTGGTTCATCACCTGCAGGCGGTTGGCATAGACGTCCGTCTTGTCCAGCAGGCGGATGTTGCGCGTCTCGCCGTTGTCCAGCTCGAGGCTCACCACGGGGTCGTGCTGGATGCGTTCGGTCTTGTCTTCCAGCGTCAGGTTTTCGTTGGCAATGAAGCGGTCGAAGAGGCGCTTCCATTCGTCGTTGCTCAGCGTCAGGTGGTTGAGCCGCTCCAGCTGGCGGCGCAGGTTGGCCGTCAGCTCGGCTTCGCTGTGGATGGGCACCCGTTCGTAGCCCTGCCTTTCGAGCTGGGTCATGAAGGACGCTTCCAGGGCGGCTTCGCTCTGGTAGGCCGTCTGCTCGGCGGGTCGGGCCTCGTAGCGGGTCATCACGGTGTTCTCGTCCTGCTGGACGACGATGTTATACAGTTCGGTCATACGCGGTCAAAAGTCAATAGTTTGTCCCGGTAGTATTCGTATTGCTTCCGGCGGGCATCCAGCTCGGTTTGAAGGTTGGCGGTCAATTCTTTTTGTAATTCTGTAAAGGTGTCGAGGATGCGGACGATTTCTTGCTGGATGGGGAGAGGGGGGATAGGGATAGGAATTGTTTCCATCTGATTACTCATTAATTTAGGATTTCCCATACCTTGGTATACATAGTCTTTTGCTTTCAAAGAAAGCCAATAATAAAGAAAACGGATTATTAGAAGTCCGCTTTGAATTTTTATTAAACCACAAACATTGGTAATACTAAACCGTCCTTTTCTATGAAATATAGTACCTGCATAAGCCCCATCTGTAGTCCATGTCAAGAACTCACCGTCATAATCATAAGTGGAAATGCGTCCCAATTCACCATTATTGGCTGTTTGAGAAGAATATACAGGATAATCACCAGGATTATTTTTTAAATAATCTTTTGAGTAAACCTTACCACGTATCAAATCACATACCTCCCCCAACTTCTTCCACTCCACCCCATTGGGACACAGCTGCTGTATCAATTCTTCCACCCGATTCATCACGCCTTTCCCTCCTTCCAGTTCAGCCACCATGCGGTCAATCTCCCGGCTTAGTTCTTCATTGCGTTTCATAATGTCTTGGATGCTTTTGTTCAAGTCGGCAATCACAACCTTCTCGCGCGTATCGGGCTGCTCTACGTAGCTGGACACACTCAGGTTGCTGTTATTGGCTATAATATCCTGATTGGTTACCAACTGGGCTACATGCGCGATGTTTTTTCTATCGCTTACAATCTGGGCTATCCGTTTTTGGTTATCTTCGGACAGCTGATTTTTGTTGCCCACATGTATATATTCGTTGCTGGCATCGACAAACAACACTTCGTTGTCCGGCTTGGCACTCTTACGCAATACTATGATGCACGTAGCAATGGTGACCCCATAAAACAAATTGACCGGCAGCTGGATAACCGTCTCCACGAAGTTATTCTCCAACAGGTAGCGGCGGATCTTCTGCTCCGCCCCGCCCCGGTAGAGCACACCGGGAAACTCGACGATAGCCGCCTTGCCCGTCTCGGCCAGATGGGCCAGCATGTGCATGGTGAAAGCCAGGTCGGCCTTCGACTTGGGTGCCAGGACACTGGCGGGGCTGAAGCGGGCATCGTTGATGAGCAGCGGATTGTCGTCGCCCGCCCACTTGACGCTGTAGGGCGGATTGCTGACGATGGCGTCGAACTTCAGGCCCAGGTGGGCAGGCGCCGTGAGGGTGTCGCCCAGGGCAATGTTGAAATTGGAGAAGTTGATGCCGTGCAGAAACATGTTGATGCGGCACAGGTTGTAGGTCGAGGGATTGATTTCCTGCCCGTAGTATTGCAGATTGGGATTGTCCCTGCCCACGGTCTTGGCAAACTTCAGCAGCAGGGAGCCGCTGCCGCAGGCGGGGTCGTACACGCGGCGTATCTGCGCGTTGCCCTCCGTGGCCAGGCGGGCCAGTAGCTCGCTGACGCCTTCGGGGGTAAAGAATTCGCCGCCGCTCTTGCCCGCGCTGGCGGCATACATCTGCATGAGGTATTCGTAGGCATCGCCGAAGACGTCGTTCTTGTTTTCGGACAATGTAGGTGCCAGCTGCATGGCCGCTACATTTTGCAGCACCTTGGCCAACAATTCGTTGCGTTTGCCGACGGTGTGCCCCAGGAGTTCATTGTTTACGGCAAAATCGCTGAACAGGCCCCGCAGGTCGTCTTCCGACGGCTGTCCCTGCGCCGAACTTTCTATCGAGCGAAACACGTTGCTGAGGGTTTGGTTCAGATTCTCGTCGGCGGGTGCAGCGGCTGTCACGTTCACAAAGAGCTGCGACGGCAGGATGAAGTAACCCTTCTCCTGCACCACCATCTCGCGCGCCTCCTCGGCCTCTTCGTCGCTCAGGCGGGCATAGTCGAAGGTGGGGTCGCCGCCCGCTTCGCGCTGCAGGCCATTGATGTAATCCGTCATATTTTCGGAGATATAGCGGTAGAAGATGGTACCCAATACATAACTTTTGAATTCCCAGCCCCCTATCGCTCCGCGCAGGTCGTTGGCTATTTTCCATATCGTGCGATGCAGTTCGGCACGTTCTTGTTCGTTGGACATAGTTGTGAATATATATGTTTATAAGTTCTGATAATTCAATCCACGGGATGCATCTCGGTATCGTAGCTGCCCGAGCTGCCCCAGTCGTCTATGGTGCCGCTCATGCCGCCTTGGGCAGTGTCGGAGGTACAGGTGTCGGCAGCCGCAGCTGCCGTGTCGGGGCTGTCGAGCGGGAAAGCGGGGCCGCAGGCAGCCGGCAGAAGACCACTGCCCAACAGCACAAAAAAAGCGGCGCTCCCAGCCAGCAAGGGCCGGAAGTGCCGCCATATAACAGACACGTAGGGGACGGAAGTAAAACTACGTTTTACCCCCCCCGTTTACATTCGTTAACATTTAAAGAGCCGAATCCGGCTCTGCAAGGAGCTGTTTTCATACGTTCAATGCCAAAGATTAGGCCACAAATATACTTTTTTTTTCAGATTTCTGCCCACCGGTGGGAAAAATTCAGTCTTTTTTCCTCCATTTTTCACAAAACGCAGCTTTTGCAAAAAGGTTACCTCCATCCCCTAACCGCCGCGCAAATACGTAAGAATCTTTTTACCTGGGGCCTCACAGAAATCACAGAAGCGCTGTTTATCAGACACTTGACACCCACCAACCCGTTACAGCGTTACAATTGTTACAGCGTTACAATTATTTTTTTTCAATTTTTCCACTCCGAACGAAGAGAAATGTTAAATATTTTAATACTATATATATTATATATATATAATATATATAGTATTAATTTCCTTTTCCAAGTTTCCTGTTACAGATTTTACTAATTGTAATTTGTAACAATTGTAACGCGTAACGCCGCCCCTGAAACACAGACATCCATCGGTGCAGACAAAAAAAACAATAACCGGAAGCGGCAGCACGCAAAAAGACATCGCATGCGCGCGCCGCGCCGAAAACCGAAAAGCACCGCTTTCCAAGTACGAAAACACCGTATTACAACCTGTAAATCAGCGTGTTAGTTTTATTAACACAATTTTCCGCTTTCGTTAACAGATTTTTGCATAAAACCGATGCCCTGTTTTTGGACGCACGTGGGGAAGCGATTATCTTTGCCTTCGTAATGAAGAACGAAGAATGAAGAATCTGCCTGCGGCCGGAGCAAGATCATTTTCAATTCTCAATTCTCAATTAATTAATCACAAACTAAAACAACAAAACTATGTCAACAATCGGAACATTGAAGTACAGACGTTACGCGGCCAAGTCGCCGCAGGACCCCGACGGAGCCGCCAAGTGGTACGCCCGCGCCGTGCAGGACCGCACGGTAGAATTTGAAGACTTCGTCACCCACATTTCTGAACACAACTCGCCCTACTCGCGCGGCGTCATCCACGGCGTGCTCATCGACATGCTCGCGTGCCTCAAGGAGCTGGTGCTCGACGGCAAGAGCGTCCGCCTGGGCGACCTGGGCCTGTTCTCCGTGGGCATCTCCTCGAAGGGTGCCGAGACGGCCGATGCCTGGGACACGAGTCTCATCACGGGTGTCCACCTGAACGTGCGCAACACCAAGACCTGGAGCAACGCCGAGCTGCGCAAGAGCACCCGCGTCACCGAGCTCACCGTCTACACCGCCGGCGGCACGCTGACCGACGACGGCACGGAACCCGAGCCCGGCGGCAGCGGCAGTGACGGCGACGACCAGGAAGGAAGCCCGCTGTAAATTGAAAATGGAGACTATTCCTTAGTGTAAATATTAAAGGAGGTTTTGAGCGAAGCTAATTGAAAATGGAAAATGAAGAATGCGGCCGAACTTAATTTTCAATTTTCAATTCTCAACTTTCAATTAAATTTTCAATTCTCAATTTTCAATTCTCAATTAAAAACATGGACAAGAAAACTATTTGGAAAACCATCATCCAGACGCTGGTCACCATCCTGACCGCCATCGGAACCACGCTGGGCGTCACCAGCTGTATGTAAAAATTAGCGGTTAGCGGTGAGTATTCGCTAACCGCTAACCACTAACCGTTAACCGCTAATCAACGCCGCTAACCGCTAACCAACGCCCCGTTCAGCTTTTTATCCGAAATATTGCCTGCATCTGATTTCTTTTTGTTATTTTTGCAAGCTATAACACAGAAAAAGATGGATACGAATCTGACTACATACAACCTGCTGAACCGCATCGCCACGCCCGACGACCTGCGCCGCCTGCCGGTGGACCAACTGCCCGAGGTGTGCCGCGAGCTCCGGCAGGACATCATCGAAGAGGTGTCGCGCAACCCCGGACACTTTGCCGCCAGCCTGGGCACAGTGGAGCTGACCGTAGCCCTGCACTACGTCTATCGCACACCCTACGACCGCATCGTCTGGGACGTGGGCCATCAGGCCTACGGCCACAAGATACTGACAGGACGCCGCGAGGCCTTCTCGACCAACCGACGCTTCAAGGGCATCCGACCCTTCCCCTCGCCCGAAGAGAGCGAATATGACACCTTCGCCTGCGGACACGCGTCCAACTCCATCTCGGCCGCCCTGGGCATGTGCGTGGCCGCCCGGCAGAAGGGGGAGAAAGACCGCCACGTGGTGGCCGTCATCGGCGACGGCAGCATGAGCGGCGGACTGGCCTTCGAGGGACTGAACAACACCTCGTCTACGCCCAACGACCTGCTCATCATCCTCAACGACAACGACATGTCCATCGACCGCAGCGTGGGAGGCATGAAGCAGTACCTCTTCAACCTCACCACCAGCAACCGCTACAACCAGCTGCGCTTCAAGATGTCGCGCATCCTCTTCAAGATGGGCATCCTCAACGAAGAGCGGCGCAAGGCCCTCATCCGCTTTGCCAACAGCCTGAAGTCGATGGCCGCCCAGCAGCAGAACATCTTCGAGGGCATGAACATCCGATACTTCGGGCCCATCGACGGACACGACGTGAAGAATCTGGCCCGCGTGCTCCACGACATCAAGGACCTGAAGGGCCCCAAGATACTGCACCTGCACACCACCAAGGGCAAGGGCTTCGAGCCGGCCGAAAAGGACCCCGGCGTGTGGCACGCGCCCGGCAAGTTCAGCCCAGACACGGGCGAACGCATCCTGGCCGACACCAGCCACCTGCCGCCCCTCTACCAGGACGTCTTCGGCGAGACGCTCGTCGAGCTGGCCCGGCAGAACCCCCGCATCGTGGGCGTGACGCCCGCCATGCCCACGGGCTGCTCCATGAACAAGCTCATGGAAGCCATGCCCGACCGCGCCTTCGACGTGGGCATCGCCGAGGGACACGCGGCCACCTTCTCGGGCGGCATGGCCAAGGAAGGGCTGCAACCCTTCTGCAACATCTACTCGAGCTTCATGCAGCGCGCCTACGACAACGTGATACACGACATCGCCCTGCTGCGCCTGCCCGTGGTGCTCTGCCTGGACCGTGCCGGCCTGGTGGGCGAAGACGGCCCCACCCACCACGGCGTGTTCGACCTGGCCTACTTCCGCCCCATCCCCAACCTGACCATCGCCTCGCCGCTGGACGAGCACGAGCTGCGCCGCCTGATGTACACCGCCCAGCTGCCCGGCAAGGGGCCCTTCGTGATCCGCTACCCGCGCGGACGGGGCGTGCTGCTCGACTGGCGCTGCCCGCTGGAAGAGGTGCCCGTGGGCAAGGGACGCCGCCTGAAGGACGGCACGGACGCAGCCGTCGTCACGCTGGGCCCCATCGGCCACGTGGCCGCACGCGCCATCACGCGGGCCGAGCAGGAGCTGGGCCTCTCCATCGCCCACTACGACCTGCGCTTCCTCAAGCCGCTGGACGAGGAGATGCTCCACGAGATAGGGCGCCGCTTCCGGCACATCGTCACCGTGGAAGACGGCGTGGTGCGCGGAGGCATGGGCAGCGCCGTGCTCGAGTTCATGGCCGACCACGGCTACAAGCCCGACGTACGCCGCATCGGCGTGCCCGACCGCTTCATCGAACACGGCACCGTGGCCCAGCTCTACCACCTGTGTGGCATGGACGAGGAAGGCATCTATCATCAATTGTCAAACATCAATTATCCGTTACAGAAGTGAAAATTATCATTGCCGGTGCCGGCGCAGTAGGCACACATCTGGCCAAGCTGCTCTCGCGCGAGAAGCAGGACATCATCCTCATGGACGAAAACGAGGACAAGCTCAACGCCTTCGGGTCGAACTTCGACCTGATGGCCGTCAACGCCTCGCCCACGTCGATATCGGGGCTGAAGGAAGTGGGCGTGGAAGACGCCGACCTCTTCATCGCCGTCACCCCCGACGAAAGCCGCAACGTGACGGCCTGCCTGCTGGCCGCCAACCTGGGCGCGCAGAAGACCGTGGCCCGCATCGACAACTACGAATACCTGCTGCCCAAGAACAAGGAATTCTTCCAGAAGCTGGGCGTGCACTCGCTCATCTACCCCGAGATGCTGGCCGCCAAGGAGATCGTGGCCTCCATCCGCATGAGCTGGGTGCGCCAGTGGTGGGAATTCTGCGGCGGCGCCCTCATCCTGATAGGCACCAAGATGCGCGAGAAGGCCGAGATACTGAACATCCCCCTGCACCAGCTGGGCGGACCCGGCCTGCCCTACCACATCGTGGCCATCAAGCGCGGCAACGAGACGCTCATCCCCCGCGGCGACGACGTCCTCAAGCTGCACGATATCGTCTACTTCACCACCACCCGCAAGTACATCCCCTACGTGCGCAAGGTGGTGGGCAAGGAAGACTACCCCGACGTGCGCAACGTCATGGTCATGGGCGGAAGCCGCATCGCCGTCAGGACCGCCCAGTACGTGCCCGACTACATGCAGCTCAAAATCATCGACAACGACCTGAACCGATGCAACCGCCTGACCGAGGTGCTGGACGACCGCATCATGGTCATCAACGGCGACGGCCGCGACCTGGACCTCCTCACCGAAGAGGGCCTGCACAACACCGAAGCCTTCGTGGCGCTGACGGGCAACTCCGAAACCAACATCCTGGCCTGCCTCGCCGCCAAGCGCATGGGCGTGCGCAAGACCGTGGCCGAGGTGGAGAACATCGACTACATCGGCATGGCCGAAAGCCTGGACATCGGCACCGTCATCAACAAGAAGATGATTGCCGCCAGCCACATCTACCAGATGATGCTCGACGCCGACGTGAGCAACGTGAAATGCCTCACCGTGGCCAACGCCGACGTGGCCGAATTTACCGTCAAGGCCGGCTCGAAAATCACCCGACACCCCGTCAAGGACCTGGGCCTGCCCAAGGGAGTGACCATCGGCGGCCTCATCCGCCAGGGCGAGGGTGTGGTGGTAATGGGTAACACGCAGATACAGCCCGGCGACCATGTCGTGGTGTTCTGCCTGAGCATGATGATCAAGAAGATAGAGCACTACTTCAACTGAGCCGGAAACATCCCTATAAGCCGCCCGCCGACACGTTTGTTAAGTTTAACATAGGATAAAAAGTGTAAAAATAACCAATTTTTGTCATACAGAGGTTACAAATAGATAAATACTTATTTGTAATTTTGCACGCCGAAAAAGGAACGGGGAGAAACGTCTCCCCATAACAAACACTAAAATCTTGTCAGATTTATGAACTTTACCTTCTTAGTTACCGTCGTGTTGACGGCCGTCATCTTCGTGGGCTTAGTCATCGCCATTTCCCATGCGATAGCGCCCCGCTCGTACAATCCGCAAAAGATGGAACCTTACGAATGCGGTATCCCCACGCGAGGCCGTTCGTGGATGCAGTTCCGTGTGGGCTACTACCTCTTCGCCATCCTGTTTCTGATGTTCGAGGTCGAAACGGTCTTCCTCTTCCCCTGGGCCGTCACCGTCCGCCAGCTGGGTCCGCAAGCCCTGACAGGCATTCTTTTCTTTTTCTTCGTATTGGTGCTGGGCCTGGCATACGCCTGGCGGAAAGGAGCGTTGGAATGGAAGTAATGAAGAAACCCGTCATCAAGTCCATCCCCTACGAGGAATTTCAGGACAACGAAACACTCGAGAAAATCATTCAGGAACTGAACGCCGGCGGCGTCAACGTGGTGGTGGGCGCCCTCGACCAGCTCATCGACTGGGGACGCAGCAACTCCCTGTGGCCGCTCACCTTCGCCACCAGCTGTTGTGGCATCGAGTTCATGGCCGTGTGCGCCGCCCGCTATGACATCGCCCGCTTCGGCTTCGAAGTGACCCGAAACAGCCCCCGACAGGCCGACGTCATCCTCGTGAGCGGTACCATCACCTACAAGATGGCCCCCGTACTCCGACGCCTCTACGACCAGATGGCCGACCCCAAATACGTGGTGGCCGTAGGCGGATGCGCCGTCAGCGGAGGTCCCTTCCGCAAGTCCTACCACGTGGTGCAGGGCGTCGACCAGATACTGCCCGTCGACGTCTACGTGCCCGGCTGTCCGCCACGCCCCGAGGCCTTCCTCTACGGCATGATGCAGCTCCAGCGCAAGGTGAAAATCGAGAAATTCTTCGGCGGAGTGAACAGAAAAATGAAGAAAGAGGAAATGAAGAATGAAGAATAATATGGAAGAAAAGACACTATACATCAAGCCGCAACAGCTGCACGAAGAGATGCGCCGGTTGCGCGACGAAGAGAAGATGGACTTTCTGGAAAGCCTGACGGGCATGGACTGGGGAGTACCTGACGAAAAAGACGCGGAAGGTACCCTCAGAGGCCTGGGCGTAGTCTACCACCTGGAGTCGACCGGGAGCGGGAAACGAGTCGTTGTGAAGACGTCGACCCTCGACCGCCTGCACCCCGAACTGCCCTCCATGACCGACCTGTGGAAAGGCGCCGAGCTGCCCGAACGCGAGGTGTACGACTTCTTCGGCATCCTCTTTGTGGGACACCCCGACATGCGACGCCTCTTCCTGCGCAACGACTGGGTGGGCTACCCCCTGCGCAAGGACAACGACCCGCAGAAGGAGAACCCCCTGCGCATGACCAACGAGGAAACCGTCGACACCACCTACGAAATCAAGACCACCCAGGACGGCGAGCTGACCGAAGAGGAAACGGTGCTCTTCGGCGACGACGAATACGTGGTGAACATCGGCCCCCAACACCCCGCCACGCACGGCGTGCTCCGCTTCCGCGTGTCGCTCGAGGGCGAGAACATCCACAAGATTGACGTGAACTGCGGATACATCCACCGCGGCATCGAGAAGATGAACGAGAGCCTGACCTACCCCCAGACACTGGCCCTGACCGACCGTCTGGACTACCTGGGCGCCATGCAGAACCGCCACGCCCTGTGCATGTGCATCGAGAAGGCCATGGGCGTGGAAGTAAGCCCCCGCGTACAATACATCCGCACCATCATGGACGAGCTGCAGCGCATCGACTCGCACATCCTGTTCTTCTCCTGCCTCTGCCAGGACCTGGGCGCCACGACAGCCTTCCTCTATGGCTTCCGCGACCGCGAGAAGGTGCTCGACATCTTCGAGGAGACCTGCGGCGGACGCCTCATCCTGAACTACAACACCATCGGCGGCGTGCAGGCCGACCTCCATCCCAACTTCGTGAAGCGCGTCAAGGAGTTCATCCCCTACATGCGCCACAACCTGCAGGAATACCACGACATCTTCACGGGCAACATCATCGCCCAGCAGCGCCTCAAAGGCATCGGCGTGCTGAGCCGCGAAGACGCCATCTCCTTCGGAGCGACAGGGGGTACGGGCCGTGCCAGCGGATGGGCGTGCGACGTACGCAAGCGCATGCCCTACGGCGTCTACGACCAGGTAGAGTTCAAGCAGATTGTCCGCACCGAAGGCGACTGCTTCGCCCGCTACATGGTGCGCATGGACGAAATCGAAGAGAGCCTCCACATCATCGAGCAGCTCATCGACAACATCCCCGAAGGTCCCTATCAGGAAAAGATGAAACCCATCATCCGCGTGCCCGAAGGCAGCTGGTATGCCGCCGTCGAAGGCAGCCGCGGCGAGTTTGGCGTCTACCTCGAGAGCCGGGGCGACAAGACTCCCTACCGTCTGCACTACCGTGCCACGGGCCTGCCGCTGGTGGGCACCGTCAACACCATCTGCCGCGGAGCGAAGATTGCCGACCTCATCGCCATCGGAGGTACACTGGACTATGTGGTGCCCGACATCGACCGATAATCAATGGAGAATGGAAAATGGAGAATGGGAAATGGCTTGCCTGTCGCCCATTCCCAATTATCAATTATCAATTATCAATTCAATAAATGTTTGACTTTAGTATTGTAACAAGCTGGATACACCAAATGCTGACCTCCCTGATGCCCGAAGGGCTGGCGGTCTTCATCGAGTGTGTCGTCATAGGCGTGTGCATCGTGCTGATGTATGCCATCCTCGCCATCGTCCTGATCTACATGGAGCGCAAGGTGTGCGCCTTCTTCCAGTGCCGCCTCGGCCCGAACCGCGTGGGCAAATATGGCTCCCTGCAGGTGTTCTGCGATGTGTTCAAGATGCTCACCAAGGAAATCTTCACTCCCAAGGGCGCCGACCGCTTCCTCTACAACCTGGCCCCCTACATGGTGATACTGGCCTCGTTCCTCACCTTCGCCTGCCTGCCCATGAACAAGGGGCTGGAGGTGCTCGACTTCAACGTAGGCATCTTCTTCCTGCTCTCGGCCTCGAGCATCGGCGTGGTGGGTATCCTGCTGGCCGGCTGGAGCTCCAACAACAAGTTCTCGCTCATCGGCGCCATGCGAAGCGGCGCACAGATCGTGAGCTACGAGCTGTCCGTGGGCATGAGCATCCTCACCATGGTCGTGCTGACGGGCACTTTGCAGATCTCGGAAATCGTGGGCGGACAGGCCGACGGCTGGCTCATCTTCAAGGGCCACATCCCCGCCGTCATCGCCTTCCTCATCTACCTCATCGCCGGCAATGCCGAGTGTAACCGCGGCCCCTTCGACCTGCCCGAGGCCGAAAGCGAGCTGACCGCCGGCTACCACACGGAGTATAGCGGCATGCACTTCGGCTTCTACTACCTGGCCGAGTATCTGAACCTCTTCATCGTAGCCGCCGTGGCCGCCACCGTCTTCCTGGGCGGATGGATGCCCTTCCACATCGTGGGTCTGGACGGCTTCAACGCAGTGATGGACTACATCCCCGGCTTCGTGTGGTTCTTTGCCAAGGCCTTCTTCGTCGTCTTCCTCATGATGTGGATGCGATGGACCTTCCCCCGTCTGCGCATCGACCAGATACTGACGCTGGAGTGGAAATACCTCATCCCCCTCTCCATGCTCAACCTGCTGCTCATGAGCGTACTCGTGGCTTACGGGCTGCACTTCTAAAGATAACCAGGTATCAGGTATAAAAAAAATTATCATTCAGCAATAATGGAAAATAACAACACTTATTTCAGCAGCTTCTTCAAGGGCATCAAAAGCCTCTCTGTCGGCCTGAAGACCACCATGCGCGAGTTCTTCACGCCCAAGGTGACCGAACAGTACCCCGAGAACCGCAAGGAGCTCAAGATGTTCGACCGTTTCCGCGGCACGCTCGTCATGCCCCACAACGAACGCAACGAGCACCATTGCGTGGCGTGCGGCCTGTGCCAGATGGCCTGCCCCAACGGCACCATCCACGTGACCAGCGAAACCGTCGAGACGGAAGACGGCAAAAAGAAGAAAGTGCTGGCCAAGTATGAGTACAACCTCGGCTCGTGCATGTTCTGCCAGCTCTGCGTCAACGCGTGCCCCCACGGCGCCATCACCTTCGACCAAAACTTCGAGCATGCCGTGTTCGACCGTTCGAAACTCATCCTTACCCTCAACCACCCGGGCAGCCACGTGGAAGAGAAAAAAAACTAACCATTAACCCTTCAGAAAGAAAATGGAAATAACTCTTGAAACAGTAGTATTCTACTTCCTGGCGGCCTTCATCACCGTGTTCTCCCTGCTGACGGTGACCACCACCCGCATGGTGCGCTCGGCCACCTACCTGCTGTTCGTGCTCTTCGGCACGGCCGGCATCTACTTCCTCCTGGGATACACCTTCCTGGGGTCGGTACAGATCATGGTGTACGCAGGCGGCATCGTCGTGCTCTACGTCTTCTCCATCCTGCTCACCAGCGGCGAGGGCGACAAGGCCATCAAGCTGAGCCGGAGCAAGTTTCTGGCCGGACTGGGCACCACGCTCGCGGGTGCCGTCATCGTACTCTTCATCACCCTGAAGCACAAGTTCCTGGCCACCACCGACCTGCAACCCATCGAGGTCAGCTTCGACACCATCGGCCAGCAGATGTTCAGCAGTGACAAATACGGCTACCTGCTGCCCTTCGAGGCTGTCAGCCTCCTGTTGCTGGCCTGCATCGTAGGCGGCCTGCTCATTGCACGAAAGAGATAACAATACTTAAAAAGACAACGACTTATGATACACATGGAATATTACCTGATCGTGTCGGCCATCATGTTCTTCGCAGGCATCTACGGATTCTTTACCCGACGCAACACCCTGGCCATCCTGATCTCCATCGAGCTGATACTGAACGCCACGGACATCAACTTCGCCGTGTTCAACCGTTTCCTGTTTCCCGGCAGCCTGGAGGGCTACTTCTTCGCCCTGTTCTCCATCGCCATCTCGGCGGCAGAAACGGCCATCGCCATTGCCATCATGATCAATATCTACCGCAACATACGCAGCATTCAGGTGAACAAGCTGGACGAGCTGAAGTGGTGATTTTGATGTATTAGGTTTTAGGTATTAGGTTTTAATTTTAAAAATTCAATGATCCATTAGTATGGAATATACAATTCTTATCCTCCTTCTTCCATTCCTCTCTTTCCTCACGCTGGGAATCGGGGGCAAATGGATGTCACACCGCACGACGGGACTCATCGGCACGGTGGTGCTGGGCGTCGTTGCCGTACTGTCGTACCTCACGGCAGGAATGTATTTCACGGCTCCCCGCCTGGCCGACGGCACGTATGCCACGCTGATGCCCTACAACTTCCGCTGGCTGCCCTTCACCGAGAACCTGAGCATCGACTTGGGTATCCTGCTCGACCCCATCTCGGTGGTGATGCTCATCGTCATCTCGACCGTCAGCCTGATGGTACACATCTACTCCTTCGGCTACATGAAGGGTGAACGGGGCTTCCAGCGCTACTACGCCTTCCTGTCGCTCTTCACCATGTCCATGCTGGGCCTGGTAGTGGCCACGAACATCTTCCAGATGTACCTCTTCTGGGAGCTGGTGGGCGTATCGTCGTACCTGCTCATCGGTTTCTACTATACCAAGCCGGCCGCCATCGCCGCTTCGAAGAAAGCGTTCATCGTGACGCGCTTCGCCGACCTGGGCTTCCTCATCGGTATCCTGGTGTATGGCTACTACGTAGGCACATATACCTTCACACCCACTGAAATGGCTCTGGCCAAAGGCGGCATGATGCTTCCGCTGGCCTTGGGGCTGATGTTCATCGGCGGTGCGGGCAAAAGTGCCATGTTCCCCCTGCACATCTGGCTGCCCGACGCCATGGAGGGTCCGACACCCGTCAGCGCCCTCATCCATGCCGCCACGATGGTGGTAGCGGGTGTCTATCTGGTGGCCCGCATGTTCCCGCTGTTCATCGCCTATGCGCCCGACACGCTTCACATCGTGGCCTACGTGGGTGCCTTCACCGCCTTCTATGCGGCCTCGGTAGCCTGCGTGCAGAGCGACATCAAGCGTGTGCTGGCCTTCTCCACCATTTCGCAGATCGGCTTCATGATGGTGGCCCTCGGCGTATGCACCTCGGCCGACCCTCACGAAGGCGGCTTGGGTTACATGGCCGGCATGTTCCACCTCTTCACACACGCCATGTTCAAGGCCCTGCTCTTCCTCGGCGCGGGCAGCATCATCCATGCCGTCCACAGCAACGAGATGTCGGCCATGGGAGGCCTGCGCAAGTATATGCCTGTCACACACTGGACGTTCCTCATCGCCTGTCTGGCCATAGCGGGTATTCCTCCCTTCTCGGGCTTCTTCTCGAAGGACGAGATTCTGACTGCCTGCTTCCAGTTCAGCCCGGCCATGGGATGGATCATGACGATTATCGCCGCCATGACGGCCTTCTATATGTTCCGCCTCTATTGCGGCATCTTCTGGGGTAAGGAGAACAAGGAGCTGCATGCCGAACACACGCCGCACGAAAGCCCGTTGAGCATGACCTTCCCGCTGGTTGTCCTGGCCGCCATTACGGTAGTGGCCGGCTTCATTCCTTTCGGACATTTCGTTTCGTCCAACGGACACTCCTACGACATCCATCTGGATACGCAGGTCATGCTGACCAGCATCATCATCGCAGTGATAGCCATCGCACTGGCCGTCAGCATCTATGCCCGCAGCAAGCAGCCTGTGGCCGACGCCCTGCAACGCCGCTTCCGTGGCTTGTGGACAGCTGCCTACCACCGCTTCTACATTGACGAGATTTATCAGTTCATCACGCACAAGATCATCTTCGGATGCATCAGCCGCCCCATCGCCTGGTGGGACCGTCACGTGGTGGACGGCTTCTTCAACTTCCTGGCCTGGAGTGCCGACGCTACGAGCGACGAAATCCGTGGCCTGCAAAGCGGACGCGTTCAGCAATATGCCCTGGTCTTCCTGCTGGGTGCACTGGCATTGATACTTATTTTAATTATATAATGGAAAATGGAAAATGGAGAATGGAACTAAGCGTCCATTTTCAACTTTTCATTTTCAATTGTCAATTATCAATTTTCAATTAATAAAATGAATTTCTTATCCTTATTCGTTCTGATTCCCCTGCTGATGCTGCTCGGCCTGTGGCTGGCACGAGGCATCAACCAGATACGCACCGTGATGGTGACGGGAGCTTCGGCCCTGCTCGTACTGGCAGGCGTGCTCACCGTGATGTATCTCAACGCCCGCCATGGCGGCGCTACAGACGAAATGCTGTTTTGTGCCGACGTCGCCTGGTATCCCGCCCTCAACATACACTACTCCGTGGGCGTGGACGGCATATCGGTGGCCATGCTGCTGCTTTCGTCCATCATCGTCTTTACAGGTACCTTCGCCTCGTGGAGACTCCAGCCGCTCACCAAGGAATACTTCCTGTGGTTCACCTTCCTGTCGCTGGGCGTATTCGGCTTCTTCATTTCGACCGACCTCTTCACCATGTTCATGTTCTATGAAGTAGCCCTGATACCGATGTACCTGCTTATCGG
>ERZ827150.2278-NODE-2278-length-21130-cov-6.070368_pt1 | contig 21130 bp, 15 predicted proteins | sample MGYA00519779_ERZ827150 | MGnify/ENA primary metagenome ERZ827150 (study PRJEB31778, sample SAMEA3449267) | human gut metagenome | biome: human gut; feature: human-associated habitat; material: faeces | place: United Kingdom | collected 2010/2012 ...
CTCCCCCAAGAGTTCACATCGACGGGGAGGTTTGGCACCTCGATGTCGGCTCGTCACATCCTGGGGCTGAAGCAGGTCCCAAGGGTTCGGCTGTTCGCCGATTAAAGTGGCACGCGAGCTGGGTTCAAAACGTCGTGAGACAGTTTGGTCCCTATCCATCGTGGGCGTAGGATACTTGAGAGGGCTTGTCCTTAGTACGAGAGGACCGGGATGAACGCACCTACTGTGCACCTGTTGTCGCGCCAGCGGCATGGCAGGGTAGCGGAGTGCGGTTGAGATAAACGCTGAAAGCATCTAAGCGTGAAACTCACCTCAAGATAAGGTATCCCATATCGTAAGATAGTAAGACCCCTTGAAGACAACAAGGTTGATAGGTCGGAGGTGGAAGTACAGTAATGTATGCAGCTGACCGATACTAATAGGTCGAGGGCTTGATCTCAATTTCTTTTGAGTGACAGCTTCTTACAAATCTTTTCACAGAGATTTCTATAATTTTTACGAGCTTATTAAATGAAAACAAGAAGATTTTGCGTTTGTACGAGAAATTGTTTGCTATGTAGTTGTCAATCTTCGGGAAAGGAGATTGAAAGGAAAAAGTTCTTAAACGGGGGAGACGCCGTGAAGATTAGAAAAGGCGTTAACGGATAATGACCTCGGAGAAGGGGTGCATTGTGTTTAAGAACATAATTCGTATATGTTTGACCGTAAGGTCTGATATATAACCATAGTGGTGATTATAGCAGAAAGGTTCCACCTGTTCCCATACCGAACACAGAAGTTAAGCTTTCTTACGCCGAAAGTACTTGTCGGGACACTGACCGGGAGGATAGGGCATCGCCACTTTCCATCTTTTTGCCGATTGTTCGATAAAAACAATCGGAAATATTGCTCCTTAGCTCAGTCGGTAGAGCATCGGACTGTTAATCCGAGTGTCGTCAGTTCGAGCCTGACAGGAGCAGCCATCTACGTTGACCGAAATTACTGATTCGGTCAAAAAAGAGTCAAAAACGCTTGTTTTTGACTCTTTTTGTATGTTTTTTGCCCATTTTTGAGGGTAATATCAAGGTCAACATAGGTTAGTTGACCATGTCGATTTCATTGCTGATTTTTGGCGTTTTTTTGAAAAATCAAGGTTTGAACTTACAACATACTGATTTTAGCCATTTTTTAAGGGAGGTTTGCCCTACATTTTAGCACCATCCTAAAAAATTTTTTTAGAAGTTTTTTGTTCTATCGGTGTCTGATTTTGCGGACACCTTTTTATTTACTTTATGTGATTATTATAGTATAATAATTACACAGAAAAATTTATCGGAGGTTGTAAGATGACGAAGACGATTACCGTTAAAGGCGTAGGGAATGTTTCGGTTAAACCCGATTTGATTGTTGTTTCTATGAAATTAGCAACAGAAGACAGAGAGTACGATAAAACAATGGAACTTGCCGCACAGCGGATAAGCCTTATAAATGATTCGCTTGAAACAATCGGATTTGAAAAGAATTCCGTGAAAACTACCGATTTTAACGTTCGCACGAATTATGAAAGCGTAAAGGATAAGAGCGGCAATTACAAAAGCGTATTCAAAGGATACGTTTGCAATCATAAATTGAAGGTGGAATTCGATTTCGATACAAAGACGCTTGCAAGAGTTTTGTCTGCGATTTCCGAATCTCTTGCAAAGCCCGAATTTTCTATTTCGTTTACGGTGAAAGATCCGTCGGCGGTGAGCGGCGAACTTCTGAAGTCGGCAGTGAAAAACGCAAAAGAGAAAGCCGAAATACTTTGCGCGGCTTCGGGCGTAAAACTCGGCGAACTTGTATCGATTGATTACAATTGGGGCGAAATAAACCTGTATTCCGATACGAATTACGAAGTCGGAGACCGATTTATGGCAAAGGCGGCTTGTTTATCGAATATCGATATTCAGCCCGACGATATAAAAACAACCGATACAGCAACACTCGTGTGGGAAATTTTATAAGAGTAGCATTTTAAGCGTAACCGTTTGGTTGCGCTTATTTTATGCATAAAGGTGTCTGCTTTCTTGTACACCTTGTTCTTTACAAAAGTAGTCTGATATGGTATAATGTTATTGTAAAATGCGATAGGTATAGGTAAAAGTCGATGAAGCAAGAAAACGCTTATAAAATCAAACTCTTGAAGTTACTCGAAATCTTACGTCAGGACTCCGACGAGGAGCATTATATAGGGACGACGGAGCTTATAGACAAACTTGCCGATATGGGCATTGTTTGCGACCGCCGCACCTTATATAAGGATATAGAGGTGCTGAATAATTTCGGTTATGAGGTTCTTTGCGAAAAGTCCCCGGGAAAGCCGAATTGCTATTGTGTTGCCGATAGGAGTTTTGATGTTCCCGAACTGCGTATTCTTATGGACGCGGTGCAAGCGGCGAGCTTTGTTACGCCGAGTAAAACAGAAGTTTTGCTTGATAAGATTGCCGATCTCGGCGGAAGCCATCGCGCTGAACTTCTGCAAAGTAATATCGTGAGGTTTAATACAACTAAAAGCACGAACGAGAATATCTTCTATGCTATAAGCGAAATCAATTCGGCGATAGAGAATAATAAAAAGGTTTCGTTCGAGTATTTCGATTTCAATGAAAAGCACGAGCGCGTATATCGTAAAGGCCACAAACGTTATTTCGTAAATCCGCTTGCTACCATATTCGATGACGATAATTACTATCTGATTGCTTATTACGGGAAACATCCCGGCGTTGTTCATTACCGAATCGACCGTATGGACAAGGTGGAAATGGTGGAAGAGCAGCGCAAAGATCCTTATAACGGCAAGCCGATTGATCTGAAACATCATAAAAAGACTATTTTCGGAATGTTTCAGGGCGAAACGCAAGAGGTTGAATTCCAAGCCGATAAATGTCTTTTGGACGTGATATTCGACGTATTCGGCGATAACATTGCGTTGGAATCGCTTGATAACAATACGGTTACGTTTAAAGCCGAGGTGCAGGTTAGCCCTACATTTTTAGGTTGGTGCTGTTCGTACGGGGATAAGCTTAAAATAGTAGGGCGAGCTGCAACTGTAAAAAAATTAAAAGAGTATATTGGGATAATTATTCAAGCATATCAAAATGATTGACTGAAATAATTATTTTTAAAAGAATACGCAATTGATAAACGGATATCTTTTGGACGTAGAGTGTCGTGAAGCAATGGAACTTCTTGATTTAACTTTCAAAATATGTTATAATAATGTCAAATGCAAGTAGAATTTGTTCTATCACAAATGATAGTAATTGTACTTAAAATAGGAAGGTTAGTCTTTATTTGAGAAAAGATACTTTTTAAGGGATACACTCTAATATTGCCAAGTAAAAGCCTTAGGGGGAGTCCACAATGGACAGCATTAAAAAGCGAATTGAATACATTGTAGAACAGCTGAAAAAATTAGATTGTTTTGTATCAGCTGAATATTTACGATTGTTTCAAGATGAACAATTTTTATCTTTGCTGTATCAGTATATTGACAATCGATTCAATGAAGAAATTTGCACATTGATAGCGAAAGCGGGAATCAGATTAATTGATTTACAGAACTGTGCGAAAATAGTGTGCGATGATACTTTTGACTTGTCGGATGTTCAAGAACTGTCGTTGCTGGATTATCTATTACCTTCTAAAACACAAAACGATGAAATAGTTGATTCTGCCGAAATCGGGAAAAACATACCTGAAAAGAGTCAAGAGGAAGATAAGTTCTATTTTGATTTAAAATGTCAAGGAGCAGAAATTATTTCTTATAATTGCACTGATAGAATTATAATTGAATCTAATCTATTTAATGTAGCATCGTTGTTAAGCAATATAAATGCTCTTCAAATTGGATTTTCATTGAAAAAAACAACGGAACAGGAATACCTTATTTTAAAAGATAAAGAAATAGAAATAGACTCGTTATTTTTAAAATGTGATAATTATGTTTGTTCTCAAGAACAAAATGCCGTAGTTATTGCAGGAGATGAGTTTGGAATTGGAGATTTTTATGACTTCTTAAATTTATATTTTTCTGAGGCTTATCACCAAATTGATATTAGCAATCAAATTAATAAAATAAAACGTTTGTTAGAAGATTTGCCTTATGAATATGGGAATATAAACATCTACAAATGTGGAACTACAGATGCGTTAACGTTGACAAACGATAAATATCTATCCATAAGAGAATTTGTTAAAGACGAACATGCGGGCGAGTGGCAATTATATAATATCAAAGTCATAATTGCTGAACTTCAGCGATTAGCAAGTATGCCAATTGACGCGTTATATACTAAAATGTTTTCAAGTCTTGAACCTCGTGAATATGTAATCATACGCGATAGGTATTTAGGAAACAAAATTGATACACTAGAAAGCATTGGTGAAAAATACGGAATTACAAGAGAAAGAGTAAGACAGGTAGAAAAGGTGTCTTTGAAAAAGATATCTCGGGACTATAAGCATTGGCACGCATTGAGAAGTTCTCTCTATTTAATTTCGGATTTTAATAGCTTTTTACCATTGGAAAAAGCGTTAAAGTTTGGAATAACACGAGAAAAACTTATATTGCTTGAAAAGGTTGATAGTAATTTCCTATGGGATGACGATATCGAAGCTCTTATTTTTAAGTCAAAAGTTGAGTTGATTCAAAAATGTATTGTCTGTATAGAAAAATTACCGAGTGATTTTCTAATAAATCAGAAAGAGTCGCAAATAAACATTATTGGTGAACAGATTGCTTTTTGTTTAACAAAAAAAGAAATAGATTATTTGCTGAATAAAAAATATCGAATTCAAGGCGACATGATGATTAAAGGAAGAATTCGGGCAAGTACTATTTTATTCTATCTAATGGAGCAGTATTATCCGAGCGGAATTGACTTGTATGACGATAAGAGCATTGATTTTTTACGCGAAAAGGCTATGGAAAATTTTGATGGGTTCGAATTATCTGAAAATAATAGGGCTCTTCGTGCGCGTATTCAAGATTGCTGTATTCCGATTGGTCGTGGCATTTGGAAAGTCGATTGTGATGAATGCTTAATATCTCAAAGCCTAAAAGATGATATTAACAATTATATTGAATCTTATAAAATACCAATAGTACCGGTAACGGCTATTTTTAATAAATTTAGCGCTGAATTATGTATTGTTGGTATTGACAACAGGTATTTTTTGCAAGGGCAGCTTAAAAAAGTGGTTTTACCATGTTATACTTTGACAAGGGATTATGTGTTAAAGAGCGAGAATGCGAATTTATATTCTCTTGTAGAACAATATGTTAAAAATACAGAAGGTATTATCACTAAGAACGATATACAAAGAGAATTTCCCGGCATTACAGATGTTACAATACAGATGATTGCTCAAGCTACAGGTGTATTAAATATGAATGGTTACTATGTACATATAGATAACCTTGGCTTGACCGAAAGAGATATTGCTTTGCTGAAAACACAGATAGATGATGTGTTGAATGATGGCGCAATACACCATGTGAAGTCGATATTTAATAAGTCTAAGAAGTTGACAAGCGGACTTCTGTTAAGGATCGGTATTAATCATTATTTGCAGTTCTATTATCTAATTCATGAACTGTTTTCTGATGAATACGAGTTTAACAGACCATATATTGCGAAATTGGGAATAGAGGTTGTTAGCGGAGAAAGACAGCTTGTCGAAAGGATTTTGATGCAGGACATAACATCTTTTAGTGATATTCGTAGTTATGCTAAAGAAATAGGGCTAATTATTGATAGGTATATTCAATTCGTAGACAGAAACAATGATTCGTTTATTTTTATGGATAAAAGGAATGTTGTTACATTGGATTATTTGCAGGTGACAGAAGAAACATTTTTTGGTATAGACGACATATTGAAGTCTTTTATCGGAGACAGAAATTTTCGCCCATTAAATGAATTTTTTGATTACTGGTTACTTCCGAAAATCAAGGTCACATGGAATGAGTGGTTACTGTATAGTGTAATCAATAAATATTCGGAACAATACAATGCGACAGTGTCTTCTAATACGTTGGCGGAGGCTGTACCGATACTAATTTCTGAAAAGTTTGATGAGAGCACAGCTGATTTTTCGCAAGTACAGAAAATTGAAACTAAACCGCAAGAAGATTTTTTGGATATGTTGGACATTGAGGATTTGGAATAAAAGAATAAGCAATGACTAATGAAGAATTTGTAGAAAAAAAGCTAAGCCAAAAATTTGATTTTTTTTGGGGAAAAGCATTAAAAAAATTATCGCATGGTAATGAAAAATTTTTTTCAATAAGAACTGAAAATTATCGTTATTACTTCAATAAAATCAGTAGCAGAATAGACTGTGAGCCGTGTATTGTTTGTAAGAGGTCGCTTATTGAAAATGGAAAGGAAAAGGGGTTTAAAGACAGGAAAGTATATTCCAAAAAAGAGTTCAAAGAAATATACGTCAAATACGAGCAATATAAAAAGGAGTTGCATTCCGTTTTTTTATCCGGAAAAGAATTTGTTCCTGATGCGTATGCGGGGAATTTTACTTGTGATAAAGCAACCAAAGAGCTTTATTTGCTACAAAGAAAATATTCTATCATATTTTTGAGATGTATTGGACTAGATGTTATTAAAGAACAAAGATGCTTATATTTAAATCTTGATGAAATAAGGGATTACATTTGTGATGCTAAACGACGTTATTGTAATAGATATTTTGAATTTCAAAAATATGGATTAAAAATGATACAACCGCTACTTGATTCGCCAATTGAAGTTATACTTTTGGATTCGAAATATGAAAGATTTATAACGTTTTGCAAAGAAAAATGTATTAACGATTTAACCTCTTTGCTATTCGTTCCATATTACGCTGTGACGTTGGTAAATAGGTTTGGCGCATCTTTAATAGGGAGTGTTTTATTTGATATAAAAAGATACTTTAAAGTTCAAATATTGTTTGAAAAATATGTGTCTTTGGATGATATGGAGGGGTAAAATGGATTATACGGAGTTGCAAATTAAAAAAAGCTACATAAATCAAGGCTCGGAAAATATTATAGAGAGTTTAATTTCTCCGGCATTGCGCAATGCTGTTAGTTATAAACGAAGTGTGGGGTATTTTTCGTCGTCAGTTTTTAAATTATTATTAAGCCCGTTATCGTCTTTCATAAAGAATAATGGTAAAATTTTATTAATTGTTAGCCCGAATTTAAGCAAAGAAGACATTTCTGCAATAGAATTGGGGTATAAGAAAAAAGATGCTTTGATTCATGATAGGTTTATTGGCGATTTTGAATCTGAGATAAAAATGTTTGATGAAGAGACATTAAATATTTTATATGAGATGGTTGCCAGAGGAGTTCTCGATATAAAAGTAGCTTCGGTTAAAAACAATGTGGGGATCTACCATGATAAATTGGGGATTTTGATCGATAAAAAAGGAAATGCTATCGTTTTTTATGGCTCTGCTAATGAAACGATAAGTGGCTATGAAAACAATTATGAAAAGGTTCGTGTTGTTCGCAGCTGGGTTGGTAGCGAGGGGGATAGCGTAAATGACGAAATCCAAGAATTTGATAGATTGTGGGAAAATAAGAATGAATTTGTAGATGTATATAACTTCATGGATTCGGTAAAAAAGAGTATTTTACGTGTAACCGATGCGAAGAGGTTGGAAAATTCAAAAGCAGATAATCCTATAAAGCTTTATGATTACCAAGAATCTGCTATTAATTCTTGGGTGTCAAATGGGTATAAAGGTTTTTATGTGATGGCGACGGGTACCGGAAAAACGTGGACTGCAATTTATTCTGCAAAAAAACTTTCCGAGTCGAAGAAGTGCCTTATTGTAATCGCCGCGCCGTATATTCACTTGGTAAAGCAATGGGAGGAAGATGTAAAAAAGGCATTTGTCGATTCTAATATAGTTATGGTTTTTGGAAACAGTTCGAATTGGTATGCAGATGCCCGTCATTTGGTTATTGGCGAAAAGCATAATATTGATAATCAAATTATATTGATTACAACAATTAAATCGTTTTATTCGGAAAAATTTCAAAACGTCTTAAGGATGTCGGCACAGGAGAAATTGCTTATTATTGATGAAGCACATAGGTTTACGAGAAGACCAGAGTGGATAAAAGAAGAATTTTCTTATTTGCTGGGTTTAAGCGCAACACCGATAAATGGAAAAAATAATTTGCCCGGGTTAGAATTGGTTGACTATTTCGGTGGACAAGTAATGAATTTACCTATTGAAGATGCTTTATCTCGTGGATTTCTTGTTCCGTACTATTATAAACCCATATTTGTTGGCGCATCAGCATTAGAAGAAGAGAAATTTAATAAGATTTCATCGAATATGGCAGCCTGCTATGTAAATGGAGTCTTGGTTGATAAAGAGAGATTTGTTAAACTTGTTAGAGCGAGATTAAGAGTTATCGCAATGGCTGATGAAAAAATAACTCATATTGATTCGCTTCTATCGAAGATTGAAGAGAAAGATCATTTTATTGTATATTGCGGAGACGGTCGACTATTTGATTCAGACACGGAGGAAATCAGACATATTCAATATGTAAAACGTCATTTGGATCGTATGGGAATAAAAACAAGTCAATTTACCGCCAGCGAAGATATGGTTCGGCGAATGGAACTTGTTGACATGTTTAATAAACAAGAAATAGATTCATTAGTTGCGATACGTTGCTTGGATGAGGGTATAAATATTCCATCAATAAAAAGCGCTCTGATTTTAGCAAGTAATGATGATTACCGAGAATTTGTTCAACGACGTGGACGTATTTTGAGACGATATAAGGACAAAGCGTCGGCAACCATATACGATGTAGTGGTATTGCCATCTGTAATGACACCAAAAATGGCAATTATCGAATTAAGAAGATATTATGAATATGCGAAACTGGCTATAAATAAAACAAAGTTATTGGCTGATTTGGATTCTTTATTGAAAACATACGGTATTCAGAAAGAAGAAATTATGTTATATACGGAACTTGATACGGAGGTGGAATTAGATGACTAATCAAGAGATTGTAGAAATTATGAAAGTAAAAGTTGAAGAAATTGTTCGAAATAAAGTGCATGATGACTTTAATGAGAGCAAGCCGATTGATAGAAAAGGCATTTCTAAAGCAATTATAACCGAATTGGAACAGGTGATGAGCGATGAGAATTAGTCAAATTGAGTATGAAAACTTTAGAAACTTTAAAGAGCATGGAAAAGTAGAATGTTCTACGGATGGTAAGGTTACAATTATATATGGTGTGAATGGTGCTGGTAAGACTACTTTTCATCAGCTTTTCCAGTGGATTATATATGGGGAAACCCATTTCAACAAAACGGCAAGCGACAAAATGTTCAATTTGGATTACGAGCGAAATTTGCCTGTTAATAAGCAATTTTCTGTTCTTGGCATTATTGATTTTGAACATGCCGGTGAGCAATATTCCATGCGGAGAGAGTGGATATATAAAAAGGGGATGTTTGATAGTCAACGGTTATCGGCAACTTTTACCATATCTAAAAAAGATGACGATAACAACTGGATTAGGATGCAAAATCCAACTGACTTGATAGAACAGCTATTGCCATCTGGTCTTGCGGAGTATTTTTTCTTTGATGGAGAAAGTATGATAGCTGATTTAAAAGCAAAAGGCAAAGATTCAGCAAACAGCCTTAAAGAAGCATTGTATTTAATGCTGGATTTGAATATTTATGCTAAAGCTGTGGAATATATTGGCAAGGATGATTTAAAAACGACTGTACTGGGGACACTTTTCTTGAGTAAGACGGGATTTGGTTCAAGCGCTGAATTGAAGACTTTAGGGTTAAAAATGGATAGCGCGCAAACGGCCAGAGATGAACAGCAACAGCGTGAAGAAAAATACAGTCATGATATATCTGAATTGCAAGAAAAAATACAAAAAATATCCGAGCAAATCGGTGGGGCAAAATCGCAGCGTGAATATGAAGCTAAACGGCAAGAGTGTAAGCAACGCAGAGATGAATACCTAAAAATGGCAAATCGCGAGTATGCTTTGTTTGGAGAAGAACTTATATCTGTTTTTCCGAAGCAATTGATGTCAAAGGTTATTGAACGAGCATCTCGCAAATTGAAGGCTCAAGCACAAGAGTCTAAATTAATTCACGGTGTAAACAAAGAGCTTATTGATGCTTTATTGCAAGAAGATAAATGCATTTGTGGGACTACTTTAACAGAAGTAGAAAAGGAACACCTAAGAGAATTATATAAGTTTCTCCCGCCGCTTGGCTATGATAGTTTGTATTTAAATTTTACAGATATGGCTAAAAGATGGGGAAAGGAATATGATAGAAACAGAATTGACGTTTATATTGAAAATGCGGTGAGTGATCTGGTTTCGGCGGGTAAAATGGATGACGAAATTGTCAATATCGATAAACAAATGGAGCAAGATCGACAATATGAAAATTTAGTCATTCAAAGGCGTAAAGCGGAGCAAGAGATTGAAAATTTGAATCGAAACAGGGACGCTTGTCGAGATGAGCTGAATAAAGCAAAATTATTAGTAAATAAATTACAAAAAGAGATCACAAAATTAAGTTCAAGTGTTGAAACTAACAAAATAATTGATCGCAAAATAGAAATAATGGAAGAGGTGAAAAAATACTTTCAAGATATTTTGCAAGAAAAGTCAGAGGTATATAGTAAAAAACTTGAAACGACAATACAAGATTTATTGGATAAGATGATGGAAGCGAAACGCAATGTTACAGTAGGGACGGATTTTTCTTTGAAAGTTGCCGATAGTTTCGATGATGAGTCAAAATCGGAAGGGCAGTTTGCTACAGTTTCATTTGCTTATATTGGTGGTATTTTTAAGTTGTTAAGTGAAGAAACAATATTAAAAAATAAAGAATATCCCCTGGTGTTGGATGCTCCGTTTTCTAAGTTGGGCGAGGGACCGAGACAGAAAGTTATTGATACCATTCCGAACTACGCTCCACAAATTATTTTATTATCAAAAGATAATTTGCAAGATAGCTTTGCTCCCGAGCAAATAGGAAAAGTTTATACAATTGAAAGCAATAGCGAGCAAAATATTGCTGAGATAAAGGAGGGGTTCTTATGGAAATAAAAAGTGATGTTTCATTAAAGGGCGGCAACTGGAGAAAAGCTTTAGACGTGTTCGCTCCATTTTTTCCTCAATCGTTACAGCCTAATTACAGTATATTCGTTATAAGTATGTCTATCGGCATAATGTATGATAGACAATTGGATGTTGCCGGCGAAGAGTCAGAGGAAGAAAAAGACAATAGGGCGAGTGTTCCGAGAACGGTTCTTCATCCGCATAATACTGATTTGGATTTTTTATTTCAATCAGCGATTTTAACATCTTCATGTGTTGAATATACTGATGACGAAAGAATGTCCTTGGCATTTAATACAGCTTGTGAAATAAAAATAGACAGATTAGATTTCTTGTCAAAGTTTGCAAATTTTGGAGTGGGAAAACTGTTGGAACAGGCAAGCGATGATCCTGTAGAAACGATGGAGAAAATTAGAAATTTCCTTGCTTCTACAATCGAAGGTTATAATTACGAGATAGATGCCATATCTGATGATGATTTGGGTATAGAAGATCTTTAAGCCGTATTGAAACGACTTGACAGTATCAAAAAAAAGTGATATACTTACGTATATACTTACGTAGGTATATCGCTTTATTTTTTAGGAGAAAACAATTGTGTTTACGTACAATTTTTCTGTTGTTAGAGGAGTGCAAGCTCAAAGAGAATATTATATAGCAATGGTTCCGATGGGGATATTGCCAAAACTGTTTCACGATGAAACTGAGTACATCGCGCCTGAGTTTAGGGCGCAAAGGTGTATCAATGAGGCCCGTATACCTGAAATAAGAGATTATATTCTAAACAATAGGGATAATTATGTTTTTTCTGCGCTATCAGCATCTATTGACGGAGAGTTCGAGTTTGTTCCTTCTGAAATGGAAACTAATATTGGGCTGTTAAAAGTGGATATGAATGCTGTTTTTCTTATCAATGATGGACAGCATAGGCGAGCGGCAATCGAAGCGGCTATGAAAGAAGATTCTTCATTGTTGAACGAAACAATATCGATTGTGTTTTTTAAAGACACGGGGCTAAAAAGAAGTCAGCAAATGTTTGCCGATTTAAATAAGCATGCAGTGAAGACGACGATGTCGTTATCTACTCTTTATGATAGCAGAGACGATTTGGCAAATGCAGTAAAGCATGTTGTTGATAATAATCCATTTTTACTTAAATATATTGATAAGGAAAAGGATACGTTAGGAAAAAATTCCTCAAAATTATTTACGTTAGCCTGTTTTCTAAGAGCGAATAAACGAATTATTAAAGAGGCAAATTTAAAGGAAGGCGATGTTGAATTTCTTGATGCTTATTGGCTTGCTATTTTTAATAATATAACCGAGTGGAGAGAACTTGCTGCCAAACATTTACATAAGTGTTCTTTAAGAGAGGATTATATTTTAACATTATCGGTTACATTAAATGCTTTTGGGCGTTTGGGGCGGTATTTCTTTGAAAACCAAAATAAATTGTATTTATTAAAACATCTTGATGATATTGATTGGGTGCGGAGCAATCCTGACTGGGCAGGGAGAGTGATAGATGCACAAGGTAAAATTCGCAACAACGAGGATGCAATTATAAAGATATGTAATTTTATTAAAAAATCTATAGGTATTAACTTGATAAAAGAAGAACTCTTAAAAGAGCAGGAGATTTAAATTAAAGATTATGGGTATTTTAGATACAATAAGTATAGAGCCTTTAATAAAAAGAACAAAAGACAAGATTAAGGAAATCTATTTAAGAGATGATATGCCGTGGGTTATAGGCTATAGCGGTGGTAAAGATTCCACATGCACGGCACAAATAATTGTGGATGCTTTGTTGGATTTAAGCGATAAAGGCATCCCTTTGAAGAAAATGGTTTATATTATTTCTTCGGATACAATGGTTGAAACTCCGATGATAATAGATACTATATCAGATACGATTACAAGAATTAATAAACTTTCGAATAAATATAAACTGCCGATAGAAGCTAAAATTATACGACCTAACATATCTAAAAGCTTTTGGGTAAATATGATTGGTAGGGGGTATCCTTGCCCGAATCAAACTTTTAGATGGTGTACGGATAGACTTAAAATTGAACCGGCGAATCAGTTCATTGAATCAATAATAAGTGAATACGGTGAAGCTGTGATGATCTTGGGCGTGCGAGAGGGTGAAAGCCAATCCCGTGATAGAGTTCTCGAAAACCATACTATCGAAGGGAAAGATTTAATGCGTCATACAACGCAAGCGAATTCGTATGTATTTGCCCCCATACGAGAATTTACTAAAGATGACGTATGGAATTATTTGCTGACGCATAAATCACCATGGGGATCGGATAATTTAAAGCTATTTAAACTATATCAAGATTCACTAACTGGCGAAGAATGTCCGATGATTATGACGGAAGAGGAAAAGAAAAAAACAACGTGCGGAAATAGTCGTTTTGGCTGTTGGATGTGCACGGTTGTTACAGAAGATAAATCTCTAACCGGGTTTATTAAAAGTGGCGTTACATGGTTAAAACCGTTATTAGAATATAGAAATTGGGTATATTCGATTCGTGATGATGAAAATCGTAGAATGAATCGTAGAATGAATGGCAGCATTTATTTTTCTAAGGTTGAGCAAGATTCAAGTGGAAATGTTGTAATCGCAGCAAAGGGACATAGACCTAAAAATGTTATATCTTTTGATGGAAATCATTGGGTTGATTCTTTTGGATTAGAATGGCATGTTTTTACATCAGATGAAAGTGAAACTGATGCAAAAAATTATATTATTTGTAATGCAATTGATTTAGACAATGGTGAGAATCCAAGAATTTTAATCAAAAAAATAGACGAACATTTTTATCAATTAGGTGTTGGTCCTTTTACTTTAAATACGCGCAAAGAAATGTTGGACCGATTAATACAACTGCAAGCGAGCCTTGATAATGGATACCAATTGATACGAAAGGAAGAATTGGAGGAAATTCAAAAGCTGTGGTATCAACAGGGGGATTGGACTAATTCTGTATATGAAATATACCACAAGCATTATAATGACGAATACGAATTAACAAAGGATGACGTTCAGCTGTTGAGTGACGATGATTATGCAACCGTTGCTAAAATATGCTCGCAAAACGGAATATCGGTATCATTATTTATGGATTTACTTGAAATGGAAAAAATGAATTTTGGTTTTAACAGACGAACCGAAGCTGTTAAACAAATAAAATTAAAATTCACGCAAGAATACTTAAGTTTGAATGGGGGCAATTTTCAGGATGAAAATCAATAAGATTATTTTAACAAACATTGGCCCCTATGCAGGTGAAAATATATTTGATTTTACGACGAACGAAAAACAAAATATTATACTTATTGGCGGAAAAAATGGCGCGGGGAAAACGACTTTACTTAAAGCGTTAAAAATAGGATTATTTGGATGCTTTTCATTTGGATTTAGAAATGAAAACGCTACATATTTTAAGGATGTGGCGAGAATGTTATCTAATCAAGCTGACTCTCCAACGTTTAAAATTACTATTGATTTTGAGTATGTAGAAAATCTAACGAAATACAATTATGCGTTAAGTAGATCTTGGGAAAAAGGAAAAGATGAATTAAAGGAAAAGGTTGATGTCTTGAATGAAGGCAAAGCATTGACTGAATTGGAAGTAGATAATTTAATAAATAAGATTCGTTCGATTTCCTCGCCGGCTCTGATCAACTCATTTATATTTGATGGTGAAAAGATAGGAAATATTATAGAAAACGGGAAAACGAAAGAATATATTAGAGAACTGTTTTCGTGTATATTTAATATCGACCTATTGGATCAGTTCGAAAAGGACTTAATGGTATATTTGAATTATAAAGACAATTATACTTCTGAAGAAGAATATGAATTAACAGGTCAGGTTAATAAAATTAATGCGCTTAAAACAGATATAAAAAGAGAGAGTGATTATTATCAATCGTTACAGAAAAAAACACTTGACATACAAATTCGCATTCAATCGCTTCAAAAAGAATTCGCTCAGATTGGCGGCATAAAAAAGGACGATCTTATTGTTTTGCAAAACGGCATTAAAGATATTGAAAGAACCGCGGAAACTAACAATAAGATATTAAGAGATTTTTACGAGGATTATTTGCCATTCAGTATCGTTCAAAGAAATATAGCGGATATTATAAAAAAAGCAGAAGCTGAATTGCCGAAAATGTATGGCGAAATGCTTGAAAAAGTGCAAAATTATCTGCATGTCGATTTCTCACAATACATCGATGCTTTATGCGTAGATAAAAACAAGCGGCTATATGAACTACAAGAAGATGAAATAGAAAAATTAAAGCAATTATTGTGCAGTTTAAAAACAAAAAAGAATGTAGTCGTAAAATTGCTGTCAAATAAAGAATCGTTATCGAATCAGTTGATGAAAATGAGAGATTCTTTGACAAACAATGAATCGATTGAGAGAGTAAATGAAATTATTCAGCAAGTGGCAGAATTGCAGAAAGAGTATGAATTTTGCATCTCAGAGACGAACGCAAAGAGAGAACAACTTGTAGACTTGAATAAGGAGTTAAGTTTATTACTTATAAAGTATAATGAACTATTTGAAAAGCACAAAAAAAGCAGATTGATAGGCAATAGCTATTTAGTATGCTCTAATACAATAAAAACGTGCGAGCAGATAAAAAAATATTTAATCAGGGAGAAGTTGGATAAAATCGGGCAGACATGTTGTTCATTATTCAATCAAACTATTAGAAAAAAAGATTTTATTTCAGATATTAAGATAGATGAAAATTTTGGATTGCATTTATTTTTCAATGGAAATGAAATACAAGAAGACTATTTATCGGCAGGGGAAACACAGATACTTGTTAGTTGTTTAATTTGGTCTATGTTTAAAATATCCGGTCGAAGAGAGATGTTTATTTTCGATACTCCTTTAGCAAGATTAGATGAACAAAATCGGGTTGCTTTCTCTCAAAATATTGTTGCGACAATAAGTGGACAAGTTGTTATTCTTTCTACTGATTCTGAATTTACTAACACCAATTACAATATAATTGCTGACAAAGTTGTTAGAAAATACTTATTGAGCTACGATGATTCAAAAAAAGTTACTAACGTTAAAAGAGCATATTTTGGAGATGAACTATGATAATGAGATTAAAAACGACCTCAGATGTTGAAACAAAATTATCTGAGTTGGATAAAAAATTAAAATTATCTTCTAAAGCTGCAATTATGAGAATCGCAATTGCTTGTTCAATCAAAATGGAAGGGGATCCCAGAGGAAAAGGCGATTCTTTTCAACATTATGATATCAAGAATCAAAACGGACTTGATTATCAGCGCCTTACGATTTATGGGCAAATGGAAGATTTATATCATTTGTTAATGATAAATAAAGAGGGGAGGGAAGTGAGCGACGATGAATTCTTTCCGGAGCTTACATTTTATCATATAGAACGTGGAGTAAATTTTCTTTATTCCGAATATCTGTATGCTGATGATAGAGATAAATTTTTCAAAAAGCTTGTTGACCTTTGAAGGAGTGTTAAATGTTATACCTTGATAATGCTGCAACAACAAAAATAAATAAAGAAGTATTGGCGGCAATGATTGATGCTTTCGATGTATATGGAAATACAGAGGCAAAGTTTTATTTGCAGGCGGAAAACGCAAAAAAAATGGTTGCGAATGCGAGGAGTCAAGTAGGACATATAATAAACTCTTCAAATAGCAATGAGATTATTTTTACGAGTGGTGCAACAGAAGCTAATAATTTAGTTTTGCGGGGAAGTGTGGAGGCTTCTTCTATAAAAAAAGGTAAGATTATTATTTCTGCGATAGAGCATTCTTCTATTTATGATACTTGTCTCAATTTGCAGAAACATGGAGTGGATATAGACATTGTCCCAGTTGATGCTACCGGACAGGTCGATTTACAGGAGCTTGAAAAATTAATAGATGAAGCTACTATTTTAGTTTCTATTATTGCGGTAAACAACGAAATTGGAACAATTCAGGATTTAAAAGCAATTGATAATATTTGCGTTAAAAAAGGTGTTGTTTGGCATACCGATGCGACTCAAGCTATCGGTAAAATTAAGATTGATGTTCAACAGTTTGAGTCATTAAAGTTTTTAACATTTACATCGCATAAAATATACGGACCAAAGGGAATAGGATGTTTATATGTTAGGAATGATATAAATGGATTAAAAACAGGAATAACTCCATTGTTATACGGTGGAGAACAAGAGGAAAATTTGAGAGCCGGGACTTTGTCTAACGAATTGATAGTTGGCTTTGGAAAAGCTTGTGAGATTGCTGAGAGAGATTTTGAAATCAATCAGGGCAGATTGATTACATATGAAAATATTATTCAAAAAAAATTGATTAATAAGTTTGGATCTAATTATACGCTTAATAATGATTTTCCCAAAAGAATTCCGGGGCTATTGAATGTTAGACTGTGTGGATACAATAATGTGGTGCTTTTAAAAGCAATATCGCCTATAATTGCCGCCTCAACCGGAAGTGCATGTGCGGTGTCGAAACCATCAAGGGTTTTAAAAGCGGTTGGATTATCAGACGATGCAATAAGTGAAAGCTTAAGGCTGTCCTGTTCTCCGTATTTGGAAGAGAAGGACCTTGATGAGATAGACAAGTTGTAATGATAGGGGAGAAGAAAAATGAACAAAAAAATGACTATAATAGAGGCAATTCGTACCGTTCTACTTAAAAATGGATCGGGAATGACTGTAGAAGAAATATTTGATAAAATAATTGAGAATAAATTATATACCTTTGGAGCAAAAAATCCAAGGGCGGTTGTTAATGGGGAAATAAGATGTCATTGTAGTGATTTAAACTTCCCAACGGCAAAACCCGTTAAATACTTTTTTATACAAACGGTAAAAGATAAGAAGCCGGTCTATTATGTTATAGGCAAGCAGCAAGAAAAAACAACTATTAATATTGCCGAGATTGAAGATGAAGATATACTTCCTGCCGAAAAAGTTGATTTAGCAATTAAATCTTACGATGAGAAAATAAAAGAAGCTTTATGGGATAAAATCATGGCTAAAGAGCCTGGTTTTTTTGAACAGTTAGTTGTGAATTTGTTATTAAAAATGGGATATGGGTATGATGAAAGTTCAGGGATTGTAGTTGGTAAATCTCATGATGGAGGCATAGATGGAATTATTAATGAAGATAAGTTGGGGTTGGATCTAATTTATGTTCAAGCAAAAAGATATGATAAGAAAACAAAGGTGTCGCGCCCGGTGTTACAAGCTTTTGTTGGGGCAATGGAGGGAATACAAAAAGGAGTTTTTTTAACAACTTCTTCATTCACACTTGAGGCAGAGAAGTACATAAAAAATTTGCAGCATAAATATATAAAGCTAATTGATGGTGAAACTTTATTATCCTTTATGTTGAAATATGAAGTTGGAGTAGAAGTTGTTAAAACGTACAATATATTGAAAGTAGACGAGGACTATTTTAATTAAGAAGAAAATGGAGGGAGACAATGTCAGAGATTAAAGGTACTATTATAAATATCAGAGATTTTTTATCTATTGACGAAAAAAAGGTTGTTATAAATGGGGATAAAGATTCATTGGTTTTTACACTTGCGAAAGGTCGTGCGTATCATATTCCATCATTTCAACGTGAAATAAGATGGGGTGTTGAAAATTTAAGTATTTTGATACACGATATTAAAGAGTCCCACAAATTTTTAGGAAATTTTATTTTAGCCGAGAAAGATGATAAAAACTTAGATGTTATTGATGGCCAACAGCGGATTTCTATTTTACTTATGATTTGTTTTTATATAAAGGATAAGTGGGGAGATAAGATTCTAGATGCAAGTAATTATACTCCATGTCAATTGATTGTGGAGAGCTTTGAAAAGTATGAAGAATTCAAAAATCGAAGGTATGATGTTTTATCATTATCTAAAGATGAAATGGAATCAGATTGGTATAATCAGTCGAAGGAATATTTTAAATTATGGAAAGCTCTTGGAGAAATAAAAGAACTTTCGACAGTTGATTTGGCGAGGGAATTCTATAAAAATCTAATGCGAAGTACAGTTAATGTGATTTTAGCTGATCGTGATTCGACAGATTACAATATTGATTATTTCATTGACGTAAACCTAAAAGGTGTAAGATTGGATACAGAGGATATCTTTAAGGGGTACCTCTTTCATATGAGTAATACTGAGAAGACTTTGAAAGATTGGCAAGAAATTAAGCGCATTTCAACATTGTACAATAAGCATGCAGAGGAAAAAACGGGAGAAGAAAAAATATATCCTTTAATAATTATGCTATACCATTATTTTTCTTCAGACTTATATGTCGATAATAATTATAGTGGACTAGAATTCGGGGATGATTTTTGTCTAAAGAAAAATTATGAAAATCAAACAGGACGGACATATTATAAAGGAGAGCATTTAATAAAGGTAATCAATGATGATACATATATGCACAACAGTATTAATTCCTTAATTAAAATCATTGAATTGCTTGATGATATTATATATAGTGATTCCCCTAATAACAGATATAAAGATTTATTTGTAAAAGAAGGGAGTGATAAAGTTTCGAATGCGGATATTTATATCATATTTGTTTTAATGAGGTTTATTCTTCTTGATAAACAAATAAAGTTGCCGTATGCGTTGATTATAAAATATTTCCTTAAAATAATAAAGGATGATAAGAAGATTAACAATTTGTATTGCAAACAATTTTATAGCGTTTTTGCGTTTTCTGTACTGTTTAGCTTTTTCACTACAAAAAAAGAAATCGGAGTAATAGAAAGTGCGCTGAAGAGTGAAAATTGGCATGATGAATTAATGAAAAAGATTAATCAATATTTCGGAGAACAAGAAATTCTTGAAAGAAAAGTTATAATGCAATGCAAATATCTAGAAGAAGATCCCGAAATGGTTAGTGACTTCAAATGCAAATCTCTAGCTATTATATATAATTATTTCAAAAGATCAGAAACAGGGTTCAAATATAAAAAGGGAAGTGGTGAAGAGCTAAAAGAGTTTTTATATAATAGTGACAAATATAGTGTTGAGCATTTTATAATAAACGAAAGTGGGAAATATAATCTTGTAGGGACGGAAGAGTATGAGTATCCTACCGATATAAAAAAATATGCAAATTCAATTTTTAACTATATTTTTATTCCTAGACAAATAAATAATGATGTTTTGAAAAATAAAACAATATGGGGAAAAATAGGCTGTTTCAATGGTTGCGAAGACGGTAAAAAATATATTGCCGAAGTAGAATGTAACTATTCTAAGATGATAATAGAATTGGTAGAAAAAGATTTAAAAGAGCCACTTTCGAAACCTAAGACGAAGGATGAGTGGGACTCGTATTTTGCGTATGCATTTAAAAGAGATTTCAAAAATTTTACTCAGGATGTTATAACTAATATAGCCCAAAAATTAAAAGAATAATTGATCTTTATAAGGGGTGTCTGCGAGTGCGGACACCCCCATTTTTATGCTTAAAATACCTTTGACAATATTCCACGAATAGATTATAATAGTTTTGCTATCAGGGACAAGTGTCCCGAATAGATAAAAGTGAGGGCCATCACAAAATGAGAACGAAAGACAATGAGTTAGTGAACAGAATTAAGTTGTATATCGAAGAGCAAATCGACAGAAGGGGGAGAATGCCTACCATCCGCGATATTGCCGAGGCGTTGGACGTTGGAAAAAGTTCAGTGCAAAGATACTTGGAGTATATGGTGGAGCAAGGAATTTTAACGAGGGGAGAATACGGATACGAATCTATCGAGCAATCGAGAACGGAAAGAACCGTATCGGTAGCAAAACTCGGATATATTCCTTGCGGTCCGCTTTCTGAAGAATACGAGTGCATAGACGGATACGTTCGGCTTCCGGCATCGTTTGTAGGAAACGCTAAAA
>ERZ827150.2294-NODE-2294-length-21022-cov-3.196833_pt1 | contig 21022 bp, 11 predicted proteins | sample MGYA00519779_ERZ827150 | MGnify/ENA primary metagenome ERZ827150 (study PRJEB31778, sample SAMEA3449267) | human gut metagenome | biome: human gut; feature: human-associated habitat; material: faeces | place: United Kingdom | collected 2010/2012 ...
TAGCGGGGTTCGTATTTCATGGCTCATATTAGCAAGGAAAGCCGACTTCAAATGATTCGAAATTTCAGCCGCCTCTTTCGCTTTCAACAATTCCTCCTCCATTTTCTTGCGTTCATCAATTAATAAAGAGCCCCCAACCAGCAACGTGGGATGCCCCTCTCCATCCCTATCACCCACGGTCACGAAACTCTCGAACCAAACATACTCGTCCGTACCGTCCCAAAACAAGGATCGATGTTCTTCCCGAATAATATTAACCCGATCATAATATAAGTCTAAATAAGCATTATGCATACGAACCCGATCATCTTGATGAACGATCATAATCCCTTCTTTTTCAGTCATCATCCTTGAATCCTTCGTCTTACAATATCCATGAGTCACATATGTAATATCATAACTGATCTCCTTGTTCAACAAATTCCACGTCCACGGGATAAGGCGTGTTGCTCCTAGTACCAATTCATACCTTCGATTCAACGCCTCCAAGGAAACTTGATGTTCCTTCATTTTCAACGAAACCAGATACTCTTCTGTCCGATCGATAAAGAAGACATCCATAAAATTTTTCTCTGAACTCGGGAAAGATAATTTATCGTAATAACGAATTTTATTATTTTCTTCCGGAAAAACAAAAGAGGTAATGCGCCCAGATTCTTTATCCATCATATAGTCCAGAAGCTGGTTATCCACATCGGCCTCACTCAACCGTTTCCCGACAACCCGATTTCGAGTACAATGGAAAACTTCCTCGAAAAGATTGTTAACATCACAAAATATGAAATCAACAACATTTCCGTCTTCATCAAAGATCAATTGCTTACGAATATAGATCACAGGCATATTATCAACCAACTTTCTATATTGTGAAAGTAACTGAAATTCCCGTTGACGCTGCAGACGCCTCTGGCGCATGACATGAAAACGCATTAAACCGATCGCACCCAGCAAAATAATAAACGCCAAGCCGATAATAATATACTCCTTGTAGAGTTGATAAAAATTAGGCGGGACCTGATAAAACACTACATCTCCCGTGATGCTGTTAGGATCTACACCATGATGTTGTAAATGATGATAATTCAAATAAACTTTCGGCTCTCCCCCGATCCTTCCTTCTACATTCCGGGCTGGCACTCCGTCTAAAATTTGTCGTATCGTTTGAACCGCAACCTTTCCGAAAGTTGATGCAGAAATAAAATATCCACCAGCAAAAGCTCCGGTCTCCATATCCATCTCCGTTAACGTGAACACGTTAACGGAGATGGATATGGAGACCGGAGCTTAACGTGAACACGGGAGCATCGACAAAACCATATATAATTTTTTGAAGATTATCAGACAGATAGTGGCTCTCGGATTGCTTTTTCCCCACGAACCAAGAGTTGTAAATAATTCCTACTTCCCTACTATATCCCATCAAAGTATCCAACAACTTCTCCGTAGATATGTCAATTGACGTCAACAAATCTAACTTCAATTCGGGAAAATCCTTCTCTAACACGCCACACACTTCCTCCCGAACCATGGCACTAATATAACGATCATCTGAAATAAGAGCTATTTTCTTGACTTCCGGTTGCAACCTCCGGATCAAATCTATTGTATTTTTGACATAGAATGGCTGTTTTATCACGGTCAAGTTATATCCCGCAGTAGCCACTTCTGTTAACACGAATTTCCCTTCTCCCAGAAAATCCTTATTGACAAAATTTTCTAAATTTCTCGGCATAGAATCCCGTGAATAACAGATTACAGTAGGTATATCCTTCCATTCCTTGTCAAATAACGGCTGACACACGAGCCACGCCGGGTCCCCAATAAAAACAACCACTTTAGGTGGCTTTAAATATCGAGACAACAAATATTCCCTCTTTTCTTCCACCTCTTCGATCCTCGTCATCATTGGAATAGACAACTCTTCTGCCTCAACATGAAACCCCGGCGACGAGAATTCATCCAGAATATTTTGGTATAAATTATTCGCCCAAGCCTCATTGAAATTAATCGAGCTAAGCACCAGTATATACTCCCTCCCCCGTGTATTTTCAGCAAACCCTAGAACATACACGCCCAAGAAGAAAAATAGTGCTGTGATCCTCCTCATCATAACTTCAATTCATACATCAGCACCAAAATTACAAAAATAATAATATGTTTACCCCTCTTTTTAGTCTATTTTTTAATATTTTTTAATAAATATTTAAACGATGTCACAAAATCAATACAATATCTTTAATTTTCCCTCATCAAAAAACGAAGGAAAATTGAAGATATTATACAAAATAAATATTTAACGCCCTCTTCTCACCCATTTCACGGCATCTGCCACAATCATCTGCTTATTCTGCATCATTCGCATACCTCCCTCCGACTTCTCGTCAACCTCTTCCGAACCACCTCCCCGGTCATCCAATACCACCTTTGCCTCTCCTTTCTCCAAATAATACTTCCCTAAAGAGACCCATCCCATCGATTCCTCTGCCGGTTCAACTCGGATTTCATGCCCCCCTGATGAATCATACACGGTATAATATATACATGTACCTTTCTTTCTCGCCTGGAAAAGCATTCCCATTTTAAAGAAATCTCCATTATAAAAATATACCTCGTATTCCCCTGCTTCTGGAATCTGAGTTGTCCATTCAGCTTTATATTTCCCTTCCCCGACACTCTTACAATAAGCATCATGAACCACGGTTCCATAAAAGCGATTATCGACCATTTCCACCCAACGCTCATAATTTCGTCTTGCTTTATCCCAGGATTTCGGTCCTCCCCGTAATAACGTGAACAACTTCTCCCCTTGAGGCTCGACCAGCCTAAAACCTTCATCCCGATTATTCACGATAATTTCTCCGGGCCGAGGTAAAAAGACCGTTGAATCTGCAGGAAAGACTCCCGTCAAGGTATCTCCTTCAAAAGGACGTATTTCATCTGTTAATACCCATCTTCCCGAAGGAATGTTCTGCACCAGCGGGGAAGTGATCATAAGGCCTCGATAATCCATTTTCACCCGGATCTCCTTACACTCGTGTCCTTGAATTAAAAAACTACGGACTTTTTCCCCTTTTATTCTTGCCGCAGAAACCACAAGCACCCCCTCCACATCACCGGGATTATACACTTTAAAACGACCATATGCAGATTTACTTTGCCTTCCCTCCCCACCTTCTTCTTCCGGCAATTCAGTCAACACAACATCTTCCAGTAGCAACACAGGCAAATGATCCCTGGTGTACCACGTCCTTAACCGCTCCTTCAAGTCCATCCCGAACTCCTTCATGAATTCCTCACAAAATAGATCTATATCAACTGTTTCAAACAAATGTTCCTGTAAAAAACGATTATAAAAACCATATAATTTCTCCTCAGACAATTCATGTTTCAAATATTCTTTCAACTCGATCGTCTTCCATTCAATAATTTCTCCTAGCAATTCAGGAGACACCCCCTCGTCCGTAAACGCCTGCATCAAACTATGATCTTTCAAATAGGCAGCGACATCCCGAACTCTCTCCGGGGCCTGCATCGCAGCCGGTAATTTATCCACGGGCATCCCGAACATCTTAATTACCTCCTGTATCGCGGGGAACTCCTCAGAACTCATGAAAAAAGTATTCCCAACAAACATCGGAGCTATTTTATATTTCCCTGATTTAAAAATCATCGCAATATCCCCCTTAAAATTATTCATAGCCACAAAATCCCACTCCTCAACAGGTGGTGGTGTGCTCTCGAAATAAAAAGCACTGGCCATCCGTTCCTGCATAAACACGATTCCCGCTTGCAGGTATTCTTCATTCTGAGCCCATCCCCGGTAACGTCTCGAATAAGAAACCGGAGTCTCCATAACGATAAACCATTTATACGGATACCGTCCCGACGGGCTGTATGCCTCCGGGTCTTCCCCCTCGATCTCTCCTCGTTTCCTCCAAACCGCATTTGCCTTTTGCTTATAATCTTCATCCATCTGGCAAACAGTTGACTCCGTCATGTATTTAATATCCCTTATCATGAATTTAAATACCTTTTCAGGGGCCTCAAATGCCTGAAGTAAAAAATCACTACTTTTATAAAAGAAAATATCATATTGTGTCCCATCTACCTCTATCGAACGATTATCAAACTCCGCGATACTTAAACTGATTCCTTGTAAAGCATGATCATGCCGAAAGAAAGTCTTCCCCTCTAAACGCTCCGGTTCCCCTTGTGAAACCGCCATACGCCCGGCAGCATTTTCTACAGTCAAAGAATAACGTGTAAAATCCACTTGTCGATCAAACAACGAAGACAAATGGATCGGTGCCACACTTTGAGGATACCACAAACACTCCGGTTGCAACAACGTCACCTCTTCACCCACGAAAGCCTGCCGATTCCCGAAACGGAAAATACCAACACTATTCGCTTCCGTGTCATAAAACTCCTTATCTGGCAAATCCAGGTAACATACTCCCTCATTTATACCCCCTTCATATTCCATCTCAATCACTAACGTATCTCCCGGCTGTATTATCCGATTGATCTCGACCACTTGTTCGTCACGAGAATATCGGGTTTCCTGCCCTTCACAAGTCAATCGTGAAATCGTCAATGATGGATTCAGATACAAAATAATCGAAGGTATTTCCTTGCCCGTTTTATTACAAATTTCCATTCGACTGGAAGCCTCCATTCCTTTTACCTTCTCTTTAACATGAATATCATGTTCCAGTATATGCACCTTTACCTTATCCTCACTTCGCACATACACCTGCCTAAACGCCTCCCGCTGTTTTCCACCTTTGACAAAATACCCTTCATAACTCACCCCGGCAAAAACAGCAATTACCAGTAACCCGGTTCCTGCCAATCGCAAAATATTTTTCCTTTCCGATTCTCCTGTCAAACGTTCCACATAAAAAATAGAAAAGCACAATAACGCCCCACCCAAACCCAAGAACACCAATCGTTGTAATAGAAACAACCCTAAATTTGCACTCCCGACTTCAACAGAAAATATAGCGGGAATCGTCCTCGCCAATGGATCCAGCAACCCGTGTAATCCTCCCGTACTCCTAACCATACCGGCAATAAGCATCAACAATAACAAAATCGCCAATCCCTGCGATTTAATCCAATGTACCACAAACATGGATATTCCCAAAAAGAAAACTAAACCCGGCAATGTCAAGGTGAAAAAATAGAATACATACATGCTCACCTCAACACTCCCCTTTGGAGTAAACAAGTGAACCATCAAAGTCACCAGCATGGAAATAATATTCAAGACAACCACCATTCCTGCAAGGCCTAGAACTCGCCCCCACTGTAACTCCCCATTTGTGCAAGGCCGGGTCCATAACGGCTCCATGGTTGTCACTCGTGCTCGTTTCTCTATCTCAGCCACGAAAAACACGATCAAAAGTGCTTGTAAACCATTAAAAAGATAGGCATTCATATAAGGGATACAAGACGGCAACGCTCTCAAATACCACAAATTCTGTCCGGAAGTCAATCCATATTCCATTGCACTGTCAACACTACCAATTAAAAACTGGAAACTCGAAATTCCCACCACTCCCATGACTGCAAAAATCAGAAATACCCAACTCCGTCGTAGTAGTCTGGCCTCGTAACGAGCAACCATTATTATTCTCTTAATACTCATGATTAAATATTTTAATTTAAACAAACGGAACTTTTATGTTCCCAACCATATAGCAAGAACGACATCCGATTAACACATACTGTTTTTACCCGTACTTGAGCAACAGCCTCCCGCCAACAAAATAAGAGAGATGATAATATAGTGATCGAGTAAATTATCATTTTACTCATCATACCTGTTAAAGAACTCTTTTTCATAAGTTTGCTATTAGTAGTTTTTATCTATAAAGATTTACTTCTCTAATTGACGAATTAAATCTTCATAGATTATTTTATTTGTTGAAGATGTATATTGCAAAGCCTGTTCTCTATAAAACAACATTTTCTCATTATCATTTTCCATCTTATAAATCAAAAAAAGCAAGTAATTATTAAAGAAATAAGAGCCATAAGACAAGGAATTCAAGGCATAAGTTTTAGCCTCTTCAATATCTCCCTCCCAATAATTTAATAGAGATCTAAAAGTATTCGATAGCATACCGGATAATTTCGACTTATCAACCTCTTCAACCGAAAGATCAAAAACAACATTTGAGGATTCACATGCTGAACGCAGTCGTGTCTCCCTATTAATCATCCCGGAAACAACCCCTCGTATTTGTAAATTTTTATCAAAAACATAGGTTGAAGGGCAACCTTTTACCGAGAGAGCTTGTCCCAATAATTTATTATTTGTATGTGAGGTTATATCAAAATATTCTTGAACCAACCGAATTTTAGCCATCTTTTTGCTAAACTTCAATTTTTGACAAACCTTACAATCTCGATGACCAATAGTTAACATGATGAAATCTGCATCTGTTTTAACTAGACTATCAAGTAAAGCAACATTCATTACTTGAAACTTAATTCGCCGATTCAAACATTGACAAATAACCCCTACCGTAATAAAACAAAGACTTATTCCAACAATGATCCTTACGAATTTATCTTTCATTACTTCATGTATTTTTTATATTGACGATAAATATCTTTATCATTAAACGGATTTCCTGAAATACGAATACTATCATATTGGTCTATTAGGAACACATCTATATTGGATTTCTTAAATAGAAAATTGCTATCTAACATCATATAGTTGGTATCGAGAATAATATCTCCTGCTAATTCCGGGTTAAATTTTCTCATATTTACTTGAAATACAAGAGGATCACCTGTCATAACAATATAATGTACTGGCAATTTCCATTTACTTTTATATTTCAACAGCTTCTCATTAAGTTCCAAGAAATCTACGATACACATAGAACAACTCCCATCAATAATAGAAACAAGCCTCAAGTCATTTGAATCTTTACTTATAATCGAAGCAAACTCACCCAATTGTAATTGTTTATATTCTTCTTTTACTTTTTCTTCTTTACAAGCATAAATACAAACAAATGATATCAAAATTATCCACAATATGTTTTTCATAGTTTATATCTTATTAATTTTGAAGGTTGTGAATGAATTTTATCTGCTGTACAATAAAAATATTCACCTTTACTATCCATTGTCATTTTATAAGCATATCGATCTAATATATATCTTTTCAGAGGTTTACCATTCCAGTCAAATTTATACACTTCACTCTTTTCTGGAATCGTATCAAGTACTTGTTCTCCTCCTTGATAAGTTCTATTCCCAAATAACAAATAAACACAAGAATCTGTAGTAACAACTGATTTATATGCGTAATGATCTCCATAAATTCCAACAACAGGAAGATCCTGTCCAACATCGTTACATACATATTTCACATCATAATGCCGTGGTCCTCGAAATGAATACAATAATCGAAGAGCATCTTTTGAATAAATATCAATTTGATCTATATAGGAGGAGGCACACCACAAACGATTGTGTTCCTCATTACCAAACATCACCACTCGATTGGTATTCGCAACCCAATATTGATATTTTGAAGAGTAATTACGTGTATCTTTTGACACATTATACTCGTCTCTTTTTATCAATAAAAAACGCTTTTCTCTATTATCGTATTCTTTATTGTGGGAATAATAAATATTCTGACCTATAAAATTTTCTTTATCATATATACATATATTAAAAACCCCAGCCACTCCCGGTAAAAAAATCTTTTTTGCTCGAAATGTTTCCCGACACTTCAATAACGTGTCTATATCTATTTCCGCAAAACAATTATCTATCATATCTATAATCCTAAAAGAACTAGGATTAATCATATCATCAAAAACAGCCCGTGCATCTATAAAACCTCCCGTTCCAATACTTTCTGAGAAACATCTTATTATATCATTTTTATTATTTAAATTATGAACTTCAATAAAATGCCCGTCATCTCCATTACAAGTCACAACAACCAAGGAATCTCTTATCAGGTTAAAATAGATAGATGTCGGAGATTCTATTGAAATCGAATCTGCTTTACAATATATCGTTTCGGGAAAATCTTCCACGTTGAAATTAGTCACAGGAATCTTTTCCTCTTTACATGAAAGTATCAGTACGCAAAAACAAAGAAATAATAATTGTTTCATAATTTTGTTTTTTGGGGAGGAAGGAAAGAATCAACTCCTCCTCCCTAGATTACTATTTAAATCTTATTCACCTCGATTTTAGCTTTTCTACACCATATTGACGTACCCTTATAAGAAGCCTCACAATTAGGCTCTTTACTCTCTGGTACGCAAGCAAATACCAAAACATCCATTCCCAACACTCTCGTTTTTACCACGCATACATATTTTTCCGTATCCGCTAATGACGGCGTCCGACATGCATCTATTACAGGATCATACATCAATCCATCTGGGCAATAAACAAACTCGTAATCATCAAAGAAACTCGCATAAACAGAATTTACGCAAAATACACTACTCATGCCCATAAATAATAACAAGGCTATCGACTTCAGTAATTTCCTTTTCATAACTCAAAAATTTAAATAAAACATATACTAAAGAGCCACACATCAGCCCTTCATTTTTTATTCAGCATCAACTGCAACAACTCTCCCAACACCGGATTAGAAGGTCTCAACGATTCAAAATCAATGACTTTTCCCTCCTTATCCAACAATAGGAATCGTGGTATTCCCCTCAATGCTATTTGTTTCGGGAATGGATCTTTATACCCCTTGTTACATATCAACTGTATTCCATTCATTCCCTTTTCCTTCAAGAAATCCAACCACTCTTTTTTATTTAAGTCCATTGAAATAGAAACCCACGTGATCGGTTTCCCAGCAAAACGGTGTTCCATATCTTTGATATAAGGAACCTCTCCGACACAAGGATTACATCCCGTAGACCAAATGTCTATAAACACATATTTCCCTTCAAAATCAGATAAAGCAACCCGTTTCCCATTCTCGTTTTTAAAAGAAAATCCGCTCAAATCCGTACCGGGTAAAACAGTCTTAAACTCTTGCAAGGACTTTTGTGCTTGTTCCGGCATCCGAGACAACAAGGCTACATTATCAGGATTTTTTACCATCGAACGTGCATTCTTGATCCGATCTTCAATTCCAAATAAATGACCTCGTAAAATCTCCATCCGTAATTGATCCATAATATAAGCTTCCCGCAACTTCTCACTTTTAAGCCCGACAGCCATATCAGTAATATAACTACCTCGTCCTTGAATTTTTATCATACCTGCGGCTAAACGTGCGTACAATAGCTCCTGCACGCAATCTGTCCAAGACGGATAATTCACTAATTCCGGCAATAATTCTAGTTTTAACACGGCATTCGAATACCCATTTTTCACAACCGGACGAGGAAAACCTTTACCGATCACCTTTGACGTAGCTACCCTTCCATACATCTTATCCAGTAACACTCCTTGGAAATAGGCAGTCAACATACGTTTCATTTCCGGTCGTAATGCACTGGCATCAATCTCGTTCTTGATACTTGCGTAAATATCATAAGACAGCTTCCCTCGTTTTTGATCAAAAACATCATCTCCATACCCCGGCCAGCGATCTGCATATTTTGCATTAAGTTCTGTCAACAAATTATTCAACTCATATTCTCCTCCGGTATAAACAGGTTTAATTCCCTCAAGCTCCATCCGATCTCCCGGCTTGGCCCAAACATTCCCAAAAAAAACTTTATAACAAGAGAAATTTATAAATTCGGGTTTCTCCAAAAGAAAGCTCAATTCAAAGCGCCCATCTTTTACTTCTGCCTGCCCTAATGTGAGAGTCATCATTCCGATCTTATGACTGACAGAAACTTGCGTTCCATCCGCAACTCCTTCCATCTTACCACTGATTGTTGTTTTCTTCTGATCATACTGTTCCAGTAACTCTTCCAACTGCATTTTTAATACTGGATCCGACGGACGCCGAGCCTTAGTCATCACCATATTTCCATCGGGATCGATCAAAATGAAACGAGGAATACTTTTCACTTTATACTTCTCGAAGAATGCGTGATTGAATGCATCCGGGGCAATCCCACAAATTCCCTTCATCCCGAACTCTTTAACCATATCTTTCCATTTCTGAGTATCGGCAGGTTTATCTGCGGACAAAGAAACAAACACGATTCCTCTTCCTTCAAACTCTTCTTTCAAACGCATCAAGTGTGGAATCTGATATTTACAAGGTCCACACCAAGTAGCCCACACATCAATTAGAACATATTTCCCCTTAAACATATACAATCCCCACTCTCTATCATTCACATCCTTAAACTGAATATTTACCGCTTTCTTCCCTTCTTGATTTACGTCTGACGCCATCAAATCCTGATACTGCTTTTTATATCCTGCCAATTGCTCTTTTCCCGCTTGAGTTATCACCATATTTTCCACCGATGAGATGACTTTATCCAATTGATACAACCATTGATTACGAATGATATTATCTAATTCCTGCAGGATATAGTATTCACGAACCTCGGCATTCATAATCCGTTCCGCTCTTCGTTGTAAAAAATTGTAGTTGTCATACGTAATTGACCCACAAGCATCCGCCATGTCATAGTAAATCCTCAAAACATCATCAATCCCCGGATATTTTAAATATGCAACATGATTGAACTTCATCTCTTGAAGAAAAACAAATGCCTCTGTAGGAATTTCTACCTTATCACTTGCCAACTGGTAATTTTGCAATTGCATTTCCAACCAACTATAATAAATTCGTCTTTCTTGCTCTTCCACGAATAGATTATCTTTCAAATTCGCTTTTGCCAAATCATCCATCGCCTCTAACCCAATATTATCTAACCATTCGATGTACTCCTTCGTGTAAAACATCTTCGGATCCGGAATTCTCTTATCCCGATCCGGCAATTGATAGAACATCATTTCAACCCGATACGTCAAAGCGTTCGGCTTCCCGAAAAACATCTTTTGTGTCCACTGATACAAATAACGATTTATCGCTTTTGAATCTCCAGAGAACTGCCAGTCTTTTTTCCGGACATCCACCGTGACCGTTTCATCCGGCAACACCCTTATCCAAGAAGTCCGATCCCCCGAAATCAAATAGAACAAATCACCACACTCCTTTTCCGGTAGTAAAATCACCGTTTCTTTCATTCCTTTCTCCGGGGCAAAACAAGCTCGCCCTCTTCCCCGGATACTGTTATAAACACAAACATTTTGATCCGCACCTTTAACAACCACTTTTCCCGGTCCTGCCCATAATTCAGAAAAACATAATAGGCTACACACGATAAATAATAAACGATACTTCATAATCTATTCCATTTTAATGAATATACAATTCGGGGGATTTGTTCTCCCTTCACAAATCCCCCGAATTTTATTTATTTTTTCAACTCTTTTTCTAACATTTCTTTTAGCTCCGGTGATGAAGGTCGAGGAGCGTCGACTGACACGACTCGCCCTTGTTTATCAAATACCATAAACCGGGGAATTCCCTTTATCTTGTAATCCTGGGCAATCTTACTCCATCCGGATGCATGTACCTGAACTCCTCCCAGCTCTTCCTTCTTAATGAAATCCAACCATTTCTGTTTATCTTTCGCTTCATCCACGGAAACGCCCAAGAATACCACGTCCGTCCCATGCATTTCCTGTTCCAACTTCTTCAAATGAGGGATTTCTCCTCGACAAGGACCACACCAAGTAGCCCACACGTCAACCAACACGACTTTCCCCTTGAAATCGGATAACGACACCTCTTTCCCGTTTACATCAGGGTAAGTAAAATCGGCAGCAATCGAACCGGGAGCCGTGTCATACAACGCTGTTCCGATAGCCTCAGCCCGAGCCTTTAGAGAAGGTGTTACCAAGTATTTTCCATAACGATCCATCAAACTTAGATATTGGTCATAAGACTTCAACCCGGCAAATACATTCCGTAACAAATACTCCCCTTTCAAACGATCTGTCTTCAAATACCCTAAACAAGTGCTTTGATAATCTACCGGATCATACTTCTTACCAGACGTCATATATCCAAAACTTGCATAGATACCGATCATTCGTGCTCCTTGAGGAAACAACAACACGTCATCCGTCGTGAACTTATCATCAGATATGATCGTGTTGTAAAATTCCGGCCAATCCTGACGTTCCGGATGAGCTGTTCTGGGAGTCTGCAAAAAGACTGCTGCATAATAGTCCACGTCATAATCAATCTTCTTTTTCAATAAAGCATCAAACTCTGCGTTACCGCTCTTTATCTTTTTTTTAATCGAATCAAGTTTAGAAACAAATACGGTAAATTCAGGAAAAAAGTCCTTATAATTACTGATTGTCAGCATAAAATAAACTGATTTCAAACGAACATCAGCCGCAAAATCTTCCCATTTATACAAGGCCACGTTCTCTTTAGTATTCTTTCCCGCCAACTCGGCCTTGTTTTCCAAAATATTAATATTGATTTTATCGCCACCCTTCACGTAAACCACAAAATCCATCTGTTTATCATTACCTACCGTGTAAAACCCCGGCTTTTCCGGGCAAAACAAAAATCCATAAGAACCATCTTCTGCCACCATGGTCGAAGCATAAGAATGTGTCGTCCCATCTTCTACACGATAAAGATGAACTTCCTTCAAACGATCATTTTTCACGAAACCCTTTATTTCCGTGTACTTTTGTGCATATAGCACCACGCCCATACAGGTTAAAAACAATAACAAACTAAATTTTTTCATACTCCCGATAATTATTTAAAATATACTAGTGATTTAGGCGGACAATGGCAAATGCCATCATCCACCTTATTTTCAAGCCAACTGAAAATTCTTTACAAAACGATGTTAGTTACGAAGCATAACATATCCGGCTGTTCCTTTACCGGAATAAACAAACGCAGGCTCCGTTTCGATCTCCGGTGTTTGCCCGATTACATTAAAACGATACAATTTCCAACCCGTCGCACTATTTGTCAATACAACCAAATGATTGAATACCTCATCCGCTGGAGCTCCATATCTACTAGTCGCATTTACAATGTAAACTATTTCTTCTCCCGGAAAACGTTTCAACTCACTTTCACGATTATCTATTTTGACATTCTTATACACCTTCAACACATCACCATCCGCTTCCTTTTTAGAATAATAAATACAACTAGCATATAAAGAAGTTCCCATAACCTTTGTCTCTGGCATTTCACAATGTGCAGGAACAGTATCAATATCAACAATCGGATAACTAGCCATGGAATAAGACATATCAAACACGTAATGCTCATCTTTATTTTTATTCTTCATTACAGCAAATGCAGTAGAGGGATTTCCCTCTTTCCGAACTAACATCCGAATCATATCTACATCCATATTCGTTGGAGAAATTCCACCCTCGGAATCTTCAGGGAACAAATTCATGGAACTACCACTGGACGATGTATTATAGAACGTACTTGTTTTAGTATCAAAAAGCATCACACCATAAGTACCCATCACCATATCAGGGTGCACTTCATACAATCCCGGTTTCGCATATCCCAACATTCCGCTATTCGGTGACATACCATAAATTGAATAAACCTTTCCTGCATTAATCGCATAAAAATCAGTGCTATACATTCCACAATTTTCCGGCTTACACACTTCTGGGACTTCATAAAAATAATCTTCATAATTATAAAACAGAGCCATGTTGTCTGCATTAAAGATCTTTATATCCTGATCGCTAAAAACATGAAAAGCTCTTTTATTATTCAACCGAGTCGTTGTTCCATCCGGATTCTGAATCACGGGAGTATAACGGGAAGACTGATATGCCATTTTTACCGGTTTCCCTTTTAACCGTTCTTGTCCAGAAGCGGTGATCAAATTTTCAATCTTCTTCCCATCCATAGAGATATAATCAATATCCGTTTCTCCGTTCTCCTCCTTCATCACGTACCACCCGGTACTTACATCCGATTGAACGGTCATCAACACTTGTTTTCGAACATAGATATCCAACTTGGGATCCCGTAGCTCATAAACCAAATTATAAGTTCCGGATTCATACGTCACTTCAAATGACAAGTCTTTTTCTAACGAAAGTGTATCCCGTTGCGGAGTAAATCCTGCCGTAACCGAAGGAGCTGCATACCACAAATGTATATAACGGGACTCATCATCCATATTCTCTAATACGGGAGTAATATTCAAAGTTGAACGGATTATTACCGTAGTATCTTCAAACCCGGAAATAGTTACAGGAAGTAATTCTTCATTAGAAATATAACTATAATTCCCCCGGTCATCAATACAGGATTGTACTCCCTGAAGAGATGTTATTAAACCTATTCCTATTAATATGTTCTTCAGTTTCATAATCAATTTCATTTTAATCATTCAAAAGTTACCAATGTACCGTCTGCCTCACTTAATGGATCATCCGGATGATTCGTATTATACTCCAATAATTTTTGTTTCACCTTAGAACTCAGATAATTAGTATAATCTGTATTCAAACGATCACCGTCAAAGTCCGAGAATCCGGTATTATCAATAATAAATTTCATTTTCACGGAACCCCAAGTTGGTCCGAAATAATATTTCCAATAGGTATCCCAATTGGTAGGTTTTACCGCCATAGACGTGGTCTTTACAACAAAATTCGTCCAGTCGTCAATTCCTGATCTAAAATACTCATTCTCCCCAATCTTCAACTCAATCCGAACCTCTTCCAATTCCAAAGAAGGATCACGCAAAACGATTAAAGGAAAACTTTTACGTACACTCCCTTTAGGAATCTTTAAATGCTCTAACATTTCCGGATCATCAAAAGCCACAAAATGCTTTCCTGCAATTGCCGATCCCGGTTGTCCAGCATTCGTTTGTTCCAAGATAAAAGGACGATCCGAATCTGTCGGGTACCCCATCGTCAGTATCTCAATAAACACGGTATCCCGCATCTGATCATCCGGTTGGATGAAAAAAGTATGGGCAATGCTATCTCGCTGACCATAAGTTGTATTTTCAAAATACAGGGCCGGATCATTTTCATACTCTAATGCTGAATTTTCTTTACAACTGATTGTACCCACAACCAATAAAAATATCAATATATTCGCAATTACTATTTTCATAATCTCTCTTTTTACTTAATCAAACACACTTTGGCTCTTAGGTATCGGAAGCAGATAAGCTCCTTCCGGAATAGTTTTATTCTTGGGCCAAGTAAATCTGGTAAAATTATGTTTCTTATAGAAAGCCCACATCTGTCCTTCTCCGAAGAATTCTTTCCGATACTCTTTCTCCATCCGGTTCAAAACATCTTGTTCCGTTACAAGTGAATTATCAATAGAAATATCCAGATTCCGAGCGATGCGATATGTTTTAAAATATCCACTAGCCTCAGACAAGGGAGAATCTTCCACCAAAATCAAATACATCTCAGCCAAACGAAGTACAGGCACAATATTCAGAGACTCATAAGTATCACTTCCCGTGTATTTTCTAAAATGATTCACTTTATTGGAATTCTGATAAGTCCTCTCTTCCCAATAACGATTTGCTTTATTTCTTATATCATCCGGGTGTATCGTACTTTCATACGCTGTATTAATATAAGCTACCGTCTGCCTCAAACTAGCATCGTCATCCTTAAATAAAGGTTGTAAGATCGTTTGATGTTGCGGATTATGTACCCCGAAAAGATGTTCACATTTCATTACCAAGTTTGTACCGACAGTGGATAAACTATATGTTGACTCTGTCGCCAAAGTAAATTTGGATGTACCATCTTCATTTTTAGCATCGATCACCTCTTTGGCAAATTTCACTGCATTTTCTTTATCACCAATCCAATGATAATAACGAGCTTTAGCCCCCTTCACTGCATAGTAATTAAAACGAACTTGCCGATAAAATTGCCACTCGTCTTGAGGCTTACCTTCCCAATCGTATGCGGGTTGATTCAACTGCGTATTTGACCCCACTAAAATCGGATCTTTCTCCAAAAGTTTTTCTGCAGCATCCAAATCCCGAATGATCTTCTCACATACTTCTTTGTAAGTGATAGTACGCAATTTACCAGGATCTTTCGTCATCTCTTCCTGATAAGGAATTGCAGGAACACTAGATACCCCATCCCCAGGAATAGGCCCAAATAGACGTAACAATTCTAAATGAAGGAATCCCCGCAATCCTAGTGCTTCCCCTTTGATCAAAGCCTCATTTCCATTCGTAAAAGTTACTCCGGTTGTTTCCAAATTTCCCAACACATTATTCAAATGCACGACACATTGATAGTACTTTTTCCAAAGTTTTTCAATAGCCTCTTCCGACTTTTCATGTGTATAGTCAAATGCACAAATATTATAAATCAAGGAGGTTTTATCCGTCGAAATTGTCCAATGTTGTGCTAACATCTCAGGTAAATACATGGACGCATCCCGGCCATAAAGTTCTTTGGCAGCCAATTGGATATACGCTCCCGTCAAAGCACTCTTAAACCCTTCTTCATTAGTATACATATCATCCTCTTTCATCTCGTTCCGAGGCCGTACATCCAACCAATCACTACATCCAGATCCTATTGCCAATAACAATAACAGGATACAGGCATATTTCTTTTTAATCATATTTCTCATAATCATACTCTTTTAAAATCTAACAGATAAAGACACTGAAAACTTGCGAGAGAAAGGATAAGATAAACCTCTCTCCTGTTTTATGGATGAAATTCTAAACACATCTTCCATGTAACCCGTTATGGTTAAATAAGAAATGCCTACTTGATCCAGCCACTTAGCCTCCCAGTCATATCCTAAAGAAATGGAACGACACTCCAACGTATTCTCGTCCATCACGAAACGACTTGTAGCATTTGTTGCCGTAAAATCCCGTACCCCCTTAAAGAAAGCATTATCTCCCGGATTTTTCCAACGATCATATAATACACGTTTATCTGCATTATCATAAGGCTTGATATTCTCTACTTTACTAACTAACGTGTAATTGTACATTTGTCCACCGTAACGATAACCAAATATGGCATTCAACGTTATTCCTTTATACCGGAACATCGTATTTAAATTACCCCATATTTTCGGCTCATTAATACCACAAGGTACTTTATCTTTCGCATCCCAAGTATATGTCTCTGTCCCATCTTTCTTTATATATATTTCTTTACCGTTACTAGGATCTATTCCCTTAGATTTTACGGCGAAAATCGTATTCATAGATTGTCCTTCCTCGTACATGAAACTCGGATTCCCCCCATCTTCTGAACTCATCTGTTCATTCAAAAATTCCAACGAATTTGAAATCTTTTTAATTTCATTCTTATTATGAGCCAAAGTTCCCCCTATCAACCAGGACAAATCCCGTTTTGTATCCCGAAGTACGTAAACATTCACTCCTAATTCGACACCAGTATTGGCAACCTGTCCCACGTTAGCCTTATAACTTCCAAAACCACTGGATGACGGTAACGTAATATCCGACAACAAATCATCTGTTACTTTGTTATAATAATCTGCATTGACACGAATCCGCCCATTAAAGAATTCCAATTCAGCACCCACGTTCAGTTGTTTGGTTTTCTGCCATCCTAAATCGCTATTTCCCATGGCCATCAAATAGACTCCATACCAACCTTGATAACTCGAACCTCCATAATCTTTAAAGGTTGTCATTGCTTGATAGGAATTAAAGGCCTGAGAACCGGATGTTCCGTAAGAAAGTTTCAAACGAGCAACATTCAACAAATTATTATCCATCATAAATGCCTCATGATGCAAGTTCCAACCAATTCCGATAGACCAAAATGGAGCATAACGATTATCACTACCAAATTTAGATGATCCTTCAATCTTGCATGAAGCATCTATAAAATAACGACGATCATAAGTATAATTCACGTTAGCAATTCCTCCCATCCGTCGAGAGAAACCTTCTGAACTTTGTGGGTGACCATCTTTTTCATACATGCTGGCCATACCGAGAAAATCCATATTAACATTAGAAATCCCTTCTGCCAAAATGGTGAAAAACTCGTTCTTTTCTTGAGCGAAATTATATCCTAATCCCACGTACAATTGGTGTTTCTCCATAAAATTCTTGGAATAATTCAACGTGAAATCTGCCTCATAATTGAAAGCTTCACCTGTTCCATAAGAATAAGTTCCTTTCCGTCCATAATCATCTTCCGAGTAATTGTCAAAATCAGTATGTTTAGCCGATTTATACACATCTGCACGATCCGTCTTTGAAGTAATCCCCAAACGCCCGCGGACAAACAACTCCGGTAAGATATGCCATTCTATCGCAAAATTATTTTGGATTTGCGTGTACCGACTCTCATCCTTACTGGGTAACTTCGCATTATAAAGTGGATTATATACAAAATTTCTCCTATTAAGGCTATTATAATAATAATTCTCTAACACTTTTATCAAATTCCCTTCTTCATCATAAGGAGTCCAATAAGAATTAATTTTCGCAAAATCATTAAATGTTCCATAAGGAGAATTATACGAACGGTTAGAAGAAACTTGTAAATCATTTTGGAATGTCAAGTTTTTATATTTGTATGAAAGAAAAACATTCCCGTTAAATGTTCTCCGGTTTGACCCTTTCATGGCACCGGCAATATCATTATACGACAAACCGACCGAATAACGATAAACTTCATCTCCTCCTTCAAAACGTAAACTATGTTTATGTCCCACACCTGTTCTCACGGGATATTTCAACCAATACGTATTCACTCCCCGCTCGGCATCCATCTTACGTTGATTATACAAATCCCATAGCTCTTGTGTTTGATTGGCATTTGTATTCTCATACAATCCAGCAGCCCACTCGTACTGCAATTTCTCTCTGGCATTCAGCAAGTCGTAAGATGTCAGATCTGGCGCCTCAATATTTAAACTACCTTTGTAAGTCACCCGAATACGTCCCGCTTCCGGCTTTTTCGTCACAATAACTACAACACCATTCGCTCCGCGGGTTCCATACATCGCTGTAGCACTGGCATCTTTCAAAAGAGTGATACTCTCCACTTGATTCTCATCCAAGTCCATCATTCGTTCCAAAGTAATCTCAAAACCGTCCATGATAAACAAGGGTTGATTTGTAGATTGCGTACTTCTGGAATCTTCCTGTAAATCTCTTACACCAACATCCAAACTGGAAGAACCACGTACCGTAATATCGGGTAATTTATTCGGGTCCGAACCAATATCAATATTGTCCGCAATATTAAAACTCGGATCAATATTCCGGATAGAAGACACCAGATTCCGGTTTCCAACCCGTTGAAGATCTTTCGCCGTAATCGTGGTTACCGCCCCCGTGTAACTCTCTTTTGCTTTCGTGAAAATACCGGTAACAACCACCTCATCCATTTCCGTCACATCTTCTTTCAGGACAATCGTGATCGGTTTGTCATTTTTCACCTGAAATTCTTGAGTCTTGTAACCCACAAAGGAGAAAATTAAAATCACCGTATCCTGTTTTGGAAAATCAAACTTAAATTTTCCATCAATATCCGTCACGAATCCCAATTGTGTATTTTTTATCCGAATCGTTACTCCGGGCAAAACCTCTCCCTTCACGTCCTTAACTACTCCGGAAACAGACATCTTTTGAGGAGCTTTCTGTTTTGTCGTGTCAACCACCACTCCCCGTTGGATCACGATCGTGTGATTATTCATCAACCGATAACTCAAATTTGTTCCTTGCAAGCATTTATCCAACACAACTTTAATATCCGTATCCCGGAAATTCAGATTTAAACCTCCGATTTCGGCAATATGCCGATCCTCATAAAGAAACGTGTATTCCGTGTTTGCTTCTAACAGACGGATCACACTCTCAAAAGAAGCGTCTTTCACAGACAACGTCACTTTTACCTCTTGGCTGTACACCGCAGCCGTCAGCTGCATCGCGGACACGCACATAAACAGGACGATAAACCTCATAATCAACCATGTTTTTAATAACCTTCTTTTCGGGAGAAGATGTACAATTCGCTTTTTTTTCATACATTTGTATTTTAAGTAAAACAATGCCAGTCACACTGGTACTAAAGGTGGAATAGTGCAAGTATTCCACCTTTTTCTTTTTATCTTTTGGTTACATAGATTTCATTATTCTTTATTCTAAACTTCACGCTCCCGGTAGCCTCCAGCATTTCTGCCAGCTTACTAAAATCATCATATCGCTCCACGTTACCGGAAAAACTAACCTGTTTACACCACTCGTCTTCAAAGGTTACTTTCAAATCATACCACCTTTCGACAATCTCCATTATATGTTCCAAACTTTGTTTTCGAAACACGAAATTACCATCTTTCCAAGCCGTGTAGAGAGCAACATCCACTTGTTCTTTTCTTATATCTCCTTGCGGATCAACAATCCCTTGTTCATTAGGTAATAATTCCATGCATTTACGATCATAAGTTGTCAACAACACCTTTCCTGTTACCAGCGTCGTAAATTGACATTTCTCATCCTTATAAGAACGAACATTAAATTCGGTCCCCAACACCCGAACTTCATTCCCATTCATAACCACGATAAAAGGCTTTGTCGTATCTCGCTGTACTTCGAAATAAGCCTCTCCTGACAGATACACCCGTCTCTCCTTTCCTACAAAACGTACCGGATATTTCAATTCGGTCTCCGAATTCATATAAACCAATGTCCCATCTTGCAATCTCACTTTAAATTCACCACCTCGGGGTACGCGCATAATATTATAAGCCAAATCACCTTCTTCTTTATTTCCAAAATAAGATACACCATTCCCATCTTTCACGATATTCACACCCCTTTCACTTGCTAACGAATCTACGGTTTCCGTACCCAAAATCACTTTATGCCCATCTGCCAACACCAATTCCGCTTTTGTTACTCCCGGAGCAATTGTCACCACTTCGGCTACCGGATGAATTTCCTCCTTATCTCTAGTCAGATAAAAGCCAATTCCAACAACGAATAAAGGCAATACAATT
>ERZ827150.2301-NODE-2301-length-20964-cov-5.955904_pt1 | contig 20964 bp, 19 predicted proteins | sample MGYA00519779_ERZ827150 | MGnify/ENA primary metagenome ERZ827150 (study PRJEB31778, sample SAMEA3449267) | human gut metagenome | biome: human gut; feature: human-associated habitat; material: faeces | place: United Kingdom | collected 2010/2012 ...
TGACCGATACTTCGGCCAATTTGGAACCGGATGTGATTTCGGCTTACGATATAGGCGTTATACCGTTCAATTATTATCTTGACGGGGACGAGCGCACCTGCATGGACATTGCCGCGTTCGACGGCAAAGCGTATTACGACGCCATACGCTCCGGCGCAAAGGCTTCCACGTCTCAGGTGCCGCCGCAGCGCTATATTGAATATATGGAGCCTGTGCTCAAACAGGGGCTTGATATACTGTTCATAGGCATGTCCTCCGGCATAAGCGGATCGTATTCCTCCGCCGAGACCGCCGCGCGGGAGCTTAGGGAGCTTTATCCCGAAAGGAGGATAGTTACGGTTGATACGCTCGGCGCATCGCTTGGCGAAGGTCTTTTTGTTATACGCGCGGGCGAAATGATGCGCGAAGGTGCGGATATGGAAGAAATTGCGCGGGAAATAATCAATATGCGGCACAAAATGTGCCAAGTATTCACAGTGGATGATATTATGCATCTGCGCCGCACGGGCAGGCTGTCCAACATAGCCGCCATGATAGGCAGCGTGCTGAACATAAAGCCCCTTTTGAAGGGCGACGGCGAAGGCAAAATAGTTTGTTTTCAAAAAGTGCGCGGCAAAAAGAACGCACTCAAGGCCATTGCCGCAAAGTATGATGAGCTTGTAGAAAACGCCGCCGATCAAATCGTCGGTATAGCCCATGCGGACTGTTCTGATGATGCGGCGGCACTTGCGGAAATGATAAGGGTCAAAAATCCGCCCAAGCAGATAATGACCGTGTGCTACGAACCCGTAACCGGGGCGCACGTTGGCCCCGGCGCGCTGGCGCTGTTTTTCATGGGCAGCAGCCGCGAAGCGATTTAAGCTGCATTCTTACGGCTTCGGCCTTCTCCGCGGGCGTGCGCGCGCTCAGCTCATGCACAATATAGTGCGGGGCTATCGCGTCTATAACGCGGCGCATTGCGTCCGTTTCAAGCGGCGAGTGGGTATCCAGCGCTAATATGCGCGCGTAGCTTTGCGCGCTGCGCTCATCAAAGCTTTCGGCCGGTGTGATAACCTTTGTGTACTCCTCAATGGGCATATTCAGGCTACATTTATGCAGATGAATGCCCAGTATGTGTTTTTTTACCCTCCAATGGGCCGCGACAACGTTTAATATGGCGTCCGCGGCCCCCTCCTCTTTTTGGGCTGTAAGCAGTCCGTTCAGCCTCAGCGCAGCCATAAGATGCCCCGTGTCCAGCATTATACCCTTGTTTTCGTATTCAACAAGGCTGAGCATCAGCTCCGTTTCCGCGCTGTTTATAAGCGTCATGCCCGGCACGAAAAGGTTTTCAAAAAGCAATGTGAAGCTATACTTCCTGCCGCGCATAACTCGGTTTATAAGCGCAGCCGTTGCGCGGATGACTTCCTCGTTAGTATGCAGCGCGTAGTTGCCCAGCACTTCCTCGTTTGATATATCCGCACAGTGAAAAACCGCATACTTCGCGCCCAAGGCTTCCGCGCGGTCCATGTCCTCGATTATCTGCCGCTCGAATCCCGCCGCATCAGCGCAGCAGTAATATTCCCGCCATGTTTTTTCGCTGCCGAAATGCTTATTCAGATATTCTGTATTGCCGTTATAGAAATCTATCCAGTTGGGATAAAACATAAGGTGGTAGCCCACCGCGCTGCCCTTTACTATATCCGTGCCGTAGGGCGGGCAGGATATTACCTCCGCCCCATCGCAGCGGCAATCATTATGGATATATTCATAAAGCCCATCCCTGCCGCCGAGCGGCGCAAGCATGGGCAAATTGGATACTATGTTGACCAGATTAAGCGTCAAATTTCAACCTTCTCCTTCACGGCAATGTTTTCAAGATATGCTTCGCCCGTCGCGCTGTCTGTCGCCGTATCGGCCTGCACACAGGCGCAATTTGGCAAATACCAGTCGTAAAAGCCTTTTTTAGGCCTGCCTGCCGCGCTGAGGAGAGCCATTATCACTCCGCCGTGCACAACGAATACCAGTCTGCTTTCGCCCGCGTTTTCCGCGGCGCGCACGCATTGCCAAAAGGAAGCGAGTATTCTTTCGGTAAAGGATGCTATGCCCTCCCCGTTCGGGCAGCGTCCCATGCAGCCGCCGTCTACCCATGCGCGGTAGGCGGCGTCGTTCACCATATCGTCCGCACTTCTGTCCTCAAAGTCGCCAAAGTCCATCTCGCTAAGGCCGCTTACTATGCACTGCTCCGCGTTTGGGAAAAGTATGCGCGCAGTCTGCTGCGTTCTTATCAGCGGGGTAACTATAACGCTTTTAAGCGCGCTGTCCCCTCCGGCCGCTTTGGCGGACGCTATGCCTTCTTCACACAATGGCGAATCCGTGCAGCCAATGTAACGATTGAGCGCATTGCCAACGGTTTTGGCGTGCCTTATAAGATATATCCTCATATTTGCCCCTTTATTATAGTCGGTATGCCGCACACCATGCGCACCACGGCCTCGGCATCCTTTGCAAGCAGAACGCAAAGCCTGCCGGCCGCCTCCCGCCCGAGGCGCATTTCGCGCCCAATGGGTATTACGCCGCTGCCGACCTCGTTGCAGATAACAACCTCCTTATCCGCAAGCGCATCATATAGCTCCTGCGTGCGCGTATGGTCGGCAAAAAGAATGCTCTGCACGCCGTACACCACCCTTTTGCCGTCAAACGGATCGGTTGTAAAATCATCGTCCGAATAGCCAAGGCTTTTTGCAAATTCGCGTTTTCCGCTCGCTTCGGCCCCAATTATCAATATCATATATTTACCGCCTTTGAAACAAAAACATATGCCGTAAGCATTATAAGCTCGCTCATTTGTATGGAAAAGCCCGCAAGGTCGCCGCTCATGCCGCCGAACTTCTTTATTGCCATGCGTCTGAGCGCAAAGAACGCCATTACTGCGGCAATCACCATCGCCGCGCCGCCAATGCCCGCGATAAGGATAACTCCCGCCGCGCACAGCGCGAATATGCAAAGCAGTATCCATGCCGCGCCCTTAGCCCCGGCGGAGGTAAAGGCACTTAGCAGTCCTTCGTGTGCGGATACGGTAAGCGTGCTCATAAGCGCGCCCACGGCGCGGCTTATCATATGCATAAGCCCCATTATCAGCGCGGTATTATAGCATAGCTCAAGCTCGCTTGAAAGCGCAAAGTACCCAAGCATATACATGCCGAAGCTTATAACAGCAAACGCCCCCGCGTGGGAATCCTTCAGTATTTCCCTTTTGCGCTCTGCCGGTTGATGGCTGCTCAATGCGTCCGCAGTGTCGCAAAAGCCATCCATGTGTATCCCGCCGGAAAGCAGCAGCGGTATAAGCGCAATGCCCGCCGCAAAAAGCGTTTGCCGCATTTTAAGCCGCAGGCATACCCATACCCACAGCGTAAGCGCCAGCCCTATCGCCGCCCCTACAAGCGGCAGCGCGCAGAGCATATAGCGCATGTTTTCCTTTTTCCATTCAATGCGCGGCATGGGTATGCGCGAAAACATTGCAAAAGCCATGGCTATTGATCTTAACGCATTCATATCAGCTTCCCCTTCAGCACTATCGGTATGCCCGCAACCAATTCATACACATTATCCGCCATCTGCGCCAAGGCAATATTTATCCTCCCAAGCGTGCGCACATAGCGCATTGTTTCATCGGAATATACTCCGGCGTCGCTGCCAACGTCGTTGGTTATCACTATAAGATTACTGCATTGCGCCGCAACGTGCTCCACGCCGCTTATAACGCGCGCGTAAGGATCGCTCACCTTGCCCGCATCGTCAAACATTTCGTTGGCGGTAAGGTTGCATATGCATTCAAGCAGCGCCGTGCCGCCTTTTTTGTCCAGTTCAAGCGAAGCATAGTCGCGGTAGCGCTCAATTGTTTCAAAGCCTTTGCCGCGGCGCATCTCTCTGTGCTTGGCTATCTTTTCCGCCCCGCCCTCGCCATATGGCTGCATTGCGGCAAGATAGTACCGCGGCCCGTTCAGCCGCACGGCAAGGCTTTCCGCATATGAGCTTTTGCCGCAGGCCGAGCCGCCCGTCATAAGCGTTATCACTTTATTTCTCCTCCCTGCGGCGTATATGCGTCCACGTTTATGTCCTCAAACGTAGCCATGGTGTTATATACGCTGAGCGCCATATCCATAAGCGGAATTATGCACACGCCGCCCGTGCCCTCGCCAAGGCGCATATCGGCATAAAGCGGCGGCTCAAGGTCAAGCTCCTTCATAATGCGCTTCGCCGCGGGCTCCGCCGAAGCGTGGCTGGGTATCATTGCAATGCTGCACCTTGGGCAAAGGCGTGCGGCTATAAGCGCAGCCGCGCTGCTTATGAACCCGTCTATTACCGTAGGCACCCTGTAGAGCGCGCCGCCTATGAACGCGCCCGCCATCGCCGCCATATCGAACCCGCCAAGCTTGCCGAGTACATCGAACGCATCCTCCTTATCCGGCTTGTTCACGGCAATACCGCGCGCTATTGCGCTGCGCTTTCGCATAAGCCCGGCGTCGCTGAGCCCCGCGCCGCGGCCAACGGCTTCATCAATCGGCGTATCCGTAAGCACGGCCGCCACGGCGGATGCGGTTGTGGTGTTGCCTATGCCCATTTCGCCCGTAACTATCAGCTTATAGCCCTTCTCTTTCAGCTCCCTTACGGTATCTATTCCCGCCTGTATTGCCCGCATAGCCTGCTCCGGCGTCATTGCCGGGCCAAGGGTAAAATTCATTGTTCCGTTTGCAACGTGCCTGTCCGCAACGCCGTCCGCTCGCGTAAGCATGCCCACGTCAACGGGATACACCTCTGCGCCCACGGTGCGTGCCATTGCGCACACGGTGCTTTTGCCGTGCGCGGCATTCGCGGCAACTATCGCCGTTACCTCGCTGCCGGTTTGTGTGACCCCTTCCGCCACAACGCCGTTATCCGCGCAGAACATGGCAACGCAGCGCCGCGATATGTCCACGTTTGCGCCGCCCGTGAGCGCAGCCGTTTTTATCACCATTTCCTCCAGCTTACCAAGGCTGCCCAGCGGCTTTGCAATGCTGTCCCAACGGCGCTTTGCCAATGCCGCCGCGTTCATGTCCGCATCCGGCATGGCTGAATTGAGTCCGTTTATGTATTGCTTATAATCTACTGCCATCGGGAAAGCATCTCCTTCATGTATGCATAAACATCCATGCCGTACACCTTTTCAAGCGTATCGCGGTTCAGCGCCGTATTCGTATCGCCTATCGCCGCCATGCAGCCATGGTCGAGCAGCAGCGCGCGCGTGCCGTATTTTTTCGCAAGGGAAAGATCGTGCACCACGCTTATAACCGCCCTGTTGCCCTGCGCGAGCCATTCTTTTATCAGCGCGAATACCTGCCGCTGATATATCAAATCAAGGTGGTTCGTGGGCTCATCAAGCAGCAGATACTTCGGGTCCTGCGCGAACACCTGCGCAAGGAACGTCCTTTGCAGCTCCCCGCCGGAAAGCGTGAGCACGGATTGCCTGCGCTGCGCCGCCATGCCCGTTTTTTCAAGGGCAAGCTCAACCATGCGCTCGTCGTCATCGCAGCGCCTTGCAAGCACCCCCGGCGAATAGGCGTATCTGCCAAGGCGCACGACTTCTTCCACGCTGAACGAATACCCAACGTAATGGTTTTGCGTGAGCACGCCTATGTTCTTTGCCAATTCAACAGGCTTCTTTTTGCGTATGTCCTGCCCGTTCAAAAGTATTTGCCCCGTGTATGCAACGCCGCCTGTAACGGCGTTTATTATGGTGGACTTTCCCGCGCCGTTGGGGCCGGCTATCATAAGCCATTCGCCGTCGTTCACGGCAAAGGATACGCCCTTAACTATGTCCAGCGCGCCGCAGCGCACCGAGAGCGACTTTACCTCAAGCACGTCCGCTTTTCCCCCTTGCGCGATAGAATATTATTATAAACGCAACCGCGCCTATAAGGCTGGTAACAACGCCTATCGGCAGCTCCAGCGGGCTTAACAGCGTGCGCGCGGCAAGATCGCACAGCATAAGGAATATTGCACCCGCAAACGCGCTTGCGCTCAGCAGCCGCCTGTGATTAGGCCCCGCTATGAAGCGCGCCGCGTGCGGCGTAACAAGGCCCACGAACGCTATCGTTCCGCCTATTGACACGCATACGCCTATCAGCGCAGATACGCATATGAGCACCGTCAGCTTTGTCCTTTTAACGTCCACGCCAATGTTTCGCGCATTATCCTCCCCCACGGCGAACGCATTCAGCTCCCTTGCCTTTATAAAGAGAATTCCGCCGAATATTGCGAACGCCGCCGCAAGCGCAAGCGCGTTTGCGTATGTTGAACCGTTAAGGCTGCCCATAGTCCAAAACGTTATCTGCTTGAGCTTGTTTGACGCAAACGTGATTATAACGCTCATGGCGCTGGATACAAACATTGAATATATAACGCCTATAAGTATTATTGTATTTGTTGAAAGTGAAAAATCAAGCCTGTATGCAAGGCCAAGAATTATCAAAAGCGATATGAACGCAAACAGTATTGCCATAACCATCGTGCCGGCGAACGGGAGCGAAGGGAACGATATGCCAAACGCAATGGCAATAACCGCGCCGAGGCTTGCGCCGGAGGACACGCCGAGCGTAGAGCCATCGGCAAGCGGGTTTTTCAAAAGGCCCTGCATTGCCGCACCGCAAAGCGAAAGCGACGCGCCCGTGAGCGCAACGCACAGCACGCGCGGCAGCCGCACGGTAAGTATTATTGACGCGGGCAGCTCCTTTGGCATGTCCAGCCCCAGTATCGCGCGGCGAAATATCTCCGCCGTGCTTTTAAGCGGCACGTTCACGCTGCCCAAGCATACGCATATAATGGCGGTCAATATGGCTGCCGCCGCAAATATTATGTATTCATATGCCCTGAAGCCTTCCTGCGTTCCGTTCATAAGCGTATTATACCATCAATATCCGATTATTCCCAATAAAAAGCCGCTCCCGCAGCAGCTTTCGCCGCGGGAGCAGTATTTAGCAGTATATGCCGCTTATTCGGCGATCACAAAATCATAAAGCGCCTTTGCGCCGTCAAGCAGCCTGGGCGCAGGACGGCTGAGTTCATTGTTGGCAAGGTTGAGCACCGCGTTGTTCTTAACGGCGGTCAGCTCGCCCCAGCCTTCGCGGCCCAGTATCTCCTCAACAGGGGTCGGGCCTTCGCCATAATACATGGATATGGTCACTATGTAGTCCGGGTTGCGCTCAATTACCTGCTCCTGAGAAATCTCGCCCCAGCCTTCAACATCGCTGAAGCAGTTGGTAAGACCCATCATGGTGGCTATTTCGTCCATGAAAGTGCCCTTGCCAGCGGTCCAAAGGCCCCACTGGAGCGGAGAAACTTCAAAGTAAACGGTCTTTTCGCCTTCCACCTTGTTGGCGGCAATCTGCTCAAAGCCTTCCTTCATCTGCGCAATAAGGCTTTCGGCTTTGCTGTCGCGGCCTATCACCTTGCCTATAAGGGCTATTGAAGTATACACGCCTTCTATATCCTGTGCGTAGCATTCAACTACCTTTATGCCCGCTTCCTCTATTTTGGCTATAACGTCCTGGTCCTGATCCATTGCGCTGGTTATAAGCACATCCGGCTCAAGGGCAACAATTTCCTCTATATTCGTCTCGGAGCCGGACTTGACGGATGCAACGTCGAACACCTCAGCAGGATAGTCGCAGTATTCGCCGCGGCCCACCACCAGCTCGCCCGCGCCAAGGGCGTAGACGATTTCGCATTCGCCCGCACTAAGAGCGACTACCTTGCTCGCCGGCGCATCAAGCGTTACCTCGCGGCCCATCATGTCCGTTACGGTAATACCTGCGGGTTCAGGGTCGGCGCTCTGTTCGGGCGCTGCGGTGTCCGCAACGGGTGCGGTAGTTTCGGGCGCGGTGGTGTCCACAGGGGGCGTCATATTGCCGTTATCGGCAGGCTGGCATGCCGCAAGGGCAATGCACATCATGGCCGCAAGCAGCACGGCCAGCAGTTTTTTAGTGTTTTTCATGTTAAAGAAAACTCCTTTCCTTTGTTTAGAGGCAAATAAAAAGGCCGCAGCTTCCGGAATACAAGCTGCAACCATAATATAGGCGACCCGCGCCATATAAGTTTCACTCAATCCCAGAAGTTTTCCGTGCGAAAACAGGTTTCCCGACTTAGCTTCATCCTAACAAAGCGCCTTCCCGCCCGCTTTTATAGGCAGTGACATAAGTGCTTCTTCATCCGCATCACGGTTACTGGGATAGTTCGGAGCTTTCATCCGATTCCCCGGTCTTTATGGTGGCCGCGCCGCGCCTTAACGCGGCAGTATAATCGCACGCTGTTTACTTTTTACCCTTGTATTATAGTGTGGATGGGGTGATAAGTCAAGGTTAATGAGCTTGTATTGCCGCCACGTCAATGCTATACTGTTTTCATCTATGATTATGAGGTAATTTATTATGTATCTCCCCGATAGCATTGCGCGGTGCGTAAGCGCGCTGCCTTATGAGGAAAGCGGAATCGGCATGTCCGGCTCAAAGGTGCTGTGCTATGAAAACATGGTGCTTAAAATCGGTACGGATTTGGCTGACCATGAGCGCAGCTGCAATATTCTTGGCTTCCTTGAAGGCAAGCTGCCTGCCCCGCGCATAATTGAGGTCGCCGAAGAAAACGGCACTAACTATCTGCTGATGACCCGCATACGCGGCAAAATGGCCTGTGCAAAGGAATATATGGATAATGCGCCCGCGCTTTTGCCGCTGCTTGCAAACGCCATACATATGCTTTGGAACGTGAATACGGCGGACTGCCCGTATCAGAACATGCTTGAAGCGAAGCTTGCCTTTGCAAAGCGCAATGTTGAGCAGAGGCTATGCAGCACGGATGACGCCCAACCCGGCACATACGGCCCGAACGGGTTCAGCGGGCCGGAGGAGCTTTATAACTGGCTCATAGCAAACAAGCCGACCGAACAGCGCGTATTTTCGCACGGCGATCTTTGCCTGCCGAATGTGTTCATAGACAACGGCAAAATAAGCGGCTTTATAGACCTTGGCTGGGCCGGCGTTACGGACATATATCAGGATATAGCTCTGTGCTACCGCAGCCTTGTAAACAACCGCGATGGCAGATACGGAACAACGCACCCGTATTTTGATGCGGATGCGTTGTTTAATCTGCTTGGCATAGAGCCGGACAGGGATAAGCTTTTCTATTATACAATGCTTGACGAGCTGTTTTAGGCTTTATTTCACAATAGGCCTGCCTACCCATTGCTCATCCGGCGCAACGCACAACCATTTAGCTATGGTCGGCGCGATATCAAGTATGCTTATGGGTTCGCCCGTGAATTCATCCGGCGAACCATGCTCCGGTATTATTACGGGAATCGTCATGTCCTCCGGCGCGTCGCTGCCGTGGTTCATGTCGTGCCCGCCATGATCGGCCGTAATAATCACCTTGTATTCTTCCGGCGTTGCTGTAAGCACGCGCTCTATGTTGGCCCATTCTTCGCTTACTATATCAAGATATTCTTCACTCATCCAGCCGAAACGGTGCCCGGTTTCGTCCGCCCAGCCAAGATAAAGGAATATAAAGTCCGGCTTTTCGGCGGCCATTGCGGCTATCGCCGCGTCCGTCACGGTGCGGTCGGCCTTTATCCCCTGCTCGTGAAACATGGCGCTGCACAGCGAACAATCAAGCATGCCGGGCATTGCCAGATCCCTAAGCTGCTCCCACGTATAATAAAAAGCGCAGCGCTTACCGGCATTGTGCAGCTTTTCTATAAGCCCATCCACGGGCCGCGCCATGGGCACGAACGTATTCGTCAGTATCCCGTGCCGCTGCGGCACAACGCTATGAAACAGCGACATATGGCATGGCAGCGTTACGGACGGAAACACCGTTTTCGCCTGCATATCCTTATAGCGGCAGCTTTTCAGCATATTGTCCGCATATTCGCTGCCGCATGCGGCTATGCTGTCCGGCCGCATACCGTCCACCAATATAAGCAAAACCTTATCCATGGTATCCTCCGAGTAAAACAAAAGCGCCGCACATAATGCAGCGCCATGTTCTTTTTTTGAAAAACGCGCACCCGCCGCTCGACATAAAGCACCATAGGCGGCACACAATAAGCTAAGCTCCGGCCATGCATTCCCGCGGCACATCGGATTTTCCGCTTAATGCTGCTTCCGTCAGGACCTGACATGGTTCACGGCATCCGATTGCACAGGACACAGCCTTCAATGCTTCGCCCTTGTTCCAGCCCCACAGCGCTTCGCCTCACGGCGGGAATCACACCCTGCTATAGCGGATTGCAGGTACAGGGCACCGCTAACTCCCCGCTTGGCGCGCAAGAATATTGTATCCGTTTCCGCGCCGCTTTGCAAGCTAATTTTTCAATTCAAACGGCACGCTTTTACCGGATGGATATAAAACCTCCCCCGATGATTCACCGGGGGAGGTTGCTTTGCTTTTTATGCCGCGCTTTATGTGGCAAAGCCGGTGAAGGCCCACGCCACCAACACGAACAGCAGCAGTATTCCGAGAGCTATTGGCAGAAAAACCGCAAATGCGGAAAGGATAAGGGCTTTAAGATCCCCCTTTTCCAAGCCGCCCTCCTTGTGTATTTCATCGGAGAGAGTCTCTGCTTTCTTTGGGTCATACTTTTTAAGCCTTCGAAGCCTATCAATAAGCATGACTTACTTTTCCTCTTTCTTGCCATTCCGCTCAAAGAGATATTTGCCGTTTTCGTCTATCTTCTTATCCAGGAAATGGCAGGCTACGAAATGGCCGGGCTCGACCTCCACATACGGTGGGGGTACGCGCTTGCATTTTTCGCAGGCCATATAGCAGCGGGTGTGGAATTTGCACCCTTCCGGAGGACGGATTGGACTTGGGATATTGCCTTCCAGAATAATACGATCCTTGCTGGCGGAATCGGGATCCGTCGTGGGGATGGAGGAAAGCAGCGCCACGGTATACGGATGGCGGGGATCCTTAAATACCTCTTCAGCCGTACCAAGCTCCACCAGGTTGCCAAGATACATAACGCCGATACGGTCGGAAATGTAGCGGACAACGGACAGGTCGTGGGAGATGAACAGATATGTCAGATTCTCGCTCTCCTTCAGCTCCTCAAGCAGGTTGATTATCTGGGACTGTATGGACACATCCAGTGCGGATACACACTCATCGCAAACGATGAACTTGGGCTTTACAGCCAAAACACGGGCAATGCAGATGCGCTGACGCTGACCACCGGAGAACTGGTGAGGATAGCGATGGAGCATATAGCCCTGCAAGCCGCACTCCTCCATAACGCGGAGTATGTACTCCTTCATCTTGGGGTCGCGCGCCTTGAAGAACTTATGCGTAACAAGACCCTCGCCTATTATCTGGCCCACGGTCATGCGCGGGTTAAGCGAAGAATAGGGGTCCTGGAATATAATCTGTATATCCTTACGCAGAACGCGCATTTCGGAATAGTTCAGCCGGCTGAGGTCAATGCCGTTGTCCAGCATGGCTTCATACTCCCGGAACTTAGCATCGTCCTTATACTTGGCCTTGATAGCCGCCACGTTTGCTTCCTCATCCTTAAGCAGGGCATTGAGCATATCAAGCTTTTCCTGCAAAGCCCTTTTCCTTGCCCTGTAAAGCTGCGCCTTGTGCAGGGCCTTGCGAATCTTGGGCTGAGGATTCTTGAATTCCTTGTCGGCCTCAATCTCCTTGGCAATAGCCTCGTTAAGGGATATCTCGCCGTCCATATCCCGCATCTGCTCCCTGATTTTGGAAATCTGGATATTTGTGCGGTACTTTTTCAGCAGCGCCTCCGCGCCTTCCCTCGGGTCGTCAAGCGCGGCAAAGCCGCCCAGTATCTTAACAACGTTCTGGAAAGCGGTCTGCGCTTCGGCCTCAAGCAGGTTCTTGGTCTGATGCTGATAGAACGTAGCCTGCTCGCCCGCCTTTTCCACTTCCGCGGCGGCAGAGTGAGCCTTAGCTTGCTCCTTCTTATATCGCTCAATCATCTTGGGCGCCCGCATCAGGGTCTTTGCCACGTATTCGGGGGCAAAATCCTCCAACGTGCGGCCGTAATACAGGGTGCTGCCCGCAGTCTGATCGTATAGCTGAAGTATGGTTCTGCCCAGCGTGGACTTACCGCAGCCGGATTCGCCCACCAGACCGAATGTTTCGCCGCTGAAAATATCTATTGTGATATCCTCGTTGGCCCTTACATACAGCTGTTCTTTCTGGAACCACTTAGTTTTGGCTACAGGAAAGTACTTTTTAAGATTTGTGATTGACAACAGCTTTTCCGTGTTCTTCACTGCAGCGCACCTCCTTCATGGGATAGAAACAACGAATTCTCTGACCGGGGAATACTTCATTGAGCGTAGGCTCCTCTTCCAAGCAGCGCTGAGTGGCGTATTTGCACCTTGGCGCGAACTTGCAGCCCTTGGGCAGCGCCAGCGGATGCGGCACCACGCCGGGAATGGGCTTTAGCTTGGTGCCCACATTGTCCATACGGGGGATGGAATGCATCAGGCCCTCCGTATAGGGGTGGCTCGCCGGGCAGTCCTGGCTGAATATGGTTCGCGCAGATGCCTGCTCCACAACCTGACCGCAGTACATAACAACCACATCGTCCGCCATTTCGTTTATAACGCCCAAATCGTGGGTTATGAATATTATGGCGGTGCCATTTTCGCGCTGAAGCTCGTTCATCAGGTGCAATATCTGTGCCTGAATAGTAACGTCCAAAGCGGTGGTAGGTTCGTCCGCTATAAGTATCTTGGGCTTGCAGGCAAGCGCCATTGCTATCATGACACGCTGCCGCATACCGCCGGAAAGCTGATGGGGATACTGAAGCAGTACCGTTTCGGGGTTAGGTATCTGCACGGCATAGAGCATCTCCACCGCCTTCTTCTCCGCTTCCTTCTTGCTCATCTTCTGGTGAATTATGAAGGGTTCGCTGAGCTGACGCTTGATGGTGAACACCGGGTTCAAGCTTGTCATGGGCTCTTGGAATATAACGGATATCTTATTGCCGCGTATGGAGTACATCTCCTGTTGTGAAAGCTTGGTCAAATCCTTGCCTTCGAATATAACTTCTCCCTCTGCAATATAGCCATTGCCATCCAGCAGTTGAAGGATGCTCATGGCGGATACGGATTTGCCGGAGCCGGACTCGCCCACTATACCTATGGTCTTGCCGGAATCCAGCGAGTATGATACGTCGTTGACAGCCTTAACAATACCTTTTCTGGTCTTAAAATAGGTATGAAGGTTTTTTACTTCTAATAAAGCCATTTCTTTGCCTCCATCCATTATTTCTCTTGGGAGCTCTTGGGGTCAAGAACATCCCGCAGGGTGTCGCCGATGATGTTGATGCTGATAGTCGCCACAGACAGCGCAATGGCGGGGAACAGCCACTGCCACCAGAAGTTCTGGATGACTATGGAGTTGTTGGCGCCGTTAAGCATATTGCCCCATGTGGGCTGCGGCTGCTGTACGCCGAAGCCCAGGTAGGAAAGGCTGGACTCGGTAAGCATGCATCCTGCAAAGTCCAAAGTGATGTTCACCAGAATAATGGATATGACGTTGGGAAGAATATGCTTGAAGGCTATTCTGTTCTCCTTTACGCCCATTGACTTGGCAGCAATTACGAACTCCTTCTCGCGCTCCGCCAACACCTGAGCGCGAATCATGCGGGCAAGACCCGTCCAGCTCAGCAAGCCAAGTATTATCATGATTATGAATATTCTGGTATTTTCGCCTATCGGCATCGTTCGTATGACGTAGGAAAGCATCATGGCGAACGGCAGGAAGGGCAGCGAGGAGAAAATCTCCGTTATGCGCATGAGCAGCATATCCACCCAGCCGCCGAAGTAACCGGAAAGGCAGCCCACTATAACGGCGATTATGGTGGAAACCACAACGGCTACCGCGCCGATGGTCATGGTCATCTTGCCGCCGTGTATGATTCGGGTGAGTATGTCGCGGCCTCTGCTGTCGGTGCCGAGAGGATAGCCGCTGAAGCCGACGCTTTCCACCAGCTTATCTTCGCTGTCTACCATATAGCTCTGCTTGGAGCCGGTGTAGACAAGGCTGCACCTGTCGCCATCCACGTTGCACTGGCCGCCGTCGTTATGACCCCATGCGTACACGTTGCCGGTTTCGCTGACTGCCACAAAGTGACGGGTACCCGCCTTGACTCCCACTATCTTTTCGTTTGCGGTAGCTTCGGGGATATCCTTTTCACCGTATTCGGAGGCGCCGAATACCACCATGCTGCCATCGTCCATTACGAAGCAGTAGCAGTTATTGGTAGCGGCAATATCCAAAACCTTGCGATCCTTCATATAGGTACGCAGATTTTGAATCTGGCCGTCCTTATTGGAGTAAGCGGTCTGCTTATTGAAGGTGAGGGTCTGGCCGCCGGTAACGGTGCCGTCCTCCTTGAGCAGTATCGCATAATAGTTGGAGAAGGCAACCTTCTTCACTTCGGTATTGTACTTCTCCTTATTGGCAAACTCAACAAGGCTGAGCATGCTGTTGTTGTTGCCCCACATATACATACGCCCGTCGTCCATTACAAGGGCCGTTACCTGATAGCCGCAGATGAGCTGACGTACATGGTCGGGATCGATGGTGCCGTTAATAAGCTCCTCCGGCTCCTCGGTATATGGGTCGTTCGGGTTCTTGAGATAGCCGTACTGAGCGTTGCCGTTGGAGCCCCAGCCGATCACCTCACCATCGGTAGTGACGGCTATGATATGGTCCGAACCGGCGGCAGCGGCAACCACCTTGCCGGGCTGTATGGCATCGGGATAGTCGGAATAGTCCACACCCGTAAGGTTGTTCTTAACGTTGCCCCAAAGATAGAAGGTATTATCCTTGCTTACGCCAACGGTGAAATCGGCAAAGCCGTTTATATCCTTTATCTGGTTCTTCAAGCCTTCCGGCACCGTTTTCATGTTGTTAATCGGGGGCATGTTGGCCTGGAGCGGATCGGTGTAATTAAGATCCATGGGCACGAAGTACGGCCCGATGAACACAAACAGGAACATGCCTATCAGCACAACCAATGCAACCACGGCCAGCTTCCTGCGAAAGAAAGCCTTCGTTGCCATTACGGAAGGGCTTTCAATCTTTTCGATGGCGAACTTTTCGTCATCACTCATTTCTTTGCTGCCACCACGGAAGGTCCGCCTGAACCAGTTGCCCAAGGTGCTGAACACGCCGTTCTTTTTGGCAGTGCTGTTGTTTTTCTTTTCCATAGACTGCCTCCTTTACTTGTTGACGCGGATACGCGGATCGACCAAACCGTATACCAGGTCGATAAGCAGGTTGCCGAAGAGGGAAATGGAAACGTAGAACATCTGTAAAGCCAGAATGACCTCGTTATCATTGCCGTTCAGGGCGTCAAAATATACTTTACCGATACCGTTAAGGCCGAAGATGTTTTCAATCATTACAGAGCCGCCGAATATGCCGAGGAACCAGCCTATGATCAGCGTAATGATCGGCAGCAGAGCATTGCGCCATGCGTGGGAATAGATTACAACCTTTTCCCTGACGCCCTTTGCGCGTGCCGTGCGGATGCAGTCCATGGACAGCGCCTCTATCATTGCGGCGCGGACGTAACGGGTCATGCCGCCCAATGAGCAGAACGTCATTACTATAAGCGGCAATGCCAAATGGTACATCTTATCCCAGAACTGTTTTGATTTGCTCCAATGCAGACTCCCCGCCGTTGTCATGCCGGAAACCGGGAACCACCCAAGCACCACGGCAAAGAGCCAAATGAATACAATTGCGATAATAAATGTCGGTAAACTGTAGCCTATAATCGTGCCCACCTGCACGGCTACGTCCCTTCTGCTCCCGCGCTTTACTGCGCAGAATATGCCAAGGGGAATTGTTATGCCCAAGGCAAGAATGGTGGCGAAAATGTTGATGAAAATGGTGTTCTTCATGGGCTCCACCAGCACCTCGATAACGGGCTGGCCGTATTTGGTGGACTGGCCTAAATTGCCCTGAAGCAGGCCGTCGTATCTGCCGTCATAGAATGGGTATATACCCAGCCAGCGGAAATAGCGTTCGAGCTTTGTACCGTCCGTTCCGTAACGTCTTCTCCAAAATTCGAGGCGCTCGTTATAATCCAGCTTACGGTTGGCCTGAACCTCCGTTTTTGCTGCTTCCGCCGCCTTATCTATGGGCAGCATATTGTAAATCATATAAATCATGAATGAGAGAATAAAGAATACGAGAATAATGTATAATACTCTCTTAACTATGTATTTTCCCATAGGCACCCTCCGTTTGATATGCCCGCGCGGCTTAATGCGGGCTATGCCGTTAAGAATCTCTAAAAAGCGCCGACCTGCACAGGAAGGAATCCTTATAGACATGCAGATCGGCGCATGCGCTTAAACCTGTAACCGGAAGATCGCCTTTACAACGCGGGGGGCATATTATATGCCCCCGCACAATTGTTTGCGCTTAAAGCGATCTTATATTTTCTTCCGTGTTGAACCGATTAGTAGTTCTCGAAGAAGTCGGCCTCGTCCATGAGATAGTAGTCCGAATAGTTATCATACTGAGCCGGATCGATGGTCATTTTGAAGGAGAAATCGTATGCGGCGCTGTTGAAGCCGGTAGCAAAGTTGATCGCGTTCAGCTTGGCCACGCCGTCCCAACCGGCATCGGTATTTTGGCTCAGTTCGCCGTAGATACCGGTATTGAAGTCGGTGGAGGTATATACGATGTAGGCGCCGATCTCGGTGGTGGCATTGGGGTTAGACTGCCATGCGGTGATCAGCATATCGGTTACGTTGTTGGGCTGAGTACCGAAGTAGTTGATTGCCAGCGGCATGTAGAACTCGCCATCGATCTCAACGGTCTTGTAAGCGCCGTCGGTGGACTTAAAGGCGATGTTCTGCGGGGAGCGCTCATAGCCTTCCAGCTTCTTATAGCGGACGGGGTCGGTGCCGGCAACGTAGGGTTCACCCTTTTCGTTGTAGATCCAGCCGCCTTCGTCGAGAACCGCGTTAGCGGAGTCGGAGCTGTAAGCATACTGGTTCAGTATGATTTCGTCCTCAACGGCCTTGTAGGCGGAGAAGCCGGTGTAGTACGGACCATGCACAACGGAGCCGAAGCCGCCGGTGAAGGTCTGCGCGAACTCGGGACGGTTGATGGTGTAGCAGATGGCCTGACGCACTTCGGCAAAGGCGGTGGGGCCAAGGTCGCAGCGGAAGCCGAGCTTACCGTAACCGGCGCGGTCGTAATGGGTTTCAGCGAACTTGCCTGCACCTTCGTCAACAAGCTTCAGGGCAGCCTTGGTTTCGTCACCGCCGGTGATGCCGGAGATGATGTCGATTTCGCCCTTGAGGAGCTGGTCGTTCTGGGTTTCGCTGATAACCTTTACATAGGTGAGGGTTTCGATGCTGGGCTTGCCGCGGGCATCGTCGCCGGGATAGACGGGGTTCAGCGTCAGGGTAGCGGTCCTGGAGGAAGCGTCATAATTGGACACTACATAGGGGCCGCTGTAGGGAAGATCGGAATCCCACTTAAGGTTATTGTTGATGACGTCAGCCATAACAAAGGCGTCAACGCCGTCCTTGGCTTCCTTCTTATAGAAGCCCTCGGAGAGGCCGCACTCTTTGTTCTCGTTGACAATGATCTCGTTCTCGCCAAGGTACATCTGCATGGGAGCAGGGCTGAAGCCGGCAAAGGTTATCAGATAGTAGTAATTGGCATAATCAGCCTGATAGGTGATGGCAAAGGTGTAATCATCAATGAGCTGCACGCCCTTGAAGTAAACCGGATCGCCCTCGCCCTCATAGGCCTTGAATTCATCGAAGCCTTCAACAACCTGGCCCTCATTGCCGTTGCCGCCGGCAGCCACCGCCACATTGGTGGAGTTGGCCAGCAGGTAAGCAATGTAGTTCTTGGCGGTGATGGGGGTGCCATCGGAGAACTTCATGTCATCGCGAACCTTGATGGTGTAGGTCAGGGTGCCGTCCTCGTTCTTAACGTGGGTGGGCTCTTCGGCAACAGCCATCATGTTCCATGCATAGGAACCGTCGAAGCCGGACATAACGGTGGAATAACCGGTGGTCAGATTCTGGATGTCAAGATCGGAAGAACCGGGTGAGGACTTGCCCCAGGACGCATTGCGGAAGCTGCCGGAAAGCTCGGTGGCGCTGCCGAGAATGAAGGAGCTGGTTTCGCCTTCCTTAACGGTGGCGGCAACGATGGCATCCGCGGGTCCCCAGTAAGGAGAGGTCGCGAAATTTTCAATCTTGGCATTGTAAACATCAAAGTACTGGTTGGAGTAAAGAGGTATTTCGCATACCATGTAGTTCCAGCGCTGGATGTAAAGCTTCCACCATTCGGCGTAAACGTCATCTTCGGTCTTGTACTTGTCGCTGCCCTCGGGTACGCTGCAGTTGTAAACCATGGCCATGGAAAGGAAGTCCATACCAAGCTCATAGGTCTTGCCCTCGTACGTTACGGTGGCGATGCCGTCCTCATCCTCTTCAACCATGTCTATGGTGATCTTGGAGCCGATCTTCTTATAGACAGAGGTATAATCCTGATGGACGATGGCGCCGTTCTCGTCTACCACATAGTTCGGAGCAACGGGGTCGGTGCCCGCGTTGGGATCCGAAGGAGTATCGGTGCCCGCGTTGGGATCCGAAGGAGTGTCGGTGGTCGGTGCATTGGTCTGCTGATCACCACCGGTGGGATTCTGCGGCTGGCAGCCTGCGACTACGCAAAAGACCATCATGGCAGCCAGCATCAGTGCAAAGAACTTTGCAAATTTGATTTGCATGTTTTTTCCTCCTTGTTTTTTTATAGTTTTTTTATATTTTACCGCTCATGTCGGAAAATATCATGTTGTGCTCTTGGATAAATCGGCTGGATATTTGCATGGTAGAACTGCATATACGGCCTTTCTATCATCTTGTAATGAATTCTATCACATGGCAGAATAAAATGCAACATAAATGTTGCGCCGTTATGAATACTGCATGTCAAATATGCAATTTTCCCCAAAAACAGGCATACTCTGCACATATTACCGTATGTGCGGATATGTATTTTTTATGCCCGTACCGCTTTCATACGCTTGCATTATTTGCCGTTCGCACCGTTCTTTGCCGATGCATCGTTTACGGCCGCGCCCTTTTTGCGCAAATTCCCCCTGCGCGGCGCGCGTGTGCGGCTAATTTTTTAATTCGCGCTTGCATCCTATCCTCAATATGATATAATAGCAAAGCAGCGTGTGCCCATAGCTCAGCTGGATAGAGCGTCAGACTCCGACTCTGAAGGCCGAAGGTTCGAATCCTTTTGGGCACGCCATATGCAAAAAGTATCTGCACGGCGGGTGCTTTTTTCTTTATGTTTTCATTTTTATGATGTACAATCTTATTCATATAACGCATGAAAGGCCGATAAGCTATGAAACACACAACGCTTTGCTATATAGAAAAGGACGGCAAATACCTTATGCTGCACCGCGTAAAAAAGCAGCACGACGTGAACCACGACAAATGGATAGGCATAGGCGGGCATATTGAGCCGAACGAAACGGCGGACGAATGCATATTGCGCGAAGTGATGGAGGAAACCGGACTTACGCTGACAAGCTTCCGTAAATGCGGCGAGATTTTGTTCGACAGCGCCCCGTGGCCGGAGGAGATGATGCACCTTTATTATGCGGACGGCTTCACCGGAGAGCTTACGGACTGAGACGAAGGGGAGCTTGTTTGGCTGGACAAGGCAAGGCTGAAGGAGCTGCCCGCATGGGAGGGCGACTTTATATTCCTTGAGCTTATGGAGCGCCGCGCGCCGTATTTTGAATTGGAGCTGCATTACAACGGCGAAACGCTTGACCGCGCAATATTGAACGGCATCCCCTTGCCCCTGCCGAACTGGCGGGATGCGATAGACGCCCTGTATTGACCGCAGTAATTGAACGCTGAGGATATTCCATGCTTGATATAATAAGGCTTTATGATTCAAAAACAAAAAAGGCCGTTTCGCGGGGCATACTGGAAGCCCTTCCGGAATGGTTCGGCATTGCGGAGGCGCGCGAGGAATACATTGCACAAAGCGCCGCCGAGCCATTTTGGTGCGCCTATGACGGCGATAAGCCGATAGGCTTCCTTTATATACACCAAACGGGCGACGCAACGCTGGAGCTTTACGCAATGGGCGTTTTGAAGGAATACCACCGCTTGGGCGCTGGCAAGGCATTATTCGCCGCGGCATATGAATATGCGCGCGCAAACGGCTATTGCTTTATTCAGGTAAAAACGGTACAAATGGGCAAATACGCGGACTACTACAAAACGAATCTTTTCTACAAGTCGCTCGGGTTCAGGGAGTTCGAGCTGTTCCCAACGCTTTGGGACGAGCGTAACCCGTGCCAAATCTATGTTATGGCGGTAAAATAAAGGGCACACTTCGGGCAGATGTTCATAAAACCGTATTATCAAGCATCGGATAGCCGATAGCCGGACGGAATGGGTACGGCCGATGAACGCTTGCAAGGCACAGGCGGAGGAAATTGTGAAAGCGGAATTGAGTTATGATTGGGTAAAGAAAGTCCGAGCGGAAGCCGTTCGGGCCTTTTCATATCTCATAAAATCCGCGGTAGATTGTTCGTAGAGTTTATGTTACAATTCTAATGTCTGGACAGGACAATAAATCGGAATTTAACAAAGGAGTACGAATATATGAGTAAAGCGGCTATTTCTTCCATTGTTGCTATTATCTTAGGATATCTTGGCTCTGCATTTGGAGCCGAAATAATGAATTGGCCTCAGCTCGGTCCAATTCTTGCAATTGTTGTAATGGGGTCTGCAATCATTACCTCTTTGGAAAAGAAAAAATAATTGCTTGACAAATTCAAATTTATCTAATCAATCCTCCGAAACCCTTGTATTTTCAAGGAAAATCGGCATTTTA
>ERZ827150.2302-NODE-2302-length-20952-cov-14.115519_pt1 | contig 20952 bp, 9 predicted proteins | sample MGYA00519779_ERZ827150 | MGnify/ENA primary metagenome ERZ827150 (study PRJEB31778, sample SAMEA3449267) | human gut metagenome | biome: human gut; feature: human-associated habitat; material: faeces | place: United Kingdom | collected 2010/2012 ...
TGGGGATATTTCAGCATTAAAGAACTTGACTGCTCTTACTACTTTAGGATTGTCTCGTACAAATGTTAGTGGGGATATTTCAGCATTAAAGAACTTGACTGCTCTTACTACTTTAGGATTGTCTAATGCTCAGGTTAGTGGTGATATTAATAATATAAACGCTAATAAATGTTATGCTTACATTGATGGCACTTCAATAAAAGGAGAATTATCAACAGTTAATTGTTTGGTTCTTGCATCAAATAGAGAAAAGTTTACTTGGGCAAGTTCTTCTTCTAGAAGAAATAAAAGTCTATCAGGTTTGTATATTCTCAATTATAGTGGTGGTGCAAATTTAGGCGATGATGTGGATAATTGCTTAATAGATGAAGCGTCTCTAAATTTTACAGAAGTTAATACTGAATATAGAGTGATATATCTTAAAGGAACAAGGACATCTGCAAGTGATGAGGCTGTGGCAAAGTTAAAGGGAAAGGGAATATCAGTATATATTAATGGTACTAAAATCTAGTTGATTTCCTATTAGAATTCTAAGTCGTTGAGTTTATAGATAAAAGAAGAAGGGTGAGTCAAAAGATTCACCCTTTTCTTATGCAAGCCTGCACCAATCCACCCAGCAAGTAGCAAGCCTCCTCCATATACATATTATCAATACACATTAAAGAACTTCTCGCACAAACTCCCCATCACATAACATGGTTCCTCGCCCATCATATCTATTCCATCCTGCTCACAGATATGCGCTACAACATGAAGAAGCTCATGACCGATGGTGTTGATGATGCTGCCATCTGATTTACATTTTCCAATGGCAAGCACACTCCTTCTTTCTGATAGGTTTGAATAGGTAAGACCTCTGTCTGAACTCTGCTTAGTTAGATGCTCGTAGGCTTCTGATAGCGGATTTCCGTTGCACCCAATATCTGAAAGAGCATGGCATATCTCATCGGCATCATGCGGCTGATAACCTATGAAACATACTATGCTCCAATCGTACTTCGGAAGTTGTATTAACCTTTCAATCATAACACATCTTCCCAAGGGATAGGCACACCATTATGGCAGCAGTCGGCATAGAATCGGTTGAAGATAAAGCCATCCTTCTGGTCGGCATCATCCACCATATCCTTGATAAACTGGGCTAACTGCTCCTCATCCTTGATGGAAGACTTGTAGAAGTCTGCCCTCGCCATATTCGCCACATATACATGGTCGTAGCCTATCTTATTCTTCACCTCAATTCCCTGACCAAGCAGCAAGGAATCCACCTTCTCCTTATCCCAAAACGAGACACTTACATCACGCTTGGAGGAAGGGTCATACTTATACATCAGGCTCACTGCCCACTCGCACATCTTCTTGCTGAAATGATAGCCATTGTATCTGAGATAGGCAACCATTGCCTCAGGTTTGAGGTCATACATATCCAATGGCATTCTGCATTTTCCCATATTGCTGAATATTAAAGGGAGTCTGGTTCCGACAAAAATGTCGCTACCAAAACTCCCAAGTTAAACACTAGCGACCGCCACCATTGTAGCCGCCACCACCTCTTTCACCATAGCGGTTCGGGTAGTTCCAATCATCGTTCACGTTGTTGAATCTACGTCTGTTCTCACGCTCTTCACGTTCCTCACGCTCTCTTCTCCAATCGTCACGATAATCAGGCATACGCTCACCCATACGCTCCTGCTTCATCTTTTTCAGACAAGACATAGCCTTGCTGCCAAAACCAAGCATAGACTCGATGTTGTCATACAAATCATCGAACTTATCTTCTGTAATCTCAATCATTACCATAATCTTCTTACCTTTATTAGTTCTTACTGAGCTTCAAGGCATCAGACAGAAGAGATTTGATTTCGGATAGCGTACCCTTCACTCCGTTCATGTCAGATTTCAGGTTACTGATGTCCTGCTCTTGCTGCTTATCCTTGGCAATCTGAGGATTGAGTTTGGCTATTATTTCATCACATGATTCCACTACTGCCTTATTGTAGTCAACGCTCTCCAAGATACCCTTGGCTTGCCTGAGCATGGAATCAACCTCTGCGCACATGGCATCACGGCTATCACTGACCACCACGCCATTAGTTCCTGAGTTAGCTATCTGAGCGGTGGATGGCAGTTTCTCGAAGTTGAGTTGCTGTTCTCCAACCTTCACCTTTACATCAACCGTTGTGTCGAAGTTTGGCACTTGATTCGGGATGTAAGTTGTCGGGAACTTCTGCTGAGGGTCACTTACCGATATAACCTGACCGATTCTGAGAGTCGGCTTTTCTCCTCCCTTGTCTAATATGTAAAAAAGGGAATTTTGTCTTAAACCTTGAAACATTTTCTTTCTCTTTTTTTATAGGGGCAGACATTGCTATCTGCCCCATTGTTAATACTCTGTTAGCCTCCAGTTGGTTGCTGAAACCCAAGCAGTCGGATTGTTCCGCTCTTCTTGTTGATATAGGCTAGAGCTTCCGTAGTGCTTGAAAGACCCGCTCCAGTTACAGCAGAACCAGTATGGTCTACCACGGAAGACTTAGTTGTGCCAGCCGTGGTTGTTCCACTTGTAGTTCCGCTAGTAGTGCTGATGGTTGTTGCACCATTGTGTGGCACTACAATCTTGACTGGAAGGGCTGCGCCAGTAGTAGGCACTCCCTGATGAATCTTTAGCAGCACGATACTCTCACAAGGTAAAGCCTTGTAGCAGCTAGGATTGATACCGAAGTCTACACTCTCGTTGGTTACTTGAAGTGCATTGGTCTTCAATTCATAGATACCGCCAATATCAACTCTCTTGATAGGATTCCGTCTCCTGACCATTGGGAATAATGGGCTGAAAGGATAGTTTAAAGGGAACATAGTTACCTCCTTTCCTTTAACAACCACAACCTACGGTTGATGCTGCGTTGGCTGCTGCTACATCACCAGCGTATGCTCCCATAGCAGCTGCTTGGAACACCTCTGGATTGTAAGTCTTCAACTGAGGATATGGTACAGATACGGTATTAGGCAACTTGCACTTGATGCCAGCTACCTCTGCTTGCAAGGCTGCAAGGGCAGCATTCACTGGAGTGATAATCTGTGCTTGGTATGCCTGCAAAGCCTGAGTCTGATGCTCGTTGGAAATCTGTGCTACAAGAGCACTATTCTTCTCACGAAGTGCATCAAGTTTGTCCTGCATTGCCTGAGTCTGCATCTGGTCGAGTTTACCCATCAAGGCAAGATGGTTAGACTGGTTGGTGTCACGCAACATCAATGCGTTGGCATTGGCATTGTCGTTGATGGCATGAGTCTGCTGGCAGATAGCCAACTTGCTCTCATAACCCTGAGTAGTGATGTTATTGTTGGTCTGGCAGCAGCAGTTTGCAATCTGCTGAGCAATCTGCATGTTACCCTGCTGCAAAGCATTGATAGTCTGCATACCGCTCATGCCAACCTGATTACCTACACTCTGTACCTGAGAGGTCAAGGCAGAAATAGCACTCTGAATCTGACCTTCGGTGCAGTTCAACTGGGTAGCCAAATTGCTGAGTGCATTGCGGTTACCACCGATGGCATCCATCAGGAGACCACGACCATAGTCATTGTTAATCTCGTTAGCGAGACCACCACGACCATTATTGCCGAAACCTCCCCAGCCGTTACCTCCCCAACCCATGAGGAAGAAAAGGAAGATTACCCACATGAACCATCCACCTTCGCCACCGAAACCATTGTTTCCCTTCATGGCAAGGAGGACATTAGGGTCAACACCCTGCTTCTGGAGCAGAGGTGCAAGAAGACCGAGCATCCCATTATTGGCTGTTGAGCCTTCATTTCCGAATACATACGTTTTACTTTCCATATTATCCTGAATCTTTTGTTAAACATTAATTGATTAATACTACGTAACGTTACGAGCACAAAGATACGAATAATATGGATAGAGATAGATAAACTCGCAAAAGATTATATAAGTACTTGATGAGCAAAGATTTATGGTTACGGAAAAGGTCGTAAATATATAGGAGTGGCGATTGCGTCTCTCCTATATATATAATGTGTAGCGATTACTAAAGGTGGATGCCGTACTTTCGTGATAGCTTGTGGAAGAAAGCCTTCTTGTTGGCAAAGTATCGGATGAGCGACTTATTCCACTTCTTTTCATGACCGAACTGGTCGTGGATGCCTTCTGGTATCTTGCCATCGTGAACATACTTTTCAAAGGATGAGATAGACTTGCCCATTTCGTGAGCACACCATCCCTTGTTGGCTTGTGTATCATTCATCATGGCAGTAAGAAGTGCCACCAGTTCCATATCTCCTTCCGACAGACCGCAAGGGATAGGCTTGCCCTCTGCTTGGGCAACTGCTGATTCATGTGCCTTATCTGCGAGAGCACGAAGTCCAGCTTCGATGATGCTGTAATTTACTAATTGCGACATAAGCATATAAAATTAAAATGATTGTAATCAGGAACATATCACAATAGTACATATTGTTTGTGATAACGATAGAGCCGAACATGATGTGTATTACGTTGACTCCTGCTGCATATAAGAGCGGTATTCTAGGGTGTCCAGTTCCATGTTCTCGTTTTTGATTATGTTTTAGCAACTTAGCACACTGTAAATCAGTAAATTAAGCACAAAATATAAGACAAATTTAACTATCAAAAAGTCTGATGTAGATTCGCACAAGATTATAGTTTATTTAGCGAATGATTATCAATGACTTAGATGGTTATTACATTGTTTTTGATACTAAAAACTGGAACACAGAACTGGACACCCTAGCGGTATTCTCCACTCCACGCACAATCTGTGCAGTACCTGACCTTTCCAAAGAGAAATCGGGTAAAGAATGTAAGTGATGAAGTAGAAGAACCAGATAGGTTCCTCGTTCTCTTCATACCACAGCGTTATCTCCATCTTGCTGTCGTAGAACTGAGATACACTATACCATCTGAAAAGCATGACCAATATAGGCGCATACTTGAAATAAAGCAAGTCCGTCTTAATCTTGCTGCGTTCAGGGAGTAACTTAGTTATCTCTCTAAACAAATTCCTGACCCGTTGGTCTTCGTCTTCTTCTTTTCTCATAAGCCATTGTTTTCTAAAAGTTTATATGATTGAGGTTCTTTTACTTATTTAATAAAAAATCTTAGAGGTGGCAAATATAATAATAAATTAGGAAATAGCTACATTTATACACAACTTTAAAAGTTAAACTTTGTAAATACTTACAGATTGATAGATTCACACAAGAAAAAGGGGTAAAAAGTTTCAGATTGAAAGCAATTATCCCCCGAAAGCATAGCACTTTCAGGGGATAGTCATATATGTATTACTTCTTAGCCTTTGCCTTCTGGTTAGCCACAACTACCTTGTTAGCCTTCTCCAGCACGGAAAGAATCTTCTTTCTCAGGTCACGAATCTGCTTCATGTCCTCAGCGTTGTAGGCATCCTTGCCATCATCCAAGAAACCTTTCTTCAACTCGGAAATCTCCTGCTTGTCAAGGGAAATCTCGTCAATGGCATCAATGGCAGCCTTGTTGTTGTTGTAGTAGCCATCGCTCTGACTAGGAGCCGTATCAACCAAGAGGTCATAGGAAGTCTTGAATCCGTTCAGTTTGGTGTAGAGTTGTTTCAGCTTCAAGTCCTCGAAATCATCCTTCGGAGTAGCATGAGCCTTGTATATATCCTCGGCATTCAACTTGTGAGGTCTATACTCCTCCCCACTCTCCTCAGCACGTTCCTTCTTCTTGTCTTCCTCATACTTCTTCACCTTCACATCATCCTGCTTGTACTTCTTATACTCCTCTGAGCCGTAGAACCGCTCCAGCATTGAGTAATCGCCATCCACCTTAGCTTGTTTCTTCAACTTGCTCAGGGTATTGGCTGCACGGTCGTGGTTCTCCTTCATATTCCAGAACTCATCACCTTGTTTCTTAGTAACCGGTCTATCATCAGGATTGCTGACGAACTTACTGAATAATGGAATATCAGCCACCTTGATTTCCTTCCGGTCATTGAGCGACTTGGTAAGCAAACCGAGCACCTGACTGCCCATGGTGTAAGCACCACCGAGGTAAGAAGACAAAACATGGTCAACCACAGCAGGGTTATTCAGATTGTATCTTGGGTTACCCAAAGCATCCCATTTGTTCTGCTGCACATTAGGATAGTCGTTTCCGATTGAATTCATCATCCTTGATGCACGAACCAACCAATCAGGAGTGCCCACGTATGCCTTGGTAAAGTTAGGGTCATACTTGTTGTACTCTGTGTCCTTGAATAATGGCTTGCCAGTGAAGTCAACATTGAAAGCCAACTCAAAGACTGGGCGAATAGCATTCGGCATCAGACTGACAGCAATATTGCCATCATAGCCAGTAGGGTCAAGCGGAAGCATATCCACAACCTGACCAACCAAATCCCAACCATAGTCTTCCCAACTCTCCTCAGCCAACTCGCCACCCATCATCTTGGATGCAATCATATCTCCCAAGCCATAGAAAGCACGGAACTCCTGAGCAAGAGGAATCTTCACGAACTCATGGGTAGTAGGAACCCACATAATAAAGTTGTTTCGTCTATCCCACTTGGAGAACTGCCAGTACTTCTTAGATATATCTTTGTACCAATCCTTATCATCATCACCATCGCCACCCAAAAAGGCAGCACCCAACTGCATTAGAGCGACATTAACAATAGGTACGAGTACACCACTCGCCAACCACGATGCAGTAACAGCCGTGAACTTGAAAGGATGATGCTTGGCAAGCGCACCCAAGGTCTGCAAACTCTGTACTGCTGGGTTGATGAAGAGATAGAGATTTCTAATAGTCTGCCAGCTATGTTCTCCAGTACCCTTGCGGTTGAAGTTCAGGGTCACGTCCTTGGCATCATTCACCGCCTCATCAATGGAACGTCCATACTGAATAGAGGTCATGTAGACTGCAAAGCGGTTACTATCCTCAATCATTCTGTTCAGGAACTCGATACTATCCATGATTGTGTGACCAACCTTTACTGGGTTCGCCTTCCATCTATCCAAATCCTTCAAGTCGTTCTTGAATTTCTTCTTCAAGTCTTCCACGTCAAGCGAAGAGACAAAGCCAGTTTCACCACCATTCATCATGAAGTCATAGAACATCTGTTCCTTTGGTGTAGCGTTTCCGTTGTTTACCTTATCTCTCAACTTTCCGTTCTGAAAATCTCTCAGCATGAATCCGAGATTCCAAGAGGTAGCAAGATTCTTTCTGAGCAGATAGTTGTACTTTGCATCCTCACGGATAGCTGTAGATGCCAGCGTCATGGTCAGGTCTCGGAAGTAGTTGGAAGGGATGAAGAGAGGTGAAAGACTGGTATAGGCAGCAGCCATCTTTCTACCAACAACAGCAATAACCCTCTTACTGATACTATTTTTGATTCCTTCACTCACTCGGTGTGCTCTGGTATTGTTCATCGCCTGAGCCAACTGAGGGTCACCATTCACATAGATAACGTACTCCTCGCCATCCTTCATCACTCTTACCTCATGCTCTCTCTCCTCGCTGTGAGTCTGAGGATAGGCTATGTTCAATCCGTCTCTCTTCTGAGTAGCATCACCAGCCTGAGCCATCTGCTCCATCTTCTTCTCGAAAGCATCAATGGCAGCCTTCACCTGATTACTATTCATCTGAGAACTAATCTGCGGTGTAGCAGGAATCCACTCCTCGTTGCCGTTGGCATCCGTACTCTTCACATACCAAGCCTTGCTCAGGGTCAGCAGGGAAGTTGGATGATTCTGAGCCAAGAGCATCAGGTGTTGTTTCACCCAGTTCTTGTTGTTGAGCAGGATTCCGCTCTCTGCCATATTCTCGATGTATGCGATAGGGTCATCAGCGATAGAGGTTCGTCCATGTGCCTTCTTCAAGGTCTGATTGAAAGCACCCTTGCCGCCACCGATATAGTCCCATACTTGGTCGGCAGTAGTGCCATCCCAGCCACGAAGAGGAATATAATGGCTATACATATCTCGCACATACTGATAAGTATCTTTGCTCATCATGCCAGCCTTATAGCCATCACGGAGAATCTTCTTGGTAGCCGCATTCGTTGCATCCCATAGATTGTGAGTCTCGGTTACATACTTACTCTCAATATCCTTTACCAGTTTGTAGGCAGTTTCCTCAAAGTCTGAGCCGTCAAAGATAGCAGACAAGCCTGAGTAATCGTAGGCGATACCATTCTCATCATAACGATAGTCCATATATGATGGAGAATATTTCACCCTAAGTGCATTGTCTCTCTGTCTCCAAGTAGTGAAGTCTACTCTGCCAAACTCTAGGTCGCTATCATTAATGATACGGTTCATATCGCCCTTGTAAGCCTTGTATGCCGCACTCCTCTGAGCCACGTCCTCATAGTCAGCATCCAGTGACTTCTTGAATGCCATCTGAGCATCACGCTCCAAGCCATGCTTAGCCATCATGTAGATACGTACATTATCATAGCTATCACCCAGTACCTTCTTCATCTGATGATAAGCCTTTCTAAGTGGCTGCAAGAACTCGTTGTTGTACTCCTCAAACTCGTTCTTACCCTTGCCGTGACTTCTGTTCTCAGCAGTATAGGCATCCTCAGCCATGTTCAGGCGGTCAACACCCACTTCCTTCATGATAGCTTCCTGAGCCTTACGGATAGCCAGCATACTATCTTGGAAGGCGATACGTTTCAGAACAGAACCACGCTGCAACTCTCGGTTGAACTCTCCAAGGGCAGTATCATCACTCAGAAGATGCTGCTCGTAGGTTGGAGCAGTCTTCCAAATAGCCATCTGCTTGCGGTACTCATCCACTCTCTTCAGGAAGTCAACGGCACTCTCGCCAGCGTTACGTTGTGGGATGGTTGGTCGCTGTGCATCCTTAGGCAGATTATTATCCTTCTTCCACTGGTTCAGGTCATGCTCAAACTGGTCATAGCGCAAGGAGAATCGGGTATTACCCACGATATTGGCATTGTTCTCATCGAATATCACGTAGTTGTAATCGCCTTCCTTTGCACCGCCAAATATAGTACCAGCCTTATACTTGATACCAGTGAAGCCAATAGAAGACAGGAACTTACTAACTGCACGACTAGCATTTACATCTTTCCACTTCTTAGTTTTTCTTAAAGCATACATTAGAAAATCATAGGCATTACCGCCAAATGAACCATCAAAAGAAAAACCACGCTTTTTTAAGTCGGCAAAATCTATTTTTAATCGCCTTAATTCTTTAATGATTGTATTCTTCTGTTTATCTGTCAAAGGAGCATCCCAATCAAGATAATCTCCATTATCATCAGGAATATCCACATCATAAAGGTAAGCAATATTATCAGGAACAGCTATTTCCTCATTCTTCTTTGCAAGAATATTGCTAAGTTCCTTTAAATCATCATCATCAGGGAACATTTCTAGAGCAGAAGAAAGGTCTTTTCTCATAGCATCCAATCCCTTGTTTACATCTTTATATTTATAGATATATTGTCTTACCATATCTTTGTTATTGGCAGACATATCTGTCACAAATTCAAAACCGCCATTATCTTTCCTTATCTTGGCACGTCTTGTGTAGTCCTCAGCAATATCCTTAGAGTTAGTAACATAACCACCCCATCCAAATGCTTGTGAACCTTCGCCTTCACCCATGTGGCTGAAATCGAACTTGTCAAAGCTAGCACCAGTACCATGATAGGTACGGATGCTAAACTTAGGGTCAGAGCCAGTAAGCAGAGGAGCAATCACATGTTCCGTCAACTGGGTAGGGATTCCGTTGCCGATGATGATATGGCTCAGGTTCTCGGAGAATGGCATCTTGTAATCATCGCTCACTCCTGATACTCTTGCGAGCACTCTTCCCATGGCACGATATACCTTACCATCAGGCATCACAATCACATCACCACTCTTCGTTCTGAGTGTTGGCAGCAGTTCATCAGCGAAGGCATGAGGAACCTTGCCGTCAGCATAGGCACTACCCATCACATACAATGGCTTGTCAATGTTTCTCCAGTCAATGCCATCAGCCTTCAAGCGAATATCCATCCAAGGAGCCACACCATTCTTCTTCTCTGTCAAGGTCGGGATAATATCAGCCACAGCTTCATACCATCCGCTCTTGCGTGCCATCTTCTCAGGCTTGGCAGGAAGTTTACCATCACGAACCGCACGGACAATCAATCTCTCTCGGTTTGTGTAGCCGCCATAGTCAGCAGCATTATACACATCTGCATCCCAAGTATAGCCGTTGGCATCCAGAGCATCGGTGATAGTCTTCATCGCTTCGGAATCCTTATATCCCTTCACGTTCTCAATGGTCACAACCTTTGGCTTAATAGCATTGATAAACTCGGCAGTACTAGCAGCAGTCTCCTTGTCAAGTTCCACCTCAGCATGGTTACTCTTTGCCTGAGAGTAGTTCTTGCAGACTGGGCTGGCATGGAAGTACTCCACCTCGCCATCTATCTGCTTAACCAACTCCTTAGGGTCAACATCACGAACATCAGCAGTAACGATGTGCTGCCCGAAATTGTTGCGATATACGCCGCTTATCTTCTCATCATACTCCACTGCCACCACTGGGTCGATGATACCCTTCAAGCCTTCCTCAACAAGACCGCCACCGCTAAAGTATGTTCCAGCCTTAATGAGAGTGCCATCCTTCAGGGAGAATTTAGGTTCCTCGCCAGCAATCTCTGCCTTGCGATTCTCGCCCAGAGCCTGAGCAATATGAATCATCTTCTTGTTAGCCATCTTCCAGCCGCTCGGCATATCCTCAATAGCAGTCTTGATAGCATCATCCACCTCATCAGGAGTGTTCAGACTCTTCAAATCCTCAGCCATATCTGCCGCCCCACTCTCCTTTCCGTCAGCCATATCACGGAGGGAGAAGGACACATCACCCACACCCAAGAAAATCTGGTCTTTACGAGCCACGTCCTCAGTAGATTCAGCGAGAGTTTTTCTTCTCTCCTCAGGAGTCATGTTCATTCTTTCCTGCACATTTCTTGCCTCCACCTCGCCAGCAAGTGACTTGTAGCTATTGAAATCATCATTCTTCATGTAGGCATCATAAAGACCTCTGTTCTTCTCTATGAGAGCCTTCGCCTCATCTTCCTTACCTTCTGCTCGTAGCTGTTTAATCTGTTTTGTGACCTCATTAAACCTCTTCTTGACTTCACCTCTAATAGTTGTAGGACTACCTCCAGTGGCAAATCCCTCAATACCTTGAATAGCATGCTGAATCTCGTGATTCAATATGTCATTCATATATTTCAACTCATCAGCATGAATGGTTATGGTGTTGGTTTTTGAATCATATTCACCATGTGAAGGCATATCGTTCATAATGGCATCCGTATCAATACGAACACCCTTCAACTGAGGATAAGCCTTAAATAATTCAGGTGCATCAATCACATCAAATAGTTTGCCGCCATTCCAGAGCATATCATCCTCGTAACGCTTAACGATGTGTCCACCGCCTACGTCCATCGTGTCCTTTATCTTGGCATCAGGAATCTCGTATCTCCACTTGCCATCAGCACCACGCTCCCAGCCAGTAGCCATCTTGATAGCCTTTGCATCCTTCTTCTCCTCTTCCATCTTGCGAGCCACGGAGAGATTATCCATACGAGCAGTTCGCTCCTCTGCCTTGTCAGCAGCAGCCGCACCACGCACACCAGCGAGAGAGAAACGAATATCATTGTTGTCGGCAGAGAAATCACCATTGTTATTCTCGGCAGACTTGATTTGGTTAGCATCCAGAGCACAATAGGAAATCTTGGTAGGCTCATAGCTATCATCCACCTCTTCAACAAAGATTGCTCCATCATAGCCTTTCTCCTTAATCTTGTCAGCCATGCCCTCTTCATCCATGATACCCCAAAGATTATCCTGAGTGTCCACGCCCACCATGTACTCCCAGCCAGTCACATCTTCGTAGATTCTATCATAGTCTTCGCCAGTCAAATCCATCGGTTTTCTGATATTCAGGAAACATGGAACCACGTTAGCCTTGCCGCCACGGTGTCTAGACGAATTGGATGCAAACTCCTCAGCCAAGCCCTTATCAGGAGAGAAGAAGAATCCCTCAGCCTTCACCTTGTCTTCAAGCCCCATGATAAAGCGGACACCTTCCTTCTTTTCAAAGGTGTTGAACTCGGCACTTCTGCCATGCCAAACCACCATAGGTTCGCCATTTTCATCCACCACCTTGGAAGCATTCTCAGGGTCATTCTCCCAATCACCGAACCAGTTCTTGAAGTTTGTAGTACGGACGGTTGCCCATTGTTCCGCATCCAGTTTGGTCTTCTCACCATTAGGAGCAGTCATATAGGTTCCGTTTGCCTTGGCATCAGTCACAATCTTCTCCTTTTCTTCTTTCAGAGAGAAACGGATATTGTCGCTACTATTGATAGCATCCATAGTAACCTTCTGTCTATCCTCAGCATTTCCACGCTCATAACTGCTCACATCAATGCCAGCCTTCTTCAAGGCATCTATAACATCACTTGGAGTATCGCTAGGAACGATAGCCTTCTCAAACTCATCAAGTCCGTAAGGTCTCATAAACTTGGTTTCAAAATAGAACACCTTATAGTCTTTCTTGATTGTATCAAGCAACTTATTGTATCTATCCATCCACTCATCAGATACCTCAATATTATAAGCCTTCTTCAAATACTCCTTTTCATTTCCCTTATGGTCAGTAAGTTCAACCATACGAGAAACACCGCTATCATCAAACGCATATCTGTTATTAGAGCCAACACGGATTTCATCAGACAATTCCAAGAACTCCTTGGTAATCTTGTCTTTTATCTGATTATGTCTCTCATCGCCAAAAGGAATCAACTTATCCTTGGCATTCTTCATGGCAGCAAGCGTATTAACCTCAGGAGAGTTCTTTGCTATGAACACACCAAGTTCTGAGCCGAAGGCAGTATAGCCGCCAGCCACACCCTGTTTCTTCATGAGCTTCACAGCATTTTCTATAGTATTAGGGATATACTTAGGCTTACCGCTAGGTGTAGTGCCATTATAAAGCATTTCCTCAACACCATATTCCTCTATCTTCTTATCCAGCCAAGATGGGAAATCATCAGATAACTTCTTATTATCCTCCACCTTCTTCTTTGCAGTCCCCATCGTGTCGTGAACATCTACCTTTCCATTCTTTCTGTTATTGCGAACCACATCATTCACGAAATCAGCAGCGATATAGAAGTTCTCCACGCCTTCAAGTTCTTCAAGACGTTTCTTCTTCAAAGCAACAAGCAAATGATTACCCTGCTTTTCTGCACTTGCGATACGAGCCTTCAATTTCTCACGTTGAGCATCTACGTCATTATCCTTGCCAGTAGCCTTATTAATCAGTTGAATCAGTTCTGCTACCTCTTTATCAGTATAATCTTTTTTATTGCCATTATCTGAGATACGCATCACCTCGTTGGTAATGTCGTTGTAATACTTGCCAGTCTGATAGATAGTTTCAGGATTCATGCCATTATCAAACAAGTAGTGCCAGTACAATCCGTCACGAACATCGCCACTTGACAAATATCCCTTCCAGCTTTCTCTTACATTGGAATAGATACCATTATCAACATCACCAAGTTTCACGTTCATGTCGGTATTGAAAACCTTCTCGCCCTGCTTATTCATGATTCTCTCCACCTGAGGATAGGTAGGTGTCCAAGCATCAGCCGTGAAGGTTCCAGCATTCTTGCCTGTTCTCTTAGCCAGCTTCTCAGCCTTAGGAATCAGGGTAATCTCTCCATAATCAGAGTATATTCCGTTCTTGGAGTCAACAACACCCATAGAAGGAGCAGCAAAACCGCCCTGCTTGATAGCCTTTCTTAACTTGTTAACGCTGATGTTATGCATACCAAACATAGTTTTTTCGTCCTTCAATGAAAACTTTTCGCCATTTCCCTTGGTAGTTTCAGAAGAATTGTCTATCTTTGCAGCAGAGCTGAGCGGAGGAGTGGAAAGGCTTTCCACCTTATCATCTTTAGGAGTTAACATAATGAGTTCGCCGCCATTTCGTTCAGCTTGTCTTTTTATTCTCCCAAGATTTCTTTCATCAAGTGTATACCAACCAACAACTTCAACATTATCCTTGTTGTCGTTTACTTCCAACACGGTGATAGGACTTTTTTCATCCAACTTGATTGCTACCCAATGGTTAGGCTTCTTTGTTGGCTGTGTATGCCCTACCAAATCTGTATTGTATAAAGCATCATTCAATACCTTTTTGCTTTCAGCAGGAGTAAACTTGTGAGCATTCCAATTCTTCTCAAAAATATTCTTCTTGATAACAATAGGCTTTCCGTTTGCCCCTATAGCAGCATCCACATTCTTTGGTATAGCAGGAAGCTCTACATTACGAAAGGCACTAGTGAAGTCTTCATCCGTCAATTCATCAACGGACTTAATCTTATCCAGTTTCAAAGTACCATCCTGATTCAGAGGATTCTCCTGATTATCCTTCAACGAGAACTTAGGAGCATCAGCTATCTCCTGATTGATGCTGTTCACGACATCATCAGTAACAATATCGCCCTCCTGAATCTGCTGAGGTTCACGACCAGCATTCTTCACAAGTTCCGCTTGCTCTGCTCTGGTCAAGATACGGTTCACCTTCATCGCACCAGTAATCACCCAAGGGTCAGTCTCAGGGTTCGGGTTGGTACGATACATATAATATCCATCAGTAGGCAGATGTTTCAAGCCAGCCAATGAATGCTGATACTTGCCCGATGGATTGATACCCTCTTGGCGAGCTTCCTCCTGATAATCAACATCAGCAGCATACTCCACCTCAGCGAAGACGAAGTTCTTAGGGAAGAGAGTCTTGTTGCCCTCAGCATCCTTGCGGTTGAACTGAATAGCGTAAGGCACTATACCAAGATGCCAGCCTGGTCTATAGGCTAGCTTACCGCTACCGCCTTGTGTTCCCTTGCCGCCCTGCTTAACCTGAGGTCTGCCAGTCTTGCTTTCTCCTGCAATAGGAGCCGCATCAGCATCAAGCCATACACCAACCGGAGTAGCAGCACCATCAGGGTTCGCTACCATTGGTGGATAGAGTTTGCCATCCTTTAGCACAAATACCTTGTAGCCGATACCCTTCTTCTTAGGCTCAGGCTTCTGACGGAGAGAGAATGAAACATCTTCTCCAGTCTCAGAGTTTGTCACCTGACCATTGGCAGTCTTCACGTAGGCTTGTTCGATGGAGCGAAGAATCAGATTCATATCATCAGAAAACTCCGTTCCATGAAGAGCCATCAAGAATCTATTGACAATCTCATGCAATCTTGCAAGCAAAGGATGAGACATTTTGAGCAAGAGAGTATGAGCATAGTTTGCGTCTCTTATCCAACTACCCAACTGGTCAGCGACAACCTCTTCCTCATAGGCAGTTCTACCACCATTGTAGAATACGTTGTTTTCATTGTACAAAGAGGTTATTCTGTCTGTTTCCTTATTGAAAGCATCCTCTCCCATCATATCCTTTACAAGGGTCTTTAACTCATCATAAGCAGCAGGATTCTTTGTTCTCATTTCGTGAGTCATTTCGTGACCGAAAATAAACTGAACACATTCTGTAATGGAAGAATCCAATGTTAGATATATTGTATTGGTCTTATCATCAAACCATCCGTTTGCATTCTTATCTGAATACTGCCATTGAACATTAGCACCCATCATCTTTGCTAACTTCTCTAAGGTCTTGCGAGTCTTCTCGCCCACGATATTGTCAACGACCTTCATATCATCCACCTTATTCTTCTCTACGTCAGCAGCACGCTCGGCAGTTGTCTTCTGCTTGCCATTCTCCTTGGCAGAGAAAGGAAGGTCAGATTCATCACGCTGTGCGCCTAAAGGAGCTTCATCTGCAGCATCCTCAGGAACATTTATATTATCATTTATATTGTCATTTTTCTGCTCATTATCCGTTTCATTAGACAAATCATTAGATTCATTATCCGATTCATTATCCAACTTCGCCTCTGACTTCGCCTTCAACTCAGCCTTTTCATCCGACTTCGCCTTCAACTCGGCCTCTGGCTCAGCCTTGTGCTGCTCAGCATAGGCTGCATTCTCCTGAGCACGTTTCTGCTCTTCAAGTATGTTCTCTGCCTGAGCAATGCGAATATTTTCAACAAAATTTCTAGCTTCCGATGCCTTGAAACCGCTATTGAGCACACCGATAAGTGCGTTGCGAATATCCTGAGTATCGAGTGATTCAAGGTTAGATGGAAGATTCTCCCATAGACTATGAACGAGCGCATCAATCGTAGTTCCCTTGCCATCAGCAGCGAGCAACTGAGTTTTGGCAAAGTCTTCTCTGCTCAATCCAGTCTCTTGCTTAACACCCTTGCTTGTTTCTGTTCCCTCATAGTTGAGAGAATGAGCACCGAGGTTGCTAGCCACATACTCCTCAGCAGTAAGCGGAATGGTATCAGTAACGTCAATGCCAGTACCATCATACAGACGATGAAGGAGATAGCCGATGGTATCTCTGTAGAGTTGTGATACAGCCTCAGCATCATCCTTCACAGCACTCTTCAAACGAGCGAACTTTCTTCTTGCCTTCTCAATGAGTTCCTTTCTACCCTCAGCAGTATCTTCCACCTTGGCAAGTTGTCGCTCATTATAAGCATCACGGATAGCTATAGCAGAGTCATAAGCCGCCTTAGCATCAGCAATAGCCTTCTCCTTGGCATCCTTAGCAGCCTTCTGTTCCACGAAAGTCTTGCCCTTCACGGTCATGTTGCTAGCCTTGTCGAGTGCCTTCTTTGCATCAGACACATATCCAGATACAATACTATCTGCATCCTCACCAAACTGATTATCATATAGCTCAGCAGTCTGTGCGGCAGTCAGCTTCGAGAAGTCAGGATTGCCATCCTCCAGCATAGGCACGATAGTTCCATCTTCAAGGGTAATGGCAGGAGCAGCAGGAGTCTGTTCAGTTTCAGGAGTCTCAGCAGATTCAGGAGCAGCAGTCTCCTCAGTAGGAGCAGCAGTCTCGCCATCTATTGTCGGAGTCTCCACCTCTATCTCACCTCTATTCTCTCCACTATTATCCTCTATCATTGAGGATTCAGGCATAGCTTGTTTGTATTCATCAAGCGACATAGAAGAGATAGTTGCCACATCTTCTTTGTTCACAGCATGAGGAACAATAGTACCATCATTCTTCAACTCAACCACCTTAGCCTTGGCACCAGCATCACGAATGAGGAACAATCTAGAGTCAGGATATTTGGTATTACCATCCTTGCCGAGCACATCAACGAGCACCACGTTACCATTATCATTGAGAATCTGATTGAAGTCAAACGAAGGTTGAGTCTCTTCTGTATTCTGAGTCTGCTGGGCTGCACGTTCCTTCTCCATCTGTTCACGCTCAGCCTTGGCAGCTTCCAGTCTCTTCTGGTCTTCCAAGTCTTTCATCTGCTGCAAGTCTGCAAGCGAATAAGGATTCTCCACCACGTTACCATCTATAGAGATAGCAGCAGTACCATCACCATAGTCAGCCAACACCTCATAGGTATGTTCAGTACCATCAGTATCAGTCACATTGAACTGGGAGCCAACTTCAACGGTTCCATCAATGATGCCAGCCACTTCCTTGATAGCATTCTCTTTAGCATCAGATACCGCCTGAGCCTTCACATCATCAGCAGGGAGTTCTTCACCCAGTTCAGCGAACATCACCGCATCAGCATGTTCAACGCTATTCGTTGTCGGGTCAAAGTAGAGAATCATATCATCGCTATTGCTTACATCAATGGAGCCATCATCATGGGTAGCAACGTTACCACTAATAATATAAACACCATAGTCTTCCAAGCCGCCTGATGCTTTGATAGTAGCGTTACGGACAGAGCCACGACTCTGGTCTGTATACATATCAACTTTCTGTTCTGCCTGATGAGCAGCGAGGTCTACCTTGTCTTGTGCATCATCAACCACACCTTGGTATCGGGCAGAAGACAACTGGTAGTCATAGATAGCTTGGTCAAGTTTATCATCCTGCCCCGTCAGGGATTCCAGTTCCTCATCACTCATGACAGATAGCTGCTGTTCAGAGATACCCAAGGCTGCTGCAAGAGTCTTCATCTGGTCTTCCTGCTGAATCTGAATGTCATGCTTGTCTGCATCATCAGCATCATGCCCCTCAGAATAAGCATTGTCAATATCTGCCTGATGCTGCTCCTCAGGTGTTGTTGGCTCGTTGGTAATCTCCTTGGCATTCATTTCAGCAGTCTTGGCAATATTGTAGCCACGCATCTTCATCAAGTTGATACCATAATTTACAGCTGCATTAATCTGCTCCTTGGTCATGGTATCTCTCTGTCTGAGAATATCAGCCAGCACACCACCCATCTGCTCGTTGGTTGCATTGTCAATCTTATCCTTGATGTCTGCCCAGTTATCGCCCATAAGGTTCTGTGCATCAATATCAGCCACGTTCACCTTGTTGCGGAATCGGTAATACAGAGCACGATTGTAGATACCTTTTACTGGTCGGGAGCCAGCACCCATCGCATACATAGAACCGACAGAGATAGCCATACCACCGATGATGTCGAGTTGTTGTCTAGCATCAAGGAGGTCACTCACCTTACCTTCACCATCCAGCAGGGCATGAAGAGGAATACCAATTTCCTCCTCCATCACTTCCTCAGCGAAACCATTGATACCGAACTTCTCCATCCACTTCTTGGAATTGGTATACCATCCGCTCTTGCCGATATTCTTGAAGAACTCAGCAGAAGCATTCATACCATGTTTCTCCATGAAGTTGACAGCACCCTTCTTGATACCATAGTTGTGACCGAAAAGTTTTTCTGTATAGTTCTCTACCATAGCAGAGGTCATACCCTTATAGAGAGCAGTACCAATAGACTCACCACCCTCATGCAGAAGATTTCCATTCTCATCGAAAGTACCAAACTTATAATCACCCTTCTCATCCTGATACAGATTACCAAGATGTCGCTGCATGATGTCAGCACCAGTCTTCAACGCTTGCTCAGTTCCAGCCATTGCATACGAGCCGATAACATCGCCAGCCACGATACCAGTATTCTTCAAGATGGCAGCACTCACCTTGCCCATGCCACGTTTAGCAGCAAATTTCAAGGCTCCACGACTGATGCCCTTGGTAATACCACCATAACCGCCAGTCAGGAAGAAGTCAGCCATAAATGGGAGACTCTGCCCTGCAATTTTCGTCCAACGATTGACGTTACCCATCTTCTCATCTTCGAGAGCCGTAGCAGCATCCGCACCAAGTTTACTCTTCAGGAGCATCTTATCAGAACCAGAGAGAGGAATATTGTTATCCATCTTTGTCTTGATACGTTCCATCTGCCCCATGATAGCGAAGTCAGTCAGACCGAAATCCCATGTTTTTGCAGTAAATGCAGTATTGTCAAGAGCCTTCAAGGCATCCTCACCCCAGCTACTTGTAGGATATTGTTTCACCGCTTCAAGCGCTCCAATCTGCTCAGTAACCAGAGAAAGAGAGGTTGCCAACTTATTTCTATAGTCACTCTGCTCAGCAGTTCTTCCGTTACTTGCACCGATACTAGCACCATAAGAGAGCAAAGGATTTCCGTGTTGGCGATTATCCTCAGCGATAAGAGCTTCAATCTCCTTCTTTCGGGCATAGGCATCAGCCAATTTCTTGTCAAACTGCTTTTGAGCACCTTCCTCAGTAAGGTAGGTTCCATTCTTGCCGATGTTCTCCTGCAAGTCATAGTTACCTTTCTTGTCACGAACATCAAAGGCAGATGGTATCTCACCAGTATCTACCGCTTCCTGATATGCATTGTTTTGCTGGTCAAGAATAGCTTGTTTCTGCTCAGCTTCAAGAAGAGAATAAACATTCTCATTGTCCGATGTAACGTATGCGCCAGTCTTGCCAGTCTCAGGATTGTAAGCAAAATCATCCTTCACAACATTGTTTGCATCACCACCATAAGGAGTCTGATGTGTACCCAAGTTCACACGACCGAAATCCTTCTGCTGTTTCTGCTTGCGTTGTTTCAGTCTGTTGTATCTGCCAGCATTGTTCATTGTCTGCTGAGCACTAGCCAAGATAGCTGCTGCCCCAGCAGAGAAACGAGCACGGTCAGCAGCACTCATAGGAACACTACCGCCCTTCGCTCTAGATGAAGTCTTACTACGTGGTTCAAAGAGTGCAGAGTAAAAACGCTCATAAGTTGATGGAACATCAAAGTTCTGAGCCTTCAAGTTCTCGTAGATAGCATGTCTGTTATCCGCACCACCTTTTCCGTCTCTTGTCAGAGCACTCTCAAACTTATTGTAATCATCAGGCACATCATAGTTCTGTGCTTTCAGATTCTTGTATAAAGTGTATAATGGTCTTTCTGCCATGATATATATATATATGTTTGTTACCAAATTCTTGTTACCAATTCTGTTACCATTTTACGCCAGTCTTCTTCTTGCCACCAGCCGAAGAACCGCCAGCCTTATGTGTTGTATGCTTGCCGCCACCAGACGGTTTACCACCTCCAGCAGAACTACTTCTTCCTTTCAATCTATCCATAATATATCTCACGTTAGTCTGAGTAACATTCTTGATTCTCAACTTTCTTTTAAGTTCATTAATCTTCTTCTGCCCCTCAGGAGTGTCCATCAGGTCGTAGTACTCATACCAATAACCAGCAGTAGTTTGATTACCGCCAGAAGATTTCTGAGCCTTATTAGAAATTCGTCCTTCTCGCAGTCTAGCAAGTGCATCCTGAGCAGCCCAATGGCTTATCTGACCATCAGCAAGCATCTTCTTAATCTTCAACTGATTATCCTTATACTCGGCATCATTGGTATATTTCAACTCACTAAGTTCAAGTCTTCTGTTACCTTGGTCAATTCTCTGCTGCCCTTGGTCATTCTTCACCT
>ERZ827150.2309-NODE-2309-length-20881-cov-3.206233_pt1 | contig 20881 bp, 16 predicted proteins | sample MGYA00519779_ERZ827150 | MGnify/ENA primary metagenome ERZ827150 (study PRJEB31778, sample SAMEA3449267) | human gut metagenome | biome: human gut; feature: human-associated habitat; material: faeces | place: United Kingdom | collected 2010/2012 ...
CGGCTCGAACCACAAATTCCCCACGACATGGATCTTATGTCCTGCCGGCATGTTGGAAGTCGCGTCGTAACGAGAGCGTTTGATTCCCGCACCCGTCGCGCAAGCCCGCAACAGGCATTTCGACCTTCCTCCACAAGCGCAATGCAAACAGCGGGAAGCGCCCTTCACGTTTTCTTTAAGATAAGCCTTCTCCTCTGCCGAGAAACGACCCAGCTTAGAGATGAATCCCTGCTTGTCCGGCCGCACGTCTGAATCGGTTCCGGCTATCTCTTTAGGAGCCTTCTCAACAATGGAGCGGATAATCGCCCGGATCTCTACCCCCTTATCAACCGTTCCACGACGGCAAACCTTCTCGCAAGGTGCCTTACAACCGTCGCATCCCAAAGTCGGCAGGTCAAACGCCTCCGACAAGACCGAATAGGCCCGAACCAGGTCGCCCTCGTCATAATAGCCCAACATCCGCTCAATATCCAATCCCTTGGGACAAACCAACACGCAAGGCGCCTCACAATCCGCCCGGTGATCACTCAGGAGCAGCTCCAACGAGAGCGTACGGACCTGCTGAACCTCCTCGCTTTCCGTATCAATACACATGCCTTCCGTAGGCAAGGTGGTACATGAAGGGATGATCTGCCCGTTCTGGCAATTCTTGACCGCGCAAACCATACAGGAAGAGATGTGCTTTGCCCCTTTCGCGTAACAGATCGAAGGGATGCTTATTCCTTCACGACGAGCCGCCTCCAACAGGGTCTCGCCTTCCAATGTCTCTATTTGCCGGTTATTTATCGTAATTCGCATAACTCTTTCTCCTTTCCTGATTTAATCCTTCTTAGGTTCCTGAGCCTTTAACGGGACTCGCTTGATCGCGTCGTAAGCGCAATCATTAATACACAATCCACATAACACGCATTTGCTGGTATCAATCTGGTGCACCTGATAAGGCGTATAAGGAATGGCCTGAACAGGGCAGGATTTCGCGCATTTGGTACAGCCTACGCAATCGTCCGTAATGACCAGCTTCACCATCTCCTTGCATGTTCCTGTCTTGCAGATTCCGTTGACATGCTCCTCATACTCATGCCTGAAATATTTCAGGGTCGTCAGCACCGGATTGGGAGCTGTCTTGCCCAAACCACAAAGGGACGCTTTCTTGACTGTCAACGCCAATTCCTCCAACTTATCGATATCCGACATGACCGCCTTTCCCGAGCAAATCTTATTCAGGAGATCCAACATACGCCGGATGCCCACCCGACAGAAGGTACATTTTCCACACGACTGATCGCAAGTAAAACTCAAGAAATAGCGAGCGACATCCACCATGCAATCGCTTTCGCTCAAGACAACCAATCCACCCGATCCCATCATCGCGCCCATCTTGTTGAGCGCGTCAAAATCGACCGGGACATCACACAGGCTCGCCGGGATACAACCTCCGGACGGACCTCCGATCTGGACCGCCTTGAGCTTCTCACCGCCCTCGACACCACCACCGATCTCCTCGATGATCTGGTTCAAGGTGACACCCATCGGAACCTCCACCAAGCCACCATGCTTGACCTTACCGGCCAAAGCGAATACCTTCGTGCCGGCGCTGCCCGCCGTTCCGATCTCCCGATATTTCCGGACACCATTCCTGATGATATAAGAAATCTGGCTCAGAGTCTCCACATTGTTCACCAAAGTCGGCTTGCCGTTCAAACCCGCGATCGCCGGATAAGGCGGGCGTTGTTTCGGGAATCCCCGTTTTCCCTCAATCGAGGCGATCAAAGCGGTTTCCTCACCACAGACGAAGGCGCCCGCGCCCTCGAAAATGGAGATATCAAAAGAGAAACCGGAATCCAGGATATTCTCCCCAATCAGGTGATGCTCGCGACAAATCTGGATCGCCGTGCGGATACGTATAACCGCCAAAGGATATTCCGCCCGGATATAAAAGATACCCCGGTTGGCACCCACGGCATAAGCTGCCGTAATCATGCCTTCAATGACCCGGAAAGGATAAGATTCCAACATCATACGGTCCATGAAGGCGCCCGGATCGCCCTCATCGCCGTTACAGATCACGTATTTCTCCTTTTGGTCGACACCCGCGACAATCTCCCATTTCTTTCCGGTCATGAAACCACCGCCGCCACGGCCACGCAAGCCGCTCTCGAGGATGGTCTTCACCACCTCATCGGGTTTCATCTCCCTCAACACCTTCTTCAATCCATCAAAGCCACCATGCGACAGGTAATCATCTATATTCAACGGGCCCAAACGACCATAACCCTCCGTCGAGATATGCTTTTGCCCGGAAAGGAAACTGTTGATGATCCCGACCCGCTCGTTTTGGGATTTCCAAACCACGTTATCCCACGTGTCATCCGTATGATAAGTATCCAATTGGTTCCACACCACGTTCCGGATCCGCTTGAGAAGACCCGCCGGCTTGAAATGGTGATGCAGAATCTCCTTGATCTCTTTCGCCTTCACGTTTGGATAGCGGGTAATCTGTCCATCCGGCATCACGACATCAATCAACGGGACCTTATTACAAACGCCCACACAACCGACCGGCTTAATATCGACGTCGATTCCCAACTCATCTGAAGCTTTCCGGAGCTCCTTATAAATATCGGCTGAACCACTGGCCATACAACAAGAGCCCATGCCAAGACGCACCTCACCGAGAACACGCCGCTTCGCCTTCTTCTCCTCCTCTTTCTCTTTTGTCTGGAGAGTCGCCAGAAAATCATCGATTACCTCCATGACCCGACCCGGCTGGACATGACCATAAATCTTCTCGTCGATCTGCACAACAGGCGCCAGCGTACAACAACCGAGGCAAGCGATCTTCTCAATAGAGAACTGACGATCGTCGGTCGTCACGCTTCCCTCCTTGATTTTCAACTCACGGACAAAAGCGTCGTAGACGTTTGTCGCTCCTTTCACATGGCAAGCCGTTCCGGTACAGACCTTGATCAAATGCCGACCCAATGGAATATGCCGGAATTGCGAATAGAACGTAGAGACACTGATCAGCTGTGCCCGATCAATCTCCGTCTTCTCATACACCCGCTCGATCGCCTCGGCCGGGAGATAGTTGAACTTCTCCTGAAGAGCCTGCAAGAGCGGTATAATTACCTGCCGGGAAGTACCGACCCGCTCGATAATCTCATCCACCGCCTGAATGAACTGCTCACGGGCCTCCTCCAATTTATGTTGATCACATTGACAAGCCATACTATTTCGCCGCTACACAATAAATACTACTTTCCGTACGGACCACGATCTTCCCGTCCGTAAAGGCCGGGGTAGACATCGTCGTCTCTCCTGTCTCAAAGGAATCCAGCAACTGGAACTCATTATCCGCCGAGAAGATATGCATCTTCCCGCTGTTGCTGAACAAATACATCTTTCCACCGACAATGACCGGGGAAGAATAAAACTCAACACCCAAATCATGCTCCTTGCGCAACTCACCCGTTTTAGCGTCGAAGGCGGCTACCACACCATAACTGGTCGCCAGATAAAGGTTGTCCTTAGTCGCTACCGGACTCGAAACCTCCGGCAAATAATCGGTGCTCTCCCACAAGACGGAGCCATCCGCACCATTTATGGCGATCAACTTAGAGTATTCGCTCGCCCCAAAAACAACACCATTCGCGCTGCAAGGGCTGGAACCAACCTCGCCCGTCAGGCACTCCACACGCCAAAGCTGCTCGCCGTTCATTGGATTATAGGCCGTGATCGCCGGATTACCCATCAAGACCAATTGCGGCTGGTTGTTGACCGTCGCGATGATGGGCGAGCTCCAGGTGATCTTCTCCGGACGGCTTTTACTCCACTTCTCGGCACCCGTCGCCAGATCTAACGCAAAGACCCGAGGATTCGCCTGATTGTCGTATTGCACGATTACCATATCACGGAACAACAACAATGAAGAGGCATAGCCGTAATGGTTGTCTGGAACACCGACATTCTTCGACCACAACAGTTTTCCGTTTGTATCGACACAGATCATATCGCCCGTAGCGAAAATCGCACAAACATGACCGCCATCCGCCACGACGGTCGAGGCGGCCAAACCAGTTCCATGAGAAGGTTTAGGCATCGTCTTAGGTGAACCGGGGATTCCGGAAGCCGAAACGGTCCACCGTTTCTCTCCCGTATTCAAGTCGTAACAATACAACTCACGGGCCTGATCGTCGGCACCGGAGAAGAAGACATTATTACCCACAATAACGGGCGAGTTGTGTCCGCTCTTAGGCACCGGCTGTTTCCAAAGGATGTTGGAGCCATCGGCCAGGTTCCATTTCGTAGGGACATTCTTCGCCGTTGAATAACCGTTAGAGTTATTCCCGCGGAAACCTTGATAAGAAACGTTGTTCGCCGGAGCCTGCGCCGTCGCCGGAGCGGCTTCCTCTTTCTCATTAGAAGCAGCAGCCTGTGTCTCAGCTTCCGGTGCCGCTGCCAAAGTTTCACTTTCCGTGACCTCATTAGTCTCAACAGAAGCGGATGACTCATCGGATGACGTGGAGGCAGACTCGGTCGCCTCAGCGGTCAATTCACTTTCTGTCTCAGCCTCTTGTTCCTCTGTCTTCTTCAGGCCAGGCATACTTAACAAGGCGAAAACAACAGCCACGACCGCAAGGGCTGAAGCACCGCCCAAAACATATCGCCGGGCGTTCGTCTTGATCAACCAATCGTCGACCGGATCGATCTCCATTGCGGGAATCTCTTTCAGGTCCTTGAAATAATAACGTAAGCTCAGGATAAAGACCAAAAACATACCCAGCAGGATATAGAGACCCGTCTCCAAGTGGTCCATCCGCACGAAATAGGCCTTGCGAGCCAGAAGATCCAGCTGGCGGATCTGGTCTTGCAGTCCGGCGACATCCACGCCCGAGTCGTTGAGCTGCTTGAGGCTCTCGACAACCTCCGTTTGCAAGGGTGTCACGTCTTTTATCTGAAAATAATTCGTTACCAACATAATGGATAACGTCACGATGAAGATCGCCGACAGGATCGCGATATTCCTAAATATCAATTTCTTCATAACGAGTATATGTTTTATTCCGGTTTCTTTCTTGTTTGTGGACAATAACTGAAGCAACGACCGCACGCTACGCAGGCGGCATGATCAATCTCATAATGAACACGATTTCGCTTGGTCGACAACCGAACCAAGGTTAATCCGATCACCAATCCGATGAACGCCCCGATAATTGTGGAATAGAGCTTAAAGTCCGCCTTGATCGCCTCGCATTGGGCAGCCAGCTCCTCAACCACACGACCTTGCCCATAAAAGGCCTCCAACTCAAGATTGAGGACATCCTGCGGATCGCTCTCCTGGGCCATGACCATTTCATACAAACGGACGTTCTTGTTGGAACGACTCAAATCATCGCTGACCATCCGCATCAGGAAAGCGCCGGCCAACGTAAAGATCGGCAAGACGATCATATACATCAGGACTCGTTTCACACCCTTCTGGCGGCTCTCCTTCACCTTATTCGCATAGGGCGGACGAATCGCGTCCACCGGACAGGCGTTGTGACACAGCTCGCAATTGATACAAGGATGCTTCGTGATCTTTACCTTCCAGATCGAGAAGCGAGAGACTAATCCCAACAAGGCGCCGTAGGGGCAAATGAAACGGCAAAAAGGCCGTCCGGAGAAAATGGAAAGCACGATGAGGATCGCGCCAAGCGTGATCATGCCCGCATCTCCACCCATCCGAAAAATTCCAACAAAGGGATCGAGATGGCAGATGATAAAGCTACTTCTCGTAGCCGCATAAAGGACAGCGAAAGCCAGGTAGACCCACGGCACGATACTCAAAAGGATCGCTACAGGGCGGGCAATCTTAAAGTCTTTCACGTGGACCAGGTCCTGAAGCGCTCCAAAGGGACAGACTCCGGCACAAAAGACACGCCCGAACAGGAACGCGAAAACAATAGGCAAGATAAAGAAGAGGAAGACGATCCACGGGATCTGGTAGCTTCCGTCAACCAATGCCAGGACAACATTCTGGATCGAGCCGATACTGCAAACACAACCGCTCCGGAAGAATCCGAAATAGGCGACAGAGACCAAAGAGACCAAAAAAATCGGCTCACGGGTGCGCCGCTTAATGGCTGCCCAAGCGACAATGCCCATCAGCGCCACCAACATAATCACGTCGACGACGAGCCAAAGGTCTTCATTCGGCACGGCATAATGGATATCAGGATATTGATAGCCCGACTCGAAATCCGGTTTTGGGAAACGGTTCTGGGCCTGAGCCATCCAAAGACTCAACAACGACATCCCGGTGAACAATAACTTTCTCATGCGTCTTTCAGGTTATAAGGCTTGTCGACGGGAACGCGTACGATCGCGTCGCCGGGGCAAACCGTGGCGATTTGACATTCATTACAATCCATACAGAGGTCGCGCTTGATCTGCAGATAGAGCGACCCGTTACCAAAGGAACCGCATCCCTTCACGCATTTCCCGCACCCATTGCACAAGCTCTCGTCGATCGTGTACTCGAAATAGGGATCCTCCACGAACTGACGTTTAATCGCACCGGTCGGACACATCAAGTTCTCAGCGGCAGTATTCAATTCTTTCACGTTGGAGCGGTAATAACCACCACATAAATCGCAATAACCACACACACGGTTGGCATGGAAACATTTGACGGCCGAGACATTCAACACGCAGTCGGTCTCGCAACGCCCGCATTGCGTGCATTTGGCCGGATCGATCTGCCAATAGTAGCTTCCTTCCGCAGCGCCGGCACGCCGTGCCAGGGCGATCGTGGTCGCCAACACCGAGCCGCCCGCCACGACGGATCCTACGACCCGCAGAAAATCCCTCCGGGCCAACGGCCCACGGGTTTTGTTATTCTCTTGTTTGTTGTCCATTCTAATTTCTCCTACATTTATTCTTGTCTAATCTATCTTTCACTCCCCAATGATCGTCTTTCAAAACAGGGGAAATATCTTGCGGAAACCTAAAACATTAATGGTATTTGTCAAACCACCAAATCTTCCAAACCCTCACGCAAGGGGCAATCGAGCGCACATGAACCACAAGCCGTCGTCGCGGATTGGGCTTTATCGTACCTGAAAAGGGCAACCTGATCCTTTCCGGCAATGAAAAGATCGCTCGAGGAGAGCTTTACCCGGTAAGCCTTATTGCCTCCACCCAAGGCTGGACCATCGAGCAAGACCGCCCGGAAGGTCCCGTCGGGCGCATAACAGCTGATCCTGGGCTTCCCTTTCTCGGAAGTGATCAACTCGCCAGTCGCCGTCGGCTCCACAAAAGCGGGATTGCAACAGCCACAAAAGAGCCCATCGGCGCCACCCGGTTTCCCGAAGGCCTCAATATATTCACCCTCGAGCGTATAACTCTCGATCTGATGACGGCCGGAGTTGGCACAATAGATGCGGTCGTTCATCGTCGTAATCCCAAAAGTATAGCTAGGGATCACGAAGCCATTGGGACTTTGGATGAAACGCTTGAAATTACCATCCGTAGAGTATTGGCAGATGTTCTTATTCGCTGCGTCAGTGACGTAAACCTGCTCTTTCGCTACGGCAATTGAGCAATAATCCGACTCCTCGCTGCATGCCTCCCATTCGCGACACAGTTTTCCCCGGTCGTCATAGACCCTAATAGCCGTGGGCAGGAGCAGATAAATCAAATCACCATAGACAGCCAAGTCACGGATCGTCCCATCCACGGAGAAGCTGTTTCGCTGCTTACCGAAACGGTCGTAAATGGCCACGTTACCGGGCGTCGCAACGACAAGCGATTCGCCCAACAAGCCAAATCCCTCAATCTCGCCAGCCGTCTTAAAGGCCGCAACCTTCCGGTAAGGAGAATCCGTACGGCTCGCTTCCGGCTTCCAGGACGGACTAAGCTTGCTTCCCGCCTCATCAGGCAGGGAAACCATCTTATGGACCAATGTTCCGGAAACACCAATAATACCTCCGGCAGCCACCAACGAACCACACACGTTCAGAAAACGTTTTCTCGTGATCTTGTTGTTATCCTTATTCTCTTCCATATCTTATTCCTTATTAAATTTCCTGTTAAACAATCTTCAAGCAGGCCACCCGATGCGCATCACGAACGATCAGCATACCATCGGCATAAGCCATCGGGCCCCAAGCGTCAGCTCCGTCCATGATCTTTTGCTTCTTCAAGAAGCGCATACTGTTCTTCCCGACCTCATAAACATACAACTCGCCATCATCCTTGAACAGGAAGAGGTTCTGGTTGATAAGCAGGTAAGGCCCCAAGCCGAATCGCTCCTCAGCGCTCGAGGACCAAACCGGATCGTGCAAATTATTCGGTGAGAAGCAAACCAGTTTGCCACGCTGCCCACCGGCGTCCTTAGGCATAATGCTGATAATCATGTTATCATAGAAGATAGGGGTCTGTTGTTCGCTAGCTAATCCCTGGTTAGGCTTATATTGCTCGACGATCGAGGCTGTCCATCCCGAACCGGCCGGATCGACTTGCAACAAGGCGCCGCCCGTGCCATAACCCGCCACAAGGAAGATCCGGTTGTTGCCGATCTTCAAAGGTGAAGGCGCAACGACCGAAGGCTGCCACTTCGTAACGCTCCAGAGCAGCTTACCCTTGTCCGCCTCTTCGCCCGAAACACCGCAAACACCACCCACACCGATGTAAACGTAGGTCTTCTTTCCGCTTAATGTCATCGGCACAACGGATGAGTGAGACATCTTAAAGTCAATACTGTTCGGGGTCTCCCAAAGCACCTCGCCCGTAAGACAATCCACGCCCACCAGCAACGCCTTCTCACCCGCCGGAGCGAGAATCAATTGGCCGTTGTCGACCCTCGGGCATTGGCCGGTATACCAAAACGGCACCTCGGTATTGTAATTCTTCTTCATGTCAAGGCTCCATTTCAGATCTCCAGTAATCGGATCGCAACACATGACATGTCCCTCAGGACCAATCGTGATCACATAATCCTCGCCAACAGCTGGGATTGTCCGCGAGAAACCATGATTCCGTTTCATCGGGACCCGATACCAGCGTCGCCAAAGCTCCTTCCCGGTCTCAAGCGAGAAGCAACGCAAGGCATCGGAATTCATATTCTCGATATAATCCAAAAAATAGACTCGCCCGTTGTAGATCGCTGGAGCGGCATGGCCCTCTCCTGTCTCCACTTGCCACAGAACAGGATAATCCTCAGCGGGAATCTTGATAGGATCAGTAGTCTTCACGATATTATCCAACGACTCCCCACGGAAATTGGTCCATTTTCCGGTCAGAGCGGACTCGATCTTCTCATATTCCATGAAATATTCCCCGATGTGAACATCATCTGCCTTTCGCTCCAAACCTTCCGGCCGGTTGTCCGCACCTGGCAGTTGCATCGACAAATCTCCTCTGGGCGTATAGATATGCCATCCAACCAGGATACCTACATAAAGCAGCGCCACTAAAACCGTGATGCTTGTTACCCTCTTTTTCTCTTTCGCATCCATATATCTCAGCTTTTAATCTCTTTCATTCTAATTTTCCTCAACGCATTCAACAAAAATGTCGCATTGTACAACTCTTCCGAATACCACAAGCGGGCGAAATAAAGTCCGATAGGCTCTCGCTGATAAAGGTTACGCTTCTGATGCCGGACAAATAGATAATCCAAGCCTTTACCAATCGCCTCCTCGACCTTTTGGTCCGTCTCCTGAAGCGAAGCCAAGGCAGCCAAAGCCCTCGAGGTCAAGGTTACCTTTGAGCGGATTCCCCGTTGGCCGCCCCAACCGCCATCATCATTCTGGGCAATAAGGATAAATCGTATACCCTTATGAGCCATTTCCAGTGCCTGAATATCGCCCGAGGCGAGCAGATACTCCACCGCAATAGACGTCCCGTAGATCGGCGACCGTTCGTCGCTAGCATCTTGGTCGCCGAACCAGAGTGGCGTCCAACTACCATCAGTAGCCTGATTACGGGAGAGCCAACTCAAAAGTTCCTTTTTGCCCTTGGCGCATCGTTGTCTCAACCCTTCCGGCAGGCTCGACTCCCAAAGCTGGAAAGCGAGAAAGGCATGCGCCGATATATCAGGACTGCTCCGGTCGAAAGGAAGCTTGCCCCAACCCTTACAGAAGGTCGGCATACCGCCATCCTTGTTTCTCAATGCCAGGAGCCACTCGATTCCGGCACCCACCTCGTCGCAATATGTTCCATCCGACAAGAGATGCAAGGCGACCAAAGCGCCCGACGTATCGTCGGCATCAGGTACAGCGCCTTGTAAACTGGTCCATCCCCAACCTCCAGGTTGTGCGCCCGTAAAGGGATGACGCTCCTTGAAGGCCCAACTCCGGATCTGCTTCGCCAATAATTCACGTCCTGGCAAGTCGCCACCAAAAGCCTTCACGCTCAAAAAAGTCACCCACGACGAGAGATCGGTATCAATCGCCCACGAACCATCCTTTCGGACAGTTGTCTCGAGGAAATAGGCCGCCTTGCGGGTTACCTCATGCTCACGGAATCCCGCACCACAAAGGCACATCGCCACAAAAGCGGTTAGTGGAGCGGCCTCCAGGAAGCCGCCATGTGCAGGTTGCAGTCTTGTCAACACTCGTAAGGAAGGAGCGACAAAACCTTCCCGCAACCAAGAAAAGATGCCTTTCTTTCCTTTCCTGTAGCGCAAGATTCCGACAGCGATCAAAGCAGGAATAGCATAGCTCACGACCGGCAAGCGCAAGAATCGGAACAACCCCTGAGGCAGTACGGAAGCCTCAAAAGGCAGTGAGGGAATCTTGTTCCACTTGGTAATGACTCCTGTCAGGGCACACATCACCAGGATTGGAACGGAAAAAGTCAAGTCTTTCCCATAATAATCCAAGACTCCTTGAATGATCTTCTGGCTCGAGAAACCTCCGAATCGCTGCTTAAGATAGTCTCGTGCCTTTGGTGGATCCTGCTCCAGCCCATACAAAGCCGCATAAGCCAACAGAGTGGCAGTCATATTGGAAGGACTCTCCTCGCTATCACCCCAAGAACCATCCCATTTCATGGTGGAGAGCAACCATTCCGCTCCACGACGGACTTGCGTCTCATATTTTTCCCGATCGATCAGGAACAAAGCATAGGTCGCTACCGCTGTCGAGATCGCACTTGACGAGAGACTTCCCCGCCAAGAGCCATCCGCCAACCGTTTCTCCTCCAGTTTTCCCTGAGCGGACCGAATCAATTCATCCAATTGTTCCCGATTCATAATGATCCCAATGCTAATAATCCGTAAAACAAATATTCTACATCACCTTCCTCATCCCATAAAGTCGCTCCGAAACCACCGTTGTCCAACCAATGCGCCTCTATAAAATCTCGTGGCGACACCAAGGAACTTACACCATAACATCTCAACGCAAACAAAGCCGTAGCCGTCGATAACAGATCGGGCACAGGTGCCGTAACATCCGCCCGGAAACCTCCGGAAGGATCTTGAACATGAAGCAAATAATCCATATCGTCGTTCTTGCGATATCCATCTTCCTGACCGATCACCATCAGCGCCGCAGCCGTCGCATTGACAGAGGCAACCGAATCGCCCCGACAATTTGAGAAACCACCATTCGCTACCCGATAGGCAGCAAAGCAATTTAATGTCCTTTGGTCTACCTCTTGCCCACAATCCTCCAAACATCCCCGATAAATAAATCTTGAATAGGGAGAATCGGGATCCTGATTCGGGTAATCGACCACATTAAAAGGATGAACAGATACAGGATTCGCCCAATTACCAATAATCGGCATATGCCCGGCCAGCCATTCCGGCACGTTGAAAAAACGCTGGATCAATTCGCAGCGCCTATAAGCCGCATAGTGAACCAAATCCATTGATGCCTGATCCAACGATTCCAAATAACGGCGCATAACTTCCCGATCAAGCGACAGGCCCAAGACGTAAGCGAGTGCCCATCCGAATGAGGTATAATAAATATCCGGCTCTCCGCCTTTATTCACAAAAGCCTCGCCCACACTCTTCCTGTCGGTCAGGAAATGACGCATCCGTTTGATGGCATCCGTCCCTAAGCAACGTTTACCATCCAGCAACGCCCGAAACAATCGTATGGACAAGGTCTCTTTCATCTCTTCTTATTCTTTATCCCTATTATTTAATTATCCTCTCCGTCACCCGGAACAATAGACGACGCAACTCGATCCGATCGATTCTCGACAAGAGTTCCAATGCCCGACGATGATACAATTGAACCATCTCCCGAACCTCCTCGAGCGCCGCCAACAACGACGGCTCATATTCCGGCTGGCGCAAGAAAGCGTTCAGGTCGGTTGTCTTCGCCAAAGCCTGACGGAAAATATCATCTCCGGCCCTATCCCGACAAACAACCGCCAAGACAGCTGACGGACGAACCGCCAAAACAGTCGTCGGGTCGGCATAATCCTCCAGATCATCCTGCAATTGATAGGCGATTCCCAAATCATTCGAATAATCATGGAACAGACGACGCAAACCTGGATCATCACCCGCACAGATCAATCCCATGACCAAAGAGACCTCGAATGCGGGTACGGTCTTTTTCTGGTAGATAGACAAGACTAGATCCATTGTCAGACCGTCTCGCAACCAATTCCAACCCAATTCCAAACCCTGTCCCTCACATAAAAGCACATGTGAATCGGCGATCACACGCAATAAATCCATATTTCCCGTAGCCGCCAGCAATTGATAACCCTTACCCAATAAGGCGTCGCCTATGTTAATCGCTATCGGTGTTCCATAAGCGGCATTCACGGTCTGCTTTCCATAACGTGTCGAATCGTTATCTTGAATATCATCGTGCACTAAAGAGGCTTTATGGAAACACTCCACGGCAATCGCCGCTAATCGGGTCCGCTCGTCGAACCGGGTTGCTTCACTCAATGCCAGATAAGTTGCCGCCAGAAGATAAGGTCGCCAACGCTTGCCATCGCCAGCCAACCAATCCAATGCCAAAGTCATCGTCCGATCGGAAGAATCGGGCAACAATCGATGGATCGACGCTTCCGAGAACCAATCCTGGATTTCCCGTTTGATGTAATCATAATCCAATAACCGCACCTCTTCGTCACTTTGTGAGGCGATTAACTCCTCCACATAATCAACATCTACCTGCGTATCCCGACAACCATCCACGTTCAACGGGATGGCCAATCCCGGTACGGCATTCTTGATCAACAAGGGAAATGCCTTCTCCAACGAGTCGAGACAACTGACGCCGATCACTGCCTCAACCGCTCCGCTGTCGATCAAGCTGATCACGGAGGTGAAACCCTCAGCCACAAGACTCATCATACCCAATTCCTCCGCCCGGTCTTGCAAGCCGACAATTGAGCAACGCCCGCAACGATGGCACAAGAGACCCAACTCATCCACTTCCGCTTGACAATTAGAGGAGTTACTCAAGCATTTGGGCAACAATAGCAACCGTTTTTCCGGCGGAATAGCGGCAATAAGCGGACGCCAGACCGCATTGTGCATCTCGACCATGATCCAGCCCTGGCAATCCTCGCTCAGCCCACGCTCACGACAGAACTGGTCTGCCAGTTCCGACAAGCTTTCCATCGACAAGGGCGGAACAAGCGAACGTCCGGCTACAAAACCAGAAATCAGCCGTCGCAAGTCACGCCTCTCCCGATAGGAGGCAGGTACATGATATTTTGATCTGTTTTCCATAAACAATAGTTTTCACCAATTAACCATAAGCTCCGAAACCAAAGAAATAACGTTTCTTCAATATCCGATAAAACAGGTTCCGTTCCGGAATCTCCTCTCCCGGCATATCATGTCCAGGCAAAGCGGTCATCCGCCGGTACTCACCCAAAACTGTTCGCCGGCTTGTCGTATCGGTCGCCCGACGGGATTCCAGAAACGAGACCAACTTTGCGGGATTCTCCAACAGGATACAACCTCGTGAGGTATCGGCCACCATCCGACGCAGATCAGCTAAAAAGGCGGACGACTCAAACAGCTCACCCACATTCGCTCCTGTCCCGTCAATAAACTCCTTCGCCATCTGCAAGGGTGGACAGAACTCCAACGCCCCACTGGGTGAAATATGATGGCTCATTCCCGTCGCCGCCGGACAAAGTGCCCGTCCATCAGCATCCCAATAGGTCTCGATCAAGAACAATGGCGCGTCGCGACGCTGCTCGACCACGAAACGACGGAATCCCCGGATCTGCTCCTTAGTCAACGCATTCTCAGGATGAGGATCAGCGCCTACCGGCCGATAAATATAATACCACAAATAATGAGCGCCCGCCCGAGCTACCCGATTGATATAATCACGGCTCAACAACTCATCGTAGTTACTTTGGCAGATACTTGCCGCCACACCAAAGATCAACCGCTCCTTACGGCAAGCCTCAACACCACGCATCGTCCGATTGAAAACTTCTGACTTTCCACGACGACGATCACTCTCCTCCTCCAATCCCTCGATACTCAACAAGGGCGTGATATTTCCACATTGGCGCATCCGCCGGGCGATCTCGCCGGTCAACAACGTCCCGTTCGTGAACAGTTGAAAATAGCAATCACCATGTTTCCCTAACAGGTCGAGCAGTCCCTTATACAGTAAAGGCTCACCACCCAAAATCCCGAAGAAATAGGAACCTCGCTTTTTCGATTCAGTGATAATTCCATCCAATTGGGCCAGCGAGAGCGACCGTTGGCCACCCGCAGAAACCCAACAGCCGGAAGGTTACAACGTTCCGTCACCGAGATCATCACAAAGGCCGGAAAAAAAGGTTGGCCTGTCGCCTGACGGCACTCGAAAGCGGCCATGTTCTTGACATTCCGCCAACCGAAATTATAGATAAACTTCCAGACCAGGCGAGGCGAACATTCCAATGGTACCCGTAACACCGTTCGCAAGAAAGCGATGTAATCCGTTCCTCCCATCACGCGTCCTCCTCCTTCTTTTGATCACCTTTCAATAGAGCGACGCTGGCTCGCCGCTGACGCAAGCGGGTACGCAAGGCCTCCGCATAAAGCGATTTGGCGTCGAGTCCTTCCAGGTTTTCCTCGTCCTCTAAACCTCCATTGATAGGCGACTTACCATATTTCGGGAAAATAATAGCCCGTTCCGGACAAATCCGGGCACAGGCCGGACAGTTATTCTTGCAATGATCGGGCGCGATCACCCGGGTTTGTTTTCCCTCATGAGCATAGACGCCGAAGAGACAGAAATCATGACATTTGCCACAATCGATACAACGACTCCGGTCGATTACCGGAAACCACGCGTCGTGCCCTACCTCGATCGGCTGGGCGGTAAACTCCGCCTCCGCACGAACCTTCTCCGCCAGATAAAGAGCCTCATCGGGAATAGCCTCGAGCCCTAAATCTCTCAAGATCGCGTCCCACTCGAACGAGCGCATATCCATTACCCGGACAGGCGTCAAACCTCTCGAGGCAAACAAAGCCTCAATGGCTCTGGGATAGCATGCGATAACAGTCGACGCGGCAATCGCCGACAACGACTCATCGTCACGCTCTACCAGCCGGCAAAGATCCGCAACCAGTCTCACAACCAATCCCTGGCAACGCATCCGAGCCACCAATTCCACGATCCGAGATTTGGGAATAAATGTCCGCGACGAGCAGGCACATATTGTATATTGTGTGTTTTCCATCTTTTATCAATTACGTAAGCACATATATCTTCTCTCACCTATCCAAAATTACCTATTTTCTTAATTACATTCCATAAAATAGGAATAAAGCGAAAAAAGAGATCTTGAAAACGAACATCCATATAATAAAAGAGCGAGAATTCATCCTTAATGACGAAATTCCCGCTCTGATATATCTATAGACAAACGTATACTTAACCCAATGTCTCCTGCTTCAACTGCTCAACAAATTCATCGATACGATGCAGCTCCTTCGGTATGTCGATGCTTTGCGGACAATGAGAATTGCACTGCTCGCACCCAATACAATGGCTGGCCTGACGCAACTTGGGTACGCTCCGGTCGTAACCCACCAGATAAGCCCGCCGAGCTTCCCGATAATTCTCGTCTTGCGAGCTCTTAGGCACATTACCCTCGTTCACGCATTTATTATAATGCAACAGGATCGCGGGAATATCGATGCCGTAAGGACAAGGCATACAATACTTACAATCATTACATGGAACGGTCGGGTATTTCATCATCAACTGGGCCGTCTCTTCCAGGAAATCCTTCTCCTCGTCACTCACTGGAACAAGAGGTGAATAGGTTCGGATATTATCCTGCAAGTGCTCCATATAAGTCATACCGCTCAAGACGGTCAGGACACCACTCGGCGAACCGGCGAACCGGAAAGCCCATGAGGCGACACTGCTTTCTGGCATCTGCTGTTTCAAGCGAAGCATGATATGTTCCGGCACGTTCGACAAACGTCCGCCCAACAGGGGTTCCATAATAATAGCAGGAATACCCCGTTTCTCCAACTCACTATAAAGATACTCGGCATTGACATTACGTCCAGTGGCATGACGCCAATCGACATAATTCAACTGTATTTGCACGAAATCCCAATGCGCGTAATCATGCATAGCCAATACCTCATCGAAAACATCAATCGTCCCGTGGAAAGAGAAACCCAGGTTACGGATACGGCCTGCCTCACGCTCCTTCATCAGGTAGTCAAGCATACCGTTCTCAATGTAACGGGCACGGAAAGTCTCGATGCCTCCATTACCAATCGAGTGCAACAGGTAATAGTCGAAATAATCGGTTTGCAGATCCTTGAAAGATTTCTCATACATCGCGATCGAGTTCTCACGGGTCCAGTTCTGGAAATTGGAGAGTTTCGTAGCGATGAAAAGTTTTTCGCGCGGATGTCGTTTCAAGGCAATACCAGTCGACTTCTCAGACCAACCCTGAACATAAACAGGCGACGTATCGAAATAATTGACACCATGTTCAATAGCGTAATCCACCAAACGGTTGACCGCATCCTGATCGATAAGGTTTCCACCCTTCTCAGGCGCGGGAAGCAACGGCCAACGCATACAACCATATCCCAACAGGGAGACCTTGTCGCCCTTCGGGCTGGTACGATAAGTCATTTTATCGGTCGGTACCTCACCCAATGCGCCAGTAGCCTCGCTCCCTGTTCCTTGAGAAGAACAGCCGGATAATAAAGGCGCAGCCGAGGCTGTACTGATACCAACGATCTTCAAGAAATCGCGACGATTGATCGCATTCATATCTTGTGTTTCCATATCTTTCGAAGTTTTATGCATTAAATTTCACGATGGCGCTCATGTCCCTCCACATAGATCGCGCTGTACGGACGGGCAGGGCACAAATTCTCGCAAGCACCACAACCGATACATTTCTCCTCATCGACAATCGGCTTCTTAAGCGACTTAGGATCATTCTTGTCGATAGGGATCATCTTGATCGCCTTCGTCGGGCAATGGCGTTCGCAGTTACCGCATTCCACGCCATCAGTCAACGGAATACAATTCTTATGGATCGTAACGGCATGCCCAATCTGGATAGCCGACTTGTCGGCCCGAGTAATCAACTTAATAGCGCCAGTCGGACAAACCTCGGAACATTTCACGCATTCGGGACGGCAATAACCACGCTCGTACGACATCTCCGGCTGCATGAAGTTCTCCAGTTTAGTGGAAGGACGGAGCACGCCGTTCGGACAGGCGGAGACACAAAGCTGACAAGCGGTACAATGCTGGGCGAAATTACCAATACCGAGTGAGCCCGGAGGTGTCAGCGGCGTGAGACGCTCTGGAGCGAGCTTCGGTTCAATGTCGGCCAAGCCACCATCCACTTTCTGCTCTACCTCCTTCTTATCCGTTGGCAAAGCGGCACGGGTATCGGCCCGTTTGGTTTGGTTTTTCTGATATTGAGGGAGGTTCGGCTGCTGCTTCTTTCGCTTCTCCTGAGCGTTCAGGGCAGCTGTAGCGGCTACAACTCCAACCGCCGTAAAGAAGCCACGGCGAGAAGCGTCTGCCGATGGTTTAGCCTCTTTCTTTCCATAAGCATACTGATAATGGAGAGCGTCGTGCTTGCAATTATCCAGACAATCCATACAAGCGACACAACGGCTGTAATCGATCGTATGTTCCTTGATATTAATACATGAGGCCTTACATTTACGAGCGCAAAGATTACAGTTCTTGCATTTCTCGGTATCGATCACCGGACGGAACAATGAGAAACGGGCCACAAATCCCAAGACGGTACCGACAGGACAGATCGTATTGCAATAGGTCCGTCCGTTCCGCCAAGCCAAAACAGCCACGATCACGAAAGTCACCACGGCGATGGCCAATGTCGAAAGGCTTTTCACCCAGACATCTACGGTATAGAAAGCATAACTGTCCGCCCGCTCGGCGAAGTAGGCCAACAGGTTATTTCCCCATAAATAAATCGGGGCGAACAAATTGTTGGCGATACGGCCATAAGCGCTATAAGGCGCCAGCAAAGCGACAACCGAATGAATTCCGGCCACCAGCATCACCACAAACAGGACCAGAACGCCATAACGCAACCAGGCGACCGCCGGCGAATAGGAAAAACGCATGTTCTTCTTCTTACGCCGTCCGCTGATCCACGAGACCACATCCTGGAAAACACCCAAAGGGCAAATCACGGAACAATACACTCGCCCGAAGACGAATGTCAACAACAACAAGGCGACAACTATCCCCACGTTCAACGCCAACAGGGCGGGAAGGAACTGGATCTTGGCCAGCCAACCGAGCCACACATGGATTGTCCCCGTAAAATCGAGGAACAATAGCGTGATCAACGCGAAGAAAAGCGTCGCGAGCGTCAATCTAATTTTACGTAGCATATCAAAAATATTTAATAGAAATCATTTTCTCATCTATTCCTACGAGACCATCCAAGCCTTAAACTCAGAGGCCTTGTTCTTACTCACGTAAATACGTTCAGGCGTATCCACCTCCAAAGATACTAATAATCGGCTATCAAACCAGATCGTAATGTTCGAGACACTGTTCCTGGAGACAATAAATTGTTTATTCGCCCGGAAGAAATCATGTGGGTTCAAGGTCGAATAGATTTGGTCCAAGGTCTTTCCATAAGGATACTTCATTCCATTTTTCAAGAAAACAAACGTATTCTTATCTGCCGTATAAAAACAGGCGATCTCCGAAAGGCTTACCGGCAACAGCTTATCCTTATAAGGAATCAATATCTTATCGCTATAATTCGGTTTCGACACCATTTGCGCGATCTGTGATAAATATTGGCTGATATCCGGTCGCCCCCATTTACTGAATTTCGTCAAGGCCCGACGCATATCATCCTCTTTCACCGGTTTCAGGAGATAATCAATGCTGTTCACCTTGAAAGCCTCGATCGCATAACGGTCGTAAGCGGTCGTGAAAATGATCGGGATCTCAATCCGTATCTCATCAAAAATCACGAAAGCGGAACCATCCGAGAGATGGATATCCATAAAAATCAAGTCGGGCGCCTCATGCTCACCCAGCCACTTGATCGTTTGCCGGATACTCTCCGTATTTCCTACCACATGAATATTAGGGTCTACCTGCGCTAACAGATCCACCATATTCTCATAGGCGGTCGTCTCATCTTCCACAATCAATACATTCATGGCCTATCATTTTTGTAAGGACAAATAAACACAAAAATTAGTCTCGTCTTTCTCTACCCGGATATTTTTTCCCATCAGAAGCGTAAAGCGGTTTTTCAGGTTGGTCAAACCGGTACCATTCGTGACCGGCGGCGTAAATTTCGGGAAGATCGGGTTTGCGACAACCAACTCATCCTGATCATTGACCCAAATCTTGACCTCCATCTTATGGTCGCTATCGATCGCGTTATGGATGACCACATTATCGATCAACGGTAACAACGATAACACCGGCAGGCGCCATTCCAACGCCTCTGGCTTAATATCAATATCGAAAGAGAGCTTATTGGCAAAACGGACCTCCATCATATAACCAAAGGCATGAACAAAGTCGATCTCCTCACGAAGGGTCACCAGCTCCTTCTTGTCGCTCTGCAGCGTGTAACGGAACACGTCCGACAGCTTGTTGAGGAAAGCCAGGGTTTTCTCCTCATCCTTCTTACGGATCAAGGCGGAGAGGCTATTTAACGAATTGAAAAAGAAATGAGGATTGATCTGGTTGGCCAACGCCTCACAACGGCTGCGCTGGTTTTCCGCCTGCAGACGCTCAATCTCCAACTCCCGACGATGCCGTTCCATATAGAGCGCCATGATATGCCCGAAAAAGAGACTGAACACGAAAACCACCAAAAACTGTACATAAACAGAATAACGTGTACAATCAATTTTAGATACATCAAAAAGCTTACAAATCAAGGCAAAAAGCAGGTAAGAACCGGCCACGATCGCAAAATTACCCCAAAACCGTTTCCAGAAAGAGAAATATTTAAGTCCTCGCAGGTTGAACTCCAACAATACCCAAATGACACCAATGAAGAACAACAACCTGAACAGGTACGCCCCATAGATATTCATGTATTCCGACTCATCATAAAAAGTCATCTCCCATGGGATACAAATCAGGTTTGAGAAGGTCACCAAAAAAGCGCCGATCACGCTAAATACCCCTAATTTAATTTGTGTATGATGATATAACCACTCCATGTTTTTCCTCCCTTTTATTTTCTACCTCATACAAAGAAACGAATATTTTACCTCTATTATAATAGGGGAAAGATCCAAAACGAAAAAAATGGCCTCAAGACGAAAAAAGATCCCTATTCGTCTCCCTTTATGTCATTCACCGTACTCACACGCATCCACATCAGGTGCCGTGTAGTGTACTAAATAAGTTGACACAAATTATTTAGTAACATGCGTAAAAATCGT
>ERZ827150.2319-NODE-2319-length-20832-cov-5.071088_pt1 | contig 20832 bp, 19 predicted proteins | sample MGYA00519779_ERZ827150 | MGnify/ENA primary metagenome ERZ827150 (study PRJEB31778, sample SAMEA3449267) | human gut metagenome | biome: human gut; feature: human-associated habitat; material: faeces | place: United Kingdom | collected 2010/2012 ...
CCTTCGCGCGCCCTCTCAACGATACTTGCTCATTCCCCCAGCCCCCGTCCCCCTCCCCAAAGACCTCCCTCTTCGAGGGAGGGGGACCGCCCGCAGGCGGTGGAAGGAGTTCCCCCGCACTCGGTGGAAAGCGTTTACGCGCTAAACCCGCACTCAATCCTCACCGCGTATTCCGGCTGCAACAGCTTCGCGCCAAAACCGTCCATCTTCCAGCCCACCGTGGAAATCTGGTCAAGCGGATCCGCCGTGCCCGCGCTGCCCGCCGGCTTGACGATCACGCGCGGCTTTGCGCCCTTGAGGCTCGTCACGCCGTAGGCGTACTGCCCCAGCACGATCACACTCGCCACATCCGCGCCGCTCGCGCCCGCGCCTTCGAAAATCTTCGCCTCGGTCGTCTCCACCAGCCGCACGCCGAACAGACGGCCGACCTCGCCCGTGTAGATGTTCTCCTTGTCCTGATACTGGCTGACCTTCACAAAGGCCTCGTCCTCCTGTAAGTCGTACATCGTGTCCGGGCCGATAATCGCCACAAAGTAGCCGCCGAACGTCTGGGCATGGTTCTTCTTGAGCGTCTTGACCGCCTTGCGTAGCTCGCGGCTGGTCAGCTTGTCCGCCGCCGTCAGTTCGGCGCGGCTCGCCTTGCCGCCCGCGTAGATCACGTTTGCGCACTTCGCCAGCTCCTCGCGCACCACCGCGTCGATGCTTCGCGCGCCCGCGTCGCCAAACAGCTTCGTGCGGCGCATGATGTCCATGTCCAAATGCGTCAGATCGAGCTTGTCCGTGCAGCGCGCGTATTCGCCGTACTGCTGAAGCTGCACCGTCACCTCCGTTTCGGCCAGCATCACGCTCTCGCCCGGATCGCCCTCGCTGAGCGCCTTCGTGTTCGTCTCCAGCGGAATCAGCTTGCGCATGTTCATCACCAAACCGCTGTGCGGCGGCATGCGGTGCTCGTCGCCAAACTGCAAGTGCACCAGATTCGGTTCAAACGTCCGCAGCAATTCGCGGTTGTAATAGGTCTGCATGCCCGCGCTCAGGGCGGAGCTGGTCGTCATGTTCGTGTCAGTATTCGTGTAAGCCATATGCTTCCTCCTCAATTTCGTTTGTTCATCGGGTCACGCGGCCGTCCGGCGCTCATTCCACGCGCACCTTTCGTCCCGCCATCATCGCTTCCTGCGCCCTCTTTGAAAAAGCCGCAAACTCCCTGTCGCTCATCTGCTCGATTCGGCTGCCGGGGCGAACCGTCCCCGCGGCGGTCGTTCTGGCAATCGGCACCATGCCCTTTTTCGGCGCCGCCAGCATCCGCTTGAGATAGCCGCACGCCGCGCGAACAACGCCGTGGCCGTCAGCGATTTCCCGCTGCACCGCCTCGTCCTGCGTCATCGCGTCCAGTTCGCCGGTCGTCCAGCCGTCCTCAAACAGCTCGCCCAGCCCCTGTCGAATCCCCGCAATCCATTCCTCGTTCTCTTCTTCCTGCTGCTGTTCCGCCTCGCCGGTCAGGTTTTCTTCCAGCTCCTCCACGCCGATCTCCTCGTTCGGCGCAATGACCATGTTCTCTTCCATCTTGTTCTCCTTTCGCATCTCATCGAATTGTACGTCGGTCAAGGCCTCCGGCCTTGCCGCCGATTGTATATAGGGGCTTTGCGGTCGCCCCTATTACCCTTCGCCCCTCTCGACGATACTTTCCCGTCCCCCTGCACCCCTCCCCAAAGACCTCCCTCCTCGAGGGAGGGGGACCGCCCGCAGGCGGTGGAAGGAGTTCCCTCCCGCATCCGGTGGAAGGAGTTCCCGCCCGCAGGCGGTGGAAGGAGTTCTCGTCCTCATTCGTCGAATCCCTTTCGCGGCCTCGGCGCAATCGGCCTTGACATCAAAAAATATCGTGTCTCGTCATAGATGTGATCCTCGCCCGCGGTGTCAATGTCCTCCGGCCTGCGCGCGTCGTAGACCAGCGCAGGGATCGTCCGTCGAAAGTCTCGGCAGTTTTCGAAAACGTAGAGCATCGGCCGCCCTTCCTCGTCAAATTTGAGGCGCTCGTGCAGCTGCATCTTTCCCGGCAGCCGCGTGTTGTCCCCCTTCATAAAGATCACGCCGTTGAATACCTTTCGAATCTGCTCTTCCACGCTCAGTCCCCGGCTTCTGTCCCAGATGGCCGGGTCGGCAATGCCGCTGACGTGTATGCCTTCCTCAAATTCCGGCTCCATCAGGTCGGCCAGCTGCCGCGCGATTTCTCCGGGCGGGCAGGTCACGCCGACGTTCGCCTCCCCCGGTACGCAGCCGTAGAGCTCCTTGTATCGGTAAACCCGTCCCTCCTCGTCCACCGCCCAAACGCCAAAAGAAAAAGGCCGCGTGTATCCGTGGTCGAAACTGACCACCCGCGTCCAGTGCCATGGAATTTTGAACGGTTTGATGACGTGCGTGTATAGCCCGTCCTCGTAATGTGCCGGATCGTCCACAAACTCCGGGAAAGCCTGCCCGTCGAATGCGTCCCACTTTCCCAGAAGCAACGCTTCCCGCAGCGCCTTGGGCTTCTGCTCCAGCTCCACGATGTAGTCCCGCGTGATGTGCGGATTGTCCATCGCCGTCGCCGGGATGTATTCGATCCGCCTCACGCTCACCCCGCCGAGGATGCTGCTTTCCACCGTCGCTTCGGCGACGCGCTGCCCCGCGCCCGTCGCGTCCACGAATCGCGCCTTCACCCATGCGTGCCCCGGGCCGCCGGGGTTGCTCGCGCAGCGGACGCAGGGCGTGATGCCCAGCCGCTTTTCCGCGCGCAGCCTCGTCCGGAGGTAGTCGTACATGGGCTTTGTGAAATGTGTCAGCTCGTCGAAATACAGCCAGTGGATTTCCGCGCCCTGATACTTGAGCAGCCCATCGCCCTCGTTGCTCAGGTGGCAGAAGTGGATGACGCTCCCGTTGCTCAGCCGCAGCTCATGCGCGCTGGCGACATATTTGCCCAGCTCCTTCGGCGCAATGCGCATCATCGTGCGCACCAGCGTCATTTCCAGCTCCGGGTATGTCCGCCTGAATAAATAAGCGTGTGTCTGCGGATATTTCAGGCATCGCATCAGCGCATCCCAGCAGATGGCGTAGCTCTTTCCGCCGCCCGCCGCCCCGCCGTAGAGCACCTCGTCCGCCGTGCTCGCGTGAAACGCCAGCTGCTTGCCCGTCGGACGGTAGGCCAGCTCAAGCTCCATGCCTTTCCTCCTTTCCCTTTTCCGCGCTTTCCGGCATCCCCAGCGGCGGCGCGCCCTGCGCGAATCGAATCACCACGTCGCTCCGGCTCTCCTTGGGTACGCGAACGCCCGCCCGGTCGAGGATGTCCTTCGCCGCCCTCTGGCTGATCGTTTCGTTCACCTCGCCGTCCAGCAGCAGCGCCGCCTGCCGCCGCGCCGCCTCCTCCGCGCTCTTGTTCACGCAGATTTGCGCCCGCAGCTTGGCCGCCTCGCTCCGCTTTTTGTAGGTTTCCAGCCGCGCCAGATCGCCCAGCACCGTCTTGGCCTGCCGCAGGCTGATGCCCAGCCGCGCCGCAATCTCCGCTTCCTCCCGGTTCTCTTCAAAGTACAGCCGAACCACCTCGCTCTTCATGCTCTCCGTCATTTTCATCGTCACCCCTCCCTTCCTTTGGGCATATAAAAAGCCGCTCCCTTTCGGAAACGGCTCATGCCCATTTGATGGTTGTCTAGGAGGGCTCTTTCGTTCCCTCTTTGACTGATTCTATCATACCACACCTTTTTCCGCGCCGCAAGCTGACATTTGGGGGACATTTAGCGGACGCCTTCCGGACATTTTCCGAACATTTCCCTAACGTCTCCCGTTCGTCCGCCCGCGCATTTTTCTCATTCCTCCGCCTTTTCCTCTTTCTCAATCTCCCGCTTGTATCGCCGAATCTGCCGCTCGCATCTGTCCGTGATCCGCGCCGTGTCCTCCAAATTCATCCCGCAAATGTAGTAATATAAGCAAAATGCATATGCGCCGCTCTTCATGCCGATCATCGCCTCCCGCGCTTCCTTTTCGTAGTCGCGCAGCCGCTTTTCTTCCCGCTTCAGCGATTCCTCCAGCGTTTCCCGCAGCATGACCTTCATTTCCAGCCCGCGCGGCAGGCCGCCCTTTCCTCTGGGCATCCCGTCGAGCGCCGCCGCGCCGATCGCCGCCTTCGTGTCCTCCAGCCGCTCGCGCAGCTCCTGTACCAGCCTCGCCTGACTTCTCACCCTCAGCAGCGCCTGCTTATCCTTCTGTGTCATCGTCTCAAACTCCCCTTTTGCTTCCGCCGGCCTGTCCGGCTCATCTCTCCGTCTCAGCGCTCCATGCTTCCGCCCGTCCCAGCGGTTCTTCGCACATTCCGCAGCCGTCACATTCTTCCTTGAGGTGCAGCACACAGGAAAACGCCATTTTCTCCTCCTCAAATCCGCGTCGTCTTTTCTCACCGTCTTCATTCCGTTCGCATTCCGGGGCAGTAATGCGAACGTATGTTCCCATTTTACGCGATACGCCCCGCTTTGTCAACCCGTTCTCCCGTCCAAAACCGTCTGTTTCCGCCCTATTTTTCCCATCAAAAAAACGGGCTGAGCCCGTTCAGCTTGTTGACATAAGCAAACTTGGCTTGAATAACAAAATCAAGAAATTCAGCTATTCTTTCATTTGCGGAAAGGGCTATTCTCCCCCTTTCGGGGGGAGAATAGCTTTTTGTCTACAGTCTGAACGGGCTGAGCCCGCCTTCATCTCTTTATTCTTGAATTGCACCTGACTATAAAGCGTCCCTTTTCAAATTTCTTTTATCAGCGCCCTCACTGTTTTATCAATCACTTCACACACGGATTCAAAATGTCTATCAACTTCGGCGTTGGAAAAACGGATGACAGTGATTCCATATTCTTCAAGGCCGGCTGTTCGGCTTTCATCATATGCCTTTCCTTCGTTCGAAAAATGCTGGCTGCCGTCCAATTCAATCACCAATTTAGCCTTTGCGCAGTAAAAGTCCGCAATAAATCTTCCGATTGTTTTTTGTCTCTGAAACCGAATCGGATATTGGCTCAAATACTTATACCATAAGCTTTTTTCCTGCTCGGTTGCATCCTTCCTCAGCTCTTTCGCTCGCGGAATCAGCTTGTGATTGTAAGGCAAAGACACCGTATCCCTCCGTTTTTCTGTCATCCCATCTTCTAAACCGCCCCATGACCTCCCTCTTCGAGGGAGGTGGCACGCCGAAGGCGTGACGGAAGGAGTCGTCCCCCGTATGCGCCTTATTGCTACTTCCATGACCTCCCTCTTCGAGGGACGTTTTCCATCGTCGCCGCCTGTGGCGGATTCAGGCGATGGAAAACGCCGAAGGTTGGCACGCCGAAGGCGTGACGGAAGGAGTCGTCTTGCTCCGCACAGGGGTACTCCTTCAGTCTCGCTTCGCTCGACAGACCTTCGGCGTTCCGCTTGCCTATCTCCCGCACCGCGGGCGGCAAGCTCCACGCTCTCAAAGATGGAGCCCCTTTGAGCACTTTATGACTCTTTGCTTTTCCATTCGCAAGAATAGCTTTTATCTGCAATCCAGACCTCCCTCTTCGAGGGAGGTGGCACGCCAAAGGCGTGACGGAAGGAGTCATCCCCCGTCTCACAGGCGCATCTGCCGCAGCGCGTCCTCCTTCTTCACCCCGGCCAGCCTGAGCCGGTGCGCTTCTTCGAGCAGCCGCCCCATTTCCTCCCCCGGCTGAATTCCCCGCGCGAGGAGATCCGCTCCCGTGATGTGCGGCCTTGCCATCATTTCCTCATACGCCGAAAGCCGCGCCAGAATCGTCCGTTCCGTCTCCGCGTAGGGCGCGGCGTTTATCCTGCCCCGATGGTCTGCCTTCGCAAGCAGCAGCAGGTCTTCCGGGCAGGCGCTCCGGTCAAACAGCCTGTTCCATGCCTTCTGTCCGCTGTTCTGCGCGGCGTACAGGTTCGGCTTCATGTGCAGCTCCACCATGTTCAGCACATAGCGGCAAAGCGCCTTTTCCCCCGTCAGCCGCCGCAGAAACTCCGCCGCCAGCGGCACGCCCGCCGTTTCGTGCCCGTAGGCGTGAATCACACCGTCCTTCTCCTGCATGGCCGCCGCCTTGCCCACGTCGTGCAGCAGCGCCGCCAGCATCAGCCCCGTCGGGTTTTTCGCCTCGTCCCGGAGCTTGGCCGCCTCGTCCACAACCAGCATCGTGTGCGTCCATGCGTCCCCCTCCGGGTGGCAATCCGCCCGCTGCTTCACGCCGATGAGCGACGCGACCTCCTTCAGCCATGGTTCGAGCTGTCCCATCTCCCGCAGCGCTTCAAAGCATCGGGATGGCCGCCTGCTTCTCGTCAGCGCCTTCTCCATTTCGCCCATCATGCGCTCCCGCGCCAGCCCGTCAAGGTCGAGCGTCCGGCAGAGCGCCATCGTTTCCGGCGTAATCGCAAACTCAAGCCGCGCCGCGAACTGCGCCGCCCGGATGGCTCTCAGCGGGTCGCGCCGGAAGGTTCTCTCGTCCACATGCCGAATCACCCGATTTTGGATGTCCGCCTGCCCGCCGAATCGGTCGATCAGCGCTCCGGTCAGCGCGTCCCGCATCATCGCGTTCATCGTAAAGTCGCGCCGCCTCGCCGCTTCCTCCACGCCCATAAAGGGGTCGATGTCCGCGTCCTCGCCCTTTCCGCCGCCGCGTCGGGGCAGCGCGATGTCCATCGTGTACCCGCGCAGCGCAAACACGCCAAAGCTCGCGCCCATCTCCTTCCACAGTCCGATCTCGCCCAGCATCCTCCGCACCGCGTCCGCCGTCATTCCGTGGATTTCGATGTCCACATCCTTACTTTCCCGCCCCATCACGCTGTCGCGGACGAAGCCTCCGACAAAGTAAACGCGCCCGCCCGCTTTCTCGGCCGTCCGCGCAATCCGCCGCGCCATCGCCAAATTTCTTTCCATGCCGCCCCCTATTCACACGTATTGCAGGAAATCCCCCGCCTTAAATCTCCCGCCTCATCACGATATAGCCGTCCTCGCGCAGCACCTCAAACCCGTTCTTTGTCCAAAATGCGAAGCTCTGCGGATTCCCCTTGTCTACGCCAAGCTGAATTTCCCGATACCCAACCGCCTTCAGACTTGCGGCCATGTCGCGGATGATTCCGCTTCCGACGCCTTTCCCCTGCTTTTCCGCGCTGACCATGAACAGCCCGATCCACGCGGTTTCCTTCGCGGGATAGCCGCTGATCCAGTCCAGAACAGCGACCAGCTTTTTCCCCTCAAAGAAGCCGACATACGCCTTGTCCTCCATACCCTTTCCCGGCGGAAGCGCGGTCATGTCCGCCAAAATGCTTTCCCGCGTCGCCATCGGCGGATGGTATTGATAAAACAGCCGGTTTTCTTCGCAAAGCGCCAAAATCGCGTCCACATCCCGCTCGCCAAGCCGCCGCATCTGAAAGATATTGCCCGTTGTTTCCGTCCGCATATTCATTCCTCCACCTTGTCCAAATTCTTCCATCCGAACCGCATGATCGAAACCAGCATGGATACCTCCGTCACCGCTTCGTCGAGCACCCCGGCCATTGCCCCGCAGATCAGGTTGTATTCGTTATAGTCCCATCACGTATACCTGACACGGGTTCCATTCGTCCCACAGGTGCGGAAACACCTCGAACTCCTTAAACCCCATCGCCAGATAAAACCGATTCGTCGCGTCATACTCGGCGTATTTCCCCATCTGCACCGTTTTCACCTGCATGAACGCATAGCCCGCCTCGCGCGCCGTCTGCTTGGCTGCTTCCACCAGCGCGCGCCCCGCGCCCGTTCTGTGCCGCGCCTTCAAAACGCCCATCACATACAGCTCCACCGTATCGCGCCCCGTCTCCTTCAGGCAGAGAAAACCGACGGAGTTTTCTCCGTCCATCGCGGCGAAAAAGAGCTTGTCCGCGCTCTCGCTGACGTATTCCTCCCGCGCCTCCGGGATGCCGAACCACTCCGGCAGCGCCTCCAAAATCACGCGGCAGATTCGCCGCTTTTCCTCCGCATTTTCGATTGTCCGAACCTCTGTTGTCATTTGCTTTTCCTTCTCCATCTGCAATTTTCTCCGTAGGGGCGCGCATTGCGCGTCCGCCGTTTTCCGCCCCTTTTGCAGTTTGAACCCGTTTCAATCACAAGCCGCTTCGCGGCGACAAAAAGCGGCGCCGCAATATACGACGCCGCTTTCCACATTCTGTTTTACTTCGCGAACTCGGTGCAGCGGGTCTCGCGGATGACGTTGACCTTGATCTGTCCCGGATATTCCAGCTCATTTTCAATGCGCTTGGCGACCTCGCGGGCGAGCACATAGGTGCCCTCGTCGGAGATGTCCTCCGGCTTGACCATGATGCGCACCTCGCGGCCGGACTGAATCGCGAACGACTTTTCCACGCCCGGGAAGCTGTTGGAAATCTCCTCCAGCTTTTCGAGGCGGCGGATGTAGTTCTCGATGCTCTCGCGGCGCGCGCCCGGACGAGCCGCGGAAATCGCGTCGGCCGCCTGAATGAGCACGGCCTCGACGGTCTGCGGCTCGATATCGTTGTGGTGCGCCGCAATGCAGTGGATGACCTCGGGGGACTCGTGGTAGCGCTTGGCCATTTCAACGCCCAGCTCGACGTGCGTGCCTTCCATCTCGTGATCGACGGCCTTGCCGATGTCGTGGAGCAGACCCGCGCGCTTGGCGAGCTGCACATCCGCGCCCAGCTCCGCCGCCATCAGACCGGCCAGATGGCTGACCTCGATGCTGTGCTGGAGCACGTTCTGGCCGTAGCTCGTGCGATAGCGCATGCGTCCGAGCAGCTTGACCAGCTCGTGGTGGATGCCGTGCATGTTCGTTTCAAAGATGGCCTGCTCGCCGGCCTCGCGAATCTGGTTGTCTACCTCGCGCTTAGCCTTTTCGACCATTTCCTCGATGCGCGCCGGATGGATGCGCCCGTCGGCGATCAGCTTTTCCAGCGCGATTCGCGCAACCTCGCGGCGAATCGGGTCAAACGCGGAGACGATCACGGCCTCCGGCGTATCGTCGATAATCAGATCCACGCCCGTCGCGGTTTCCAGTGTGCGGATGTTGCGGCCCTCGCGGCCGATGATGCGGCCCTTCATGTCCTCGTTCGGCAGCGACACGACGGAAACCGTGGTCTCCGCCACGTGGTCGCTGGCGCAGCGCTGAATCGCCATCGCGACGATGTTGCGCGCCTTCTTTTCGGCCTCGTCCTTCGCGGTCTGCTCGATTTCGCGCACCATCACGCCCGCGTCGTGGTAGGCTTCCTTCTGGATGCGCTGCACGATCATGTCGCGCGCCTCGTCCTGCGTCATCTTCGCGACGCGCTCCAGCTCGGCGCGGCTCTTTTCTTCCATGTCCTTGGCGGTCTTCTCGGCCTCCTCGGCGGCGGTCTTCTGGCGGACGCTGTATTCCTGCGCCTCGGCGGTCAGGCGATCCAGCTCGTTCTGCTTGCGCTCCAGGCCGGTCTCGCGCGCATCGAGGTTATCCGCTTTTTTGTCAAGGGTTTCCTCGCGCTGGGTCACGCGGCGCTCGCTGCGCTGCACCTCGGCGCGGCGGTCGCGAATCTCGCGATCCAGCTCGTTCTTGAGGCGGATGACCTCTTCCTTCGCTTCGAGGATGCTTTCCTTCTTCTTTTCCTCCGCACGGCGCTGCGCGTCGTCCAGCAGATTACGGGCATATTCCTCGGTGCGCCCGATTTTCTTTTCCTGCACGTTCTTGCGATACATGTAGCCTGCCGCAACGCCCGCGGCCAGCGCGGCTGCAATCGCCAAAAGGATAAAAATAAACGACGCCAATCTGCTTCACTCTCCTTCTGTTTGGATTCTTAATTTCTTTCAATCAATCGTCCAAGAAAAAAGGGTACAGATCGACGCCTGCCTCTGGCGATAAACAATACAAATTAGGCGCAAAGAACCATGCCATCGTCGGGGCACAAGAACCCCGCCGCGGCTTTGCCGCCTATTCAGTTTTGATGTATCAAACGCCCGGAAAAGTCGGCCTAAACGCACCCCGCTTTTCCCCGGCGCAATGTCCAGCACAGCATAAATCTGCACACGCTTTCACTCTGACTATCTCTATTTTACATTTGATTGAACCGCATGTCAAGAGAATTTGTCAATCCGGTGAAATTTGCGTTGCATTTTTGAGCAAAACATATAGAAACAGACGGGCATTTCTGCCCGTCCGTGCCTTCAAAACTTAAAAAGTCCCGCCTTTAGACTTCCTTTTTCAAACATCGGCTTCCGTTTAGGCTATTACAATAATTGAGCAAAAAACAAATTCTACACAAAACGCGGACGCGCAATGCGCGTCCCTACGGGTACGGCGCAACTTATTGCTTAGACGGAAAATGATCTGATAAAAAGGCTCCCTCTTCGAGGGAGCTGTCAGCGAAGCTGACTGAAGGAGTCAGGCGCGCATCGCGCGCCCGTTACAGGATTTTATGCATAATTCGGATTTTCTCATTTACTGTTATTATATCATTTTTTCGTTTTCTTTTCAATGCGGTACACAGAAATAAGCCGGTCAGCCTTATCCGCTGACCGGCTTATTTTTTACTTAGGGGGAGAATTATTCCTCGTCGTCCGCGAGATCGGCCTTATGCGCCTCGATGATCTTGCTGGAGATGACCTGCGGCACTTCTTCGTAGCGCTCAAAGTTCATCTTGAACGCGCCCTTCGCCTGCGTCATGGAGCGCAGATCGGTTGCGTATTTGAACATTTCGGCCTGCGGCACTTCGGCGATAATCAGCTGCTTGCCGTCGCTCTGCTCCATACCGAGGATGCGGCCGCGGCGCTTGTTCAGGTCGCCCATGATATCGCCCATGTACTCGTCCGGCACGCTGATTTCCACGTGCATGATCGGCTCGAGCAGCACCGGGTTGGCGTTGATGCACTGCTTATACGCGATGCGCGCCGCCGTCTTGAACGCCATTTCGGAAGAATCGACCGGGTGGTAGCTGCCGTCGTAGAGCTTGGCGCGCAGACCCGTCATCGGGAAGCCCGCGAGCACGCCCTTGACGAGGTTCTCGCGCAGACCCTTTTCGACCGACGGGATAAAGTTGCGCGGCACCGCGCCGCCGACCACCGCATCGACGAACTCGAAATCCGTGCCCGGTTCGGCCGGGGAGAACTCGATCCACACGTCGCCGAACTGGCCGTGGCCGCCGCTCTGCTTCTTGTGACGGCCCTGCACCTGAATCGTCTTGCGGATGGACTCGCGATAGGCGATCTTCGGGTCTTTGAACACGGCGTCCGCGCCGAACTTGCTCTGCAGCTTCTGGCGCACGATTTCAAGCTCCAATTCGCCCTGACCGCTGATGAGCGTTTCGGTGGTCATCGGATCCTTGGCGACGATCACATCCGGCATTTCTTCGCACAGGCGCGCCAGACCGGAGAAAACCTTGTCCTCCTCGCCCGCCTTCTTGGCGTATACCGCCAGAGAAATCTGCGGCGCGGGGAAGTCGATGCTGTCATACTGAACGACCTTGCCGATTTCGCAGAGGCTGTCGCCGGTGGAGGTGTATTGCAGCTTGCTGAGCGCGCCGATGTCGCCCGCGCAGAGCATGCCGACCGGAATCTGCTTCTTGCCGCGCACCATGAAGATGCCCGCCGCCTTCTCGGGCTTGTCCGCGTTCGCGTTGAACAGCGGGGTCGCCGGGGTCAGCACACCGGAGATGACCTTAATCAGGGACAGCTTGCCCACGAACGGGTCGGCGATGGTCTTGAACACCTGCGCGGTGAAGCTCTCGCTCATGTCCGCGTGGCGGATGTGCATGGATTTGGTCTTGGGGTTGATGCCGTGATAGGTGTGCTCCATCGGGCTGGGCATGTACATGGCCAGCTCATACATCAGCGGGCGCACGCCAATGCCGTTCAGGCTGGAAACCGGGGCGACAGGCACGATGCTGCCCTCGTAAATGCCCGCGGAAAGGCCGCGCAGCATGTCTTCCTCGCTCAGCTTGCCCTCGTCGAAGAATTTTTCCATCAATTCTTCGCTGGTGCTCGCCGCCGCCTCGTTGCAGGCCTCGCGCGCTTCTTCGACCAGCGCTTCCATTTCTTCCGGAATCGGGATCTCGCAGCGATCCTTGCCCGCGCCGGTGAAGGCCTTGCCCGTCAAAACGTCCACCACGCCGACGAAGGACGTGCCCTCGCCGATCGGCAGAACCGTCGGGATGATGCAGTTGCCGTAGGTGCTGCGCAGATCGTCGAGCACCTTGCGGTAATTGATATGTTCACGATCGACCTGCGAAACGGCGATGATGCGCGCCAGCCCATGCTTCGCGGTCGCGTTCCATGCTTTTTCAAAGCCGGTGGAGATGCCCGTTGCGGCGCTCAGGACGATGACCGCGCCCTCCACGGCGTGCAGCGGGCCGGACATTTCGCCCGCAAAATCGAAGTAACCGGGAACGTCAATGAGGTTGAGCTTCTTGCCGTGGATTTCAATCGGCGCCACGGACGCGCTGATGGAGATATGACGCTTGATCTCTTCGGGATCGTAATCACTGACCGTGTTTCCGTCCTCGACACGACCCTGGCGGTCAGTCACGCCGGCGGCATAGAGCATCGACTCAACCAGCGTCGTTTTGCCTTCAGAGCCGTGTCCCAATACAGCGATGTTGCGTATGTCCTTCACCATGTAGTCCTTCATAAATCGTTCCTCCTTTGAAGCCTTGTTTCGGCTGTTTTTCAGGCGGCTTGTTTCGCGCCCGCCCGCATCTGATGCTCATTATATCAGAATGTATGAAAAAATGGAAGTGTTTTTGGATAATTTCTTTTCTTTACTCGGTCAATTTTGCCAAATTCGAGTCCATTTTTTACGAACTTTCCGCATGATAATCCGCCGTTCGATCGTTTTTTGCCTTCTCCACGCCTTGCTCGCGCAGGGCGGCTTTGCGCAATTTCTCATACACGCAAAAAACGTCCGGCGGGCGCGGGCAGTCGGGCGCTTTTTTACGCGCCCCTTTTGCCGTTTCCGTCGAACGTTTCTGTTTTTTTGCTTTTTGTCTTCTTTTTTTGTTTCTTTGCAGGCTTTACGAATTTTTTTCTTCGCTTTCCGCCTCGCCGAGCTGCTCCATGATCGTCTGATACAGAAACGGCGCGCGGCTTGGCCAGCGCTCGCAGAAGCGCTTCGCCTGCGCCTTCGTCGCCGCCGTCAGCGTCATGGAGAAGATTTCCGCGCCGCCCTCCAGCGCGCGCAGCGTGACGGCGAAGCCGTTGTCCGTCTCCTGCCACGAGGCGGGCATTTGCAGCTCGTCGCGGATGCGCCGCTTCCACGCGGGCGCGTTCGCGTTCAGCTTCTCCGTCTGAGAAGCGCGGATGCGGGAGGCGAACATTTCCACGCTCTCGCGCCCCTGCGGGGTCAGAATCAGCAGCGTCCCCTCCAGATGGCGCGCCTCGCGAATGAAGCCCGCCTCTTTCAGCCCGCCCAGCGCCAGATAAAACTGAAATTGATTCATCAGCGCGTTTTCAACCAGAAAGCGCAGAAGCTGTTCCTCCGTGCAGCCGCCGAGGCGGTTCAAAGACGACAGCACCACGAGCTTGTCCTCTTCTTCCGTAGCATGCACATCAAGCGGCATGGGCTGCACCTCCATCCCTTATTTCGCGGCGGTCTCCTCGCCGTCCTTGACCAGATAGCCGTCCAGATCGCGGAGCAGATCGTCGCAGTCGTCGCTGTAAATCGTCATGGTGATCGGTCGGGAGAGATCAATCGAGAAAATGCCCAGGATGGATTTGGCGTCCACCACATAGCGCCCCGAGCGCAAATCCATATCATACGGATAACGATTGACCAGGCGGACAAAGTTTTTCACGTTGTCCGTCATCATCGTCAGGCGAATCGTCACGGTTTTCATATTCATGCACCTCGTCACATATTCATATCAGTCGATATTTTTCCTGTATTCCCCTTTATTATATCCAAAATACTGCTGAAATGCAAGTACGGTTTTTGTTTGCTGCATTGCCTTGACGCTCCCCGCGCGTTGTGCTATGCTGTTCGCATTGCTCCAGGATTGAGGTGATCGCTTTGTTTGCCCATCGTTCGCATCGTCAGGTGGAGATGACCGCCGGGCCGCTGCTGCCCAACGTGCTGGCCTTCGCCGTGCCGCTGATTCTCTCCGGCATGCTCCAGCTTCTATATAATTCCGCGGATATCATCGTCGTCGGGCGCTTTGCCGATTCCGTCGCGATGGCTTCCGTCGGCGCGACGACCTCCCTCATCCATCTGCTGGTCAGCCTGCTGATGGGGCTGAGCGTCGGCGCGTCCGTGGCCGTCGCCCGTGCGGCCGGCGCCGGCGACCGGGACGGCGTGCACCGCGCGGTGCATACCTCCATGGCGCTGGCGGTGCTCTCCGGCGCGGCGCTGGGCGTGCTGCTGCTCGTCCTCTCCCGCCCGCTGCTCGAAATGATGGGCTGCCCGGCGGACGTGGTCGGCGGCGCGCAGCTCTACCTGAACATCTATGCCGTCGGCCTGCCCGCCAGCCTCGTCTATAACTACGGCGCGGCCATCCTCCGCGCGGTCGGCGATACCAAGCGTCCGCTGTATTATCTGACCGTCAGCGGTCTGGTCAACGTCGTCCTCAACGTGGCGCTCGTCGCCGGGATCAGGCTCGGCGTTGCGGGCGTGGCCATCGCCACCGTCGTCAGCGAGACCATCAGTGCCGCGCTCGTGCTCGCCAGCCTCACCGCCAGCCACGGCGACGTTCGCTTTGAGCCGAAAAAGACGCGCATCGAGCGCCGCTCGCTTTCGATGATCCTGCGCATCGGCATCCCCGCAGGGCTGCAAAGCAGCATGTTCTCCATCTCCAACGTGCTCATCCAGTCCGCTATCAATTCCTTCGGCGCGGCCGCCATCGCGGGCAACACCGCCGCCGCCAGCATCGAGGGCTTCGCCACCACCGTTTCCAACTCCATCTCGCAGGCGGCGCTCACCTTCTCCAGCCAGAACATGGGCGCGGAGAAATATGCCCGCGTCCGCCGCGTGCTGCTCGTCTGCCTTGCGGCCACGTTCGTCGGCGGTCTGACGCTTGGCCTGCTGATTTACACGTTCGGCACGCCGCTGCTCGCGCTGTTCAACACCGATCCGGCGGTCATCGCCAGCGGCCTCGTCCGCGTGCGCCACAACATGCCGCTCTATGTCCTCTTCTGCATGCAGGATACCTTCGTCGGCCAGCTCCGCGGCGTCGGCTATTCCCTTCTGCCGACCATCACCAGCCTGAGCGGCATCTGCCTGCTGCGCGTGGTCTGGCTGTATACGGCCTTCGCCGCCTCCCCGACCCTCGATACGCTCTATCTCTCCTATCCCGTCTCCTGGGCGGCGACGCTTTTCGCGCTCGTCGTCTGCTACGCGGTCGTGGTGCGGAAAATGCCGAAGGCGTGAATCTTTCTTTCTCCTTCCATCACGACTTCGTCGTGCCAACCTGCGGCGTTTTCCACCGTCTGAATCCGCCGCAGGCGGCGACGATAGAAAACGTCCCTCTAAGCGACGGTGGCTTTTCTTTTCGGGAACAGAATGGCGTGCGAAGAAAATGACGCTGAAACAAGCGGCGGAAGCTTGTAATATGCCTGTTGGAACATTCTATGACAAAGCTCGGAAATTTGAAAATACTGCTTATAATGAAACGAATCAATAATTTGGGAAAGTGTACCATTGCAAAGGTCGAAAAGAAGTGAAATTTTGCCTTAGAATAATCGTGTTTCCCCTTGTAAATTCTGAATTTTAGTGTATAATGTAAGATATATTATTGCAAATTGTATCTTCATAAAAATTTGCAAAGGTACACTTTATCAAAATTCAATAAGGAGGGAATGGGCTCGGCTCTTATGAAGAATTAGGAGCGTGTGTCTGAAGTACGATGAAAAGAAAAAAGGAAGTGAAAAGGGTTCTCTCGTGTTTGTTGGCGTTGGTGTTGGTACTTTCAATCACACCAAGCGTATTTGCGGAGGAGCCTGTCGGCGGCACAACAATCTACGTGGATGCGAAAAATGGTGATGATACGCAGGAGGGAGTTGGTACAACCAGTGACAAAGCTTATAAGACGGTAGCTGCGGCTGTGGCTGCTGCAAAAAGTGGCGATACCATCCAACTGAGTGAAGGCAACTACACACTGTACGGTGTTTCCAGCAAGGGACACACCAAGGGAAAAAACCTGACATTTATAGGTCGGGGAACTGATAAAACAGGGTGGAATATCGGTGCAGAAGTTCCTGATCCAACTAATTTCGGTACAGAGTACAACGGCGATTACAGTTTTGACGGGGCAGGAACAATTGCATTTAAAAAAATGACGCTCCGTTCGGGTAAAGCAGATTACCTTGGCTTTATCCGCGCCAACAATACTATTGTTGAAAACTGCGTGATCAATGGAAAGACTTTCTACTGGGGCTATCAGACTGCAACATTCAGAAATACCACATTCAACTGCCCAAATGGAGATTACGCCATCTGGACATACAGCTCTCCCGTGATGACTTTCGATAACTGCACGTTTAATTCCTCTGGCAAAGTCATCAATGTCTACACCGATTATAGTGCAGGAAAGAATGACATCACAGTAAATTTCAGCGGTTGTACAGTCAAAAATTCCGGTCTGTCTCTGAAACCAGTGCTGAACATCAATGACAGCAATATGGGGAATTATAAGTATGTCATCAATATTTCCGGCGACAATGTTGTAAACGGGGTAAATACAGATAAAATAACCTGCTCTCGTTTGTTTGGCTATGGCGGTAAACCCGGCAATAATACAGGCAAAACTATTGTAAAGTTCGGTAACACTACCGTTTGGCAGAAGGGCAAAATGGTTGATGCCCAGGCATACCACAACAGCGGTGTGACAGCAGATGGCGTTACGTACGACAATGATGTTGATGGTTCCAATAATAGTCTGCATGCCGAAGGTTATAAGGATAATGCGCTTGAAACTACCTACGATGAGTGGATTGCAAACGAAGATGGCACGATAACCCGCGATGGAACAAAAAAATGCACGTATTGTGGATATGAGGAAAATGTCACGGAATATCAAGTTAAGTTGACTTATGATGCAAATGGCGGCGAAGGAGCAATAGATTCAGCAACTGGTGCAGCGGGAAAAATCGTGACAGTTGCTCAGAACGAATTTACCCGTAACAACTACACCTTTACCGGCTGGAATACACAGGCAGATGGCAAGGGTACTGCTTACAAAGCAGGCGATAGTTTTACATTGACTGACAAAGATACCATGCTTTATGCTCAATGGAGTAAAAACAGTGATAGCGCTCGCACTGGTAGAAACGGAACAATCAAACCAACTGACCTTCCAAAAACCGGTGATAATAGCAACCTTGCCTTATGGTTTGTTCTGCTGCTTGTCAGCGGCGGTGCAGTAACCGCAACAGCTGTTATCAGCAGCAAGAAAAAGCGCAGTGTAAAATAAAGTCAAATGAGTCAAAACCACCGGCGAAGCCGGTGGCTTCAGACTGTAGACAAAAAGGTACTTTCGCGAGTCGAAAGTACCCTTTTTTGTCTACAGTCTGGAGCTCCCTCTTCGAAGGTCTGGCACGGCGCAGCCGTGACTGAGTGCGTTACAATGGAGCCTCCATTTAGAAAATTTTCTAAATACCTATTGACAGCCTTCTCCATTCCTGCTATAATTCAAGCATCCGCTATTTAGATTTTTTTCTAAATAGAATCCTTGAAAGGACGTCGCCTATGAGCTTTGCCGAAACCTTCAAAGCGCTTTCCGACCCGGCGCGGCGGGAAATTCTGCTGCTGCTCAGGGGCGGGCGCATGAGCGCGGGCGAAATCGCCGGACATTTTGAGATGACGGGCGCAACGGTCTCCTATCACCTCAGCGTGCTGAAAAAGGCCGATCTCGTGTTCGAAACGCGCGAAAAAAACTTCATCTATTATGAGCTGAACACCTCCGTCGTCGAGGAGGTCATGCTCTGGCTCTCTCAACTGAAAGGAGACAACCATGAAAGCCATTCCTAAACGCACCCTGCTTATTACCTGCGTCGTCATCCTGCTGCCGATGTTTTTCGGCCTCGCCCTGTGGAATCGCCTGCCCGAGCGCATGCCCACCCATTTCGATTTCAGCGGCACGGCGGACGACTATTCCGGCCGCCCGTTCGCGGTGATCGGCCTCCCGCTGTTCATCCTCGCCATGCAGCTCTTCTGCGCCGTCATGCTGCGCGCCGATCCCAAAAAGCAGAATATCTCCGAAAAGATGGCGCAGCTCATCCTGTGGGTCTGCCCCGCCGTCAGCCTGTTCGTCGGCCTGTCCATATACCTGAGCGCGCTGGGCTTCGCCATCAACGTCTCGCGTTTCGGCATGATTTTCGTCGGCCTGCTCTTCATCGCCATCGGCAATTATCTGCCCAAGTGCCGCCATAACTACACCGTGGGCATCCGCCTCCCGTGGACGCTTGACGACGAAGATAACTGGAATCACACCCACCGTTTCGCGGGCTACGTATGGATCATCGCCGGGGTGGTCACGCTGCTTTCCGTCTTCCTCAGCCATACAGCCGTCGTCTGGGTCGCCGCGATTTTTGTCGCGTCCCTCTCGCCGCTCGTCTATTCGTTCGTTTACGCGAAAAGGCACGGAAAAATCTGAACGCGCCCTGACCGAATGATTGCGCCTAAATAAAACGCCGCCCTTGACGCGCGGCGCGGATCATGCTACAATAAAGACACGACGAGGGCTTTTAATCGTCTTAGCCTCTCGGCACTAACACGATGATGACCTCAACATCATCGTGTTCTTTCGTTTCCTGCGATTTTTCGATCTTGACAGACGTAACAAGCGTCTGTCGGATCGTAATCGTGGTCGTTTCTTTTGCTTTGATGGCTCTCACCTCCCTCCGGTCAGAATCCGGGGTGTTCCGGTGTCAAGCCCTCGCCATGCCTGTCGGCAAAGCCGACAAAGGCATTATATCATAGCTTTCTTTTCGGCACAAGAACGGCGCCGGAAAGAAGTCTTTTCGAGCCGATTGAAAGGTCGTGATTGCATGTCCACCCGTTTTATCCCCAAGGAAAAACTCAGCAAAAAAGCCCGGCGCGAATTGAACGCCGCGCAGCGAACGCTTTGGGTCGTCTCCCCGATTTCCAAAAAGGTTGAAAGCAAAAAAGTGTATAATCGCAAAAAATCCGCCCGGCTGTATCGCGAAGATACCGGGCGGATTTTTGATGTCGTTACGGCTGAGTAAGCCAAATGGTCACGGCTTCTTCGGGGCGCTCTTCCGTTCCCGTTTCCGTGTAATAGCACGGAATCCATTCCAGCTTTTCGGGGAGTTGTTCCGGCCTTGTATAATCGTTTTCCATCGTCCAATCCGTTGTTTCAAGCCCCTCGTCCATGCCGGAAATCATATGCATGGGCTGTCCGTCGAGATAAAGCCCGCCGTCCATCATTTCGCCCGGCGTCCATTTCTCTCGGCCAAGCAGATGGCCGTCAAGGCTCTTCAAATTTGCCTTTACATGGATTTTGACGTCTGAAATCGTCACATCCACCGCGACGCTGTACGTCGGGAACGTCCTTTCCGCATGATAGACCGCCGCCTTCTCGTTCGCATTGAGCGGCACGTCAACCCGTATGCGCTGTTCCGTTCTGTCTTCCATGTTCTGCACCCAGCGCTTTCCGTCAAAGAAATCATATTCCGTCGCTCGATAAAGCACAAACTCTATCGCGATCGACGTTTCATTTTTCAGTTTTTCGGGCACTTCCAGCTCCTTTACCCCGATCATCGTGCCATCCTCGCGTAGCGTTTCGTCGCCAGAAAGGATATTCAGATATTCGTCCGTCCCGGCCAGATATGCGCCATCGCTCAAATAGGCAATTTTCCAAATTGCGCCTGCCTCGCCGGTTTTCGCGCCGTCCTCCAGCAATTTGCGGATCATCGCGTCGCGTTCTTCATTGCCCGTATCCGGTTGAACGTCGTCCATCTGCTCCATCTGCGCCAGTTCTTCCGTTGTCGGCATCCACGTATAATCGACGACAGGCCGCATATTCGTCATCTCGTAAGCCACAAACAGGCTGTTTTCATCCGCATACGCCTGCTTGAGTCGGAACGTTTGACCACCCGTATTCAGCGTTTCATCCATGCTCACGCTCTTTTCATCCAGCGCGCGATACAATTCCGAATAGCCTTTGTTGGCGGTTTGCTCCGCCAGTCTTCCAAAAACGCCCAGCCCCGCCGCAACCGCCGCGCAGGTCAGCGCCAAGACCAGAATCACCGCTGCCGCCAGCCCGACGGACATCTTTCGCTTTACACGCATTCTATTCGGGCTGTTCTCCGGCAGCGCGTCGAGGGTTGCGCGAACTGCGCAATCAAACGCATCGTTTCCCGGCGGATACATCGCCTGAAATTCCCGCTTTGAGGGCATCTTGAATTGTTTCATGCTTCCACCTCCTCCAACATCCGCCTGAGCAGCTTTCTTGCCCGAAACAGCCGACTGGTCAACTGCGGCAGGCTCTGCCCCAGTGCTCCGGCAATTTCAGCCAGCTTATACCCTTCCATATAATGCAGCAGCAACGGTAAACGCAGTTCCTCCGGCAGGCGCTCCACCGCGTCATACAGCGCGCTGTCCGGCGGCTCATAGCCGCTCTCTGGCACATTCTCCACCGGAATCGCCTTTTGTCGCGCGCGCTGGATATCTCGGCAAGCGTTGATCACCGCGCGGGCTAAATACGGTTTAAGCCGCGCCAGATCAACGTTCTCCCGCCGTGCCCAGACGGAAAGTAGCGCCTGCTGCACCGCATCCTGCGTATCGTGCTCGTTGCGGACGATAGAATAGGCGATTCGCCGCAATGACGGTGCCAGCCGCTCCGCTTCACCAGTCCCGTCCGGTAAAGAAGCTC
>ERZ827150.2324-NODE-2324-length-20802-cov-3.479298_pt1 | contig 20802 bp, 10 predicted proteins | sample MGYA00519779_ERZ827150 | MGnify/ENA primary metagenome ERZ827150 (study PRJEB31778, sample SAMEA3449267) | human gut metagenome | biome: human gut; feature: human-associated habitat; material: faeces | place: United Kingdom | collected 2010/2012 ...
GGAAACAGTTCCCTATTTCCTGGGAACAGGAAAAGAAGCTGCGTGACGAGTTCGAACAATCCTTTGTCAGAAATAAAGTGGTATTTGCCGAAAGCATGTACTCTAAGAGCGAGCCGATGGCTGCACGCGCTAAAGAAGTAATGGATCAGATATCCATGGTAGGCTGGGTAAGCGGCGGTCACTCTGCCGGTTATGTGCCGGTATTTGCCATCGGTGCCGGTTCTCAACTGTTCGGTGAGAAGATTGACAATACGGAAATTCCGAAACGAATAGCTAAAGCTGCCGGATATAAATAAAGAATTGACTACACGAATATGTAATCAAAACACTTTTTAGTTTCATTTAGGCACGGATTTCACGGATTAACACGGTTCTATTCAATTAAAGACCGTGAAATTCGTGCAATCCGTGCCTAAATAATATTATCATTATAATAGATGATTTTCATTGGGTCCCTTCTCTTTATCTGTTTCCCGTTAGGAAACGGGCGTTCCCTCACCGAGAAACGACAGTTACCTTTAAAGGAAACGATCGTTCCCACACCGGGAAACGGCAGTTTCCAAAGCAGGAAATTCATGGAAACTCTAAGCCATTCATATACAATCAAATAGTCATATCACGTTTATGTCTATTGGAGACATGAAGAGAGATTAGAGTGTACTTACAAATTCATTACGTCCTGTTCGAACCGATCTTTATCTCCGGCAGCTTTATTGCGCATTCTGCTCCGGTAATTATAGATCGTAGCCAAAGAATAACCCAGAAAATGAGCAATCTTGTTACTATCCACTACTCCTAAACGAATAAGGGCAAAGATCCGGAGTTCCGTTGTCAGCAGTTCGTCCGATTTTGGATAGACTCTTGCTTCTTCTACCAGCAGATTATTAAAAGAAGTAATAAAGTGGGGGAACAGTTTAAGGAATGACTTATCAAATTCGTTATAAAATTCATTCCGTTCGTCCCGGATAAACTGTTCGGACTTGATAGCTTTAAACAAATCTTCGATACGCGATGCCATTGCCAATTTTGCCAATGAACGACGATAAGTTTCCAGTTTGTCGAGATAGTTGACACATCTGTCCAGATAGCGGGCGATATAGACTTCTTTTATTTTTCCGGTTTGCTCCAGTTCCGCGTTGACCGCAGACATTTGTTTGTTAGCCAGACTAAGATTCCGCCGCATAACAGACAACTTCTTCATCCAACGATATAGATAGAAAATAGCAATCAGAAGAAACAAAGACAACAAACTGACACTAATCAACATAGCGCGGGAAACGGCACGTTCTTTTTCTTCTTTTAATTTATACGCCTTGTCGATAATCGGAAAAAACTCCGTCACCTCAATAAACCGCAAACGGGCATTACACGCCACAGCATCTTCCATCGAGCAACTCAAGTATTTGTAGGCACGGTCAATATCTCCTGATTCATACATCAGATGCGCGAGTTTCTGCAATGAAGCATACTCCCTCACCGGAGTTTCCAGATCCGCAATGGCAGTCAGAATCAGATAGTAAACTTCTTTTTCGATATCTTTCTTCATACTATAAGCTTCGGAAAGAGTATAATAAATATATACTTTCTGACGTTCATCCTGAATTTCTTTCAAAGCATTGTTCAGCATATCCACAGCGACATCGGCTTTCCCGTTCATTATGCATTTTTCGGCTAAAACAATCGTTTTGTTTGCCTCTGGAGGCATCGCAGCAATAATGGAATCTCTATATAAATCGGTTTTCTTCAAATACTTTTCTTTTTCATTCTTATTGGTCGTATAATCTGCTAACCACCCGTAGCAGGCACGATACGTCTGATAATAAGATAACCGAGTCCACTCATTCAATTTTTTAGGATCAATCCTCTCCAACTGTTCAATGGCTTCTATATACATTCCCATTACTCCCATTACCGTAGCACGATTAATGATGATCTCATACTCCAATTCCGGGCGGTTCAACAATGGAAGGATTTCCATCTCACGGTTAATATAATATAAGGACGAGTCTGCCTGATAATGCAAATAAGCACCAAAAAGAGAGGCATATAATTCATATTTTCGAACAGGATCAGTAGAATGGGCAAGTTCTAATTTCAAGTTATTAATCTCTTTCTCTTTCCGAATCTGGAAAGTCTCTTTCTTGCTTATAACTTCATCCAGCTTTTTAAGAGCAGCCGCATTATCCGTATGCATTGCACACAACGAAAAAGGAAAGAGCAAAAGAAGAAATAGCATATAAAGGGTTAGATTTTTCATAAGGTTCCTTTTTAAAGATGTTACAAATATAAGAAATATAGTAATGAAAACGAAAAATATGGGTATAACTATTTTCATTTTCACTTGTATTTTTCGGCATAAGGTATTAGAATATCCAACTAATTATCAGCAACATAGTCAGATAACAGGTTTATATTTCCATTCTAATCTCACAAAGGTGCACAGCATCCCCCTACATTTGCATCATCGGTTCTCCGAGCAAACAGTTAAAAATCTAGCTACCATGAAACGAAATTTGTTATTTGCTATTTTACTATTACTTCTATCGGGTTATCATCAAGCATTCGCCGCAACCAATATAAAGAAAGTGGCTCCTACCTTTTGGTGGGCAGGAATGAAGAATCCCGAACTACAAATACTTCTATACGGCGATGGCATATCATCCGCAGAGGTAAGTATTTCTTCTAATGACATCACCCTGCAGGACGTGGTGAAACAGGAAAATCCTAATTATCTGATCTTATATTTAGATCTTTCAAAAGCTATCCCTCAGCACTTCGACATTCTCCTGAAACAAGGTAAAAAACAGACTAAAATACCATACGAACTTAAACAGCGCAAAGAGAATGCTTCAGCAGTAGAAGGCTTCAACTCCAGTGATGTACTTTATCTCATTATGCCGGACCGCTTTGCCAACGGCAACCCCTCCAATGATATAATTCCCGGAATGTTGGAAGCAAACATAGACCGCAACGAACCTTTCGCCCGTCATGGCGGTGATTTAAAAGGAATAGAGAAACATTTGGATTATATTGCAGACCTCGGAGTTACGAGTATATGGCTTAACCCGATTCAGGAAAATGACATGAAGGAAGGCTCTTATCATGGATATGCCATCACCGATTACTATCAAGTAGACCGTCGCCTCGGAAGCAATGAAGAGTTTCGCAATCTCGTAAAAGAAGCCAATGCTAAAGGGCTAAAGGTAGTCATGGACATGATCTTCAACCATTGCGGTTCGAACAATTATCTATTCAAAGACATGCCTGCCAAAGATTGGTTCAACTTTGAGGGAAACTACATGCAGACCAGTTTCAAAACTGCCACCCAAATGGACCCTTATACTTCCGATTATGATAAAAAGCTGGCCATTGACGGTTGGTTCACACTGACTATGCCGGACTTCAACCAACGAAACCGTCACGTAGCCACTTACCTGATACAGAGTAGTATCTGGTGGATAGAATATGCGGGTATCAACGGAATCCGCCAGGATACACATCCTTACGCCGACTTTGAAATGATGGCGCATTGGTGCAAAGCGGTCAATGATGAATATCCTTCATTCAACATTGTCGGTGAGACATGGCTGGGCAGCAATGTACTGATCTCCTACTGGCAGAAAGACAGTAAACTTGCTTATCCGAAAAACAGTTATCTTCCTACTGTCATGGATTTCCCACTGATGGAAGAAATAAATAAAGCTTTCGACGAAGAAACCACCGAATGGAACGGAGGACTTTTCAGACTCTACGAATACCTCTCACAGGATATTGTCTACGCCGATCCAATGAGTCTGCTGACCTTCCTCGATAATCACGATACTTCCCGTTTCTACCGTTCGGAGGAAGATACCAAGAACCTGAACCGATATAAACAAGCCTTGACATTCTTACTGACTACCCGTGGAATTCCACAAATATATTATGGAACTGAAATCCTGATGGCAGCCGACAAAGCAAATGGAGACGGATTACTCCGATGTGACTTTCCGGGAGGTTGGCAGAATGACGCCAAAAACTGTTTTGAAGCAACCAACCGTACTCCGCAACAAAATGAAGCCTTCTCTTTTATGCAAAAACTGCTCCAATGGAGAAAAGGAAATGAAGTCATCGCCAAAGGCAAACTAAAACATTTCGCACCCAATAAAGGCATTTATGTTTATGAACGCAAATACGGTAACCAATCAGTCGTTGTCTTTCTGAATGGAAACGACCGGGAACAGACTATTGACTTACATCCTTATCAGGAAATACTCTCCACCTCGTCTGCTCATGATTTGCTCACAGACAAAAAGATTGAATTAAGAAATGAATTAACACTTCCAAGCCGTGGGATATACCTTTTAGCCTTCTAAGCAAGTTCACTACGACTTATATTTATCCAATGAAATCAGATAGATAAACAATTATAAAACAAGATACTAGCATTTATACAAACTTGTATTTTTATTCTAATCAAGCAAAAAAGTGAAGGTGGTTGCTACATTTGCAATATCCGAAACAAACAGGAATAGAAATATCGGTTAGCTTACAATTTAATACCATAAATAGAATGAAAAAGAAAAAGTTTTTTTCGATCATCGCATTCCTTTGCATCTCATTCATTGCGAATGCACAACAGAAACTGACCTCACCGGATGGCAATCTGGTTCTGACCTTTCAGGTTAACAAAGAAGGCGCACCAACCTACGACTTGACTTACAAAGGCAAGGTGGTAATTAAGCCGAGCACTCTCGGACTGGAATTGAAAAAAGAAGATAATACCAGAACCGACTTTGACTGGGTAGACCGCAGAGACCTCACCAAGCTCGATTCTAAATCCAATCTTTATAATGGCTTCAAGCTGAAAGATGCGCAAACGACTACCTTTGACGAAACCTGGCAACCAGTCTGGGGAGAAGAAAAGGAAATCCGCAATCAGTATAACGAACTGGCAGTCATTCTGTTTCAGCCAATGAACGACCGTTCCATCGTTGTTCGCTTCCGCCTGTTCAATGATGGTTTGGGATTCCGTTATGAATTTCCGCAACAGAAATCACTGAACTACTTCGTTATCAAGGAAGAACATTCCCAATTTGCCATGGCAGGCAACCATATCGCATACTGGATACCGGGCGATTACGACACTCAAGAGTACGACTACACCATCTCCCGTCTATCGGAAATCAGAGGTTTGATGCAACAGGCGATCACTCCAAATTCTTCTCAAACCCCATTTTCACCGACAGGTGTACAGACGGCACTGATGATGAAAACAGATGATGGTTTATACATCAATCTGCACGAAGCCGCTTTGATTGATTATTCTTGTATGCACCTCAATCTGGACGACAAAAACATGATATTCGAATCCTGGCTGACACCGGATGCAAAAGGGGATAAAGGTTACATGCAGACTCCGTGCAACTCTCCGTGGCGTACGATCATCGTCAGTGATGATGCACGTAACATTCTCGCCTCCCGCATCACCCTCAACCTGAACGAACCTTGTAAGATTGCAGACGCCGCCTCCTGGATTAAACCGGTGAAATATATAGGCGTATGGTGGGACATGATTACCGGAAAAGGTTCCTGGGCTTATACAGATGAACTGACCAGCGTGAAACTTGGCGTTACAGACTACTCCAAAACCAAACCGAACGGCAAACATTCTGCCAATACAGCTAACGTGAAACGTTACATCGACTTTGCCGCAGCCAACGGATTTGATGCAGTGCTGGTAGAAGGTTGGAATGAAGGATGGGAAGACTGGTTCGGCAACAGCAAAGACTATGTATTTGACTTCCTGACTGCATATCCTGATTTCGACGTACAGGAAATCCATCGTTATGCTGCAAGCAAAGGAATTAAAATGATGATGCACCATGAGACTTCTGCATCTGTTCGCAACTACGAACGTCACCTGGATAAAGCTTACCAATTCATGGTAGACAATGGATATAACTCGGTTAAAAGCGGTTATGTGGGTAATATCATTCCACGCGGAGAACATCATTACGGTCAATGGATGAATAATCATTACCTGTATGCCGTGAAAAAAGCCGCCGATTATAAAATCATGGTCAATGCACACGAAGCAACCCGTCCAACCGGTATCTGCCGTACATATCCCAATCTGATCGGTAATGAATCCGCACGTGGAACAGAATATGAATCATTTGGAGGAAATAAAGTATACCACACGACGATTCTGCCTTTCACACGCCTGGTCGGTGGTCCGATGGATTACACTCCCGGCATCTTCGAGACTCACTGTAACCAGATGAATCCGGCAAACAACTCCCAGGTACGTTCAACCATTGCACGCCAACTGGCATTGTATGTCACCATGTATAGCCCTTTGCAGATGGCTGCCGATATTCCGGAAAACTACGAACGCTTTATGGATGCTTTCCAGTTTATCAAAGACGTCGCTCTCGACTGGGACAAAACAATCTATCTGGAAGCAGAACCGGGAGAATACATCACAATTGCCCGCAAAGCAAAAGGAACGGACGACTGGTACATAGGCTGCACAGCCGGTGAAAACGGCCACGACTCCCAATTAACGTTCGATTTCCTGGAACCGGGAAAACAATACGTCGCTACCGTATACGCAGATGCCAAAGATGCCGACTGGAAAGATAACCCGCAGGCATACACCATCAAAAAAGGTATCTTGAATAATAAAAGCAAACTGAATCTGCACGCTGCCAATGGCGGTGGATACGCAATCAGTATCAAAGAGGTGAAAAACAAATCAGAGGTTAAGGGATTGAAAAGACTATAAATAAAGGATAGTCTTAAAAAAAGTGTTTTCAATAGGTATTTTTAAAGAAACTTTTAAGAGAGAGAAATAATATTACTATATTGTTAACTTTAATTTTTTAAATGCATGAAGCAAGTTAAATTTAGAATCGTTCAAACGATTCTCCCCTTGTTAATAGGGATGTTTTTATCATTGGGCGCTTATGCACAGCAAATCACAGTCAAAGGACATGTGAAAGATGCTATGGGCGAACCCGTGATTGGCGCCAATGTCATTGCCAAGGGTACCACAACGGGTACCATCACTGACTTTGACGGTAACTTCACATTGAATGTTCCTCAAAATTCTATTCTGTCCATTACATTCGTCGGTTACAAAGCAGCAGAAATTAAAGCAGCTCCTTCGGTAATGGTCACACTGGAAGATGACTCTCAAGTATTGGACGCCGTAGTCGTTGTAGGTTACGGAACAGTAAAGAAAAACGACTTGACGGGATCAGTTACTGCCATCAAGCCGGATAAAATCAGCAAAGGAGTAACCACCAGCGCACAGGATATGATAACAGGTAAAATAGCCGGTGTGAATGTAATTTCCAGCGGTACTCCGGGTGGAGGAGCTACGATTCGTATTCGCGGTGGTTCATCATTGAACGCCAAAAACGATCCGTTGATCGTTATCGACGGACTGGCAATGGATAATAGCGGTGTGCAAGGTTTGACTAATCCTTTGGCAATGGTAAATCCGAATGACATCGAAACTTTCACTGTTTTGAAAGATGCTTCGGCCACCGCCATCTATGGTTCACGTGCTTCTAATGGTGTGATTATCATCACTACAAAGAAAGGGAAAGCAGGCAGCAAACCACAGGTGAACTATGAAGGTAACGTTTCCGCCGGTATACTGCAAAAGACAATAGACGTAATGGATGCCAATGAATTCAAAGGATACGTATCCAAACTTTATGGTGAAGGAAATGCTCCAAGCCCCTTCGGTGAAGCAAACACTGACTGGCAGAAAGAAATTTTCCAGACAGCCGTTAGTACAGACCATAACGTGACTGTAAGCGGTGGTTTGAAAAATATGCCTTATCGTGTTTCTTTCGGTTACACCAATCAGAATGGGATCCTGATGACATCTAATTTCGAGCGTTATACCGCCTCCGTCAATCTGACACCCTCTTTCTTTAAAGATCACCTGAAGTTCAATATCAATGCTAAAATGATGTGGGCCAACCAACGTTATGCTGACGACGGGGCTATCGGCGCAGCTTTGACCATGGACCCGACCCAACCTGTATATGACTCTTCGGACATGTACAAAAACTTCGGTGGATTCTACCAACCGACCAGTGACGGTAGTTCATATAACGATCCGGAATGGCCGCTTACACTGGAAAGTAATTCAACCGCCAACCCTGTTTCCCTACTGAAACTAAAGAAACATACTTCCAGAAACACCAGTTTTATCAGCAATGTAGAAGTAGACTATAAATTCCACTTCCTCCCTGACCTGCATATCCATGCTAACGTAGGCGGTGACTACTCGGAAGGTAAGGAAAAGAATGTAAATTCACCTTATGCCCCGGGCTCTTATTACTATGGTTGGAACGGGACTGACTACGGCTACAAATATAACCTGTCGGTGAATGCCTATGCACAATATTCCAAAGAAATCGGGGATCATTATGTCGACGTAATACTGGGTGGTGAAGAGCAACATTTCCACTATACCGGATATAAAGTCGGACAAGGAACAAATCCGTTAACAGGCGAAGCCTACAATCCGAATCTGCGCTCACAAACAGCCTGGGGACATCACAGTACATTAGTTTCTTATTTTGCCCGCGTAAATTATACATTACTTAGCCGTTATTTGCTGACAGCCACTTTCCGCCAGGACGGTTCTTCCCGTTTCTCTAAAGACAACCGTTGGAGTAGCTTCCCTTCTGTTGCTTTGGGATGGAAACTGAAAGAAGAAAATTTCCTGAAAAACGTAGAAGTATTGTCAGATCTGAAACTCCGCCTCGGATGGGGTATCACGGGTCAGCAGAACTTAGGCGACGATTATGATTTCCCTTATATGGCACTGTACCGCGTCAACGCAGCCGGAGGTTATTATCCTTTCGGGGATACCTATTATGGCACTATGCGTCCTAAAGCTTATAACGAAGACCTGAAATGGGAAGAGACAACGACTTATAACGCAGGTTTCGACTTTGCTTTCCTGAACGGACGTATCTCCGGCTCGATGGATTACTATTACCGGAAAACCGACGATTTAATCAATACCGTAAAGATTGCGGCGGGGACTAACTTTAATACCCAACTGATCAGCAACATCGGTTCATTAAAAAATACGGGGCTTGAATTCACCATCAATGCCAAACCTATTGTAACCAAAGATTTTGTCTGGGACTTGGGATATAACATCACTTGGAACAAAAATGAAATCACTAAACTGACCGGAGGAGATGATTCTAATTACTATGTAGAAACCGGAGGTGTATCTACTGGTATTAGCGGTGCAACCTGCCAGGTACAGAAAGTAGGTTATCCGATGAACTCATTCTTCGTTTACCAACAAGTGTATGATAAGGATGGAAAACCGATTGAAAACATGTTCGTAGACCGTAACGGAGATGGTGTCATCAACGCTTCGGACAAATATATCTATAAAAAACCTGCCGCTGACGTATTGATGGGACTGACTTCCAAATTCACTTATAAAAATTGGGATTTAAGCTTTGCCCTCCGTGCCAGCCTGAATAACTATGTGTACAATGACGTACTGGCCAGTAAATCCAGTGTCGGTAAGGGAGGAATCTTTAATCATGGATACTATTCCAACCGCCCGACAGCTGCCGTGAATCTGGGATTTGAAGGAAAGGGAGACTATTATCTGTCCGATCGTTTCGTTGAGAATGCTTCATTCTTGCGTTGTGATAACATAACAGTAGGTTATAGCTTCAAAAATTTACTGAAGTCCCAGGCTTATAAAGGTATCAACGGCCGTATTTACGGTACTGTACAGAATCCCTTCGTTATCACCAAGTATACAGGACTCGATCCTGAATCGGTTATCAGTTCAGGAAATGATGCCGGAGTAGCAGGTATTGACAGGAACATTTATCCTCATCCGATCACTATCCTGTTCGGGCTAAGTCTTCAGTTCTAAGATTGTAATTTATTAAAAAGTAGACTATTATGAAGTTCAAATATATAAAATCAATAGTTTCAGCAGCGTTGTTCCTTAGCCTGACCACCGGAATTACCTCCTGTATCAATGACCTGGATATATCTCCAATCGATCCTCAGATGACTGCCACCTTCGACCAAGATATGTACTTTACCAAACTATACGCTTCACTGGGACTTACCGGACAAAAATTGAGCGAAGATCCGGATATCGCAGTAAAGGACGAAGGTCAATCCTGTTTCTATCGCGCTCTTTTCACTAACAATGAATATGGCACTGATGAGATGATATGGACCTGGCAAGAAAATGCCGGTATCCCCGAACTAACTTATATGCGTTGGAACTCCTCTCATCAGCAGACAGAAATATTATATAATCGTTTAGCATATAATATCACACTCTGCAATTTCTTCCTGGATCAGATCGCCGGAAAAGAGGATGCTACCTCCGTTCAGCAACGTGCCGAAGCCCGTTTTCTCCGTTCCTTATTTTACTATTATCTGATGGACACCTTCGGAAAAGCTCCTTTCACCGAACACTTCTCCAAAGAGAATCCTCCTCAAAAGACGGCCTCCGAACTGTTCGCTTATATTGAAAGCGAACTGGAAAGCATCGAAAATGATATGAGCGAACCGCGTCAAGCTCCTTTCGGACGTGCCGACAAAGCTGCTTGCTGGTTGCTGCGTGCCCGTTTGTATCTCAATGCCGAAGTATACACCGGACAACCGCGTTGGAATGATGCTATCACCTATGCCGGCAAAGTGCTCGATCCCTCCAATGGATACGGATTGTGTGGAAATTACGAACAACTTTTTATGGCAGACAATGATGAAAATCCCGATGCTAAAAAAGAAATCATCCTTTCTATCCGTCAGGATGGTGTACAAGCAAAGAGTTACGGAGGAAGTTACTTCCTGATTGCTGCAACGCAAAAGAGCGACATGCCGAATCGCGGAACAAATGACCCTTGGGAATGTATCCGTACACGCAAAGCACTGGTTGACAAGTTCTTCGCAAACAGTGAGGATATTCCTTTCACCGAATATACCGATAATAAATGGCAGAATGTGAGAGATGTGCAGGCTGCTGCAAAAGATGAACGCGCCTTGTTCTATACAACCGGTCGCAAAGCCGAACTGGAAAGTGTAGGTAAATTCACCGACGGACTTTCATTTATGAAATGGAGTAATCTGCGCTCGGACGGACAACCCGCTCACGATGCTAAAATTCCTGATACGGACATTCCGTTCTTCCGTTTGGCGGAAGCTTATCTGATTCGCGCGGAAGCCTATTTGAGAGCAGGCGGCGCAAATGCACAACAAAATGCCTGGTTGGATATCAAAGCCCTCAGAGACCGTGCCAAAGCAACAGAAATACCCTCTGCCAATAACCTGACATTAGATTATATTCTGGATGAACGTGCCCGCGAATTGTATCTGGAAGGATTCAGACGCACAGATTTGATCCGTTATGGCTATTTCACCTCAAGCACCTACCTCTGGGATTGGAAAGGCGGTTCCTTTGAAGGAAACGGTGTGAGTTCGATCTATAATCTCTATCCGATACCGAAAACAGAAACGCTGACGAATACAAATATGACTCAGAATCCGGGATATTGATAGAACCTTTATTCACGTTTTAAAGACTGAAAACAATGAAAAACCTATATAAACTATTTACATTGACAATGGGGCTACTAGCTCTGTCCGCCTGTGAAGCAGACCGTGACAGCAACCCTGTGTTGAACGAACCGGATACGTTCGTACTGAATGTGCCAGCTTTTGCTTCCAACAACGTGTACGACCTTAAAAACTCCGAATCATTGGAATTAACCTGTACACAACCGGATTACGGGATTCCGATGGCAACCACTTATTCAGTACAAATTTCACTGGAAGAAAATTTCGTTGACGCTCATGCAGAGACAAATACGGAAGCTAATTATACAACTTTGGGTACTACCCATTCTTCTGCCAAAATGGAAGTGAAAGCTTTAGAATTTGCATTGGCACTGGGAGACTTGTGGAGTGCATCCTCCGATGAAGAATTTCCGACCACTCCCATACCCGTTTATGTACGCCTGAAAGCGGAACTGACCAATAGTGGTCGTGGCATCGCTTTTTCGAATGTAATTGAACTTCCCAAAGTATTGGGATATAAAGCTGTACCGCCTCTCGAATTACCTTCCAGTATATTTATCAATGGCTCGATGGCAGGTAGTAATTGGAGCAACTGGGTGCCTTTGGCAGCAGTAAACGGAATGTCCAAGTTCTTCGGTTTATTCTATTTCGGAGGCACTGATATGTTCAAGTTCGGTACTAAAGAAGGAGAATACATCGGATTCAACGATCCACGTCTGACAATAGCCTCGGATGCATTCACCGGATCGGATGATGGATTTGGCGGACAAAATATCAGCGTTAATGTCACAGGCTGGTATACAGTGATCATGTCTGTAAGCATCAAAGGGACTGATTATGCCTTTACGCTGGATATTGCTCCGGGCGAAGTTTGTCTGATAGGCAATGCTATAGGAGATTGGACATTCGGCGATAAAGGCAAATTCCAAGCACCAACAACGGCAGATGCAGACTTTGTTTCACCGGTATGCACCGGAGGCGGAGAATTGCGTATGTCCGTCAAAGTTCCGGGAGAAGACTGGTGGCGTACGGAGTTCGCTATACCTAATGGAAAAATCGTGTTCCGTGAAAACAAAAGTGTGATTGACAGTTGGTCGGAAATAGGTCCTGAATATGCGATAAACGTTAAGGCAGGGCAGAAAATAAATCTGAACTTTGTTCAGAAAACAGGTTCCGTTACTCAATAATCGTTAACTTTAATAACTGAATATCATGAAAAGATTATCATATATGGCGTGTCTGTTGCTTGCTTCGGCAGCTTTCACCGCTTGCGATGAAGATTTTAAGGACTGGGCTGATCCCCAGTCCAATCCCCAGGAAGAAGCTATAACTGCAATGGTAGATATAACTCCGGTTGCCAGTATGAAACTTGAAGAACAGCCGGGCGATTCTGTGGTAATCGCCTCTGTTTCTTCGATTGCAGAAAACTTCTCACTCACAGCTTGTAATATAGAATTAGTTGCCGAAGGGCAGATATTAAATCTACCGTCAAAAGTAAAAGATGGGAATATAAAAGTCAGGTTGACAGAACTTGACCAAAAAGTGGCAAGTTTGTATAAGTCACAAAAATCTTTAGAGCGCGAAGTCACTTTAAAGCTGACACCGGTAGTCATGACAACCAACGGTGAAGCAACTTCACTGACTGAATACCCGGAAATGCAATCTGCCATCACTCCGGTCGCAACTCCGGCTGTGGATACGGAATACTATATAGTAGGTGATCTAAACAGCTGGCAGATGGACAAATCGACAGCCACAAAGCTCGAAGTAGACAAAGACAATCAGTATCTCTTTTCAGTAGTCGTCGAGTCGGAAGAGAAGTTTGATTTCAAGATTGTCCCGGGAAGTGCGATAGAAGCTCCGGATGCCTGGCAAAGAGCCTTGGGTGCTTCCAAAGTAATAGAAGATCCGGATCCGGGATTATTGGCTTTCAGGGATAAAGAAGGAGCCGACCCGGATAATCTCATCTGCGCCGGCGGAAAGAAAATGAAAATTACGATTAATGTAGAAGATTATACATACACAATCAAGGAGGATCTACCCGAGCACATGTACATCAATGGATCTCCGTACAGTCTTGGGTGGGATTGGGCAGTAGCTCCTGAAATGGTTCCTGTCACACAGACTCCCGGAATGTTCTGGAGTATACAATATTATACGGCGGGAGACCAAATCAAGTTTGCTCCGGTTAGAAAATGGGAAGGAGACTTTGGTTATGACGAAGAAATCTTATCTCCGGAAGCAATTGATTTCGCCGAATTAACATCCTCAGGAGGCAATATTGGCATTGGTAAATCCGGATGGTATCTGGTAATTGTCGCAGTGACTACAGAAGGAAAAACAATTTCATTCCGTTTGCCGGAAGTTTACCTGTTGGGAGGTGTGATTAACAATTCGTGGAATTGCGATGAAACGACCTTGTTCAGGATTCCGACCGATAAAACAAGCGACTTCATATCACCGGCAGCAACCGTTACAGGCATGGCACGTATTTCTACTACGGCTGTAGATGCCGGAGGCTGGTGGAAGAGCGAATTTACACTTGATCTGGCTAATGAAGGCGATGGTACTATCGTTTACCGTGAGAATAAGAACGTATCGGATAATCTAAGCGAACTTGGCTACGAATGTAATGTAAAAGCCGGTCAGAAAGTCCATATTAACTTTACGACAGGCAAAGGTAAAGTCGAATAACTATCAGACACTCTTAAACAGCACAACGAGTAGAATCAATTACGATCATATCTCAAGTCTCCTTCTTCGGGAAAGAGGAGATTTGAGATATGATCGAAATCTGACACACTCAAAGCTAAATATAGTACCACTACATTGGAAGAAGAATTCTAAAATAAGGCTTATGAAAGACTTTAAATATATTTGGCTCCTTTTATTGCTGATACTCAACAGCTTTGGAGCTTGTTCAGATGATGATCCGTTGATGCCGGGCGAGCGTCCTTCGTCCGGAACTGATCCTGCCCCGGAAGAACAAGTTCTCCACGACGGATTTAATTTTGATCCGGCTATTCCTAAAGCGGATGAACCACTGACTATCACCTTCAAAGCACCCGAAGGAAGTAACTTCTATGGTTACGCTGACGACTTGTACTTACACTCCGGAACAGGAGCAAACTGGACAGGTGCACCTACATGGGGAGATAATCAGAATAAATACAGACTGAAAAAGACAAAGGACAATGTGTGGAGTATCACCCTTTCCTCATCTATCCGCCATTTCTATTCTGTTGCTCCATCTACTCCCTTACAGACCATTAACCTGATTGTACGTGATGCGGAAGGTAGCCAACAAACCTACGATTACGCAACTTTAGTAGAAGATAGTCAAAACGGATTTATCTGGGAAGAACCGCAAAAAGCCCCTCTCCCCATATCCGGAGAAGAAAAAGAGGGTATTCATATCCATTCGGCCACTTCGATAACGCTTGTATTATATGATAAGGACAGTCAGGGCGGTCATAAAGATTGTGTATTTGTAACAGGTAATTTCAACAACTGGAAACTGGATAGTCGCTACATGATGAAATATGACGAAACAAACCATTGCTGGTGGATCACTCTGGAGGAATTGACTGCCGGTGAAACACAGTTCCAGTACTTTGTGTACAGTGCTTCGGATGGCGGTACTTACTTGTGCGATCCTTATTGTGAGCAAGCATTGGAAAAGGGAGTGGATACCAACTTTCCCACTGGCGCACAAGCACCTTACGTATCAGTCGTAAGCACAAACCCACAACCCTATCAATGGAGTGCCGGAGAATTTGAGATGAAGAATAAAGAAAATCCGGTTATCTATGAGCTCTTGTTGCGGGATTTTACTTCCAGTGGAAATCTGGCAGGAGCAATGGAAAAGCTGCCTTACTTAAAAGAACTGGGAATAGATGCTATCGAACTGATGCCTGTACAAGAATTTGCAGGTAATGACAGTTGGGGATACAACACCGGACTATACTTTGCACTGGATGCCTCGTATGGAACTCAAAATGAATATAAAGCTTTTATTGACGCCTGCCATCAGAATGGAATCGCCGTTATTTTCGATGTAGTCTACAACCATACGAACAATGATAATCCGTTTGCCCGTATGTACTGGGATACGTTTAATAACCGCCCTTCCACTAAGAATCCATGGCTGAACGCTGTAACACCGCATCAGAAGTATGTTTTTTCACCGGATGATTTCAATCACACTTCAGAACAAACAAAAGCTTTTGTCAAACGCAACCTGAAATATCTGTTAGATACTTACCACATCGACGGTTTCCGTTTCGATTTCACCAAAGGTTTCACACAGAAACAGACAACAGGTGATGATGATTTGGCGGCAACCGACCCTGCTCGTGTATCAGTACTGAAAGAATACTACGAAGCCGTAAAAGCTGTCAAAGAAGATGCAATGGTTACCATGGAACATTTCTGTGCAAATGAAGAAACAACTTTAGCCACAGAAGGAATTCATTTTTGGAGGAATATGAACCATTCTTATTGTCAGTCGGCTATGGGCTGGAAAGATAATAGTGATTTCTCCGGATTATATGACACCACCCGTCCGAATCAATTTGTGGGCTATATGGAAAGTCATGACGAAGAGCGGTGTGCCTATAAACAGATTGAATACGGAAATGGAGCCTTAAAAACCAACCTGTCCGAACGGCTCAAACAGTTATCATCCAACGCCGCATTCTTCTTTACGGTTCCAGGTCCGAAAATGCTTTGGCAATTCGGCGAAATGGGGTATGATATTTCAATAGACGAAAATGGACGTACCGGAAAGAAACCAGTCCTTTGGGAATATCAGACAGAGCGTAAAAGCTTGGTAGATATTTATACAAAACTAATCACTCTACGGACAACACACTCCGATTTATTCAACGCTTCTTCTCAATTTACCTGGAAAGTCAGTTATAATGATTGGGATAATGGACGTACACTGACATTGAAAGCTGTGAATGGGAAACAACTTCATGTGTATGCGAATTTCACCAATGCATCTATCGATTATACTATTCCTGAAGGTACATGGTATCTATATCTGGAAAATGGGAATCCCGTGGAGGGAGAAAAAAAGATCAGTGTTCCTGCACACGAGTTCCGCTTATACACCAACTTTGCCGAATAACGAGCGGGTGTTTTGAGCAGAAAGGAAGATTTAACTAATAAGCATTGAAGATTCTCTAACGACAAAGGCACAAAGATGGCAGGTTATTTTTCTGCTACTTCTTTGTGCCCTTGTTTTATATTTTGTTCCGTATTATGCCTGACCTTTTATTTTGTTGAAACATAATTAGACCTGTGTCTCTCCCTCGATATACTCTTCCAAAAAGAGATTCTCTCCGTCAAACACGGCATAAGAGAAGAAGTTAATCCAGTCTCCCAAAATCAACACACGGGAGGTGGCGCTCAACATCAAATCCAGTTCAATGTGACGATGTCCGTAAATAAAGAAGTTGATATTGGGATGGCTTTTCAAGTAGTCTTTGGTATATAGTACCAAGTGTTCCTTGTTTTCTCCCATATAATCCGGTTCCTTTCCGTCCGCCCGTTTTTGTCGGCTGTGCTTAGCCCATGTTAAACCCAATTCAACACTCCAGCGGGGATGAATAGCAGAAAACATCGTTTGCAAAGTTTTGCTGTGGAACATCGAACGAAGTAGCTTGAACTTCTTATCCGGATCACCCAAGCCGTCACCATGAGCAAGATAAAACTCCTTTCCGTAGATTTCAGTAGTCAATGGTTCGCGATGCATGATGACACCACACTCTTTGGTGAGATAGTCTCCACACCAGATGTCATGATTACCTATAAAAAAATGCACCTCTACACCCATATCTGTTAGTTCGGAGAGCTTCCCCAAGAAACGGGTGTACCCCTTAGGAACTACCAGCCGGAATTCATACCAGAAGTCGAACATATCTCCCAGTAGATAAATGGCGGAAGCCTTATGCTTTATACTATCGAGGAAGTTCACCAAACGCCGTTCTTGAGTACGCCCGTGCTCAATAGCACGAGAACCAAGATGTGCATCGGAAAGAAAATAAATGTTCTTCATTTAATTACCAGTTACGAGATCTAATAACGAATTACAACTTATAAAATCAGAGCACTGCCTGACATAGAACGATTAAAGAAAACCTAATTCCAATTTGGCTTCTTCACTCATCATGTCTTTATCCCATTCAGGTTCGAAGACCAGATTGATGGTGGCGGAATTCACTCCTTCTACTGACTCCACTTTTTGGCGAATATCCTCCATAATAAAATCAGCAGCCGGACAATTGGGAGCTGTCAGCGTCATATCGAGTGCCGCTTCTCCACTATCGGAGACGTCAATCTTATAAATCAGTCCAAGATCGTATACATTGACCGGAATCTCCGGATCGTACACTGTCTTTAGCATAGCTACAATCTTCTCTTCTATTTCAATTTTTTCCATACGTCCTTATTTATTATGTATCGCAAAGATAGAGATAAAAAATGAAACATAAAAAATTAGGCACGGAATGCGTATCCCGTGCCTAAAGAATATATCATTTACTCTCTATCTCCGGTTACTAAAAAACACACCGGAACAGTAAATTGTTGTAATGAGTAGTCTTAATCTACTTTCTCACCGAAATCTGTCTGTTGTTGCTGCACTTCTTTCAGTTTTAATTCATTCAGTTCACGACGGCGGCGTTCCAACTCCAGTTCAGCATCACTCTTCTTGTCCATGGAGAACGATTCGGATGGCTTAGGCAACGCTTCTTCTTTCTTATCAAATATCAATGGATACATTGGAACGGAAGATGTTAGTTCCAGTTCACCGCTTACAGGCATCTGTGATCCCTCAAACAAAACACTGGCTCTTACCTTAATCTTTCCGGGAGTCGTGGTCGACTGGATCAATACGGGAGCACTGCCCCATTTCACCGGAGCAGGATTTGCCAAGACATTAGCTCCGCCCAAAATACGTCCCTCTCCTTCTACAAAGAACTTGATATAATAATTATTCAAACGCTTTACATTTCCATTCTTATCTGTGATTTCTGCCACAACAGTAACAAAATCAGATCCATCAGCACGCAGTCCGATTCCTTCGTTGTCTACTCTCAAACGAATCTGTTCTGCACGGCGGGCGGGCATTACTTTATGTGTAGCCACCACCTTGCCATCCATCAGTCCCTCTGCCAGGAAATAGACGTCCGCATCATGCTTTTCACGAGTCATCTTCTTATCAACCATAAAGTCAAATATCCCGGGGAAAGTTATTACCGGAGAAGGCATTCCTTTTCGTGTCTTGTCTTTTTTATAGGTATAAGTTTGCCCATCTTTATTCACAGTCAAACGAACTTCATCGCAGTTGGAATACACCGTTACATCTCTGCTTGAGAACGGTGTCATCTCGTGAGCGATATAAACCATCGGTCCGCTTTCTGCCAAACTCTCGGAAACGACAGCCGGACGTTGCGCCTTAAACATATAATAGGAATACTTAGGCTGACGGAATACATCCATCAATCCACCATAGAACGGGTCCGGATGGTATCCCCGCTGATGATCGAACGAATGCCACAAGCATCCGCCCACATGCCAGGGAGACTCTTTATACAAACCATCATAGCAAATGTAATTATAATAAGGAGAAGCGTAATGAGCAGCCTGTATAAGCATAGGCTGTTCTCCCCAGTTACGGGCTGTGCGACTTGGAGAATTGTGCGAACTCCAATCATCGACATTATCTCCCCACTCGCGTGTAAAATATGTAATTTTAGGATCACGTTTTGAAAGATCCATCGGATGGGCAAACTGTACCGGAAAATATTGCGAGCCCTTGGCTTGCACATCACAACCGGAATAGCAGGACGGATAAGGATATTCCTCATCAACAATCCCTTTCACACACCCGGCAAAATCTTCCGGATACCATGTTTCATTCAAGATCGGTTCCCACAGCCATACACAAGGATGGTTACGGTCACGACGAACCATATTACGTATATCATTATAAACCCGTTTGGCAAAAATGGGTTCGTTATTCCAGAATTGCCATCCCGGAGTATTCACGATAACAAACAGACCAAGTTCATCACAAGCATCCATAAAAGCAGGATCTTGCGGATAATGTGCATTACGGATTACTTCCAGCCCCAAATCTTTCAGTTTCTTGGCGTCACGCCAGTGAATACTATTGGCAACCGCATTTCCTACAACTGCAAAATCCTGATGCCGATTAGCTCCCATCAAAGGTTTACCATAAGGTTTTCCATTCAGCCAGAAGCCATCTTTTCCCTTAAATTCGATACTACGGATACCGACACGACGACGATAACCATCTACTACATTTCCATTCTTATCATAAATACGCACACACAGATTATACAGATAAGGTGATTCAGGAGTCCATAAATGCGGCTGCTTCACTTTCATCTTTCCATTATGACTTGTCGCAGTCCCTTTACGGATATTCAGTTTCACATCTGACGATGCCACTTCTTTTCCTTCACGGTCTACTAAAGAATAGGAAATTTTTCCTGCAAAGCCCTGTTTGTCTTCATTACGTATATGCGCTTTCAAGAGAATATCTGTCGATTGCTCCGATACACGATCGGTGGCAATAAACAGTCCGCCTCCTGCTATTTCGTTCTCGTAATTCGGATCCGTGATAAACACATAATTATGTGCAATCAGCCAGCAATCCCGATAAATACCTCCCAAGTAGGCATAATCTAACACATCTTGTGGTTTTCCAGGCGCATAGGTCGGATCGTCGCTATTATCAGCCCACACCGCAATCACATTGTCCTCTCCCCACTTTAATGCATCAGTCACATCTACCGATACGGGAAGATAGCCTCCAAAGTGCTCTGCCAATAATTTACCGTTTACATAAATCTTACTTTTACCCATAATGGTTTCAAAGTGGAGAAACAGTTTCTTTCCTTTCAATGCTTCGGATGGAGTAAAGTGTTTACGATACCATACTTCCCCCTGATAATTGATGCAACCACTAGCCTCAGTAGGAAGATACTCAATACCATTAGGTAAAGACACCACCTGCCAGGTTTTGTCGTCAAATTCTTTTGCTTCGGCACCCACCACACTTCCTTTATAAAAGCGCCAGGCAGGATTCATCGAGTACACATCACGCCCGGTATCCGGTAACCGGAAGAAACCGGCTGTTGAAAATTCCGGCTCATGGGCATAACCCATAAAAAACAGAGATAA
>ERZ827150.2330-NODE-2330-length-20779-cov-5.197935_pt1 | contig 20779 bp, 20 predicted proteins | sample MGYA00519779_ERZ827150 | MGnify/ENA primary metagenome ERZ827150 (study PRJEB31778, sample SAMEA3449267) | human gut metagenome | biome: human gut; feature: human-associated habitat; material: faeces | place: United Kingdom | collected 2010/2012 ...
CCCCGGCCCCATGCTCCCAAAGCACGTGCGCTACCAGACTGCGCTACACCCCGTCCTGTAGCGTGCCCACACAGGCGACGATGGATATTGTACTCAAAACCCGTTCCTTTGTCAATAACTTTTTTCAAAAAATTTCAACTTTTTTCTGTCAACCGCTTTAAGGCGTTGAAAATCAATGATTTTTTGAAATAGAAAGCCGATGTTCTGCCGTCGCTGCCGCGGAATTTTCCAAAATTTCAGTCCAACGTAATTTTCAGTACCTCGCAGGGATTGCCCCACCGGGGCATTCCGCAGGGGTTCCCCGCACCTGCGGAGATCACCAGCCGTCCGTCTACGATGCCCTTGGTGTATTTCGGAAAGAAATGCTGCCCGGGCGCGTACAATCCTTGAGAACCAATGCGAATTTGTCCGCCGTGGGCGTGCCCCGCCACCACCAGCTCCACATCCCGACCGCGCAGAAACTTGATATAGTGCTCCGGCTTATGGCACAGCAGCACCCGGCAGCCCGGCAGACGTTCAAATTCGTCCATGCAGTCCGGCTGACGCACGATCTCCGGGTCGTACCAGCCGCCGATCCAGCATTCGCCGAAGGGTATGTAGCGGTTGACAAGAATCTCCGCGCCGGTACCGTTCAGCGCCTGCATCAGGGTCTGAAACTGCCTGGTTTTCGTTTCATGATTGCCCAGTGAGAAAAAGGTGGGCATCCGCCGGGCCGCTTCCCGCAGAAAAGCGATTCCCCGGGCGGAAGTCTGAGTGTATCGGTTGACCACGTCGCCCGGCACCAGCAGCGCGTCGCAGCCCGCCAGAAGGGGCCAGAGATCGTCGTAGGGCTCGTCGTGAAGGTCGCTGACCACACCGAAAATCACCGGCTTTTTCAGCTTGCCGGTGTGCAGCTCATAGGAGGTCAAGTTGCGCAAGGCAGCGGCTCCTTTCAAAAAAATTGGGGAAGCAGCCTAGGAAAGCCGCTCCAAAAGGCGGGCCCATAGCCCGGTTTTCCATAATGCCGCGCCGCCCGCCGCCAGCAAGAGCGCCGTTCCTGCCGCGATCCACGGCCATTTCCGCCGGGGACGGCTTTCAGGGAACAGCGAGACCGGCACTGAAGCCGGTTCGGGAATCTGATCGTCGGGCAGCGCGTCCTCCCCGTCCTCCGGCCAATCCTCCGGGTCTTCCAGCAATCCCATGATGTCCGGGTTGCTTTGCAGCAAGTCGGAAAACAGCGCGTCGTCCAGCGGAGAAGCGTCCAGCGCCCGTTCGGATTCAACGGGCGGTATTTCCTTCTGAGGGAGCGTAACCGGCACAGGCGCAGTTCCTTCCTCCCATGTCGTTTCTTCGGGCTGATCGGGGACGGGACGATCTTCCAGTAGGCGGAAAGCCATGGAAGGCGACGTTTTCTCCGGCTCCCGGCGGACGAGGCGACCTGGCCGTTCCAGCTGCCAATCCTCCTCGGTCAGCGGTGTCTGTTTGGGAATCGGCTGCACCGGGGCGGGTGTGGCGGTCTTCATCGCCTTGGCCGGGGTCAGTGGGGAACGCAGCGCGGCCGGCGATGGACGGGCGCTGCTATTGGTCAGGCCCTCCCGAAGGTCGTTGGAGGGATAAGGTGTCGTCTCCCACTGAGACGGAGCAGGCGAAGACACGGTCTTTTCCCGACGGGCCAGATTGCCTGTCGGACGCAGAAAGCCCTGATTCGCTCCCATGGCTTCGCCCTCCTTCTTTTGTATTCATGGATCTCGTCCACTAGTATAGCATCTTTTCTGGGGATGAAACAGGCTTATCTCCGACGAAGGGCCGAATAGCTGCGGCGAAGAATGCCGCGGGGCTCCATCCTTCGGGCAGGGCGGCGATGGCGGCGGGAGACCCGCACGGGATATTCGTTCCAGACTGCGACAGCCTTGACCTTTCCTTCCGCATAGCTGCGCCGGGGCAGCTGGCCGGACTGTTTGACCCAAATAAAGGGACGCAGCTTGTCCAGCCCGTTTTCCACGATCCACGCATAGGCTCCCGGCTGCTTTTCCCGCATGATGTGGTGCGGCGGCTCACCCAGCTCGGCAATGGCGCTGAGGATGCGCCGCAGAGGAATCTCACGGAACAGCACCCGAAATTCGCCGATTAGCGTATGAATTTTTCGTGTGGGCAGGGAAGCCTGCATCAGGTCCTCATACCCTTCCCGGATGCGCTGAAGCGCCCAGTCCAGCCCGTCGGAGGCTTTTTCTCCCGCAAAGGACATGGCCTTGCCAAGCCAGCTCAGCAGCCGCTGCTGCTCCAGCCGTTTGCCCGGTTCACTCTCCTCCATATGCTCCCGAAGCGCCGCCAGAAAGGCATACAGGATGGTCAGCACACTGCCGGTGTCCTGCATGGCGTCCCGGTAGGGGGCCAGCCGAAGGTACGCTTCCTCGTTGATGCCCAGAGAATCCAGCCCGTAGGCCGCCGTCCGCAGTGCGTCGTCCGCAGGGTATTCCATGCACAGGCCCAAATGCAGCAGTCCGCCCATCCGGGGCACCAAATCGTCGGAATTGAGCAGGTGGTACAGGGGATAACTGGCCGGATCGTACAACAGCCGCCCGGTGGCCACCGTAGGCGAAGCAAAGCCGTAGCCCACGATATTCTGAGGCTGCACGCCCCAGTGCTGAATGAGCCGATTGGTGAAGATCTGCATCACTGCGCCGCCCTGACTGTGTCCCGCCATCCAGAGCCGGTAGGGGCTGCGCAGGGAGCGCATATCCGAAAGGATATCACCCAGCGTCAGCTTTTCCAGCCCCTGACGGGCCGCCGTCGCCGGGAAAACGATCCGGTCCACGCTTTCCTCAAAGAAGGTGCACATCTGATAAAAGCCCCGGTGGAAGCCCTCCTCCGTGGAAAAGCGCAGGTTGGAGATCCAGTCGTACATCCGCTTGCCGGTGCCCATGAAGCCGATGGCGATGACGGTCTGTCCGTTTTCGCCGGGATGGGCCATGCAGACGGCCTTGATGGTGTCGCTGCGTTCCCGCTGGCGCAGAGTGCTCAGCACCTGTGAAACCGGGTTTTGGGCGTTCAGCGCCGCCTTGGCGGTCCCCAGCTTCCACGCGTCCACAATGCGCCGCATGGCCTCGCCGCTGGCCGCGTCAGAATGGCTGATGCCGCTTTTGAGCGAATTGTCGATCTGAATGGAAAAATCATTCCAGCCCGCCTGTTCCCACGGCTCCAGCTCCAGCGTATAGGTCATCTGAGCCAGTTCCATCGACAGCTCCGCCGCCTCTTTGGTGAAAGGCGGACGCAGCCGGAAAAAGGGATCGCTCTCAAAGGGAAGGGTCAGGCTGGAAAGGCTGGCAAGGTCGCAATGGGTGATGGGGCCGCGGCCCTTTTCCGGGGCGGGCAGTTTTTCGCTCCGGGCGTTCTCGTCCTCCGGCTGATGAGCCGTCTCCACAGCCTTTTCGGGCTGGGACGGCGCTTTTTTCCCGTTCCCCCGCCGAAGAAAACGGGGAAAAGAAAACCATTTCAAAGTGACGGTTCCTCCTTTGGAAAGGCTCCTGAATCATGAGCGCAATGCCTACCGTCACAGTATACCACAAACCCCCGTGCGGAACGCAACTCCCATCTTGCCATTTATCCCGAAAAGCGGTACAATAGAGTCAATTCAAACCGCTATTCAGCAAATTTTGTTGATAAAGCCAAGGGAGGAAACCGAATGTATCAGCAGGTGATTGACAACGCCACGGAAAAAATGAAGAAGACCACCTCCGTTTTTCAGACGGAACTGCGGTCCATCCGCGCCGGACGCGCCAATCCGCAGCTTTTGGATCGCGTAATGGTGGATTATTACGGTGTGCAGACCCCCCTGAACCAGATGGGCAACGTGTCCTCGCCCGAACCCCGGATGCTGGTCATCAACGTGTGGGATCAGAAGGCCCTGCCGCTGGTGGAAAAAGCCATCCTGAAGAGCGACCTGGGGCTGAACCCCTCCAATGACGGCAAGCTGATCCGGCTGGTGATCCCCGAACTGAACGAGGAGCGCCGCAAGGAGCTGACCAAAATGGTCCGCAAGAGCGCAGAGGACGCGAAGGTGGCCATTCGCTCCATCCGCCGGGACGCCATGGAGCAGGTGAAGAAGCTGGAAAAGGACAGCCAGATCACCGAGGACGACCGGGCCAAGGCCGAAAAGAAGATTCAGGAAAAGACCGACGAGGCCATCAAGGGCGTCGATACCATCTGCGCTCAGAAGGAAAAGGAGATCATGGAGGTCTGATGCGCCTGACCTTTGAACATTTGCTGGGGCTGCCCGCAGAGGCGGCTCTGGCCGTCCTCCACGCCAGCGGCATCATGGATGTGGAGGTGGTTCCCACCGCCGCGCCGCCGCGCCGCCACCCCGTGTCGGAGGATCAGTACCGCACGGAGGAGGGCGAGGCCGCCGGATATGCCTCCACCCGCGTGGTCGCCGTGGAGGAGGACGGCCGACGGCTGATCGTTTCCCGCTTTTTGACGGGTCTGCGATCGGAAACAGCCAACGAAAACCCGCAGGAGGAATGATCCTCCTGCGGATTTTGCCTTTTACGGTTCTTTTTCCCGGTTTTTCTCATCCTGCCAGACCAACTGCTCCAAATATTCCCCGCTGGTCAGGCGGCGCGACGCGGCCCGTTCCAGCGCGTGGCGATACGCCTCCCGATCCATCTGTACGCAGACGCTCACCTTGTCCGGCGCGCACAGGTCGAAGGGTTCATCCAGTCCTTGGGGGTCGGTAAAAAGTCTGCTCTTCATGGGCGCTCCCTCCGCTGCATCCTATGCCGCAGACGGCGGCGGGTTCCATGGGGCAGTATTCCCCGGCGAAGGCTGTATCATACGGAAAAAGTCAAAACAGGCCTGCTTCTTTTGGGAGAAGCGGGCCTGTTTGCTATGATCGTTTTTAATTCCGGGCAGTGACCAGATGCAGCAGCACCTTGACGCATTTTTCCATTTCGGGCACGGAGACGTACTCCATCAGGCCGTGGCCGTTGTAGCCGCCGGTGGGCAGGTTGGGGCAGGGCAGGCCCTCCCAGGAAAGCCGCGCGCCGTCGGTGCCGCCCCGGATAGCGACGATCTCTGGTTCATCTCCGGCGGAGCGGATGGCGTCCAGCGCCCGCTGCGTCACTTCGGGGTAACGGTCGATGACCTCCCGCATGTTGCGGTAGCTGTCCTTCAGGGTGACGCGCACGGTGCCCGCGCCATACTTCTGGTTCAGGTAAGCTTCGGTGGCCAGCATCATGGCCTCCTTGGTCTCCAGTTTGGCCGCGTCATGATCCCGCAGAATGTATTGCAGCACAGCGCCGCTTTCGTCGCCCTGCATCCCGCACAGGTGATAGAAACCCTCCCGGCCTTCCGTGTGCTCCGGGCACTCAGCGGCGGGCAGCATGGCATTGAACTCCATGGCGATCTTGCTGGCGTTCTTCATCTTGTCCTTGGCGCTGCCGGGGTGGATGTTGAAGCCCTTGACCTCCACCAGCGCGGAGGAGGCGTTGAAGTTTTCGCATTCATATTCGCCCACGCCGCCGCCGTCCACCGTGTAGGCAAAGTCCGCACCAAAGCCCTTGACGTCAAAGTCGTCCGCGCCCTCGCCGATCTCCTCGTCGGGGGTGAAACCCACGCAGATTTTGCCGTGCTTCAGGTCGGGGTTGGTCATAAGGAGCTCGCACAGGGTCATGATCTCGGCGATGCCCGCCTTGTCGTCGCCGCCCAGCAGGGTGGTGCCGTCGGTGACGATCAGCTCATGGCCCACGTGACGCTTTAGGCATTCAAATTCCTCCGGCTTCATGACCACGCCGTTGCCCACGTCCAGCTCGCCGCCGGCATACACCAGGCAGCGGGGATGTACCGGGCCGGTGGGCACGGCGGACACGGTGTCCATATGGGCGATCAGGCCGATGGCGGGCTGATCGGGCACGTTGGCGGGGATCTCCGCGTAGACGTAGCAGGTGGGGCTGACACGAACATTCTCCGCGCCCATTTCCTTCAGTTCCGTTTCCAGCAGTCGGGCCATATCCCACTGTTTTTCGGTGGAGGGGTGGGTTCCGGTGGTTTCGCTGGAGCCGGAGTCGATGACCACATAGTTGAGAAACCGTTCTTTCACATTCATGGCACAGTACCTCCTTGAAAAAATCGAATTTACCGCAGTTGGGTCAGGACGATGGTGCTTTCCCGGGCCAGCAGGGCATGCTTCGGCGCGGCGGGGAAGGCTTCGACGCTGCCGCAGGAATGGCAGCAAAGCATCATTTCCGCAAAGTCCATCCCTGCAGCCATGGAGAAGCCTACGCCGCCGGAGAACCGGGGATTGACCTCCAGAAAGAAGAACTCGTCCCCGTGGCGGATGAACTCCATGTTCACCACGCCCACCAGCCCCACAGCCTCCGCAATGGCGGCGCAGACGGCCTCCAGCGGATGACCGGGCAGCACCTCCACGGTCATGCCCAGCCCGCTTTTGTTGCGCAAAAGCTCCTGCCGGGCGGCGGCGCGGGTATGACCGAAAGCGTCCCGGGCCACGTCCGCACAGAAAATATCCCCTTCCAGAAAAGGCTGCACGATGCAGTCCTCCCGGCCCGCCAGTGTCGTCTGGTAGCTCTTTTCGTCCGCCGCCACGGCCTGTCCCAGACTGGAACGGCCAGACCGGGGCTTGACCATCGCCGGGAAGGGAAAGGGACAGGGCTGCCCCGACACGGCGGATTCCGTGGGGATCAGTCGGCAGACCTGCTTTTCCGCCAGAAAACGGTTCATCTTGTCCTTGCGGCGGCACAGGGCGGCGACCCGCTCCTCCGGCACGCAGACCGTACAGCCCAGCGCCCGGAACTCGTCCTTTCGGGGGGACAGCGCGTCCACCTCCGGGTCGGTCAGGGGAATGAGAAAGTCCAGCCTGTCCCGGCGGACGGCCTCCCTGAGCTGCTCCACGTAGGGCTCGCCCTCCGTGGCCAGCCGTGCCTGAAAGAAATCCAGCTCTCCGGCCAGTGCCGTCCATTCCCGGGGATAAATATCGCAGCCGAATACGGCGTGGCCCAAGGCCTGATAGCGCCGGGCCACCGGGGCTGCGGCCATGGAACCGACCGCCGTCAGCAGAATGCGGCTCATGCTTCCGTCCCTCCTTTGGATCGGGCGGCCTTGCGGCGAAGGGCCGCCGCCATCTGTACAAGGCAGCGGAAGCTCTCCGGCTTGAACAGCAGGCTCATGCCGCCGTAGAGAAGTACGCCCGCCGCCACCTGAACCAGCAGCAGGGGCAGGCTGCCGAGGGGCAGACGGCCCAGTGCGCTGACCGACAGAAACATGACAAGGCTCATGCCTATGGGCGGCAGAATATCCCGAATCTGCTCCCAATAGCCGTAGTGAATCAGCTTTTTGTTGGGGAAGGCGTTCACAAACGACGAGATCACCGTGGAGACCACCGCGCCCCATACGATGGGCAGCACGCCCTCAAAGCAGAACACGGTGACGCACAGAATGGCGATGCCGTAGCTTTTTTTGATGATCTCCAGCTTCAGAAACACATCGCTTCGCCCCATGGCGTTGATGGCCTGCAGGTTGGCGGTGTGGATGGGGTAAAAGGCGAAGTCGATGCAGCAAATTTGCAGGAAGGACACGCAGGGCAGCCATTTGTCCGTCAGAAGCAGGCTCACCAGCGGACGGGCCACCGCCGCCAGCCCCGCCATCAGCGGCAGCACCAGAAAGCTGGAGGCCATAATGGAGCGGCGCATGGTCTGCTTCATCCGCTCCAGATCGTCCTGCTGCTCGGATAAAACCGGCAGCATCACGCTCTGGATGGAGCCGTTCACCGCGTTCATCAGAAGCTCCGGGAACTGCTTGCCCCGGTTGAAATAGCCCAGCGCCTCCGAGGAAAACTTCTTGCCGATGACAAAGGAACGCAGGTGCTGGTAGCCCGTATCCATCAGGCTGGACAACAGCAGCTTCCAGCCGAAGGAGAACAGGCTTTTCACCCGGCGAAGGGAAAAGCAGAAATGAGGCCGCCAGCGCACCAGAACGAGCAGAAGGATGCACAGGCTGAACTGATTGGTCAGCTGCTGCCCCACCAGCGCCCATACGCCCAGCCCCCGCAGCGCCATGCCGACGCCCACGCAGCCGGACAGCACCGTAGCGGCCAGACTGGCGGTCATCAGCTTGCGGAAGGACATTTCCCGGGCAATGACCGCGTTCTGTACGCTGGTCAGCGCTCCGGGGAACAGGATCAGCGCCAGCACCCGCAGATACCGGGCCAGCCCCTCCATGCCGAAAAAACCCTCCACGGCGGGCGCGGCTAAGAACAGTGCCGCATAGAGCAGCGCCGCAATGGCGAGCCCCAGAAAAAACACGGAGCTGCGGTCGGTCTCGTCGATCTCGGCCCGCTGGATGAGGGCGGTGTTCAGGCCGCTTTGCACAAACACCTGCGCAATGGCCGTGAAGACCAACAACAGGGACAAAACGCCGTAATCGTCCGGGGTCAGCAGACGTCCCAGCACCAGGCTGACCACAAAGGCGATGCCCTGATTGCCGAAGCTCTCCAGCAGCTTGAACACGAAGGAGGAAGCCGCGGACTGGCTGCGTTTCTCGCTCATAGGGTCACGCCTTTCCGAGGATCAGGCCGCAGATGCGCTCCACGTCGCCGTCCGCCAGTTCCGGGTACAGGGGCAGCGTCACCACCTGCCGGGAGGCCTGCAGGGCGATGGGGGTCCGCGAGGAGTCAAAGCCCGGACGGTTCCGATAGCAGTCGAAGTCCGTGATCAGGGGATAAAAATACTTCCGGGCGTGGATATCCGCCGCCGCCAGCCGGGCGCAGATCTCGTCCCGGCTTCCGGCCTGACCGGTGAACCGCACGGGATAATAGGCGTAGTTGGACACAACGCCCGTTTGCTTCTTCGGGCAGACGATCCCTTCGTGGCCGGACAAAAGGCGGTCGTACAGCTCCACCACATGGCGGCGCTTTTCGATGTTTTCATCCAGATGGCGCAGGTTGCACAGGCCCATGGCGGCGTGAAACTCGCTCATTTTGGCGTTACCGCCGGGGTAGAGCACCGTCTCCTCGTCCTCGATGCCGTAGTTCCGCTCCCATTCCAGCCGCCGGTTCAGCTCCGGGTCGGCAGTGGTCACGCAGCCTCCCTCCACGGTGTGGAACACCTTGGTGGCATGGAAGGAGAACATGGCCGCGTCCCCCATCCGGGCGGCGGATACCCCGTCCCGGCTGACGTGAAAGGCGTGAGCCGCGTCGTAGATCAGCTTCAGCCCGTGCTTTTTCGCAATGGCGGACAGGGCTCCGTCGTCGCAGAGGTTGCCGTACACATGCACCGGCAGGATGGCGCAGGTGCGCGGGGTAATGAGCGCCTCCACCTTCGCGGGATCCATGGTGTAGTCGTCCTCCCGGATGTCGCAGAACACCGGGGTCAGCCCGGCCCGGACGATGGCATGGGTGGTGGACGCAAAGGTGAAGGGCGTAGTGATGACCTCGCCCTTCAGCCCCAGCGCCTTCAAAAGCGCCTCCAGCGCCAGATGGCCGTTGGTGAACAGCGCCACGTAGGGCACGTCCAGCCGCTCCTTCAGCGCTGCTTCCAGCTTTTTCAGTTTTTCGCCGTTATTGGTCAGCCAGTGGCTGTCCCACAGACTGCGGATCTCTTCTACATATTCTTCCATCGGAGGCATGGAAGAACGGGTCACATTGATACGCATAGCCATATCGCCTTTCTTTCTGCGGCCCGTCAAAAGGGGCGCGGCCGCCGGAAATTCCGCTGATAGTATATCATGGCGGCGAAGGATTGGCAAATTAGGAAGCAAAAAGAGACGCTCAGCTTAGAAGGTGCTCCATAGGGATTTTTAATCCCGGAAAAAAGTGCGGCATAGTCGGTAGAAATATCGGCTATGCCGCTTCCTTGTTCATTGGGAATTTCTACTGCGCCAATAGCGTTGTAGATAATCTGAAGACGTTCATGGACTTCTGCTTCGCACCGTCCATCAGGATTTGCAGCTCAGCCACCCGCTTTTCCAAGGTCTGTTGCTCGGCTTCACAGGTCGCTGACATTCTGGCATAGCGTTCGTCGCTGAGCCTGCCGGTCACATTATCTTAGCTCCGGCCAAATTTCACAAGATCTTTCGGATGGATTATATATTTGCAAATTTTCTGTCCTTGTGATACACTAGTTATACAAGAATACCATGAATGAGGTGTACTATGATAATTCGCATTTGGTTGTCAGTTTAACGGCACGAACATTTTAATCCTTGTTCATGCTGCTTTATGCAATGAGCTCATGCTTCCACAGCTTTCTATTGTTCTGTGCCGTTCCAACTTCAAAGTCATACTGCTGCCGCTTTGCCATTCAGGTGCGCTAAGCGGCTAATTTGGGACACAAAAAATGGAAAGGTGCGATTTGTTGGCGCTGTTGCTTGCGTTAGCAAAAGCAGTATAATATCATGAAAAACATAATAAAAAGTCACTGGAAGTATTTGGCGATTTGTTTGCTTTTTGTATTCATCGCCGGCTTTGCTGGAACCTATGTGCAATTTTTGAAAGGGGAATTGCTGGACACTGCGCTTGATGGCATATCAGCCGGAGTATTACGACTTGCAATCGCCTTTTTTGCAGCCATAGCAGTAGAGATGGCATCGTTTTACGGCTATGACTATTTTCGAGGGCGCTTTTCTGTTGCAAACAAGAAGTCTTTGCGCAGCTTGTATTTTGACTGGTTGCTAATGCGCAGCCCTGTAGAGGCGATGGCCGTACAGCAGGGCGAATTTGTCGCGCAATACACCGACCAAATCGATCAAGTCAATGAAAGCTATCTTGATAACATCCCGTTATTAATAGAAATTTCGTCAAAGACACTCATTGTAAGTGCCGCGCTGTTTTGGTTAGACTACCGCGTTGCTCTTCTCACATTGTTTTTACTGACTATGCCGCTCTATATACCAAAGCTGATCGAGAAAAGGCTTCAAAATGCAAAAAACGAAAGCATCGGCAGCTTTCAAAAACATCTCGGAAATATAGTTGAGTGGCTTTCCGGATTTGAACTGATAAAAAACTTTTCTATTGAGAAAGTGATCGCCCGGAAATTTCGAGAGAGCAACGAAGAAGTCTCGGAGAAACTATTCCGTTTCAAAAAGGTCACTTACTTATCAAAAACAATCACGGCGCTCCTATCCTATATGAGCCATTTCATCGTAATTGTGGCAACTGCGGCGCTCGTTCTGAACGGAGACTTTTCTGCGGGTGATTTCTTTATTGCGGTTGGTCTTATTGACCAGCTTTCATATCCTATAATCGCAATTTCCGCATACTTGCAAGAATACTTAAGCACGCAACCGGTAGCAAAAAAGCTTGAATCGTTGTTTGAGCAAGCGCCTGCCGGTAGCGAACGGACAATAGAAATCTCACAGATTAAAAGCGTTGCTTTTCGTCACGTATGCTTTGGGTACGAGGATGCATCTCCGATTTTAAATGACTTTTCACTCAAGGTGAACGCTGGCGAAAAATGTATTATTACTGGACAGAGTGGCTCCGGCAAGTCAACAAGCATGAATCTGTTGCTTGGATATTACGAACCCCAGAGCGGAGAGATACTCATAAACGATTCAAACGCCTTTTGTGTGAAGCAACTGAACGAAAAGATTGCAATTATGCGGCAGGATCCCGTTCTGTTCAACGATACGCTGCGTAACAACCTCACAATGTATCGTGACATGTGCGATGATGAACTGATCGCACTGCTGCAAAAACTTAATTTGCATAAGTTTGCAACACCGGAAGGGCTCGACAGTATGATTCGAGAAGGCGGCAGCAATCTATCTGGCGGCGAGCGTAAACGGATTGCGCTTGCCAGAACACTGTTGCGCAAAGCTCCTATCACTATTGTAGACGAGCCACTCGCTAATGTGGATTCGGAGACAGCCGAAAAGATTGAAGACATTCTTGCCGAATTATCCGGTGGCATTGTTTTTGTTATCACGCATCATTTTTCGGATGATAAGAAAAAGGCTTTTGCAAAAGAGTTCCGCTTTAGTCATAACCACGTGAAACACGGAGGAATATGATGCGGGAAATCGTAAAGGCAAGACATGTTCTGCTTGAATTCAACGGACGTGATGTTTTGAATATAAGCGAACTTTCTGTCGCCGAAAACGAAAGAATTGGGCTCATCGGCGCCAACGGCAGCGGCAAGACCTCCTTGCTCAGAATTCTTTCAGGAGATATGGAGACTGCTACTTGCACGGTTGTCCACTATGGAAATGGTTTATAGGTGCATTTCATAACCTGCAACGCTATTTGCCAATGGGGCAATATTCATTTTAGGTCGTCAGCCAGGAATGGTAGCATTGGTATGCGATGAGCATAATACAAAAAAAAGCAAGCAGTATTGACAAATAACTGCCTAATACTGCCTGCTTTTTCGTTTATGATTGCTATGCACAGCGCGTTACACAATACCGTAAAACGCATTACTCCTAGATACTGTCGACAATAGTCAAATCAACGTACTTACCCAGAGAACAATGCATCGAATTTGCACTGCTGCGACGAATGAAGAGGTGAGTTTTGCGTACCGCGTCGCGATACCGCGCCAGCGTTTCAGGTGGAGAAACGCATTTTCTACGAGATGGCGAAGTTTATAGAGATACCGGTCGTAATCACGCTGCTCTTTTCGGTTCTTTCGAGGAGGAATCACTACGTTCGTCCCCGCCCTCAACGCTTTTTCGATGACCCTGCGACTGTCATAGCCTCGATCTGCCAGCAAATACTCGGCCGAAACTCCGTCGATCAGGGCACAAGCCTGTGTACAATCAGCAATGGTACCTGCTGTGACAAAAAATCGGATCGGCATACCATGCGCATCCACGGCCAAATGTATTTTGGTGTTGAGCCCCCTTTTGTGCGTGCCATGTCCTGATTTCCACCAGGCGCGCCGCTCGCGTGGGGATGTACTTTGATATGACTGGCATCGATCATCAGCCACTCGAAATCAGGCTCCTGTATCACCGCTTCCAGCATTTTTTCCCAGATGCCCTTGTCTCTCCAGCGACAGAAACGCCGCTGGACAGTATTCCACTTACCATATTCCGGCGGCAGGTCTCTCCATGGTGCTCCCGTTCTCAAAATCCAGAACACGCCATTCAGAAATTGACGGGTATCCTTTGCGTTCCCTCCCCACGTTCCCTTGTTTCCTATTGTGTACGGCTTGAGAATTTCCCACATCGCATCGGACATATCGTGCCGTCGATAGCTGTTCTCCATGAAGAAATACCCCTGTGCGTTTTTCTTCATTATACCACAAAACGACACTTTTGTCGACAGTGTCTAGCACATTTTTATCCTGAGCCTCAAAAGAAAACCTCTACAAGAGTGCGCTGTAACTCAAATAGCGCAACGTATCCCTGTTTTTTCACAATGACAAAACCACCGATTAGCATTTCTGCTTTCCAATCGGTGGTTTTGTTTTGCCGTTCGGGAAACGTCTTAAAAGCTCAATTTCTTGAAATCCCTAAGTTGACGTTTCTTTGGAGCGTCTCTTTTTCAAAAAACAGTCTCGCTTACAGCACGTTGGAAGAGGTGCACTCCACCAGCACGCTGCCGTCCTTACGGCGGCTCAGCTTGGCCTTGTTGCCGCTGCCGTCGTCCAGGGTCATCTTTTCCATTTCGTTCAGGGTCATGAAGTTCACCGCGTCGCTTTCCACAAAAGCCACCCAGTTTTTACGGTCGCGGACGGGCTTTTCGGTATCGGCGGTCATTTCTTCGATGGATTTGCGTTCGTTGCTCATCGGAATGGTTCCTCCTTGAAAAATGTTTCCCGAAAATGATACCGCAGTCTTTCCAAAAAAGCAAGCGGGCAGCGGCGGCTCAGGTGTAATCCACATCGAACTGGACGATCAGCTGATAACGGCTGTCCAGCGAATGGGCGTAGGCGTTCAGACAGCGGGTCAGCTCCTGCCGGGCGGTATAGCCTGCGGGAACCACCACATCGAAAATCAGATTGATGCGGTCTTTTCCCATCACCATGCGGAAGTCGTGCATACTCAGTGCCGGGTCGATCTCCCGGAGAAAATCGTTCATCTGCTGGCGCACCCGGTTGGTGGTCTCGTCCTCGGTGGCGATGGGATCCATGTGGATGCAGATGGGCATGTGCAGCTCCCGGCCGATCTCCCGTTCCGCATTGTCGATGATCTCGTGAATGGCTACGATATTGCACTGGTCGCTGACCTCCGCATGGACGGAGGCGAAGCAGCGGCCCGGGCCGTAGTCGTGGATGACCAGATCGTGAATGCCCAGAATGCCCTCGTAATTCAGAAGCAGTTCCCGCAGACGGCGGCTTTTTTCCGGGTCGGGCTTGCCGCCCAGCAGCCGGTCCACCGTGTCCCGGCAGACCTCATAGCCCGCCTTGAGCACGATCAGCGCCACCACCAGACCGATATAGCCATCGATGCGCCAGCCGAACAGGGCGCACAGCCCGGTGGAGATCAGCACCGCGCCGGTAGCCAGCACGTCGCTCAGGCTGTCCTTGGAGGCGGCCAGCAGGGTGCCGTTGTCGGTAGCCCGGCCCAGACGGCGATAGAAGAAATACAGCCATGCCTTCACCGCAATGGAAACACCCAGCACCGTCAGTACCGGCCACGATACGCTCAGCGCCGCGGGCGTGAGGATGGCCTCCATGCCCTCCTTCAAGAGGGTAAAGGCCATCACGAGGATCAGCAGTCCCACGCCCAGCGAACCCAGATACTCCATCCGGCCGTGGCCGAAGGGATGCTCCGCGTCCACGGGCTTACGGGCCACGCGGGTGGAGACCAGCGCCACAATGCTGCCCGCCGCGTCAGACAGGTTGTTGGCCGCGTCCGCCAGAATGGCCACCGAGCCGCTGAGAAGCCCGATCAGAAATTTGCCGGCAGACAGAAGCAGGTTGACCAGAATGCCCACGCAGGAGCCCAGCGTGCCGTAGGCGGCGCGGACTTCTCCGTTTTCCGTATTTTCATAATCCTTCACAAAACGGCGGATCAGCCATGCCGTCATTTTTCATTCCTCCACTGCGCGCCGAAAGACGCGGATCTCTTTTCATTATAACATTCTTTTCCCGAACAGTATATGCTTTGGCCGAAAAAAGTTCGAATGCCGAAACTTGTTTTTTCTTCTTACGATGACTTTTTCGTATATCCGTTATGCAGATTTTCATTCTGAAAAATGCAAATTTCAGTTTAAAAATAAAAAGAGCCGTTTCCGCACTTTACTTATTTTGCGTCATATGCTATACTATATCCTGCTGCGGCAACGGCTGCCGCTCCTCCTGCCCCAATGGTGCATTTTGCAGGATGGAATCAAAAAACTTTCATTTGTTCAGGCCGAGCCTGATAAGGGAGGTTCCGTTATGCCCCGCACGATTTCCGAAAAAGCCCGGCGGATCGCTCCGTCCGCTACCCTTGCCATGGATGCGAAGGCCAAGGCCCTGAAAGCACAGGGCATCAGCGTCGTCAGCTTTGCCGCCGGCGAGCCGGATTTTGACACGCCCCTGCCCATCCGCAACGCCATGAAGGACGCAATGGATCAGAACATGACCCGCTATACGCCCGTAGGCGGCACGGCCGAACTGAAGGAGGCCATCATCCATCGTTTTGAAGAGGATCACGGCCTGCACTATGACCCGCAGGAGATCATTGTCTCCAACGGCGCGAAGCATTCGCTCTATACCCTGTTCCAGACCATTCTCGACCCCGGCGACGAGGTCATCATCCCCACGCCCTGCTGGGTCAGCTACCCGGAAATGGTGCGCATGGCAGGAGGAACGCCCGTTTTTGTCGAAATGAAAAAGGAGCACGGTTTCGTGCCCACCAACGGGGAAATTCTGGCCGCCATCACGCCTCGTACCAAGGCGTTCCTGCTGACATCCCCCAACAACCCCACCGGCTGCGTCTGGAATCGGAAGCAGATGGAAAACGTGATGCAGTTGGCCGTCGAGCACGATTTCTTCATCGTCTCCGACGAAATTTACGAAAAGCTGCTCTACACCGGCGAAAAGCCCTGCTCCATCGCCTCCCTCAGCGAGGAGGCCAAGGCTCATACACTGGTGGTGAACGGCGTCAGCAAGTCCTACGCCATGACCGGGTTCCGCATCGGCTATACCGCCGGCCCCCGGGACGTTATCAAGGCCATGACCAACTACCAGAGTCAGGCCACCTCCGCGCCCAACAGCGCCGCCCAGCACGCCGCTGCCGTGGCGCTCAGCGGCGATCAGGCCTGTGTGGAGACCATGCGTCAGGCCTTCCAGCAGCGCCGGGACCGCATCGTGGAGCGGATCAACGCCATTCCCGGCCTGAGCTGCAATAAGCCCGACGGCGCGTTTTATGTGATGATGGACGTGCGGCCCCTGCTGGGCAAAAAGATCGACGGTCAGGCGATCGCCACCAGCAGCGATTTTGCCAACGCCCTGCTGGAAAAGCAGCACGCCGTGGTGGTGCCCGGCGAGTCCTTCATGGCGGACGGTTTCTGCCGTCTGAGCTACGCCACCAGCATGGAGGCCATCGAGGAGGGTATGAAGCGGCTGGCCAATTTTGTAAAGGAGCTGAACTGAATGCTCGAATTCAGCAAAAAAACCAACCAGTTGATGCAGTCCAAGTATAAGTATCAGCTGCAGGAAGTGGAGGAACCCAACCTCTACCGGGAAATTTTCGATTACGAGGCCATCCCGAAGATCGCCTTCAACAACCGTCTGGTGCCTATCTGCGTGCCGGATGAGATCTGGATGACGGATACCACCTTCCGGGACGGCCAGCAGAGCGTCAGCCCCTTTACGCCCCAGCAGATCGTGAAGCTGTTCCAGCTGGAATCCCGGCTGGGCGGCCCCAAGGGTCTGATCCGGCAGAGCGAGTTTTTCCTCTATACTCCCAAGGATCGGGAAGCGCTGGAAATGTGTCAGGATCTGGGGCTGGAATTCCCGGAGATCACCACGTGGATCCGGGCCAACGAAAAGGACTTCGAGCTGGTGAAGGCGGCGGGCGTGAAGGAGACCGGCGTGCTGGTTTCCTGCAGCGACTACCACATCTTCAAAAAGATGCACCTGAACCGCTCTCAGGCGCTGGAAAAATATCTGGCCATCGTCAAGGCGGCGCTGGATCGCGGCATTGTGCCCCGCTGCCACTTCGAGGACATTACCCGGGCGGACTTCTACGGCTTCGTGCTGCCCTTTGCGGAGCAGCTGATGGATCTGAGCGCCGAAAGCGGTATTCCCATCAAGATCCGTGCCTGCGACACCATGGGCTACGGCGTCAGCTATCCCGGCGCGGCCCTGCCCCGCAGCGTGCCCGGCATCGTCTACGGTCTGCACCATTACGCGCAGGTTCCGTCCTCCCAGCTGGAATGGCACGGGCATAACGACTTCTACAAGGTGGTCAGCAACGCGGGCACGGCGTGGCTGTACGGCTGCTCCAGCGTGAACTGCTCGCTGCTGGGCATTGGCGAACGTACAGGCAACTGCCCGCTGGAAGCTATGGCCATCGAATACGAGGCCCTGCGCGGCACCACCGACGGCATGGATCTGACCGCCGTGACCGAGATCGCCGAGTTCATGGAGCGGGAAATCGGGTTGGAGATCAGCCCCCGTCAGCCCTTCGTGGGCCGCCATTTCAACGTGACCCGAGCCGGCATCCACGCCGACGGCCTGCTGAAGGACGAGGAAATCTACAACATTTTCGATACCGCCGCCATCCTGAACCGTCCCGCTACCGTGGCCGTGGACGCGCACAGCGGTCTGGCCGGCATCGCCCACTGGATGAACTCCTACTTCCGCCTTAAGGGCAAGCATCAGGTGGATAAGCAGGACGCGCTGGTAGTGGCCGTGAAGGAAATGGTGGACGACCTTTATGAGAGCGGCCGCAACACCGTCATGGGCGACGAAGAATTGGAGATCATGGTTCGGGACGCCGATCCCGAACGCTACGAGCGGCTTCTGTTCCACAAGAGCCGGTAAAAATCCTATCCGAAAAAACCCCGTTTTTCTATTTTGGCGAAAGACGGGGCTTTTTTGGGAAAACAGGAGCCGAATCGAATAATCCCCCGCCGCCCGTCTCATCCTACCAGAGAGGGACGGCGTTTTTTCGCCGCCGGAACGGAGGGGAAAGATGAAACAGACCGTGGCCGTTATGGCGATCATCGTGGCGCTGCTGTTGATGGTTTCGGGCTACATCGTGGCCCAGCACGCGGAGACCAGCGCCGAGCTGCGGCGGGTGCAGGTGCAGCTGGGAGAAAAGCAGGTGGAAGTACAAAAGGCAAAGCGGGAAAAGCAGCTGTTTGAGAACCGGGCAGAGGAACTGACCACCCAGAAAGAAACGCTGGAAAAAGAATTGGCTGACGCAAAGGCTTCCATCGACGAAGCCAACGCCGCCGTGGCCCAGACAGTGGACGAACGCGCCCAGTCCGAAGCGGCTTTTGCAGGGCAGAATCAGCTGCTGGAATCCCAAGTGGAGGACTGGGAAACCCGCTATCAGGAATTGATGGGGATCAACAACAGCCTGACAGTGGAGCGGGATGCGGCTTTGCAGCAAGCCGAAGGCGTCCAAGCGGAGCTTCATTCCCTGCAAGGGGAGTATGGCTCCCTTTTAGAAGAGAAAAACAGTCTGCAAGCGTCTCTAGAAGATACTAAAAATCGAAATTTAGAGTTGGAAAGTGGAGCACAATCCCAAAATTTGGAAACAGCGACGCTGCAGGAGCAGAAAGAAGCGCTGGAAACCGAGCTTACCGCTCTGCGGGAAGAACTGGCGCGGGTCTGCCGGGTCAGCCGTCCCATCCCTATGGAGCAATAGAAGACCGCCCGCCGGACATTCGGCGGGCGGTTTGCGTTCATTCAGCGGTTTCCGTGTTCAGCACATCCGCGTAAAGGGCTTCGAGGGTCTTTTTGGCGGCGATACCGTCGGCTTTCAGGCCCTGATCCTTCTGATAGGCCTTGACCGCGTCGGCGGTGCCGCTCCAGTATTCGCCGGTGACGGCACCCTGATAGTACCCCAGATCCGCTAGCTTCCGCTGAAGCCAGTACACATCCTCACCCTTGGAGCCCTTTTTCAGGGTGCGGAAGGGCTGGGGCGGCGTGCCGTCGCTGGTGTAGGCAGGCTCAGCGGTGGGTTCCGGCGTGGTCTTGGGCAGCATATATTTTTTATCCAGATCAGGAGGCAGCAGAGACTTGGTCAGCTCCTCATCCAGCGGCAAGTCCTCCGTAATATGAACGGTGGTGCCCTTCTTGATATTATCGTACATCCACTTGGCGTCGCTGACCAGCATTCGGATGCAGCCGTGGGAAGCCCGGCGGCCCAGCTTGTTATAGGACTTAACGTTCAGCTTCTGAGTGTCGGGTTCGGAATAAGTCACGCTGTGGAAGGCGATATTCTCATTGATGCGCGTCCAGTACTGCGCGTGGCCGCCCCATTTGGAGAAGTAGCACCAGCGGGCCCGGCGGCCGTTAGTGACCCAGTCGCCCAGATCGCTGTCCCAGCCCTTCACGCCGGTAGAGCAGATCATCTGCCGCTCCAGCACGGTATACTCATTATTTTCATCCAGCGAGTACACCTTCGTGACCTGATTGGTCACATCCACCACCACATAATAGGGCGGCAGCGTAGGCTCAGGGCTGGGCCTGGGCGTGGCGTTCACATCCACCACGTCGCCCGCGTTGAAGAGCTGGTTCCAGGTCTCCTCGTCCATATCCGCGTCGATGGGCAGGCCGTTATACTCCTGAAATTTCTTCACGGCGGCGATGGTCTGATCCATATAATAGCCGCTGATGGGGCCGTCGAAGAAGCCCAGTTCTTTCAATCGGGTCTGGACTTTCTTGACGTTCTCGCTTTGGGTGCCCCGGGTCATGCGCCGGGCAAAGGGAACGTTTTCCCGGCTGTCCTCGGTGCTTTCGCCGTCGCCCACGATGACCACGTCGTTAATATCGCCCGCGTCGGTCATGGGGTCGGGGGTCGGCGTAGGGGAAACGCCCTTGGCCAGCGCCGATTCGCCGAACAGGCGCTGCTGGGTATCCAGATCGGCGACGCCGGTCACTTCCAGCCCGTTCTGTTTCTGAAAGTTTTTCACCGCGCCCTCGGTAGCGGAGCGGAATTTACCCGTGGCCTTCGTGTCCAGATAGCCCAGATCGATCAGCCTTTGCTGCAGGCGGGCGACCTCGTCGCCGTCGTCGCCATTTTTCAGCACCCGGTACTGAGCCGTCAGGAGCATCTGCCAGGTCTCCTCATCCAGTTTGCCGGTGATTTCCAGCCCGTAATCCTTTTGCAGGCGTTTAAGGCAATTCCGGGTTCCTTCCAGAAAATTGCCGGAAATCTTTCCGTCATAATACCCCAGCTCGGACAGGCGCTGCTGAACGTAGCTGACCAGTTCGCCGGACGCGCCGTATTCCAGCGGCTCAAATGCCGGGACGGCGGTATCTGATTCGCTCAGGGCGGGGAGCATCTGCCAGCCGATCACAGCAATGAGCAGAAGTGCGCACAGGCAGAGCAGAGGGTACGGGATACAGGCATGTTTTTTCATGAAGAGGGGAGCCTCCTTGCTATGAGAAAATCCACTCCGTGGGGTTGGGGGTGCAGGATGGTGGGCTTGTAGCCGAATGGGCGGGCGTTTTGTTGGCAGACAAACGCCCGACGGAGCGCCGCGCCGATTGTTTGCCCCTAGGAAAGCAATATGCAAGCAGCGCTGAAAACCAACTTTACTGTAAGAGCTTTCCCTCCGGGGGATTGATGCGCCGACTACGGTGCGGACGTTGAACTGCCGTTCCATGGTTTTCTCGCCAACTTCGGTGCCCGAAGGTTTCCAAAGGGGAACGAAGGGAAGCGGGTATCCAGTGGA
>ERZ827150.2337-NODE-2337-length-20739-cov-3.363566_pt1 | contig 20739 bp, 19 predicted proteins | sample MGYA00519779_ERZ827150 | MGnify/ENA primary metagenome ERZ827150 (study PRJEB31778, sample SAMEA3449267) | human gut metagenome | biome: human gut; feature: human-associated habitat; material: faeces | place: United Kingdom | collected 2010/2012 ...
TAGTGTTTCACCAGATGTGATCCGTCTTCGTAATTTTGAGAAAGTTGAATTACAACCGGGTGAAACTAAGAAAGTTGTTATGAAGTTGAAAGGAAGCGATCTGGCTTTTGTCGGTCAGGATAGGAAATGGCGGTTGGAGCAAGGACGTTTCCGCATGAAGTGTGGCAGTGAAATACTGTATATAGACTGCGAGAAAGACAAAATCTGGGATACTCCCAATATCGACTAAGCAGAAACGATATGAAGAAACTGATTACAATAAGCGTGATATTCGTTGTTATAGCCGCGTGCGATATTTCGGAAAGAGTGGAGGCGGACTATAGGAATGTAATACCTTTACCACATGAAATAGTAATGGTAGATGGGAATTCTTTTGTTGTTGAGAAAGATACCCGGATTCTTTATCCTGAAGATAATGTTCTTTTAGAAAGGAATGCACAATTCCTTGCCGGATACATTGAAGAAACAACAGGAAGGCGGTTGAAAGTGGAACCCGGGCAAGGTGGGAATGACGAGAATGTGATTATGTTAGGGCTGGATGCTTCGATTGACAACCCGGAAGGATATGAACTGACTGTGCTACCGGACAGGGTGACGATAAAAGGGCAGGCTGCCAATGGGGTTTTCTATGGTTTGCAGACGTTGCGCAAGTCTGTTCCTGCTATAGCTTATGGTTCAGATATCATTTTGCCTGCAGCTGTCATTAAAGACGCTCCCCGATTTGCTTATCGGGGAATGATGCTGGATGTGGGACGTCATTTTTTCTCGGTCGACTTTGTGAAGCGGTATATTGATTTACTTGCTATGCACAATATGAATTATTTTCATTGGCATCTGACGGAAGATCAGGGATGGAGAATTGAAATAAAGAAATATCCCCGGTTGACGGAGATAGGTTCTATACGTAAAGAGACGGGAATTGGCGCTAGCCGGACAGAGTTTGACGGAAAACCTTATGGCGGTTTTTATACGCAGGATGAGATAAGGGAGATCGTGAAGTATGCGCAGGAGCGATATGTTACAGTTATCCCCGAGATTGATTTGCCGGGACACATGTTGGCTGCACTGGCAGCCTATCCGGAACTGGGTTGTACGGGAGGTCCTTATGAAGTGGCATGTCATTGGGGAGTCTTTCCGGATGTTCTTTGCTTAGGAAATGAAAAGACGTATGAATTTCTAGAAGGTGTATTGTCAGAGGTGATAGAACTTTTTCCGTCCAAGTACATACATATCGGTGGGGATGAAGCTCCCCGAACTCGTTGGGAGATGTGTCCGAAATGTCAGGGATTGGCGAAGAAAGAGGGCTTGAGAACTGATAGAAAACATTCTACCGAAGACCGGTTACAGAGTTATTGTATGAAGCGTATCGAACGATATCTCAATGAAAGGGGACGACAGATTATTGGCTGGGATGAGATCTTGGAAGGTGATGTGGCGCCGAATGCTACGGTGATGTCATGGCGTGGGATACGGGGAGGTATCAAAGCTGCAAAGTTGAAACATGATGTGATTATGACGCCGAATGATTATATGTACTTTGATTATTATCAGTCTGACGACAAGGCGCAGGAACCACTGGCGATGGGCAGCGGAGTGACTGTTGAAAAGGTATATGGTTTTGAGCCGGTGGCAACAGAGTTGGAAAAGGAGGAAAAAAAGTATATTCTTGGTGTGCAGGCGAATGTGTGGACAGAGTATATTGCCACTCCTGAACATGTAGAATACATGATGGTTCCGCGAATAGCAGCTTTAGCAGAGGTGCAATGGATGATGCCGGAGGAGAAAGACTATCAGGAATTCTTGAAGCGTTTGAGCAGTCTTGTTGGATTTTATAAACGGGAAAGTGTAAATTATGCCAAGCATGTACTAATGAAATAAAATAGTTGTAGGGGAGTATTTCAAGATGAATTTTGTATAAAGGTTAGGTTGCTATTACCTTTTGGTCACGATATATAGCGATTTAAAATGGAAAAAGAATACGGAAGGATAGCTGGAATACACATTTCTTGGCATACCGGTTTTTCATTCCGATTATCTTAATGTACTATTTGTTTTATCTCAAGACTGTGGAGATAGCTGCGTGGATTAAGAAATACGACTCTAGTCGTTTGGTAAATTCGATAGTTGGTGGTAATCATTGTGTGTGCTGCTATGTTTGGTGAATATGTAGTTATTGATATGGTATTGAAAGGACATTTTTGGGTACCTGACAAGAATTGAAGATATATACAGTATAATGTTCCAGAAGAGGTAACGAATGAATATCAAAATTACGCCAATTAGTTATTCGAACTGATAAAGGAAAGTTTCTATGCTGTTTATATTCAAATCATAGGTGTAGAAGGGTAAGTAAACATACTGATTATAACCATAAAGCTGTTAAAGCGAATGAAGCTGTGGCACCAACGTTGCAAGAGATTGATTGAAAAAAACTGGAAATTTAACAAAGGGAATTTAAATGGAATATGATATTTATAGATATCCTTGCTTGAAAGAATTTTCTTTGTTTAGTATGAAGCAAGTTTTTAAGACAACTTTGGGTGATGTAATAAAACTATGTCAAATATTACTCCTTTAGAATAGTCTTTTGTTGAATATTCTTGTATTTGAGAGAGTATTAACTAATTGGAATTTATATTTGTGTGTATTTTGTTGTATGTGTAATTTGTTCTGATGGTTTAATGTTAAGAAATTTAAGATATATTAAAGGTCGTGTTGTCTTAATTCTTCTTTGTGATTTTTTTTTATTCTTTTTGTAAAGAACTGACTGTAAAATGGTGTCGTGACTTAAGTCAAGCAGGAATGAAGGATGTAAGTATAGTTTATTATGTGTTTAAAAATTAAAATATTCTCAGGATATATTATCTTGATATTCCTGCTTGTTTTGACCATTTGTCTCTTCCGTAAGGAACAGATGAAGCGAAACTGTTTACAACAGGATGAACAAGAACTGCTTCATTTCTGGCATCTGACCGGGGAAGCCTACGCCGACCTTCTGGATCTGGCCACTTATGGAGAGACGGTCAGTGTGTGGGACGAGAATGACCGGAGTACTTATCAGAAAAGGAGAAACGAGGTATGCGGCACATTACAGTCCTTGAAGTAATATGTCCATGCATCCGGACAACGGGTGCATATAGACTCGCTGTGTCTGCTTCTGGCGAGAAAGGAACAGTTGCTTGACACGGTAATGCATACGTTCAGCCGTTTTCGTGAAGCCGGTGAAATCATAAACCGGAAAATCCCGGTGATTGCATCCCATATCCGCGATGAGAAAGTGTCTGTTGAAGTCAAAGAGGAAGTTTCGAAGAAAAGTTTTTGGTCCTTCCTCAAACGTAAGAAGAGAAAATCCGTTTATTCGGAACAGAAGGAAAAACGTGAACGGCTGCAACCTGCAGAAAAAGACCGGGAGATCTCAACTGCAAGTATGCTTCATTCTCTAAACAAGGAACTGACCGGCAGGCAGGAGACTGAGCGTGAACGGTTGCTGGTACAAATGGAGCGTCTGTACAATAACAATATGGCATTAAATTGCAGGTTGTATGGTATCATCAGGGATTTTGAATCGGAGACCGACCGGCGCCTTGAGGAACGTTACATGCAGTTCCTTTGGGCACGAGACCGGTCCTTTTATACGGTTTCCACTCTTGCCGTCTTTATTTCATTGCTGACTATTTTACTTTATATCATCATACATCGGGAGTTGAACCGGCGGAACCGATACCGGCGTCAGCTGGAAGCTTCCAACTTGGAAAACACGGAACTCCTCCAATCCAGGAAGCGTATGATGCTGACTATCGCCCATGACCTGCGCTCTCCCCTTGCCACTATCAGAGCAACGGCGGAACTGCTGCCCGGTGAAAAGGAAAGGGCCGGACAGGAGGAATATGCCGAAAATATCCGGCATGCATCGGACTATATGCTTTCTCTGGTTGACACACTGATGAATTTCTATCTGCTTGATACAGGACAGGCACGGGAGAATATTTCCGTTTTTTGTCTGGAAACCCTGTTCAGGGAGATTACCAACAATTACATGCCGCTCGTTCAAAAGAAAGGATTGCAACTGTTGACCCGGTATTCCGGCATGAACGCTGTTGTCAGTTGTGACAAGGGACATTTACAGCAGATTGTGAATAATCTGCTTTCCAACGCTCTGAAATTTACCGGGAAAGGATATGTCCGGCTGGAAGCGACATTCAACGTCGGCGAACTGTGTATTAAAGTACAGGATACGGGAGCGGGAATGAATGATGAGGAGCAGAAACGGATATTCGATGCGTTCGAAAGGCTTGATAATGCCCGCGGCGTTTCCGGTTTCGGACTTGGCCTTGCCATTGTTTCCCGGCTTGTTTCACAGCTGGGCGGTTTCATCGGGGTGGAGAGTCACCCGGGGAAAGGCAGTTGTTTTAGGGTATCTCTTCCCCTTTCCCCTGCCGACAGTAGTTCCTTGAAGGAGGAGTTACAATCTCCGTCTGATTATCAAACGGAAAGACTGCGTATTCTCCTTCTTGACGATGACCCGAGACAGCTTTCCGCAACACGTGAGATGTTCAGGCGAAACCGGGTTGAATGTGACTGTTATACCGATTTCCGGCAGGTGGTTGCAAAATTGCGGGATGAGGATTATGACGCGTTGCTGACGGATATCCGCATGCCTGGCATGGACGGGTTCGGGCTGCTGGAGTTGTTGCGTTCATCCAATATGGAAAGGACCGGAACAATTCCGGTCATAGCCGTGACTGCCGATATGGATCCGGAAGAGGAGTACCTTTCCCGGGGATTTGCCGGATGTATCCGTAAACCCTTCCGGATGAATGAGCTGTTGGAAACCGTTTCCCGAATTGTCAGAGGAAATAGGCGGACGGCATGGCAACCGGATTTTTCCCTGATTCTGACCGGGGAGGACAACGAGGGGGAGATGCTTGGTATCTTCATCCGGGAAAGCCGCAAGGACCTTGACAGGTTGCATGGGGCGTTGGAAAGGGATGATCGTCAGACAGTCCGAGAGATCCTGCACAAGAACCTTCCCCTGTGGACAAGTGTCCGCCTTGATTATCCGATAGAGGAACTGCAGGCTATTGTACTGTCCGATCCGGAACTCTGGACGGAAGAACAGATAAGGTGTATCTATAAAGTAGGAGAAGCAGCGTGGAAACTAATTGTCTGTGCTGAAAATATGAAGAAGAATATAAAATAAGCAAATGAAAAATATACTGATTATAGAGGATGATGTTGTCTTCAGCCGCAGTATCAGTAACTGGCTGAAGAAAAAGGGTATGGCAACCGGTCATGTGTCTACACTCTCGGCAGCCCGTAAGGAACTTCAGGTTAAGGAGTTCGACCTTGTCCTGGCAGACCTGCGTCTGCCGGACGGTAGTAGTATGGAGCTGCTGAAGTGGATGAAAGGAAAACATTATTCCATCCCGTTCCTTATCATGACCAGTTACGGTCAGGTGGAGAATGCGGTGGAAGCCATGCAGCTTGGGGCTTCCAATTACCTTTGCAAGCCGGTACAGCCGGACCGGCTTTGGGAAGTCATAGAAAAGGAGTGCAGCCGTCCGCAGCATGGCAGCACGGAATTCTACCGTGGTGAAAGTGAAAAGGCTCGTGAGATGTACCGGCTGATAGGTCCTGTGGCACGTTCCGACATGTCCGTTTTGCTTCGTGGAGCATCGGGTACGGGTAAGGAACATATTGCCGCCGAGATTCATGAGCGGAGCCTGCGCAGGCACAAGCCTTTTGTAGCCGTGGACTGCGGTGCCGTTTCCGATGACCTTGTCAGATCCGAATTCTTCGGGTACTGCAAAGGGGCGTTCACCGGTGCGGACAGTGACAAGGCGGGACTTTTCCAGGCTGCCGAAGGTGGCACGTTGTTCCTTGATGAAATCGGTAACCTTGCTCCCGTAAATCAGATGAAACTGCTTCGCGCCCTGCAGGAGAAGCGTTACTTGCCGGTCGGGACAGTCAGGGAACGTCCCTTTGACATCCGCCTTATCGCCGCCACCAACGCGGATCTGGAGAAGGCCATTGCGGAAGGGAGTTTCCGTGAGGACCTGTACCACCGGCTGAACGAGTTCACTATCCGGGTTCCCCTGCTCTCCGAATGCGGGGAGGATATCCTTCCGTTGGCTGAATTCTTTCTGAAGCAGTTTTCCGCGAGATACGGGAAATCGGTTCAGGGCTTCGACCGGGAAGCGGCTGCCGTGTTACGGCAATACGGCTGGCCGGGGAATATCCGCGAGCTGAAGAACACCGTCCGGCGTGCCGTCGTGTTTGCCGGGGAGGGGCGGATATCCGCACAGGAACTGAATCTGGATCAGGACATGAAATTGGGAAACATGACTGTCCGTCCGGAAAAGGAGGAGCAGCAGATACTTCGGATACTTGGGCAGACTGGCAACAACCGCACTCTTACCGCCCGTATACTCGGCATCAGCCGGACTGCCCTGTATTACAAGCTGAGGAAATACGGGATTGTGTGAATAAGGGAACATGATAATACATATAGGGCATCCCCCGTTTTCCGGAGGATGTTTCATCTTTCAAAATCATGGAGGGGAAATGCGCATTTATTCCTGTTTCCCGTTTCTCTTCTTTTTGTCATCTTCATTCTCCAGTCCCAGCCTTCTGCAGAGTTCCGGGTCATTTTTGATGCGTTCCATTTCCATGTTGATGATTGCCTGGGCATCCGCCTTGATCCTGTCATAGTTCCGCCCGATCTGCTGCGTCATGATGTCGTTTCCCTCCCTGTCTCTGAATTCATTGATGACGGGTATTTTTCTGTAATTCTTCTCTTCCCCGCTGACTTTTTCGTGGTCCACGATGATTTCGGCGTGGAATATCTTCTGTTCTATTTTTTCTCCGAAGTTGTCCGATACGGCACCAACGAATGTTCCTTGTGAAAGGTTTGCTATCTTGGAGGCAGGAATAAGAGAGTCGAGTTGCGTGTTGATTGAGGTGGACACATCTTGCCGGTTGATGGATACGGACTGCCGCTTCTGGAGTACTTTCCCGAACCGCTCTGAAAGTGTCCTGGCTGTTTCCCCGACCACCTGTCCACTAAAAATATTGCCCACAGTATTTTGCACCACTTTGGATTCTTTTTCACCATAATCGCGGTTTAACTGGCTGAAATCCTGAAAGCCCAGACAAACCGCTACCTTGTTGCTTCGTGCCGTGGCAATCAGATTGTCCAGTCCCCTGAAATATATAGTCGGTAGTTCGTCAATGATTACCGTACTTTTCAGTTGTCCTTTTTTATTAATCAGCTTTACAATGCGGGAATTGTACAGTCCCAGTGCCGCCGAATAAATATTCTGCCGGTCGGGATTATTGCCTACGCACAGCAATTTTGGTTCATTCGGGTTGTTGATGTCTAAGGAAAAATCATTACCTGTCATTACCCAGTAAAGCTGTGGCGAAATCATTCTGGTGAGCGGGATCTTTGCACTGGCAATCTGTCCCTGGAGCTGATCCTGAGCTCCGGATTTCCAGGCGTCCATAAAGGGTGAAAGGTAGTTCTCCAGCTCCGGATAAGAGGTTAATATAGTAAATAAATCTGAATACGGTTTGTTCAGCAGTTCCACCGCATGCGGGAATGTACAATAGATGCCGTTTTTGTAAATCTTTAAATACCAGATAATTGCCGCCAGAAGAATGATGGGTGATTCCACAAAGAAATCCCCCTGTTTCTCAATCCACGTTTTGTTCAAATTTAGCATGATTGTGTAGCTTGCTTCATATGCATCCGAGATGTCCGTCATAAACTCCGGATTGATAGGGTTACATCTATGTGATCTACGCGGGTCATCAAAATTAATGACATAGAATTTGGGCTTAACCTTGTATTTATCCATATTGTTTAACAATGTGTTATATGCAATTGTGGATAAATCGTCAAACTTGTAATCGTAAATGTAACAACTGTATCCCTTTGAAATCATCTGGCGTATGTAGTTGTTTACCACTGCGTATGATTTTCCCGAACCGGGTGTACCAAGCACAATAGTTGCGCGGAATGGATTCACCACATTTATCCATCCGTCATTGAGCCTCCCCTGATACTGAAACTTTGTCGGCAGGTTGACTGAGTATTCATTTTCCATCAACCGTGTTTCCTGTTGGAAAGACTCGTTTTCGAGATTGAACACGTCCTCCATCAGGTTGTGCCTGTATAGACGGCTCATCCACAATCCTGCCATTAGCAGGCAAAGATAGCCGGACACCAATGTGAATACATAAAGTGCGGTGACAGCCGCATGGTGCAGGGTCAAATCCAATATCCACCAGTTGAGAAAGAAAAGGATGCATCCTGCGAAGAGTGCTGCATGGATTTTGTGCCGGGTGATCTTCTCGCCCTTGACACCTTTTGTTCCCAGACACGAGACGGCCATCAGCAGGGTAGCTGCCAGCTTGCTCCATAGGACGCAATTGAAGATTCCGGTTGTATTGTTGAAGTTCATAATTATCTTGTCTGTTACTTCCAGATTTAAATTCCAACTGGCAATGCTCGGATAACAATATACGTATACGTGTACCACCAAAAGAAAAATGCTCACCGCCCTTCCGAATTCCATTATTTTGGCGAGTGCTCTCAAATCGTCTTCCTGTTGCATAATACTTATGTGTAAATGGGGGTAATAATCAGTTTACCTTAAATACCGCGAGACTTTCGTTTCGCTTTTCTCCTTTTCTTCATCCGGCGTGCAAGGGCCTCCTCCCCGTAATCCACCGGATTTGTTTCCATGGAGAATATGCCTGCCGCCTGTTCCAATGCGCTTCCCGGTTCCGCCTTGTGCGAATGGTGCTGCCATAGTTCGGTGCCGGTATGTGCGGAACGTTCTGTGGCAGGTATGCCGTCCCACCATTTGAAAAGTTCATTGTAAATGTTAGCGGAAAACTCCTTGCCCATGCGCGAACCGTTGAATACTTCCCGCCTGTTATGGTCGATGAACGTGACACCGTAGATACGTCCCTGCTCATTCTCCCGGAATACTGCATCAATGCGGGCTTTCTTTAATAGTCCGGCCAGTTCTTCACGCGAACGTGCGTGCCGCATGGCATAAACCACTTGTGCATGAATAGCCGGTGCCCATTTACCATCCTTGAAATCCCTGGTGTGTGAAAGCATCCTCTTTTCCAGGCGTTCGTTCCCGAAACGTTTGCCGAAGCGTGAACTCTTGAAAGGCGGCTGACCACTTTCCCGCTATCATCGGTTGCCGAGTAGATAATACCGGTATAAGGTTCGCCTTTGAATTCTCCCCGTACCTGCCTGGCTTCAATATTGAAGGTAGACAGTACCGCACTGTATTCCCCGAATGTCTGGAAGCGGTAACTTCCTAATACAGCTTTTAGGGTGTTGCTTATCTGATGCCGTATGTCGCCCCCAGACGTATTTACCTTCTTTAACTCCGCTTTCGGGTTCCGTTCTTCCATATCCGCACTATTGCGTAATCCGAAGTCTGTTTCCAATTCCCGGCAGGCGGTCATGGAACGGCGGTGCTCGAAAGAATCATTGATTTTCCGTCCCTCTTCATCCACGCATACACTTACGATATGAATATGCGTATTGTACGTATCACCGTGTTTATAGGTAATGTAGGGCTGGTTGCCATATCCCATCTTCTGCATGTACATTTGTGCCAGTTCTGTCAGCTGTCCATCATCAAGTTTGTCCTCCGGTGCCGGACTGAGTGAGATGTGCAGGACAGGTTTCTCTGTGTTCCTGTTTGCCAGCAGGTAATTCTCAAAGGAGAGCAAGGCAAGGCGCATGTCCTCGCCCGGTCGTCCCGGGCGGTCTGAAATCATCCGGTTGCCGGAGAGTATTTCAGCCGTCCCTTTCTCTACTTTCTCGTGGTTGTAATGCAGTGCCCCGTACAGGCTGGCTCCATGACTTATTTTTGCAACCATTTCTTTTGGTATTCTTCGGTTAGTGCTATCACTTTTTTAGTCAGTAGCATCAGTTCAAGTGTCATTTTCTCCAGTTTGTAAAGTAGCGAGATCGCTCGTTTCTCCCCGAAATTGGTCCTGATGGCACGTACGACCTGATTGTAGTTGTTACCGACGGCCTGGAATTGTCTGTGAAATTCCGTAAGGCGGATGTAGTAATCCATTGTCGCCTTGTCGATTTTAACCACTTTGATTGTACCACCGAAGATGGCTTTTTTGATGAAACGTGTTTTGTCTTTTGCCTCTGATTCGGTAACCAACTTTTCAAACCGCATGTTCTCTCCGGCATTCAGGCGGAAGCTGTATTTGTAGTCCGCCGGATCGCTTTTGGGCTTTCTGCCTGTTTTTGCTCTCGATTCTTCCTTCATACTCTTTGCATAATTATGGTCCGTCCTTTTTTCTCTTCCGGAATTTCCGACTTTGGAGGAAATTCCCCGACTGTCAGGTCGGACAAGCGGTTTTCGTCGGACAGGCCACTTCCTGTCGGACGAAAACACAACTTGCTATGTTCATTTGAACATAGAATCCTCCTTCGTCGGATTGCTGCGCGACGTTCACGGCGTGCTGTTGTCCGATGAAGCATGGTTTCCTCCATTGTCTTATTCCGACTTTGCAAAGTTATGAAGGACTAAATGCTTGTGAAATAGAAGTTTATGTGACAAGTGATGACATCTGATGACATGTCATGTCAGGTGAAGCGGATTTTAGTTATTGTATCAAAAATCCGTTCTACTTTTGGAACATGATAGTGAAAGGACAGTGTAATCTGATGATAAAACTATGAGATTTTATTCGTGTGTCAGGCTGTTATTTCGGCACAAATAAATAATAGTATGTCAACATTATAAAATAAGGAAATGACGACAGGGAAATATAATTATACAATAAAAGTCTGTTATAAAATGATGGCAGGGCAATATGAGTATAACGTTTTACCGTACGGTTATAATCAGATATTGTTCTTATAAGCCAGAACTGGTTCGACATGTTCTGATAAGGATGCATTTTTCTGTCTCTCTTTTATAGGAATATGATGCGGTTGCAGTGTGGAAAACATGCAATGTTTTTCAGAGAATTTCCAAACAATAAGATACCGGAACGATAGAATACCGGGGTAATAAAGAAACAAATAATGAGAATGTGAAACTGATTATTAACCAACCATTTGAAACGTATGAGCAAACAATGTATTTTTATTGCCTTGAGCAATCAGAAAGGCGGAGTGGGCAAATCCACCATGACGGTGCTTCTTGCCAGTTATTTTCATTATGTGAGAGGTAAAACTGTCGCGGTCATGGATTGTGACTATCCGCAGTTCAGTATTCAGACCTTACGTGACCGTGATGTGTCAAATGTAGAGAAAAGTGAACAGCTCCAGCGGAAGCTTTGTGAGCAGTATGAGCGGGTCGGTAAAAAAGCCTATCCTATTGTTACTGCTGGAGCAGACAAGGTTCTGGAAGCGGCAGGCAGTCTGTCGGAAACTTGTGACCTTATTTTCTTTGATTTACCCGGAACGGTAAACTCTCCGGGAGTACTCGAGGCCATTATGAATATGGATTATGTGTTCACTCCAGTTATACAGGACCGGATGGTGATGCAGAGCAGTCTGTCATTCGTTTCCACCATCCAGGATTTCATCCGCCGACATCCTCAGGTGCCACTGAAAGAAATCCGCTTGTTTTGGAACAGGATTGACGGACGTGTTTCCAAGGACATTTATAAGTTATACAATGAAATTTTTGGTAAGATCGGGCTGTCAGTACTTGATACGGTAATGCCAGACATGGAGCGTTACAATAAGGAGGCTACCACAGGCAGTCGGTTCCTTTTCAGAAGTACGTTTTTCCCTCCTTCCGAGACCTTACTGAAAGGAAGTAACCTGGATATGCTGGTTACGGAAATTGAAAGTATTATTCACTTGTGAGCACTTGGATTATGATAAAAAGAGAAGCTTTCAGTGTTAATGCAGAACGATTGAAGGAAATAATGGCAAAAGAAACGTCTGCTGATGGTACTCCAAAAAAATCCCGGATTGAAGAGGATACACAGATCCCGCAGAGACAGGACGTGCCGGAAAAATCGTTGGTTGCCCCGCGAAAGACAGACCGTACGGTTTCCGCTATTGCGGAAAAGGTTGAAAAGTATGAAATGATTTTCCTTAGTCGTAAGGAATCAGTGCATCGCAAGCAGACTTATATCAGTTATGAGACCTATCGCAAACTTGCTCGTATCCTGCCGTTACTGAGTGAACGTATGACGGTTCCAGTTTTTTTGGACAATGTGCTGGACCATCATCTGAAGTTGTATGATGAGGAACTTGGTGAACTGGTTCGTCGTAATACCCAAAATACACTTTAATTATGGAACAGATTTTTATTTACCCGATTTTGGTTTTTACCAGTTATTTGTTATATAAGGTGTTCAATTTGAAAAGCCGTGAAAACAAGTTGAGAAATGAGAAGTCCTGTTTACAGGATACATTAGATACACTTATAAAAGCGGAAGAACATCTTAGTGAAGTGGAAGTGTCCAATGACCTCTCTGAAGACCCCGTTAAGCCGTCTGATGAAGCACCAGACATTGATGCTTATACAAGAACTTTTTTATGTAGAAAAACAGGCGGAGTGAGAAGGCAGACTTATGTGAATTCTCCATATTATGAATACCTGTCCCGTATGCTGCCGGTTATTGCACCCGGTACGTCTATTCCCATGTTCCTGAATAACCTGTTGGAAGAACATTTGCATCGGTATAGTAGCCTACACGACCGGCTATATGTACAGAAGACCAAAGACACTATAAAGGAATTTAATGAATGGATAAGTTGATTTACATGTCGGTACATCTGGTCTGTCTTGTTTATATATTATATAAAGTATGGGGCTGGAAAAGTAAAGTGTATGAGATCTGCATATTACTTTATGAGAAAAAGTCGGAAAAGAATTTTGTGAATGAGAAACCGTTTGATTCTTCAGTACCGATTGATGAAACTGACGTAATTGGACATACCCGCTTTGTTTTTCTGGATGAGAATGTCGGAGAGACAGTATCTCCCTATATGAGCCAGCCTTTGGATATGGAGTCGGATTATATAGGGGGGGGAGGAAGATACACCGGAAGAGGAAGTGGAATGTAGTTTACCTTTGGAGGAAATGAGAATGTTGAAAGAAGAGCAGGAAGAATTGGATGCTATATCTCCTGAAACGGATGTAGTGTCCCAGGCTGTGACGCCGGATGATCTTGACAATGCCGGTGACGTATTGTTCAAGTTGAATGATGCGGATAAGGACGAGGAAAAGTCCCTCCGTGCTGCTATTACTTTGTATACCATCCGAAATACGGACCTGTATGATGTCTTTTCATCGCAGATGGAGAATAAAGAGGTTATTGAAAAACTGTTTGGAAAATATTTGGATGGGAATGGCATTCCTTTCCCGTTGAAAGATAATAAGAGGAAGCAGTCACAGCATAATTGGCGGAATCTTTTTTGACACTTTTTACTTGTATGAATTTAGGGGAGAGCCTGTATACCGAATAAATGTTATGCAGGCTTTATCTTTTTGATAGTTATGGCTAAGAAAGATTTTCTCTCTTCTAATTTGTTAGTTCAATATTTTTATTATATCTTGGCATTTAATTTCAGTTAAGTTTGTTTGATGCATCTTTTTTCTATTTACGTATAGAAATGGAGTGTAATCTGATACTATTTGAGAGGAAAAATTTCAGCTAATTTAAAAAAGTCCTAAATTATAAGGAGGTTTATATGATAAATAAAAGTCATTTATTTTTGCGCAATGAACAAGGAACTTCACTTTATTTTGACCGTACTCGTGGACGTGATGATTCAGAAGAAAACAAAAATGAGATTGAGAAGAACTATCGATATCAAAAAGATAAATTGTATGAATCTTATGTTGAATTTGAAAGAAGCAGGAGCCTTCGTCATGAGCGTAGAAGTAGTAGAATAGCTGGACTTTCTCATTATGATCTTATCTCCATTGATTTCTTAAAGATGGTGGGAGATCAATTGGCCCGTGAAATAGAACGAAAGTATGGACTTGCAGCTGTGAATTTTTCGAATTTCAATCAAACAGTACTTTTTGCTATAACAGAAGAAGAACGTTTTGAGCAAAATTTTAAAAGACAGATAGAGGCATATTATGCTGAACAAGAAAATATTGTACCTGATGAGTGTAAAACTATCACGACTATTCATCAATTTGAATATTTGGATAGTAAAGAAATCAGAAATGGAATGTCATCCAGCTATTATTCAAAGGATATGGTTGTTCAATTAATAGACGACAATCTTCTTATACAAAAAACTTATGCTGATATTAAAAATAGAATGTTTGAATTCCTTTCTTCGAGGCAAATAGAGATAAAGGAATTAACATCCCGTTTATTTCAGATAGATAGCATTGATGAAAAAACTTTGGATGAGTTATTGGATAACTATGACATTATTCAGCAGGTGCAAGGCCTCAGACATTTGTTGATTCGTCCTGATGAATCTGGCAATCCTCAGTTATGTGATGGACTGTGTCTTAGTTTAGTTCCAAATGCACCGACTATTGGAATTATAGATACCGGTATAGAGGCTGTTTCATCCTTACGGCCAATTTTGGCTGATGATGGCATTGATATTGTTTCACCTGCTGCTCCAAATCCTTATCATGTTGAGGTCGATCATGGTACAACTGTTGCCTCTTTGGCTTCGTTTGGTGATGATTTTTTTAATAATCCAAATTCTAATTTAACAGCTGATGCAAAGGTTTTTTCTATAAAAGTTCAGGCAATGGAGGAAGGACAGACTAATCTATCCGGTATTCAAACCGCGATTCGAAAGGCCTATACGGATTATGGTATCCGCATTTTTAATCTTTCGATGACAGCTGGTTGTAAGAATTATAATTCAGATATTTCAGCTTATGCCTATGTACTTGATAAATTGGCTTATGAACTTGATATCTTAGTTTTTATTTCAGCAGGAAATCTTGATAAGCAAGATATTGAACAAATTGAATTAGAAAGAAGGGGACCCAACACCGATGGTTTTATACAGGATTTCTTAAAGTATCCACATCATTTTTATGATCCTTTTATAAAGATAGAGGATTCTCCGGTTCATGTCTGTGAATGTACAAATATAAGTGAGCCGGCCGAGAGCATGAATAATATAACAGTCGGAGCTTTAGCGGATAATTTGAGAGATGGCAATGATTATACCGATTTATCCTTAGGAAAGGAATATCCAGCTTATTATTCAAGAAAATACTATGTTGATTATAATCAACAGATTAATAATACAGGATTTAAAAAGAATCAAAAGAATAGCCATCTTTTTAAACCGGATATCGTAATGCCCGGAGGGGATTTATTGAATAGTAATTCAAAAATGCAAGTGCTTGGTTTGAATAATGGATGTCTTGCATATGTCTTTGGTTCTGGAACAAGCTACGCCGCTCCTTTGGCTGCCAATATAGCAGCCAAGATAGTGCGAATATATCCAGGGTTAAGAATGCAGACAGTAAAAGCTTTGATTATTAATAGTGCAAACAAGTTGGATAATAGATATTTGCTTCCTTTGATTGATACACTTAAAACTAAAGATAATCCAGATTATCCATCTGTTGATAAGAAAGAAAAGACAAAACTTTCCTTAAAGTATAGTTCTGATTTGTTAGGTCATTATTTGTCCGGCTATGGGAAGCCTGATATTAAGAAATGTTTGTATTCTGATGATAAAAGGGTGACTTTCATAGTTGAAGGAATGATACAATTTGATAGTTACAAGGTTATCAATCTAAACATACCGGTTTATTTGTATGATCATCCTAATAAACAAAAAGCATTGATTATTAATGCTACGTTATGTTATCGATTCGATCCTATATTTGGTAACTCGATGTCGTATCTTCCAATTCATATAAGTTTTAATATGGGAAACAGTATGAATCATAATGATGTGAAAGCAAATGCTGAAGAATATTCTAGAATGCGTGCGAAAGATGACAATGATAGAATGGCTATCAAATCTAAAATGTCATCTTGGTCAGATGATTTTTTTCCGGCAAATACCAAGCTGTTTTCTAATGTACAGAAAATGAGGATGAGTCTGGTAGCAGAAAACCTGCGACATATAGATGGACAGATGGCTATTATTTTTAGATGTACTGGTCGTGATACTGCAACACTGTCTTCTCAATTGAATGTTGCTCACCCTTTTTCTTTTGTATTTACTATTGAAGAAGTACCTTCGGAAGAGTTAGCGGAAGAGAGTCTTTATGATGAAATATCCTTGGATAATTCGGTTGAAAGCATAGCAAATCTGGAAACAGAACTTACTTTAAATGCTGAAGGTTGAGGATTCCTCAACCTTCTTTTATTTCATTTGATATTAATTTCTTCCATATTTGCGTTTGGATGATATTATCTGTATGTCCATCCAAAATTGTACGTTTTATTGCATTCAATAAAGTTCGTTTTATTACATAGTACGAAATATTATGGCAATCTTCAATAATAGAATCTTTTAATTCGGAATTATCAAAAGTAAATCGGCCATTGATAGTGCGGTCTATTAAACTTCTTACCTGATCAATCTGGGGAAAATCCAATTTTAGAGATAAGTCAAAACGTCTTATTAAAGCATCATCAATCATTTGTAGTTGATTCGTGGCTGCTATGATAATAGAATTTTGACTCATAAAGTCGAAAAGTTGTAAGATGGTATTTACGACTCTTTTCATTTCACCATGATCCTGGTCATAATCTCTGATCTTACCCAGGCTATCAAACTCGTCCAATAGAATAATAGCCTTTTCGTGGCAGGCTTTTTTAAATATTCTAGTTAGATTTTTACTGGTTTCACCTAATTTGGAAGAAACTACTGCACCTAGATTTACAATAATGAGTGGTTGCTGCAATTCTCCAGCCAAGACATAAGCAGCTAATGTTTTTCCACAACCAGAAGGACCATGCAGGATAATTTTATTGGAGACAGGAATGCTCATGTCATGTAAAGATTCTGCTGCTTTACGTTCTTTAATAAAATATTCAAACTCTTCTTTGACGTCCGGAGTGCAGATTAAATCTTTCATTTTGAAAGATGACATAACAGTTTGCAAAATAATATTGTCAGAATTTGAATCTATATCTTGATTGGTGTAGATTTCCTTCAATTTCCCAATTTCTTCCTTTCTTGTAGAATCCTTGATAATAGATTGGAGTTGGGCTGCAAATTTGGCTCTATTATTTTTTTGGGAGTAGTCCACAAAATCGTATAAGGCTTCACGCAAATGATTTTGGTCATTTGCTAAAGCTAAACGTGCAATTTCTTTTATATAGTCAAACTGACTCATTATACAGTATTTATTTGGCAAAGTAACCATTTTTTTTAGAGTTTCCCAAGGGAATAACAAAGAATTTATATAAAGTGTTTTTAAAAGCTTGATTTTAATTTAGGATACTTTTAAAAATTGCAATGATGAATCGTATCTATATTATAAAATGGTTTTTACTATCATTTTCCGGTGGTTATGAGACATCTGCTGACATTTGCTGCCACCTGATGAAATGTTTGTATCATGGTCTTTTGTCTCTTCCTATATTTGCGTTCGAATTCAAATTTATGTTTCACCTTAAACGATTCTACAATGAGAAAGAGAATCCTTTTTTCAGTGCTTTTCGCGTTTTTCGCGGCCGGCTCCTTTGCGCAGGGGCAGGGGCTTGCTGGCATCAACGAAGCCACAAGCATGCTGACCTCGTATTTCGATCCGGCAACCAAACTGTGCTATGCCATCGGTGCGGTGCTTGGGCTGGTCGGGGGTATCAAGACCTACAGCAAGTTTTCAAGCGGCGATCCCGACACCAGCAAGACGGCAGCCAGCTGGTTTTTCGCCTGTATATTTTTGATTGTGGCCGCCACTATCCTGCGTTCCTTCTTCCTCTAGAGGCTATGGAATACGAGATAAATAAAGGCGCGGGTAATCCTTTGGAGTTCAAGGGCCTGAAATCACAGTACCTTTTTATTTTTGTGGGCGGGCTTGTCGCGGTGCTGCTTGTGGTGGTCATCCTTTATATAGCCGGTGTGAACCAGTGGATATGCATTCCTTTCGGACTCCTGTCCGGTTCGCTGTTGGTCTGGCTGACCTTCCGCCTGAATGCCCGGTATGGTGAACACGGCCTTATGAAGCTGCTGTCGGGGAAACGCCATCCTCGTTATCTGATCCACCGCAGGAGATTATTCCGATTACTGACCAAAAGAAGAAAGAAATGAGAAATGTATTGAAAGCTGAAACGCTTGAACGTAAGTTCCCCCTGCTGTCTGTGGAAAACGGCTGCATTGTCAGCAAGGACGCCGACCTGACCGTGGCCTTTGAGGTGGAACTTCCCGAACTGTTTACTATGACTGCGGCCGAATACGAGGCTGTCCACTCGTCCTGGGTAAAGGCTGTCAAAGTACTGCCGGATTTTTCGGTTGTCTGCAAGCAGGACTGGTTCACGAAGGAGATCTACCGTCCTGATTTCCGGGACGGTGAACAGAGTTTCCTGTCGAAAAGCTATGAGCGTCATTTCAACGAGCGCCCGTACCTGAACCACAAATGCTACCTGTATCTGACGAAGACCACGCGTGAGCGCAGCCGGCAGAGGAGTGACTTTAACAGCCTCTGCCGCGGTTCCCTTCTGCCCAAGGAGATGGTTGACAAGGACACGGCGCTCCGGTTTCTGGAAGCTGTGGAACAGTTCGAGCGTATCATGAACGATTCCGGTTATGTCAGCCTGCGCAGGCTGGAGGCGGACGAGATTACCGGCACTGAGGGACGTCCCGGACTGGTGGAGAAATATTTCTCCCTGTCGCTGGAGGATGAAACCGCCGTGCTTCAGGACATCTGTCTTAATCCCGGCGGCATGCGTGTGGGTGACAAGCGGCTGTGTGTGCATATCCTATCTGATACGGAGGACCTTCCCGGTAGGGTGTCCACCGATATGCGTTATGAGCGTATGTCCACCGACCGCAGTGACTGCCGCCTCTCGTTCGCCGCTCCCGTCGGCCTGTTGCTTCCCTGTAACCATATCTATTCGCAGTATGTGTTTATAGACGATGCGCAGGAGATTCTCCGTACGATGGAAAAAACTTCCCGCAACATGCTCTCCCTCTCGAAGTACAGCCGGAGCAATGCGGTAAACCGGGAGTGGACGGAGATGTATCTGGATGAAGCCCATACGAAGGGCGTATTGCCCGTCCGCTGCCACTGCAACGTGATGGCGTGGGCAGAAGACAGGGAGGAACTCAGACGTGTGAAGAATGATACCGGCAGCCAGCTTGCCATGATGGAATGCACGCCGAGACACAATACGGTGGATGCCCCGGTGCTCTACTGGGCTGGCATTCCCGGCAATGCGGGCGATTTTCCTGCAGAGGAGTCGTTCTACACTTTTCTGGAACAGGCCGTCTGTCTCTTTACGGCTGAAACCAATTACCGGAGTTCTCCCAGCCCGTTCGGCATCCGTATGGCTGACCGCCGGAACGGCATCCCCCTGCATGTTGATATCAGCGACCTGCCGATGAAACGGGGCATCACGACCAACCGTAACAAATTTGTGCTGGGTCCTTCGGGCAGCGGCAAGTCCTTCTTCATGAACCATCTCGTGCGCCAATATTACGAGCAGGGTGCGCACGTGGTGCTGGTGGACACCGGAAATTCCTACCAAGGGCTGTGTGAAATGATACGGCGTAAGACGAATGGGGCCGATGGAGTGTATTTCACATACACGGAGGAAAAACCCATCAGTTTCAACCCGTTCTACACCGACGATTACGTGTTCGACGTGGAGAAGAAGGACAGCATCAAGACGCTGCTGCTGACGCTTTGGAAGTCGGAGGACGACAAGGTGACGAAAACGGAGAGCGGGGAACTGGGCAGTGCCGTGAGTGCCTATATCGGGCGCATCAAGGCAGACCGCACCATCGTCCCCTCGTTCAACACCTTCTACGAGTACATGCGCGACGATTACCGCAGGGAACTGGCGGAGCGTGACATCAAGGTGGAGAAGTCCGACTTCAACATCGACAACATGCTCACCACCATGCGGCAGTATTACCGGGGCGGGCGTTACGACTTCCTGCTCAACTCCACGGAGAACATTGACCTGCTTTCCAAGCGGTTCATCGTTTTCGAGATTGACAGCATCCGCGACAACAAGGAGCTGTTCCCCGTGGTGACCATCATCATCATGGAAGCCTTCATCAACAAGATGCGCCGGTTGAAGGGCGTGCGCAAACAGCTGATATGCGAGGAGGCGTGGAAGGCGCTGGCATCGGCGAACATGGCGACCTACATCCAGTACCTCTACAAGACGGTGCGCAAGTATTTCGGGGAGGCAATCGTGGTGACGCAGGAGGTGGACGACATCATCAGCTCACCAATTGTCAAGGAGAGCATCATCAACAACTCGGACTGCAAGATACTTCTCGACCAAAGGAAATATATGAACAAGTTTGATACCATACAATCCTTGTTGGGGCTGACGGAGAAGGAGAAGTCGCAGATACTCTCCATCAACATGGCGAACAACCCTTCAAGGCTCTATAAAGAAGTGTGGGTCGGACTTGGCGGCACGCAGTCGGCGGTCTATGCCACAGAGGTGAGCACGGAAGAATACCTCGCCTATACGACTGAGGAAACGGAGAAGGTGGAGGTGTACCGTCTGGCGGAGCAGCTGGGCGGCGACATCGAAGCCGCCATCCGGCAGCTTGCCGAAAGGCGGAGAAACAAGGAATAA
>ERZ827150.2339-NODE-2339-length-20734-cov-25.406258_pt1 | contig 20734 bp, 10 predicted proteins | sample MGYA00519779_ERZ827150 | MGnify/ENA primary metagenome ERZ827150 (study PRJEB31778, sample SAMEA3449267) | human gut metagenome | biome: human gut; feature: human-associated habitat; material: faeces | place: United Kingdom | collected 2010/2012 ...
ACGGAGCCGGAATCAAGTTCCGAAACATACGAATCAAGGAGCTGCCCGCGGCGAAGACCAAAAAATAGCCCTGACCCTCTGAAAGCGAACCCGCCCGAAATTCGGGCGGGTTTTTGCGAACAGCAGGTCCGAATATCGCAAAAATTGTGTTATATTTGCAAAGAATAGGCCGGAGCGCAGCCTCCGCGCCGTCGAGTTCAGAATAAAAACCTAAAAGAAAAAACCATGCTTATCCCTTGTGCAATCGGTTACGGGCAGATCATCGTAATCGTATTGGTAGTCATCCTGCTCTTCGGAGGCAAGAAAATCCCCGAACTGATGCGCGGACTGGGCCGCGGCGTCAAAGAATTCAAGGATGCCGTCAACAAAGACTATACGGCCGAAGACAACAAACCCGGAGACAAATCCGACTCCGGAAAGACCGAGTAATCACACCTGTTCCGCGGCGGCAAACAAATGAACATGAAAAAAAAGGATCCGGAGTCGACGGAGATGACTTTTTTCGAGCACATCGACGCCCTGCGCCCGCATCTGGTGCGAGGGGTGATGGCAATCGGAGTCATCGGACTGGTGGCCTTCTTCTGCAAGAGTTTCATTATCGACACGGTGCTGTTCGGGCCACAAAGCCCGGACTTCCCCACCAACCGCATGCTGACATGGGTGGGCGCCCAGTGGGCGCATATGGCCGAATGGCTCAACAGCGTGCTCGGCACGTCGTTCGACACCGATCCGGAGACCTTCCGCATCGCCAACGACCGTTTCTCGATCATCAACACTTCGCTGTCCGGGCAGTTCAACCTCCACATGAAGATCTCGCTCCTGACGGGACTGGCAATGGCCATGCCCTACACGCTGTGGGAGTTCTGGCGCTTCGTGCGCCCGGCGCTCACGCCGAAGGAGATTCAGGGAACCCACCTGTTCGTATTCTGGGTGTCGCTCTGTTTCTTCGGAGGGCTGCTGTTCGGTTATTTCGTCATGGCGCCGCTGTCGATCAACTTCTTCGCCAACTACCAGGCCAGCGAGTTCATCACCAACATGTTCGACATCAGCGACTACCTGACCACCGTCATCATCGTCTCAATAGCCTGCGCCTTCATGTTCGAACTGCCGCTGCTGATCTACTTCCTGACCCGCATGGGGCTGGTTTCGGCCGGATTCCTCCGCAAATACCGACGCCATGCGTTCGTCATACTGCTCGTCGTCGCGGCAATCATAACCCCGCCCGACATATTCAGCCTCATTCTGGTGATCCTGCCGCTATACGGACTGTATGAATTGAGCATCAAACTCGCGGAGCGGACCGAGCGCAAACACGCCGCCGAAGAGGAACAAACGACGGAAACGACGGAATAGCAGAAGACATATGGAGCGAACAAGCGAAACGAAGCCCGTCACGATCGTAGCCATCGGGGCGGGCAACCGTACCAACAAATACCTCGAATACGCGATCCGGAATCCCGACCGGCTGAAACTGGTCGGCGTAGCGGAGCTCAACGACATCCGCCGCCACGCAGTCGCCTCCAAATTCGGACTGAAGCCCGAAGAGTGCTTCACCGACTACGAACGCTTTTTCGAAAACCCCGTCCCGGCCGACGCCATCCTGATCGGAACGCCCGAGAACATGCACTTCGAGCCTTGCATGAAGGCCATCGAGGCGGGTTACAACGTCCTGCTCGAAAAACCGATCGCGCAGTCGCTGCCCGAATGCTGCCGCATCGCCGAAGCGGCGCGGCGCAAAGGGGTCATCGTCGGCGTCTGCCACGTCCTGCGATACCATCCCTATTTCATCAAGATCAAGGAGATCGTCGACTCGGGCCAGCTGGGAGAGATCATATCGATCAGCCACCTCGCAGCCGTGGGACTCGACCGAACCACACACGGATTCGTCCGCGGCATGTGGCGCCGCGAGGAGATCACCAACCCGATGCTGATTTCGAAATGCTGCCACGACATCGACTTCCTGCTGTGGCTCACCGAGGCGCGCTGCCGCAAACTATCGTCGTTCGGGTCCCTGCGCTGGTTCCGGGCCGAGAACGCCCCGAAGGGAAGCACGCCCCGGTGCATCGACTGCCCGCTGGAAAAGGAGTGCCCCTACTCGGCAGTGGACCTCTACTATAACCGGCGCGACTGGATTTCGAATTTCGACGTCCCGGAAGGCGCGACGCTCGACGAGGTCATACTCCGACAGTTGCGCACGGGCGATTACGGCCGATGCGTGTTCCGCTGCGACAACGACGTGGTGGACCACCAGATCGTATCCATGGAAATGGAAAACGACGTCACGATCTCCTTCTCGATGGATGCCTTCACCCTCGGCGACCAGCGAGAGACACACATACGGCTGACTCACGGCGAAATCGACGGTGACGAACGCATCCTGCGCGTGCGCCGATTCCGGGGCGGGGAAGAGCAGGTATACGATTTCTCCGGCATACTCGGCAAGCCGTTCCACGCCGGAGCCGACCTAAATCTGGTCGAGGATTTCGTCGACACGATCAGCCGCAGGGAGCACCGCTTCCGCACATCAATCGGAAAATCGGTCGAAAGCCACCGGATATGCTTCGAAGCCGAGCGAAGCAGACTATCCGGACAGACCGTAATCCTCGACCAAACACGCTGATCGCCCCGGGCACAAACAGGCAGGCTGCAACCTCTCGGTTGCAGCCTGCCTGTTTGTCAGCGTCATTCGACCGCCAGCTCCCGGTCGATCCGGTCGGCCATGTAGCGGCAGAAACTGCGCGTATCGGCCAAGGGAGCCGACGCAGCGCCCCGCCGGTACATCGCCTTCATGTCGAGCAGCAGTCCGTAGAACAGATGCTCCCGGAAGGCGGGAATCACCCGCGGCGTCCGGTAGCCGTAGGCAGCGCCCTGCACCTCGCCGGCGCCCAACGGCGTGAAATCGTCGGCCCGGCGCTCCGCCGGCATGTCCGGAAGCGTCCCGGCGTCAGCCGCCGGGAACAGATCGCCGCCGTCGGACAGCGAACCGGCCCCGTCAAACAGCGCGAAGGCGCTTCCCGAACCCGACGAAGGCTTATCTTTGACGTTGGCCGCGGCGACGGTCGATTTGAGCAGCGACTGTTGCAGATTACGGACATGGTCCGTCAGCGGTTCGCGCGAACGGAGCCGCTCCTCGAACCACGCCACGAGGTCCTTCGCCATGAGGTCGGCCGTATAAGGATCGTCGGCCTTCGAAGCCGCGAGGTCCAGCGTTCCGAGCTTTTCAAGAAGCGTGCGCGCAATCCGGCGCTGGAGGTATTCGCATGCCTGCACGCGGTTGTAAACGTTCTTCGACACCCCCTGCCGGTCGATCCAGCCGAGGTCGGCGGTCAGGGCGAGCGCCTCGCGCAGGGCGCGTCGCTGCACTTCGCGCGGCACGGCCGTGCAGGCGGGCCGGGCCGTTCCCTCGTAGACCGGATTCATATAGACGCCCCCGATGTAGCGCATCAGCTGCAAGGCGAGGGAGTTGACGCGCAGAACCATCTCCGTGAGCAGCTCCTCGCGGAACTTGTAGTCGCCGTCGCGGCCCGAAAGCCACCCGTCGCCGTGCTCGGCGACATATTTCAGATTGGCCGATTGCAGCGCCACGCTCCGGAACAGGTCGTCGCCCAGGTCTCCGGCCCCCACGCGGGGATCGTAAGTCCCGGAGGCGTACTGCGCGAAGAAACAGCGGGGGTCTCCCTCCTTCGAGGCGAGCAGGCGGCGCAGCTCCGGAACCTCGTCGTGCGGCGTCACAGCCCCCGGAACGGGCTTGTAGAGCCACTCGACAGCCAGATAATCGTAAGGACCCAGCGCATCGGCCACGAGCTTCACACCGCGCTCCCTGTCGCCCGGCTGCGCGACGATGTTGTAGAACACGTCGTCGGTGATCGACGCCGCCAGGCCGTTTTCCCGCGTAAACGACGGCGAACGGAGCGAGTCGGTCGGATAGGCCGACGAGGCGGCGTAGTTGGGCATCACGCCGAAAGCCGAGGCCGCACGGCGGGCCACCATGGCCGTTAGGGCGTCGGCGATCTGACGCGCCGAAGGCTGCGTGGTGCGCGCCTCGGGGTCGGCGGCCGACAACGTCAGGAGCAGCTTCTTCTGAATGGCGGCCGTGAAATTGAAGGGCACGAAGATGTCGGTCCCGAGGATTTCACCGCTGCGCGGATCGACCCACGAGGCGGTGTAGAGTTCCGAATTGGAGGTTCCCGTGCGCCGCACGCAGTTGTTATAGAGGCTGTTGTCGTTGAAAGCCGGATCAGCCGGAAAAGGCTCTACCCGCACGACATCCTTGCAGCCGATCTTCGCGAAGGCATCGTTCCACAGCAGAAGCCCCCGCTCGACGGCGGCATAGGCCGAAGCGTCGAAAGCCGTGTCGACGTAAAACACCACGGGACGCACCTTCCCCGCGCTGTCGAGGATCGAACGGCGGCAGACGTAATAATCGGTTTTGGCCTCCTGCTCCCGGTCCGAGAAGCGTTTGAACGCCTTGGCCGCCAGCCCGAGCCGCTGGTCGCAGAGCCGCATCCGCCGTTCGGGATCGCCCAGCACGCGGAGCGTGCGGCGGGCGACGATCGACTGGGGCTTGTCTTTCCACAGGTCGAGCAGGCCGAGGAAGCTGACCGTCGTGCCGTAGGAAAGCTCTCCCACCACCGAAACGCACCCTTTTCCGCCCGTCACGCCGGTCAGCATCGAACGGTCCTTCTTGTAATCGGCCTTGGCCGTCATCCAGCCGCCGTAGGTGTTGCCGCCCTCGGGGTCGATCGGACGCAGGCGTTTGACGTCCCCGACGAAAAGCGCCGTGACGTCGACGACGGACGATTTCCCGTCGGGCGTGCGGGCCTTCACGGCATACGAGGCCACGATCGGACCGATGTTGCTCCGCCCGACGGCCTCACGCATCGCCGGGCTGCCGTCGACGATCACCACCGGAGCGAACTCCCGCATGCAGAGGAGCGTGTCGCTCTTCCCGCGGCCGAACTCGACCATGTAGGGCGGCACGGGCTGCTGGTGGGCCAGTCCGTCGCCGGGATCGCCCGTCCACTCGATCGTCGTGGTGATCATCAGCCCCCGGCCGAGCAGCGAATCGGGGAGTTCGAGGTAGAGTTTGTCCGCAGTCAGGTGCAGGGTCAGCCCGCCGCCGCGGACAGTCTCCACCCGCTTGTCCTTGAACAGTTTCTCGTAGGGAGTCGCCTTGGCGGCGGTATCGGCCTCCTGCTTCTTTTTCTTGTCGCGCTTCCTGTCCCCGGCTCCGGCTTCCACGGCGGCCGAACCGGCCGCCCGGACGGGCCGAGACGCCGCCGGCAGCAGCAAGATTCCCGCCAGCAGCGGAAGGAAAGCTATTTTAAACAGTTTCATCATGGTCCGGAAGGTTTATTTTTTCAACGCTTTCTCGATGTTGCGCAGCAACAACTCGTAGTGCAGGCGCGCTTCGCCCGTCGCCGAAACGCTCTTCGTGCGGAGCATCGCACGCAGCTTGAGCAGCGCGGCATAATCCCCGGCCTCGGTGTTGCGCGGGTCGTAGTAGTTCAGGCGCGGAGAGCCGTAGCCCAGCAGCGGCGCGGTGTCGACGCGGTGCGCGGCGGAGAAGGTTTCGAAGGGGTCGTGGCCGCAGCGTTCCCCGCAGGCGGTGAGCGCCGCGGTGCGGGCCGCATGCTCCCCGAGGAAGGCGGGAACGGGCATCAGTCCCTCGTCGGAGACCAGCTTCTTCTCCTCCCGCGCCCCCGTCCCGGTGTATTTCAGCCCGGCCGAAAGGCTGAGACTGCGGACGTATTCGCGCTGGAGCATCATCTCCAGCGCATCGGGCGTGCGGCCCTTCAGCGTCGAAGCCCACACGAATTCATAGACATCCCTGCGGCACTCCTCGGGCGTGTAGGCCTCCTTTTCGGCCAGCGCGGCGCTCAAAGCCACACGCGCCGGGGCGGCCACGACGACCGACACCAGCGAAGCCATGATCGACTCGGCGGGCGAACCCATCAGCGGCATGTCGCGGATCAGCTCGACGTTGTCCAGCCACTTCATGTCCTTGAGCTGCGCGAGACAGAACAGCAGGGCTTCGCGCTGGCGTTCGCGCGGCACGCTGCGGTAGGCTTCCACGGGGTCGCCCTCCATCTTCTCGGCGAAGTAGATGCCGCCGACGTTGGCCAGCACGTGGTTCAGGTAGCGGATATACTGCGTGAGCACCTCGTCGTAGAGGGTGCGCCGCTGGGAGAAATCGGGGTCCTGGGCGCCGATCCAGGCGTTCATGTTGCCGAGAATGTATTTCAGATTGGCGATGCCGTAGCCCGAGGCCTTCACGGCGTCGTCGCCCAGATCCTCCGACTGCGAACGGGGATCGATCGAGCGGCTGAACTGCTGCTTGCCGAAACGGTAGACCGAATCGGCGGCGGCCCCGGTTATCCATTTCGAAGTGACTGCATATTCGTCGGCAGCCGTCGCAGCGTCGGGCACGGGCGTGTAGAGCCATTTCACGGCATAGTAGTCGTAGAGGCCGAAACGCGGCGGGGTGAGCTTCACGCCGCGCTCCCTATCCCCGGGCCGGGCCACGTAGTTGAAGCGAGCGTAGTCCATGATCGAGGTGGTCGTGCCGTACTTCTGCGTGAACGACGGCGAGCGGAGCGAATCGACAGGAATCACCGCCGAGGCGCTCATGTTGTGCATGTAACCCAGGCAATGGCCGACCTCGTGGGCCACGACGTAGCGCAGTCCGTCGCCGATCACCTCCTCGGGAATCGTCACGGCGCGCACGCGCTCGTCGGCCTGCGCCGTCTGGACGAACAGCCAGTTGTTCAGCAGTTTCATCACGTCGTGGTAGACATAGACCGAAGCGTTGAGTATCTCGCCGCTGCGCGGATCGACCCACGAAGGCCCCATGGCGTTGGCGATGGCGATCGGCGCGTAGCGAATGCACGAATACTTGATGTTGTCGGGATCGAATTCGGGATCGTCCTTCGGATAGGGCTTTGCGGCGATGGCGTTTTTAAATCCGATGCGCCCGAAAGGCTCGTTCCACTGGTCGACGGCCTCGAAAATATGCTTTTTCCACATCTCCGGGAATCCGTCGTCGACGTAGAAAACGATCTGTTTCTTCGGCGCGACCCGCTCGCCGCGCTTCCAGGCATCCATGTCCGACGGCTCCAGCCGCCAGCGGTGGGCGTAGTAGATCACCTTGGCACGCTGCTCGCGCTCGCTGAAAAGCACCTTGCCGGTCGGGAACACCGACATGCGGCTGTCGGTGATGCGCGGACGGTAAGGCTCGCGGGGCAGCAACACCAGCGAACGGGTCATCACGGCCGTCAGCGGCTGGTCCTTGACCAGCGTCGTGCGGCCGCGGGTGAGCGTGAAAATATAGCTCAACGTACTGCGCACCACCACATTGTCGCTGAAAGCCTTGATTTCGCCCAGCATCGAACGCTCCTTCTGAAAGGTCTTCTTCAGCTCGAAAGCCGTATAAAGTCCGTACTTCGAGAAGGGCGACATCTCCTCCACGTCGGCCACGAACAGGTCCGTGACGTTGACCACCACGGCCGTGCTGTCCCGGTTCCAGGCCTCGATCTTGTAATTGCGCAGGATGGGATCGGCCGTGTTCCGCTTCACCGCCTCAGCCAGCGCGCGGGAAGCCCCCGTCTCGTCGGTGATGTTCTCGCAGTTGACCGTACGCAGTTGGACCGAACGGTCGTTGCGCGTGAAAACCACGTGCAGCGGATAGTCCGACTTGGAGCCGGTCGTCGCCGCAGCGTTGTCCGAAACCTCCGAAATGGTCGATCCGAGCAGCATTTCGCGCCCGAAAAGCGAATCGGGAATCTCGAAATAGAGCTTCCCCTTGACGTCGTGCAGGCGGAACATGCCGTCGGCCACCGTATGTTTCTCCTTGAAGAGTTTGTCGTAATCGCTTTCCTTCGGTTTTTCGGCCGAACTCTCCGCCTTCTTCGAAGCGGAGGATTTGGGCTTCTTCGCCGTCGCCGTCGCCGCCGTGAGGCAGAGCAACAGCACCAATAGTTTTCGGATCATCTGCTGAAATTTAGAATTGTGTTCGAGGTTCTTTTCGTCCCGGTTCCTGCGCCCGTTTCATAATAAAGAGGGAATTTTGCCGGAAACGACATACACGAAGGCCGAAAAAAATGGGCCGCGTCGTGTGACGCGGCCCGCTCATCCCTGATTTTCAGCGGATCAGTACATATACTCGGTTTTGGATGGGTTGCCTCCCTGCTGCGACCACGACGCGGCGCAGCCCTCGGCCGCACCCTTCACCGCGAAGACGGTGGGCTTGTCGTCCTTCATGCCGTTGACGTAGATCGTGCCGTCGTAGGAGATCGTCGGCGACGAACGCAGCTCGTCGGCCAGCTTGATCTCCGCCACGCGCGAGCCGTCCTCCGGGCGGAGTTTCACCAGCTTGCCCGTAGTCCGGTCGTTGTAATAGACGAAACCCTGATCGTCGACGGCCGGAACGCCGTTGATGTCGCCGTCGGCGGCGTGCTCCCAGCGTTTCACGCCCTGCGCGGAGATGGCCGTGACGTGGGCCGCCACGCTGCCGGTCTTCTGCGTCGCGGCGTAGACCGTGCCGTCCTCGCCCAGCGCCACGCCCATGCCCGACTGGGCGCAATCGCCCTTGACGGGACAGTACCAGTCCGGTTCGGGCGTCTGCCCGTAGACGGTCTTTGCCGGATCATAACAGTAGACGACACCCCCGCCCAGACTCTTGTCCGCACGCACGCCCTGGTTCTGGAACAGGATGTAGACCTTGCCGCCGGGACCCGACGCAGGCTGCGTGCCGTTCGGCGCCTCGCACGTAGCATCCTTGCCGCTGCCGCCGTAGTTGTGCTCGCGGCCGTTCGACTTCACGCAGGAGAATTTCCACTTGCCCGCGCCGTCGGGGAAGAAGACGCGCATGCCGTGACTGCCGCCCGTACCGGCGATCACCATGCCGTTTTTGAGCGGCAGCACGCCGCCGTAGGAGCCGCCGTTGACGTGCCGCTCGTCCACCAGGTCGCCCGACGATTTGTCGTAGACCTGGAAATTCTGGTGCCCCGAAGGCACGTTGCGCGCCACAATGAAGAGGTATTTCTCGGTGACGGCCGGCGAAAGGAACCGGAAGCTGGTGTTCACGCCCGTATTCACATGCCAGACCTGCGAGCCGCCCCCGGCGCCGCCGCTGACGGCGTAGAACGCGCTGCCTCCCGCGCCCTTGTTCGGCTCGTTGAAACCCGCCAGCGCGTAGACCGTACCGTCCTCGTCGACCGAAGGCGTCGGCGACTGCACCTTGATCGAACCGCTGTTGTTCTCGGCCGACGCACCGTCCTTGCCGATGTCGAAGGCCCAGAGACGCTCGCCGGCCTTCGTGAAGCAGACCAGCGAATAACCCGTCGAAGTCACATAGACATACTCGCCGTCGGGGCTGACCGCGGGCGACGTGCCGAACACATAGGCGTCCTTCGTGTCGTCGTAGGGGTACGACCAGAGCAGGTCGAGGCTGATGGCGCCGCGGCCCACGTCGATGGTCACCGTCTTGGTGTTCCTGCCTTTCTTGTTGTCGGTCACGGTCAGCGAGACCTCCGTAGCCCCCTGCGCCGCGAAGGTGAATTCGGGATTCTGCTTGTCGGAGGTCGTGGTTCCGAATTTCCACTCCCAGGCCACCACCTCGCCGTCCTCGTCGGTCGAACGGTCGGTGAACTGCACCGGTTCGCCCGCCACGACCTTCTCGGGCGACCACGTGAAGTCGGCCACGGGCCGTATGTTGTTGTCCACGACCCGAATGGTCTTCTCGAACGACGACTTCTTCGCCCCGCGGTCGGAGGTGACGGTCAGCTTGATGACATACTCTCCGGCCTGATCGTAGGAGATGTTCTCCGGGGTGGTTTCGTAGGAGACGACGCCCTTGCCCAGCTCCCATTTGCAAATGGCGATCAGGGCGTTTTCGGCCGTCGAAGTGTTGGTGAGCACCACCGGATCGCCCACATCGTAGGACTCCTTGTCGGTGGTGAACGAGGCGTGGACCGCCACTTCCTCGTCCGGCTGGCAGGAGACGGCCCCCATGAGGGCGAAAGCGGCCAGCATATAGATAAATCGTTTCATTTCAATCGGTTTTGAGCTTTGGTTGCAGGATTACTTGAACTCTAACACGGCCGCGATGGGATAGTGGTCCGAAATGTAGGGGACCTTCTCGTAACGCTGGTCGACGGTGGCGAAGCGCAGGGGCGTGAAGCCCGAGCTGAAGATGTGGTCGATGCGCGGGTAGTTGGTCGCCCCGCCGAAGTTGTTGAACGACGCCTTGTTGTCGGTCACGGGAGCGGTCGTGCGCGCGTCGGCCATGAACTTCTTCACGCCGTCGAAAATCGGGCTGTCGAGCATCTTGTTGAAGTCGGCGGTCAGCACCGTCGGCTGGTTGTCGGGGTTGAGCGACCGGATCTTCGCCTCGATCAGCTCCATCGACTTCTGGGCCGCCACCTGCCCCACATGGTCGATGTGGGTGTTGACGTAGAAGAACTTGCGGCCCGACTTGTAGTGGGTGAACAAGGCCCACGTGGCCGTGCGGTAGGTCGAAGCGTCCCAGCCGACCGACGGGACGTCGGGGGTGTCGGAGAGCCAGAAGGTCCCCCACTTTTCGAGCTTCACGGCATCGGCGAGATAGTAGATGGCCATGAACTCACCGGCATTCTGGCCGTCGGTGCGGCCCACGCCGACGCTCTTGTAGCCCGCGCAGTTCTCGTCCATGTAGGTCTTCTGGTCGAGCCGCGCCTCCTGCACGCCGAGCACCGTCGGCTGCTGGTCGGCGAACATCGCCGGAACGGCCTTCTTGCGGTTGTCCCAACTGTTCGCACCGTCGTCGCCCGAGCTGTAACGCACATTGAACGACATGACTTTCAGCTGATTGTCCTCAAGTCCGGGATTGACCGGCTCCTCCGGTTCGTCGCCGGGCTGAGGTTTGTAGAATTCCGAGTAATCGGGCTTCGGATCGCTGCACCCGGCGGCGAAAACGAAGGCGAAACTCAACGAAAACGTCAGTAAATAACGGAATATTCTCATGGTCTTGCTTTTTATTTATTCGTTGTCCCACTCGGGGTTCTGCGAGATCGTATAGCCCGCGTTCCTGTAATCGCGGATCACCTTGGCGGGAATCGGATAGAGGTACTGGCGCCCGTCGGGATACCAGTAGCGGTCGCCCGCACCGGTCTTGTAGACCAGATCGTAACCCGACACGGGATTCGCCTCGGCATAAAGCCCCACGCCGTCCTGATTGACGCGGACGGCGATGTTCTTGTAGGCCGCCGGAGCCGACGCAACCTCGCCTTCGGTGAAGTAGTAGTCGTTCACGCCGTCGCCGTTGACATCGACGGGCTGCTCCAACCCGGGGATGTGAATGCCGCTCCACGGCAGGGTCTCCATCAGCGATCCGCACTTCCAGCGGCGCAGGTCGTCGAAGCGCATGCCTTCGGCGACGAGTTCGATGGCCCGCTCGCGGCGGATTTCGAGCAGCACGGGGCTGGTCACATCCGGATAAAAGGTGCTTTGCAGGTAGCTGTCGACGGTCGTGGGCAGCGTCTCCGTGCCGCCCGTGATACCCGCGCGCTTACGCAGCGCACCGACCGTGAGCGCCCATTCGGAGTCGGTGAGCACCCCCAGTTCGGCCTGCGCCTCGGCGTAGTTGAGCAGCACCTCGGCATAGCGGATCAGCGGAATGCTGTTGATGTTCTTCGCACCGCCGTCGTACTTCGATTCGTCGAGCGTATACTTGATCACCTGGTAGCCCGTGAGCGAAAGGTTTTTGATGTCGGCGACCGCCGTCTTGCCGTCCCACAGGAAGTTGCGGCCGCGCACGGTCTGCTCCAGGCGCAGGTCGCGCCCCTCCATCTCCTCGGCGAAGGATTTCACGGCGTAGTCGGCGGCGGCGGTGAAGGGCGTGCCGTCCTGCTTGAGGTAGGTGTGGACGAACGAGCGGACGAGGCTCCAGCACAGTCCGTACGAGCGGGCGTTGAACCACCAGTTCTGCTCGCCGAAGATGCCGGATTTCTCGTTGGCGCAGACGGCGAGGATCACCTCCTGCGTCAGCGGCGTCTCGCTGTAAAACAGATCGCGATAGGCGCCCTTCTTGCCCGCGGCGGTGTTGAGCGAGCAACCGCTGTTGTCGATCACCAGCTTGGCGGCCTTGGCGGCCTCGCGATACAGCTCCTCGGGGGTTATCTCAAGCCCCGTGAGGTTGTGGTAACGGCGGTAAGCCGCTTCGAAGAGGCAGACGCGCGACTTGAGCGCGGCGGCGGCCCAGCGCGTGAGCGTCGCGCTGCCGGTCGACGAGGTGGCCTGGATGTGCTCGTAGGCGAAATCGAGGTCGGCGATCAGGTTGCGGATGATCACGTCGCGGCTGTCGCGGTCCTTGTACATCACGTCGTTCTGGTAGGACTGGATGTCGTTGGGGAACCAGGGAACTTCGCCGTAGGTGGTCAGCTTGTCGTAGTAGAACCACGCACGGAACCAGCGGGCGATGCCGAGGTAGTTGTCGCGCGTCTCGGCTTCGACGGTGCAGTATTTCGGATCATTGCAGCCGTCGATGAAGTAGTTCACGTTCTTGAGCGCGCCCCAGCTCCAGCTGGTCGCCGTCTCGGTGTTGTAGGCCCCCCGCTTGATGAAGGTGTCGGTGTTGCTGACGGCCCCCACGTCGCACATCTTGTCCTGCATGAAGCCGTTCTTGAGCGTCGGCAGGGCCTTGTAAAACGAATTGGAGTAGAGTTCGAGACCCGATTTCGATCCGAAGATCATCGACTTGTCGGCTTTCACCTGCACGTCCTCCGTCAGGTCGCACGACGTGGCGAACGCAACGCAGCCCACGAGCAGACTCCATATATAGGTTGATCTTTTCATAGCACGTAAACAGTTTAATAGGTGATCGAGATGCCGAAGCTGAAGCTGCGCATCACGGGATAGTTATGTCCGTCGCCCTTGCTGTCGGAAATATCCGAGTCGGATTTCTTGCTGGCCACCGTCACGTCGAAATCCTTCGTGTGGCGGTAGAGCGGCGACCAGCTCCAGAGGTTCTCGCCCGAGAAGTAGACAGAGACCTTCGAAAGACCGATTTTCGAAATCCACCGCTTGGGCAGCTCGTAGCCGAACTGAAGATTCTTCAGCCGGATGTACGACACGTCCTGCAGGTAGCGCGTATTGACGTTGACCGTATTGGCGTTCATCGGGCCGTAGTAGCCCACGTAGCGCGGCAGGTAGGCGTTCGGACGCTCCTCGGTCCAGTAGTTTTGCAGATGCCACGTCGGAACCTGGTTGTAGGGACGGTTGTACATGCCCCAGAAAAGGCTTTCGTCGCTGGGGAACCACTGCTGTCTGCCCACGCCGTCGAACAGCGCCGAGAGGAAGAAACCGTTCCAGTCGGCATTGAGCGAAATGGTGTAGAGGTAGCGCGGCTCGGAGTTGCCGATGATCTTCCGGTCGCCCGGATCGTCGACCGTGCTGCTGCCGCGGTCGATGGCGTCGTTACCGTTCAGGTCCTCGAAGCGCATGTCGCCCGGATAGGTGATGTACTTCTCGGAGGTCTGCATGATGTCATTCTTGTAGCCCTTGCCGCCGAACGCCGCGTCGATTTCGGCCTGCGACTGGAACAGCCCGTTGCAGACGAAACCCCAGATCTCGCCCAGACGCTGCCCCTCGTAGTAATCGGAGAGCTTGCGCGAGGCGTTGTTATAGCGGTCGATGATGGAATAATAGTCGGCCAGCGTCGCCTTGATTCCGAAATTGAAGGGCTTGCCCGCCAGCTTGAACGAATCGTTGTAGCTCAACGCGATTTCATAGCCGTAGGTGCTCATGTCGGCGTAGTTGCCCTTGGGGGCCGTCGCTCCGAAGGTGTCGGGAAGCGTCGGGCCGACGGTGTACATGTCCACCGTCTTGCGGATGTAGTAGTCGGCCGTGAGGTTCAGCCGCCCGTTCAGGAAACCGGCGTCCAGTCCCACGTCGAAGGTTTTGGAGGTCTCCCAGCCGATGTTGTCGGGAATCTGGCCCGGGAGGCTCGTGTAGCGCAGCTTGGCCTGCCCGAAGAGGTAGCGGGCCGCGTCGCCCGAACCGGTTCCGAAGGTCGACAGGCCGAAGGTTTCGAGGTAGGTGTAGGGATCGACGTTGCTGTTGCCCAGCGCACCGTACGAGGCGCGCAGCTTGAGGTTCGAAACGGCCTTGGGGCTGACGTCCCAGAACTTCTCCTGCGAAACGCGCCAGGCGGCCGAAGCCGAGGGGAAGAAGCCCCATTGGGAGTTGTTCGGAAATTTCGACGAGCCGTCGTAGCGGCCGTTGACTTCGAGCAGGTAGCGGTCGTCGTAGGCGTAATTAAAGCGGAAGAAAGCGCCCACGTAACGCCAACGGCTGCCGCCGGCGGTGATCGACATGATGTCGCCCAGCGCGAAGTTGATGTTGTCGGCGTCGGGCATCAGAAGGCCGTTGCGCTCGGAGTAGGTCGACTTGTAGTCCTGCTGCTCGTAGTTGTAACCGGCCAGCGCCTTGAAATAGTGTTTCTCGGCGAAGGTGTCCTCGAACTCGGCGTAGGCGTTGGTGGCGATATAGGTCGTCAGTTGCAGCGACTCCTTCATCACGTCGTCGGTCTCGGGCGTGCCGAGGTAGACGATTTCGCCCTCGTAGGCGCTGTAAGGGATGGCCGTGGTCTTTTTGGTCTCGGTGTAGTCCTTGGTGCGGAACGAGAAGTCGCCCGTCAGGCGCAGGCGGTTCTCCAGCATCGAGACGTTGAGCGTGGTGGTGTTCTTGAGCGTCTTGGTCGTGCGGTCGAGCCAGTTGTTGCCCGTCACCAGACCGCCGATGGCGTAGGCGCCCGACTTGGTGAGCGTACCGTCGGGATTGAAGATCGGCGACGAGGGGTGCCCCTGGTCGTTGAGCGAACGCCACAGCACGCCGCCGCCCTCCTTCGAATAACCCATCGGCTGACGGTAGCGGTCGTGCGTATAGTCGAAGTTATTGCTGATCTTCAGCCATTTGAACACCTGCGAGGAGACCTTCGAACGGAGGTTCATCGTGCGGTAGGTGTCGGGCGTGAAGTTGAACAGGCCGTTGTAGTCGTACAGACGCCCCGAAAGGTAGTGGCTGATCTTGCCGTTCGAACCGCTGACCGAGATGTTGTGCGTCTGGGCGATCACCGTATCCTTGTAAAGTGCGTCGTAGTAGTCCGTATTGCCGTAGTAGACGTACTTGCCGTCGGGTTCGACGGCCGTTTCGAGCTTGTTGCCCGTGAGTTTGCGCTGGCGGAAGGTGTCGAGCCACGCACGCGAAAAGTCCTGCGAGTTGTTGAAGCCCGTCGGCTCGTTGAAGCGGTAGTTGTACCATGCGTCGTAGAAGAGGCGCGAATAGACGTAACCGTCGTCCACGACGTCGGGAATGGCCGTGGGCTGCTGGATGGAGACGTTGCCCGTGTAGTTGATCGTGAACTTGTCGGTGAGTTTGCCCGGGTCCTTGGTGGTGATGAGCACCACGCCGTAGGGTGCGCGCGAACCGTAGATGGCGGCCGAAGCTGCGTCCTTGAGCACCGAGACCGACTCGATGTCGTTGGGGTTGAGCATCGCGGGGTCGCCCTCGACGCCGTCGATCAGCACCAGAGCCGATCCGCCCGCGCCGATCGACGTCTTGCCGCGGATGTTGTACGACGCCGAGCGGTTGGGCTTGCCGTCGGCCAGCGAAATATTGAGGTTGGGCACGGCGCCCTGCAACATCTGCGTGACGTTGGCCACGGGACGGTTCTCCAGAAGTTCCGAGGAGACCTGGTCGACGGCGCCCGTCAGGTTGGCCTTCTTCTGCGTGCCGTAGCCCACGACCACCACCTCGTCGACGAGCGTGGCGTCCTCCTTCAGCTCCACGGTGACGAACGAACGGTTGCCGACCGGGATTTCGGCAGTGGCGTAGCCCAGCGCCGAGACTTGCAGCACGGCGCCGTCAGCCAGACCCTCGAACGAGAACGAGCCGTCGGTCCCGGAACTCACGCCGCGGGTGGTTCCCTTGACGATCACCGCGGCCCCGACAACGGGCTGGCCCGCGGCATCCCGGACGACGCCCTTAACGGATTGCGGCACAGCGGCACTCTGCCGGGGGGGGGAAAGGTAAATCTTGCCGTCGCGGATCTCGATTTCGACCTTGTCGTCCGCCAGCAGCTGTTTCAGCGCCGCACGCACGTCGACATCCGCGACGGCGATGCTGACGACTTTGTCGGGATTGACCGTCGGACGCGCGTAGTAGAACGTGTAGCCCGTCTGCTCGGTAATCCGCCCGAACACCTGTTCGAGCTTGGCATTCCGGAAATTCAACGTCACTTTCTGCGCCCGGGCCGTCAGGGCCGTCCCGGCTACACAAAGCAGCATCAGAAAGAGTAGTCTGATTCGTTTCATACAGATTAGTTTAGGTAGTTGTTTACTAAAAAGCCCGTTTGCGCGCTTTTCACAGAATAGACACGCAAACGGGAAAAAACGATGAGCCGAAACTCTTTTTTTTATCTGAAACTTACCTTTATTTCTGTTTTGGTGCGTTCGAAACGCACCGGAGAGATCAGTTCCATTTCACGCAAAACATTATCCAGCAGCGTATTGTCGGTCGCAAAGGTGTAGGATATGGGGCGATCGGGCTGTCCGTCGGTTTCGAAGCGCACGTCGTACCACCGCGAAAGGGTTTCGAGCACCTCTGCAAGGGGCGTGTCGCGGAACGAGATCACGTCGTCCTTCCAGATCGAATAACGCATGGCGTCGGCGCCGCGGACGATCCGCCCCTCGCCCGAGCGGCGGTCGTAGAGCAGCTGTTCGGAGGGCGACAGCTCGAAACGACCGCCGCGGCGGTCGTCGAGCACCACGCGCCCCTCGTCGAGCGTTACGGCGACGATGTCATCGTCGCGGTAGGCCTTGACGTTGAACGACGTGCCGAGCACCTGGATCTCTCCGCCCTCGAACTCCACGACGAACGGCCGCCGGGGATTGTGGGTCACCTCGAAGTAGGCTTCGCCTTCGAGCCGGATGCGGCGCTCGAAAAGCCCGAACTTCACGGGATAGTGGATTTTCGACTCGGAATTGAGGTGGGCGACCGTGCCGTCCTGAAACAGGCACTGCGTACGCCGCCCCCGGTCGACGACGAATTCGCCGTACTCCGCATCCGAAAAGATGCCCCCTACCTGACGGTCGAGACGCAGGGCGACGCCCAGCACCATCGCGACGGGAATCACGACGGCGGCGACGCGAAAAAGAATGCGGCGGCGCCGGCCGCGCGTGAGGGCGGTTTTGATCCGCGCGAAGATGCGCTCCGAGGCGACCTCCTCCCGCTCGTAGTCGCCGCAGGACTCCTGCCGGTCGAAGTCGCGGCCGATGTAGCGGCTGGCCCATGCCTGGCCCGAATCGGTGGCGAGCCACTCGGCGACCGAAGCGGCCTTGGCGGCGGTGGCGCGGTTTTCGAGCGTCTTATGCAAAAGTTCTTCCGAAGGTCTGTTCATAAAAATAAAGTTTGCAGGATGACGATAAGCAGGACGATATGGCCGAAACGGCTCTTCAGGAGTTTGACGCCCTCCTGGTAGTGCGAACGGACGGTGTTGACCGAAAGATTGAGCATTTCGGCGATCTCGGGGTTCGAATAGCCCGCCTTGCGCAGGTACATGACCTGCCGCTTCTGGGTCGGAAGCCCCGCGATCACCGTATCGAGCTTCTGCAAAAGATCCTCGCGCTCGATCTGCGCGTCGAGCGGGTCCGAGGCCTCGGGGACGAGCTGCGCCAGGCGGTAGCTGTGCACCAGCTCGGTATTGCGGCTGCGCAGGTAATTGAGGATGTAGTTGCGGGTCATCGTGTAGAGGTAGTTCCGCAGGCTCAGCATGACGGTCATCTCCTGCCGCCCGATCCAGAGTTTCACGAAGACGTGCTGCACGGCGTTCTCGGCCGCGGAACGGTCCTTCAGCATCTTCAGGGCCACGGCATAGAGTATCCGGTGGTACTTCCCGTAAACCTCCCGGAAAGCCTCCTCGCTCCCCTGCTTGATCCGCCGGAACAGTTCCCGATCCTCGTTTTCCTGAATGAAATCTTCGGTCATACCGGAAGCAAAGATAGCATTAATTTCAGATTTGCAACCTCCTGCCCCAAAAAACGAAAAAGCCGCAGCCCGAAAGCTGCGGCCCTGCCGGTCTGCGGATCAGCGGATTCCGTATTTCCGGAAAATCTTGCGCAGCTGCGGTTCGAGATGGCGGGTCATGTACATGAAACCCTGGTCGGAGGGGTGCGAACCGTCGACCGTCCCGAGGTGGTCCGTGCCGATCATCCCCCGGGAGTCGATGAAGTAGATGTTCCGGTCGTCCTTCATCAGCCGCCGGATGCCCGCTTCGGCGGCGGCGCGCTTGTCGGATTCGAATTTCCGCGCCCGGAGGTTGAAATTCACGGTCTCGCGGACCTCGGTCTGAATGAAGATCAGCGGCGTCGAGGGATGCGCCTTGCGGACGGTCGCCACGAAGGCGTCGAGCCGCTCCTCGATCTCCCCGGCGCTCGGGTTGGAGAAGGCGTCGAAAACAAAGGCGTCGGCATCCATCTCGGCCAGCATCCGCGCGAATTCGGGTTGCAGCTTGCATTGCCCGCTGTAACCGAGATTCAGGAAATCGAGTCCCATCCGGCGGGCCAGCCGCGCCGTCCAGGTCATGCCGGGACGCCCGGCCGAAGCGCCGTGGGTGATGCTCGACCCGAGCACCACGATCCGGTGGCGGAAGGGGTTCGGAACGGCCTCGATGCGGCTGTCGCCGTCGATGCCCAGTTCCAGCGAAAGCACCTCGTCCCACAGGGGCAGGTAGACCAGACAGGTCTTTTCGCCCTCGTCCATATACTCGACCAGCGCGCTGTCGTGGTTGTCGCCCTTGGGCCAGCCGAAACCGGCGTAGACCCACTGCCCGTCGCGCTCGATGTAGAGGTCGAGACCCTTGCGGGCGATGGCGGTCATGTTGTGGCCCAATCCGTATCCGCCGGTTTTCCACCGGGCGCGGATCGTCCGGCTGTCGGTGCGGAAAACGACGGCCAGTCCGGTGGAGAAGGCCGAGTAGTTCTTCACGGGCTGCCAGAGTTCGTAACGGGCGGTGTCGACCCGCTGGAACAGTTTGGGAGTGGGCATGCTCTTGCCGATGACGGTCAGCGTCGCGGCATCGACGTAACGGAGCGGTTGCTTCTCCTGCGCACCGGCGGCGTTCAGCGTCAGCAGCAGCACGGGCAGCGCGAGGCTGCGGAAAACGAGGGAAAGGTTCTTCATGGTATCGGAATTTGGTTGTATCCGGGTTTGTCGGCCGTCCGGCGGATTCAGAGTTTGTAGAGCGCGTAAACGGGATTGTGATCCGAGAGGAACGGAACGCCGTAACGCCCGGAATCGACAAGGGTCCGGTAGGCCAGCGCACGGGCGTTGCGGGCGAAAATGAAGTCGATCCACAGCGAACGCTTGCCGAAGTCGTTGAACGTCGGCAGTTCGTCGGTCACCGGGGCCGCATGGCGCGCCGACTGCATCCACGCCTTCAGCGGGTCGAGCAGGGCGTTGTCGTAGGTCGTATTCAGGTCTCCCGAGAGAAAGACGGCGGCCTTCTCACCGGCGATCCGCTTCATCCGGGCGACCATCATCCGGGCCGATTCGGCGCGGGCCTGCTTGCCGATATGATCGAAATGGGTGTCGAAATAGAAGAACTCCTTTCCGGTTTTCCGGTCCTTGAGCTGCACCCACACCGTGACGCGGCGGCACATGGCGTCCCAGCCCCGCGAAGGGCATTCGGGCGTGGGGCTGATCCAGAAAAACCCGCTGTCGAGCAGGATGTATTTCGAACGGCGGTACATGATCATCAGATGCTCGCCGCCGTCGGGTTTCTTCTCGATGTCGGTCGCGGCGTCGCGTCCCATGTCGACCTCGGCGTATTCGGGGAGGTTCACCTTCAGATAGTCGATCTGCGGCCGGTGCGGCTCCTGGAAGCCGATGACGTCGGGCGATTCCGCACGGATCATCTCCAGACAGGCGGCGCGCCGCGCAACCCAGCCGTTGTCGCCGTCGGCGCCGGGCTTGTAATAGCGGATGTTGAACGACATCAGTTTCAGGTCGGCCTTCGCAGCGGCGGCGGCCAGCGCCTTGTCGTCCTGCGCCCGCAGGGGCAGCGCGAGGCCGAGAAGCGCAACAAAAAGCAGTAGTTTTTTCATCATGGACAAAGGTGCCAACACGCCGGACGCAGCCGAAACCGGACAGTCCGGCAGAACGCTCCGACAAATAAAAAATATCATTACAGCACCAAAGATAATTCAAAAAAAGCAAAAAAAGCAAACCGGACCCTGCTTTTTTATACGGATTACGGGCCGCAGACCACTGTAACAGGCAGCAAAAAGAAAGGGCCGAACCTCCGACGGAGCCGACCGGAACGGGGTGCACGCCGCGGTTCCGGGACAGAAACGCCGTATCCGCCGATCTTCGGACGTCAGGCGTTTTTTCCGCGGGAAAGGCTCCGAATGTCCCGGAAAATTGCTACCTTTGCCGCAAACAAACCCTATTTACACTATGGAATTCGAAGGAACCGTTTACAAAATACTGCCCGTGACGAAGGGAACGTCGGCACGCGGTGAGTGGCAGCGTCAGGATGTGGTTTTCGAAATGAACGAAGGCTCTTTCACACGCAAAATCTGCGTTACGTTCTTCAACAAGCCCGAAGACGTGGCCCGTCTGAAAGAGGGTTCGACCTACAACGTCTCGGTCAACATCGAGTCGCGCGAATACAACGGCCGCTGGTACACCGACATCCGCG